>Ga0070717_10000061_pt1 | contig 92257 bp, 84 predicted proteins | sample LARL113metaG_FD_71366 | JGI IMG/M metagenome (GOLD analysis project Ga0070717, IMG submission 71366) | Corn, switchgrass and miscanthus rhizosphere microbial communities from Kellogg Biological Station, Michigan, USA - LAR L11-3 metaG | ecosystem: Host-associated > Plants > Roots > Rhizosphere ...
ATGCCTGTCCGTACCCTGATGCGATCAGCTCGTGCTTGTCGCTTGATCGCCGCACGCCAGGCTTCGTGGATCGTCCACGTCGCCCACGTTTCTCACCGCTCGGCTGGCCGCGAGCAGCGTTCCATATCATCGCGCTGCGTGGCGCGCTTGACCAAGCCTCCGCGAGCTGAGGCCACGCATGACCTACCGCCGAACACGCCGCAGCGTGTCGCGCGGCGGCTGCACCCGCTCGGACGGTTCCCGCAGCTCGGGCCGGCGCTCCGTGGCCGGCGGGAAGGAACGCGGTACGCGCTGGGCCGTGGCCGTGGCGGCCGTCAGCGGACGCGCTCGTAGCGCAGGTAGAGCGCGCCCGAGGCGCAGGCGCGCTGCTCCAGCAGGCGCAGGCGCAGCTGCTCGCCGCCGGCGGGAAAGTACGGCTTGCCGCCGCCGACCGCGACCGGGTTGACCCACGTGCGGAACTCGTCGATCAGGTCGAACAGCGCGGCGGCGAGCGTCGGGCCGCCGACCTCGATGTGGCCCTCGTGCTCGCGGGCGAGACGCGCCACCTCGGCGGCCGCGTCGGCGCGGCGAACGAGCCGCACCCCGTCCGGGACGTCGCCGAGGGAGTCGGAGACGACGACGCGCGGCGTCTCGACGTACACGCGAGCGAACTCCGCCGCCATCTCCGACAGCTCGTCCGGAGCGGCCGCGGCGCCCGGCCAGTAGCTCTCCATCAGCTCGTACATGCGGCGCCCGAACACGAACACGGCGGCGTCGCGCGCCTGCTCGTTCGCGATGCGATGGACCTCATCGTCCGGCGCGGTGAAGTCGAAGCTCCCGCTCGCGTCCTCGACATAGCCGTCCAGCGACATGCCCATCGCGAAGAAGACGCGACCCATGCGGGCCACGCTAGCACCCAGGGCTTGGCCGAACCCTCGGCTGCCCGACACCCACCGGCCTCGTCCGCCTTTGACATATTCCGACCGGTCTGACGCGCGCGGTCACAACCGAAGGAGGCGCCATGTCGCTCGCCCGGGTCCACAACTTCTCGATCTCGCTGGACGGCTTCGCCACCGGAGAGGGGCAGGCCGCCGACAGCCCGTTCGGCCACGCAGGGCGGCGGCTGCACGAGTGGATGTTCGCCACTCGCTTCGGCCGCTCGATGCTCGGCGAGTCGGGCGGTGCCGACGGCGTCGACAACGCGATGGCCGAACGGCACGCTCCCGGCATCGGCGCGGAGATCATGGGCGCCGGCAAGTTCGGCCCTCCCGGGTGGCAGGACGACCCCGAGTGGCGCGGATGGTGGGGCGACAATCCGCCGTTCCACACGCCGACGTACGTCCTGACCCATCGCCCGCGCCCGCCGCTGGAGATGGACGGTGGCACGACGTTCCACTTCCTCGACGCCTCGCCGGCGGAGGCGCTCGAGGCGGCGCGGGAGGCGGCCGCGGGCCAGGACGTCCGCATCGGCGGTGGCCCGACGATGCTGCGCCAGTTCCTCGCCGCCGGGCTCGTCGACCACCTGCACGTCGTGCAGGTCCCGATCCTGCTCGGCCGCGGCGTCCGGCTGTGGGATGGCTTGGAGGCGCTGGAGCAGCAGTACGACGTCGAGGCGGTCGTGACCCCCAGCGGCGTCACGCATCTCACGTTCACGCGATGAGGAGCGCTCTGCGAACGCGGCTGAGCGCGTCGAGCTGTCGCGGCTCACGTTGACGGCGGCGCGGACCTCGATCCTGGCGTCCATGACGCTGCGCGTCGCACGACGACCCGTCTTGGCGGTGCCAAAAGCGGCCGGTGGCAGCGTGATGGAGTTGCACGTGCGCAGCGGCGGCCGCCGCGGACGAGAGCGCGCTGCTCGCGCTCCTCGACGAGGCGGTCGCCTGGCGCGTCGGGCGCGGGCAGACCGGAGCCTGGCAGCCGCCGGCCTTGAGCCGCGCCCCGACGCCCGTGCGGCCGGGTCAGGCGATCGGCCGCGGACGTCCGCTGCGGCGCCGCCGGCCGCGCGAGCGCGGGCGGCCGCTCGACGGCGCCGCGCTGCGCGCTCCCGACGTGTCGTTCGCGCTGACGAGGCCGGCGGCGCTCAGCTCGCGCTGGAGCCCCAGCCGGGCGCCGATCGCGACGACGTCGCGGATCTGGTCCTCGAGCACGAACGTGACGCCGACGCCGTCGGCGCCGGCGCGCGCGGTGCGGCCGACGCGGTGGACGTAGTCCTCGATCGCGGCGGGCGCGTCGTAGTTGATGACGTGCGTGACGTCGCGCACGTCGATCCCGCGCGCGGCGACGTCGGTCGCGACGAGCGTGTCGATCCGCCCCTGCTCGAACTGCGCGAGCGCGCGCTCGCGCTGGCGCTGGGACTTGTCGCCGTGCATCGCCGCGACGGTGAGCGTCGGCACGCGGCCGAGCTGCTTCGCGAGCCGGTCGGCGCCGCGCTTGGTGCGCACGAACACGAGCGTGCGTCCGCGCTCGGTCTCGGTCAGCTCGGTCACGAGCTGCTCGGTGCGGCGCTCGCGCGTGACCTTCACGAAGCGATGCTCGACCGTGCCGCTCGCCTGCTGCGCCGGCCGGTGCGCGTGGCGTCTGGCGTCCTGCGTGTAGGCGCGCGCGACGCGGTCGACCTCGCCCGCGAGCGTCGCCGAGAACAGCAGCGTCTGGCGATCCTCGGGCGTGAGCGCGACGAGCCGGTCGACGACCGGCCGGAAGCCCATGTCGAGCATGCGATCGGCCTCGTCGAGCACGAGCACGTCGACCTCGCCGAGCGCGACGGCTCTGCGGTCGAGCAGGTCGACGAGCCGGCCCGGGGTCGCGACGAGCACGTCGGCGCGGCGTGCGGCTCTGATCTGCGGGTTGATGCCGGCGCCGCCGTAGACGGCCGCGACCGACAGGCCGCGCGCGCGGGCGATCGCGTCGAGCTCGTCGACGATCTGGCTTGCCAGCTCACGCGTCGGCGCGAGCACGAGCGCGCCCGGCTCCCCGGGGCGGCGGCCGGCGCGGCGACCCGGTTCGACGCGGTCGACGAGCGGGATCCCGAACGCGAGCGTCTTGCCCGAGCCGGTCGGCGACTCGACGAGCACGTCGTGGCCGTCGAGCACGTCGCCGATCACGAGCTCCTGGACCGCGAACGGCCGCTCGATCGCGCGGGCGCGCAGGGCGCTCGCGACCGGCTTGGACACGCCGAGGCCGGCGAAGGTGGACTGCTGCATGTGGTGCTCCTCGCCGCCGGCGGCGCAGATGCGCCTCGGCGGCCGATGGTGGGGAGAGATTCGACTGTCCCCAACCGCGCGTGGCGCCTTCAGGAGCAAGAACCTCGCGAGCGACGGCGTCGCCCGCGCGCGAGAGCGTAGCAGCCGGAGCGCCGTGCGCCTGCAAGGCACCGCCCGGCATGCCCGGTCGGGCGCGACCCGATGCGCGCGCGAGCTGTCGCGCTGCGCGTCGGACGGTCCGCTGCTCACGACATCATCAGCGGGGCGTGCCTCACGCGTCGAGTCCAGCTCAGAAGGTCTGCACCAAGTGCCGCGTCGCGAAGCCGTTGGACGCGTTCAACCGAGCGCGCCGCTGCGACGACGGGCGGCAGTACTGGTGTCGCGAATGCCAGAACGCGACGTGGCGCGCAACCTACGCCGCCAATCCGGATCGGCAGCGCGAGCGCCATCTGAGGCGGCGGCACGGCATCGGCCTGGCCGAGTACGAGGACCTGCTCGGCCGCCAAGCCGGACGTTGCGCGGCGTGCGGCGACGCGTTGGGGACCGGCTTCCGCGCGCACGTCGATCATTGCCACGAGTCCAAGGTCATCCGCGGAATCCTGTGCCAGCCGTGCAATGTCACGCTGGGATACCTGCGAGACGACCCCAGCCGTCTCAGGGCGCTGGCGGCGTACGTCGAGCGACCCCCCTTCCAGATCCCTCACCAGGGCGTGGAGCGCAGCCGACGGTGAGGCGCTCGCGTGTCGATCGCCGTCGCTCGTTCGCGAGCGGCCGCGGACGGGCGTGCCGGCGCGCCGGCGACCCGCGGCGGCGTAGCCTCGTCGGCTGATGGAATCGCGCGCGTCGCTGCCCCACGTCGACCCGTACGCCCGGCGCGGACCCGTCTACCGCGCCTACGTGCGCTTCCTCGGCACGGGGCTCGCGGCGTGGCTCTCGCGGCACGTCGTGTGGAAGGTGGACCCGCGCCTGATGCGGCTCACGCGCGGCCGGCTCGGGATGGGGCTGATGCTGCCGACCGCGCTCTTGCAGACGCGGGGCGCGCGCAGCGGCCAGACGCGCCGCAACGGCGTCATCTACTTCAACGACGGCGAGCCGGTCGTGATCGTCGCCTCGAAGCTCGGCGCGCCCGAGCACCCGGCGTGGTTCCACAACGTGCGCGCGAGCCCGGACGTGCTGCTCGGCGGCGTGCCGTTCCGCGCGCAGGTCGTCGAGGACGAGGCCGAGCGTGCGCGGCTGTGGGCGCTCGCCGATCGCGTCTTTCCGCCTTACGCCGCGTACCGCGAGCGGGCCGGGCGTGCCGGACGCACGATTCCGATCGTGCGTCTGACGCCGCGCTGAGCCTCGACAAGCCTATTTGGGGCGGTGACGGACATCTCGTTCCGCTGGCGCGCGCGACGCACCGACGGCCAGGGGCACACGACCGGGATCGACCTCGGCGGCGCGTCGATCCACGGCGGCAGCTTCGCGACGAGCGCGATCCTCGACACGGGCGCCCATGCGGCGATCTCCGGCCGCATCGGCGGCAGTGGCGCCAGCGGCACGCTCTCGCGCTGGGGCAACAGCGCGTTCAACACCTCATGCCCGGACAGAGCCGTGCGCTGGAGCGCGTACGCCGCGCACGGCGACTCCGGTCTCTAGCTAGCGGGCAAGCGCTCAGCCCCGCATCGGCAGCGCCCGGCTGTCGACCCACTTCGTCAGTTCGTCCGGCGTGATCCCGGCGCTCGCGGTCGTGAGCGCTGCGGCGGGGTAGGAGCGGCCCGGCACGCCGGCGCGCAGGCCGGCGCTCGTCTGCGCCTCGAAGCCGCGGGCGGCGAGCGCGGCGGCGACGCGCGGCACTATCAGTGCCGGCACGATCACCGTGTTGCCGCCCGCCTCGCGCAGCCGCCGCAGCGCCTCGTCCAGCTCTTCGGTCGTGAACACCGAGCGGCCGGTGTAGGGGACGACGTCGCGGAGCCCGTAGGCGTCGGCGAGCAGGTGTCCGGTCGCGGTCAGGAACGCGACCGGCGCGCCGCGGCGCAGCACGAAGTGCCCGCGGCCGTCGGCGATCGAGCCGACGAACGTGCGGAAGCCGGCTTCGTCGGGCGCGGCGAGCGGTTCTGCGTCGGGCGGCGAGTACGGGGCGAGCGTCGCCGTCAGGCGCTGGACCTGCGTCCACGGCGCGAGCCGCGCCGGCGGGATGAAGACGAAGCTCGCGATCAGCGCGAAGCCGAACAGCGCCGCCAGCTCCGGCACGCCCGGCAGCCGTCCGCGGCGCGCGGCGATCCGCCGCACCGCGACGATCGCCAGCAGCGCGAGCGAGAGCCCCCACGCCGGGAACAGCGTCGCGACCGCGAGTATCGTCGAGGCGCCCATGTAGTAGGCCCCCGAGCCGAGGCCGAAGATCCCGCTCCAGGCGAGCATGCCGGTCAGCGTCCGGTTCTCCGCTCCGCGCAGCGCGCGCACCGTCGCGACGCCGATCGCCGCCGCGTATGTGAGGTAGGCGACGAGCGGCAGCCCGAACAGCCGCAGTAGCGGCCACAGCCCCACGCCCGTGCGCGTGTACACGCGCGCGAACGCGACCGCCTTCGCGGGATCGGGCAGCGCGCCCGCGCGGATCAGCGTCACGACGGCGACGAGCGTGTAGGCGCCCGCGAGCCCGCCGGCGAGCCCGATCGCGAGCTGGCGCAGGCGCAGGCGCGAGAGCGGCCAGCCGGCGAGCAGCAGCGCGGCGACGGTCGCACCGAGCGCGGCGAGGCCGAAGTCGGCGTTGTTGAGCGCGGCGAGGCCGGCGGCGAGCCCGAGCGGCCAGACCGCGCCCGCCGGGCCCGTGGAGCGGTCGCGGTCGAGCCGGCGCGCGACGAGGTAGGCGACGAGGAACGGGCCGGCGGTGCGCAGCGGCACCTGCTGGTAGATCTCTATCGGGTTGTGCAGGTCGCGCGAGCCGGCGTAGTAGGTGAACAGCATCACCGGCACGAACAGCGCGAAGGAGCCGAGCGAGCTGTGCGTCGCTCGCCGCAGCACGCCGTAGAGCGCCATCAGCATCGCGACCGTCAGCGCCCACATCAGCAGCGTCCACACGAACAGCGTCTTGCCGGCGAGCGCCATCACGGCGGCGAACGGCAGCGGCCACAGCGACCCGTACGCGGCGGTGTGGTTCACGAGCGGGGTGAGCCCGTTGAGCACGGCGAACGTCTCGTCCGCCATGAACGCGGTGTTGTAGCAGTCGCCGTAGGTGCAGATCGTGCCCGCCGTGTTGAGATAGGAGAGGAACCAGACGCCCGTCAGCAGCAGCGCCGCCGCGGGCATCGCGAACCGCAGCCAGCGCGCCTCGGGCCGGCGGCCGGTGAGCCACCCGCGCCGCGCGGCGTACGCGATCGCGCCGGCGCCGGCGGCGCCGGCGACGAGCTGCGCTGGCGTGAAGAATTCGATCCGCCATTCGGCTTCGAACTGGCGCGCGACGCACAGCACGACGACGCCGAGGGCGACGAGCTGGGCGCCGAGCGCGAGCGCCTGTCCGGTGCGCCGCGGGACGCGCAGCCGCGGCGCGAGCACGACGACGCCGCCGGCCAGCAGGACCGGCCCGAGCAGCGACAGCAGGTAGCGCGTGTCCTCGACCGGCTCGGGGTTGTGTTCGACCGTCGGCAGCACCGGCAGCGGCCGCGGGTAGATCAGGTGGCTGAGCGGCCGGGCGGCGAAGGCGACGAGCAGGGCGGTCGCCAGCGCGCACGGCAGCGCCCACAGCCACGCGGCCGTTCCAGCCTCGGAAAGCTCTACGTGATCGGCACGGCTGCGCGGCCGCGGCAGAGCGACCGCCGCCCCCCTCGAGCCGGCGCTTGCCATGCGGCCGAGCATAGTCAAGCCCCACCGGAAAGAAAAGCGGAATCAGGCCGGAGAACGGCGCGTCCGCGGCAGCCCTCAGCGCGAGGCCGCGTACAGCCGCTGGAGGATCCCCAGCATCTCGGGCGAGGTCTCCTGCCAGCCGGGACAGCACGGCGGTCCGCCCACGGTCGAGATGCCGATCTCGACGTGCGGGCCGCTGGAGATGCCGACGATCCCGCAGCCGATCTCGGCGATCGGCTGGCCGGCGGCGACGCGCGCGCCGACCGGCACGAGCGCGGGCGCGGCATGGCCGTAGTAGACGTAGCGGCCGGCGTCGGGGCCGGCGGCGACGCGCAGCACCGGCGCGTCGGGGCCGAAGCCGTCAATCCCCTCCTTCACGATCGTGCCGGCCGCGATCGCGACCTCGACGGCGGCCGGCCCGCACGCGCCGCCGAACGTCGCGACGTCGACGCCCTGGTCGAGCGTCCACGTGTCGGGCGTGAGCGCGACGCTCAGCGGCTGGATCGGGAAGGCGAGCCCGCCGACCGGCGTCGCCGTCCCGCCGCCCTCGTTGAACGACTGGGCGTTGACGCCGCTCGGCACCTGGACGCCGGCCTGCTTCATCTCGCGCAGCTCTCTGCGCACCTCCGCGTCCGACGGCGCCCCGGGCGCGATCCCGCGCGAGCTGCTCGCGGCCTGCTTGGGCAGCGGGTCCGGTCTCGTGCCGATCTTGCCGGAGACCGAATGGCGCGGCAGCAGCGGCCGCGCCGCGCGCACGGGCCGGGGGTCGGCGCGCCGCGCATGAGCCTGCGCGACCGCGACGCCCGCGCTGCGCGGCGGCCCGCTCCCTCCCCCGCTCAGCAGCACGGCGCCGGCTGCTGCGCAGCCGAGGCCCAGCAGCATGACGGCGACCGCCATCGCGGTCCGCCGGCGGTGCCTTCGATCGCCCAAGGGCACCACCCCAGTGTCGCGCGTCGCGGTGCAGGCCGTCGCGCTCGGCCGCTTTCAGGCGTCCGCGCTGCGCGGCGGCAGCACGCCCACGCGGATCAGCGTCGGCTCGTCGCTCAGGTACGCCTTCGCATGCACGATCAGGCCCTCGCGCAGGGTCGCCACCATCGCCGACGGCGTCGTCACCTCGCCCTCGATCAGCACCTCGGTGAGCACGGCGAGGCGGTCGGGCGCGAGCTGGCGCACATCTCGCACGCGCACCTGGTGCGCGGCGCCGGAGGCGATGAGGTCGGCGACCCAGCGGCGGATCCCGGCGTGGCCCCGGTAGACGGCGCGCTGCCCGACGAGGACCGTCGGCACGAACTCGACCTGCGGGTGCGTGAGCGCGACGAGGCCGTCGGCGTCGCGCCGGTTGAACGCGTCGATGAACCGCTGCGCCAGCGCCGGTGCCGGCAGCTCCTCCTGGGACACGGCCGGATTCTAGATCCGCGAGGCGCGCCGTGGGCGGGCGCTACTGCAGGCCCTCGCGCGCCTCGCGCACGAGCGTGACGGCCTCGGGGAAGACGACCGCCATCACGCTGCGGATCTGCTGCGCCTGCTCCTCGGTCGTGCCCTGGATGTTGACGCGGTTGACCGCGGCGACGGTCAGGTCGACCGCGAGCTTGATCGCGTTGTCGGCCCACGCCAGCTTCTGCTGGCCCTGCATCTGCTCGGCCAGCTCCGCCATGCGGCGCTGCAGCTCGTCGGGGTCGCCGAACAGTCCTCCGAAGCCCTCCATGATCCGGATGCTACCCGCCGGCAAGCGCTTTCGCCCGCCGCTCGTCGCAGCGGCGAGCCGCGGGCGACGTCAGCGTCAGCCGCCGCGCTGGTGGAAGTAGAAGTCGGGCAGCGCCGCGCGTGTGACCTGCGAGGCGAGCCGCGCGACCAGCTCGGCGTCGCCGGTGCGCGCGGCGAGGTCGTCGAGCGTGACGATCCCCGTGAGGCGGTTCCCGTCGGCATCCACGATCGGCAGGCGGCGGATCCCATGCTGCACCAGCAGCTCGCAGGCGTCGGCGACGTCCATCGCCGGCGCGCCTGTCACGACCGGGGCGCTCGCGTGGTCGATCGCGCGATCGTCGCCGCCGCGCCCATCGGCGAGGACGCTGACGACGAGGTCGCGATCCGTGACGATCCCGACCGGCTCGCCGTCGCGCACGAGCACGACCGAGCCGACGTTGCGCTCGCGCATCAGCGCGGCGATCTCGCGCACCGGCGTCGCCGGATCGGCCGTGACGACCGACGCCGTCATCACCTCGCGGATCTCCATGTCGCTCCCGAGCATAGGGCCCTTGCGCCGCCTGCGCGAGGGGCGCGGCGGTCAGCCCGGCCAGCATCTAGCATGTGCGCGCGATGACGACGGCCGACACCTTGCAGGCGGAGGCGCGCGAGCGCCCGCGGATGGCCGTCGTCGCCGGTGTCGCGGCGCTGCTCACGCTCGTCGGCGGGCTGATCGGCCGCGTCGGCGTGAACCCGCCGAAGAACCTGCCGGCTGAGCTGCTCGACTACCACCGCCACCCGACCGGGCAGTACATCGCCACGGGCTGCTCGGTGATCGCCGCGCTGCTCGTCCTGCTCGTGCTCGACTTCCTGCTGCGCGCCGCCCGCGCTCGGAACCCGCAGCTTCCCTGGCAGCTTCGCCCGCTCGTGTGGGTCGGCGGGATCGGCGTCGCGGCGCTCGTCGTCGCCTCGCAGATCGCGCTCGCGGTCGACGCCGCGCACTTCGCGACGCACGGCTCGCAGACCTACGAGGAGGCGCGCAAGGCGATCGACGCCGGCGTGCCGGTGGTGTTCGGGCTGCTGTTCCAGCTTGCCTTCGCGGCCGCGATCGTGCTGATCTCGATCCAGGCGATGCGCGTCGGCCTGCTGGCACGCTGGCTCGGCTACGTGGGCGCGGTCTCGGGCGTGCTGTTCCTGCTGCCGCTCGTGCCGATCCCGATCGTCCAGGCGTACTGGCTCGGCGCGCTCGCGCTGCTGTTCGCCGGCCGCCTGCCGAACATCGGCGCGCCGCCCGCCTGGCAGAGCGGCGAGGCGATGCCGTGGCCCAGCGCCGCCGAGCAGCGCGAGCGGCGCGTGCGCGACGCCGAGGCGCGCCGCGCCGACAGCGGCGGCGACGTCGCCGAGGGCTCCGTGGCGGAGCCCGAGCCGGTCGCCGACGGCGCCGGCGACCAGGGCGCGCGGCGCAAGAAGCGCAAGCGGCGCTGACGCGCCGGGCGCTCGCCTCACACGATCGCCGGCGCCTCCGGCAGGCGCGCGAGCGCGGCGTCCATCTCCTCGACCGACAGCTCGGGATCCTCGAGCGTGCCGGCGAGGTAGGCGTCGTAGGCGGCCAGGTCGAAGTGGCCGTGGCCGGAGAGGCCGAGCAGGATCACCCGCCGCTCGCCGGCCTCGCGCGCGGCGAGCGCCTCGTCGATCGCAGCGCGCACCGCGTGCGCCGGCTCGGGGCCGGGGACGATCCCCTGCGTGCGCGCGAACTGCAGCGCCGCCGCGAACGCGTCGTTCTGCCGGTAGGCGCGCGCCTCGACGATCCCGCTGTGCACGAGCGCGCACAGCAGCGGCGCGTCGCCGTGGTAGCGCAGCCCGCCGGCGTGCACCGGCGGCGGCACGAAGTCGTGGCCGAGCGTGTACATCGGCAGCAGCGGGGTGAGCCCGCTCGTGTCGCCGAAGTCGTAGCGGTAGGCGCCGCGCGTGAGCGTCGGGCAGGCGGCCGGCTCGGCGGCGAGGAAGCGCGTGCGCGCGCGCCCGCGCAGCACGAGCCGCACGAACGGGAACGCGAGCCCGGCGAAGTTCGAGCCGCCGCCCACGCAGCCGACGACGACGTCCGGCGCCTCGCCCGCCATCTCCATCTGCGTCATCGCCTCCTGCCCGATCACCGTCTGGTGCAGGCAGACGTGGTTGAGCACCGAGCCGAGCGCGTAGTTCGCGTCCGGTGCGCCGGCAGCGACCTCGACCGCCTCGGAGATCGCGATCCCGAGCGAGCCGGTCGGATGGGCGGCCTGCGCGCGGCCCGCTTGCGTGCGCTCGCTCGGCGAGCGGTGCACGCTCGCCCCCCAGGTCTCCATCATCGAGCGGCGGTAGGGCTTCTGGTCGTAGCTGGACCCCACCATGAAGACCTCGCACTCCAGGCCGAAGAGGCTGCACGCGAATGCGAGCGCCGAGCCCCACTGGCCGGCGCCGGTCTCGGTCACGAGCTTTCTCACGCCGGCGCGCGCGTTCTCGTATGCCTGCGCGACCGCGCTGTTGGGCTTGTGCGAGCCGGCCGGCGAGACGCCCTCGTACTTGGCGTAGATGTGCGCGGGCGTGTCGAGCGCGCGCTCGAGCCGGCGCGCGCGCAGCAGCGGCGTCGGGCGCCACAGCTTGTACGCCTCGCGCACCTCCTCGGGGATCTCCACGAGCGGCTCGGCAGTGACCTCCTGGGCGATCGCGCCGGGCGCGAAGATCGCGGCGAGGTCGCCCGGGCCCGCGGGCTGCAGCGTGCCCGGATGCAGCGGCGGAAGCGGCGGCTCGGGCAGGTCGGGCGCGAGGTTGACCCAGTGCGTCGGCAGGTCGCCCTCGTCGAGCGGGAACGTCGTCGCCTCGTCCGCCATTCCATCCTCCCGGTCGTCGCAGGCCCGTGCGGCGATCCTAGCCGAGCCGGGCCGGCCTGCCGAGGGCGTCTCGCCGCCGACCGCGCCCGCTTGGCATGCAGCGCGACGGGTAACAGAGATAGGTGGCGTCCCCTCAGCGAGGAGGATCACATGGGAGCCACACACCTCTCCGGAAACGCCGTCGGCGAGCACGGTGACCTGGCGCCGCCGCGAGCGCGCGAGGCCGCGACATCCGCCCGCCCGGCCTTCGCGATCGCCGATCCGGGCCCGCTCGGGCTGGCCGGCTTCGCGCTCACGACGTTCGTGCTGAGCATGTTCAACGCCGGGCTCGTCAGCAGAGCGGGCGAGCCGGTCGTGCTCGGCCTCGCGGTCGCTTACGGCGGGCTGGCGCAGCTGCTTGCCGGCATGTGGGAGTTCCGCACAGGCAACACGTTCGGCGCGGTCGCGTTCAGTTCGTTCGGCGCGTTCTGGATCTCGTTCTTCGTCTACGTCGCGTTCTTCGCGAGAGCGGTGCCGGCGGCCGACGCAGGGCACGCGGTCGGTCTCTATCTGATCGGCTGGGGCATCTTCACGGCCTACATGCTCGTCGCCTCGCTGCGCACGACCGCGGCGATCGCGCTCGTGTTCCTGCTGCTGGCGGCGACGTTCATCGTGCTCGGCATCGGCAACGCGAACGGCGACGACTCGCTCGTGAGAATCGGCGGCTGGCTCGGCCTCGCGACCGCGGTGGTCGCCTGGTACGCGTCGTTCGCGGCGGTCGTGAACGCCACGTTCGGGCGCGTGCTGATGCCCGTCATTCCGCTGAGAGCGGCGAAGGAGTAGAACACCGGCTGCCTCCCGCGGGGCCGCCGACCCGCGGGAGCCGGCCGATTCGATCGAGAAAGGGAGCGAGATGTCAGACGGCGCAGCCACCGAGAGCGGAGCGACGCTCGAGCAGGAGCTTGAGCGGATGCTCGAGATCGAGCGCTTCGAGCCGCCGCGGGCGTTCCGCGAGAGCGCGCTGCTCGACGATCCGGCGGTCTACGAGGAGGCGGCGCGCGATCCGCTGGCGTGGTGGGAGCGGCAGGCGGAGTCGCTGGACTGGTTCGAGCGCTGGGACACCGTGCTCGACGACGCCAACCCGCCGTTCTACAAGTGGTTCGTCGGCGGGAAGCTCAACGCCTCCTACAACTGCCTCGACCGCCACGTCGAGGCGGGGCGGGGCGAGCGCGTCGCCTACCACTGGCGCGGCGAGGAGGGCGAGGAGCGCGACGTCACCTACGCGGACCTGCACCGCGACGTGCAGCGCTTCGCGAACGCGCTCAAGGACCTCGGCATCGGTGCCGGCGACGTCGTCGGGATCTACCTGCCGATGATCCCGGAGGTCGTCGTGGCGATGCTGGCGTGTGCGCGCATCGGCGCGCCGCACAACGTCGTCTTCGGCGGCTTCTCCGCCGAGTCGGTGCGCGAGCGGATGGAGTTCTCCGAGGCGAAGGCGCTGATCACCGTCGACGGCGCGCGGCGCAAGGGCAGAACGGCGCCGATCAAGGCCCAGGTCGACGAGCACATGAGCGGCCTGCCGTCGCTGCAGACGATCGTCGTCGTGCGCCACACCGGCATCGATGTCGAGATGCGCGACGGGCGCGACGTCTTCTACGACGAGGTCTGCGCCGCAGCGGAGCCCGAGTGCCCGGCCGAGCCGCTCGACGCCGAGCATCCCCTGTACATCCTCTACACGTCCGGATCGACGGCGAAGCCGAAGGGGATCCTGCACACGACCGGCGGCTATCTGACGGGCGTGAGCGCCACCCACAGATACGTCTTCGATCTGAAGCCCGAGTCCGACGTGTACTGGTGCGCAGCCGACGTCGGCTGGGTCACCGGCCACTCCTACATCGTCTACGGGCCGCTGTGCAACGGCGCGACGTCGGTGATGTGGGAGGGCGCGCCCGACTACCCCCACAAGGGCATCTGGTGGGAGGTCGCGGAGCGCTACAGAGCGAGCATCCTCTATGCCGCGCCGACCGCGATCCGCACGTTCATCAAGTGGGGCGCGGACATCCCGGCCAGATACGACCTCTCCTCGTTGCGGCTGCTCGGCAGCGTCGGCGAGCCGATCAACCCGAAGGCGTGGCTCTGGTACCACAAGGTGATCGGCGGCGAGCGCTGCCCGATCGTCGACACGTGGTGGCAGACGGAGACCGGCGCGATCATGATCACGCCGCTGCCCGGCATCACCGAGACCAAGCCGGGCTCGGCGACGACGCCGTTCCCCGGCGTGTCCGCCGACGTCGTCGGCGAGCACGACGGGCAGCCGGTCGAGAACGGGCAGGGGCTGTTGATCCTCACGCAGCCGTGGCCGTCGATGCTGCGCGGCCTCTACAAGGAGGACGAGCGCTTCGTCGAGACGTACTTCTCGCGCTTCGGCAAGGAGACGTACCTCGTCGGCGACGCCGCCCGCCGCGACCGTGACGGCTACATCTGGGTGATCGGCCGCATCGACGACGTCGTCAACGTCTCCGGCCACCGCCTCTCGACGGCCGAGGTCGAGTCGGCGATCGTCGCGCACGAGCTCGTCGCCGAGGCGGCCGTGATCGGCCAGTCCGACGAGGACACCGGCCAGGCGATCTGCGCGTTCGTGACGCTCAAGGGCGACGCCGACGGCACCGAAGCGGTCGAGGGCGGCATCCGCGAGGTCGTCGCCGAGCGGATCGGCAAGTTCGCCCGCCCCAAGCGCATCGTCTGGGCCGACGACCTTCCGAAGACCCGCTCGGGCAAGATCATGCGCCGCCTCCTGCGCGACATCGCCGAGGGCCGCGCCCTCGGGGACGTCACGACCCTGCGCGACCCCGACGTGATGGGGCAGCTGCAGGAGAAGATCGTCGAGGCGCAGGCGGGGGAGCAGTAGCGAGCGCGGCCTGCTCGCATGCGCGGCTCGGAGCGGGCTCCGTTCCGCCCCAGGTGGCGCGGGGTCCTAGTCGATCAGGAGCTCGCTGCGTCGCGCTTCGCCTGCGTGCGCATCTCCGAGAGGATGCGTTCGAGCCGCGGCTCCGTCTCGCGGTCGACGTGCGTCATCGTGGCGGCGACGGCGGGGTGGACCTGGGCGATCGCGGCGTGCAGCGCGTGCGCGACGGCGCGGTAGGAGGGGTGGCCCTCATGGCCGGACCGCAGCTCGATCAGCTGCATCGCCGCGCGCGCGTTCATGTCGAGCATGTAGCGGATGCGGTAGCCGAGGCACACGGCGTAGGGCGCTGCGTCGCGCAGGCCGGCGTCGGCGAGACGCTCGTACTCGAGGCGTGAGACCTCCAGCGCGCGGCGGTAGTCGTCGCCGCAGCCCGCCAGCTCGACCTCCTCCGGCACCTCGGCGCCGAGGTGCGGCGTCAGCGCCTGCCACTGGCACGTCAGCATCCGGTGGCGCTGGAGGTCGCGGAACGCGCCGTAGTCGGAGACGATCTCGAACCGATAGCGCAGCGCCTCGAAGCCGCGGCCCGGGCGGTGGCGGCGGTTCTCGCGCGCGCCGACGAGGTCGCGCAGCAGCGCGGCGCGCTCCTCGGCGCCGAGCGCCGCGACGCGCTCGTGCGCGCGCGCCTCGGGCACGCCGCTCGCCTCGAACAGCAGCGCGGCGAGCAGCTCGGCCTCGCTGCCCTCGGCGCGCTGCAGCGTCACCGAGGGGCCCTCGGCGCCGCCGTCCTCGGAGAGTCCCAGCCGCGCCGCCCACGCCGCGCCCGCCTGCGCTCGCGTCCTCAGGTAGTCGACCCACGCGCCGCCGCGGTCGGGCCGCTCGACGCGCGTCACGAACGACGGGATCGTCGCCTGCACCGCGCGCAGGATCAGCGCGCCGCAGCGCTGCGCCTCCGGCAGCGGGTGCGCGAGCAGGTGCAGGATCAGCTGCTCGTACGTCTGGCCGCTCGCGAAGATCCCCATGTGCGAGAGCGAGGCGGCCGGCAGCAGTCCGCGCAGCAGGTCGAGCGCCTTCGCCTTCACCGCGCGCACGTGGGCGCGCTCGTCCTCGCGCTCGCGGCGCGGGAACTGCTCGGCTGCCCACGCGCAGACGCGCGGCAGCAGCTCCGCGTAGGCGTCGAACAGCGCGTCCATCGCGTGCTCGTACTGCGGCCCGAGCGCGGCATCGCGGAGGTAGCGGTAGCCGCCCCCGGGCATCTGCGCGTCGTAGGCGATGTAGCGCGTCGACTGCTCCAGGTAAGCGCCGAGGCGCGGGCGCTGCAGCAGCTTCGTCAGCACGTTGGAGACCCACTCGCACGCGACGTGCGCGCCGCCGAGCTGTGCGACCGAGTCGTCGCCGTAGCCGAGGAACACTCTCTCGTACAGCTCCGCGGCGCGGCCGCCCTCCTCCGAGGTGTCCCAGCCTGCCGGCAGCTGGGGCAGCGAGTCCGCGAACTCGTCGAGGAACAGGCGCCGCAGCGTCCCCGGGTAGCGCGAGTAGCGCGCGAACAGCGCGCCCTTCACCGTCTCCGGCAGGTTCAGCAGCGCGAAGACGGGCGAGTCGAGATCGCTGACGTGCGGCGCGAGCCGCGCGCGCTCGGCATCGGTGAACGTCTCGCTCGGGTAGTCCACGGGGGCGGACACCCTAGCGCTGCGACCGGCGGCCGCGGCGCTCAGCCGGAGACCGGCGGCCGCCACGGCCGCGCCGGCAGGCCCGGCGGCACGTGGTGGTCGCCGCCGGTGCCGTCACCGGGCAGCGGACCGAGCTCGGGACCGGGCCGGCGCCATTCCCCGCGCTCGCTCATCAGCGCCTCGATCTGCACGCGCCGCTCCGGTGGCGGCACGGCCCAGCCGGGCTCGTAGCCGAAGACCTCGTGGAGCGGGCGCGAGCGGAAGCCGTCGGTCACGATCTCCAGCTGGCCGGGGTCGACGAGCGCCGGGTGCACGACGCCGCAGGTGCGCGCGAGCGCGAGCAGCTCGCCGCGCAGCGCGCGCACGTAGCTCGCATGGCGCACCGACTTCAGCTCCGGGTCCAGGCCGCCGGTCAGCCAGCGGTTCTGCGTCGCGACGCCGGTCGGGCAGCGGCCGGTGTGGCAGCGCTGCGCCTGGATGCAGCCGACCGCCATCATCGCCTCGCGGCCCACGCTCACCATGTCGGCGCCGAGCGCGAGCGCGAGCAGCGCCGCGTCGGGGAACCCCAGCTTGCCTGACCCGACGAACACGACCCGCTCCGCGATCCCCGCGCGCGCGAACGCCGCGTACACGCGCGCGAAGCCGAGCTTGAACGGCAGCGCGACGTGGTCGGTGAAGGCGAGCGGGCCGGCGCCGGTGCCGCCCTCGCCGCCGTCGACGAGCACGTAGTCGACGCCCCGCTCGCCCGACTCCATCAGCCCGGCGAGCTGCTCCCAGAACTCGTCCTCGCCGACGGCCGACTTGATCCCGACCGGCAGGCCCGTCGCCTGCGCGATCGACTCGACGACGTCGAGCAGCTCGTCGGCGCTGCGGAAGGCGCTGTGACCGGGCGGGCTGACGCAGTCGCGGTCCGGCTCGACGCCGCGGATCGCGGCGATCTCGGGCGTCACCTTCGCGGCCGGCAGCATCCCGCCGAGGCCCGGCTTGGCGCCCTGGGAGAGCTTGATCTCGATCGCGCGCACCGGCGCGTCCGCGATCGTCTCCTGCAGCTGCGAGAGCGAGAAGCGGCCATGCGCGTCGCGGCAGCCGAAGTAGCCGGTGCCGATCTGGAAGACGAGCTCGCCGCCGCGGCGGTGATATGGCGAGAGGCCGCCCTCGCCGGTGCCCTGCAGGCAGCCGGCGAGCCGGCAGCCCTCGTTGAGCGCCTCCACCGCGGGGCCGGACAGCGCGCCGAAGCTCATCCCCGAGACGTTCACGAGCGAGCGCGGGCGGAACGCGTGGCGGCGTGCGCGGGCCTCGCCGAGCACCTTGCCCGCGGGGATCGCGTAGTCGGGGAAGCCGCCGGGCGCGTGGTCGCTCGGCGGCGCGACCGGGAACGGCGCGTGCTTGATCGCCAGCATCCCGCCGACCGCCTCCATCTCGTTGTCGGAGCCGAACCCGAACGTGTTCACCTGCTGCTTGGCGGAGGCGTAGATCCAGCGCCGCTGGTCACGGCTGAACGGCCGCTCCTCGTCGTTGCTCGTGACGATGTACTGGCGCAGCTCCGGCCCGAACATCTCCAGCAGGTAGCGGAAGTGCCCGACGACCGGGAAGTTGCGCAGGATCGCGTGGCGGCGCTGCGTGAGGTCGTAGCCGACGACGCCCGCGAGCCCGACCGCGGCGGCCTGCAGCGCTCGGCGCCGGGGGCGGGGCGTCTGCTCGGTCGGCCGCATGCGGCGCCGATCGTAGCGCCGCCGGCCGGCGCGGCCCGCGACGGTCAGCCGGCGTGCCGGTGCTTCCGCGTGCGCGCCTCGCCGGCCGGGCGCCGAGCCGACACCAGGACAGGACGGCCGTTCCGGCCTACGGCCGCGCCGCGAGGACGGGCGGTGCGCCCGCGGCGACGAGCGCCGGCGGGATCGCGATCGAGCCGTCGTCGCGCTGGCCGTTCTCGAGCAGCGCGATCAGCGTGCGCCCGACCGCGACCGCGGTGCCGTTGAGCGTATGCAGCGTCTCGGGGCGCTTGGCGTCCTTGGGCCGATAGCGGATCTCCAGCCGCCGCGCCTGGAAGTCGGTCGTGTTCGAGCACGAGGTCAGCTCGCGGTAGCGGCCCTGGCCCGGCAGCCACGCCTCGCAGTCGTACTTCTTCGCGGCGCTCGCGCCGAGGTCGTCCACCGCGATGTTGACCACGCGGTAGGGGATCTCCAGGTCCTGCAGGATCGACTCCTCGATCGCGAGGATCCGCTCGTGCTCGGCCGCCGACTCCTCGGGCGCCACGAAGCTGAACATCTCGACCTTGTCGAACTGGTGCACGCGAAAGATCCCGCGCGTGTCTCTGCCGGCGGCGCCGGCCTCGCGGCGGAAGCAGGGAGAGAAGCCGGCGTAGCGGAGCGGCAGCGCCTCGCCGTCGAGGATCTCGCCGGCGTGCAGCGAGGCGAGCGCGACCTCGGAGGTGCCGACGAGGTAGAGGTCGTCGTCGGCGAGGCGGTAGATCTGCTGCTCGGTGTCCGGCAGCATGCCGGTGCCGTAGAGCGCGTGCTCGCGCACGAGCACCGGCGGGATCACCGGCTCGAAGCCCTCGCCGGCGAGCTTCTCGATCGCGTAGCGCACGAGCGCCAGCTCGAGCAGGACGAGGTCGCCGCGCAGGTAGGCGAAGCGGCTGCCGGACAGACGCGCGCCGCGCTCCATGTCGATCCGCTCGCCGGCCAGCTCGAGGTGGTCCTTGCCGGTTCGGCCCGCCTCGCCCCACTGGCGCAGCACCGTGTCCTCGCGGGCCGCGTCGTCGGACGGGACGTTCGGCAGCGCGCGCAGCAGCTCGTCGCGCTCGGCGGCGATCGCCGCCTGCGCGTCCGAGAGCGCGCGGCCGCGCTCGGACAGCGCCCGCAGCTGCTCGTGCTGCTCGGGCGTGGGCGCGCCGCGCAGCGCGCGCGTCGCCTCGTTCTGCTCGGCCTGCAGGGTCTCGAGCTGCGTCGTGCACTCGCGCCAGCGCTCGTCGGCCGCGAGCAGCCGGTCGATCGCCTCGGGCGCGACGTCGCCCCGGCGCGCGAGCGCGCTGCGCACAGCGTCCGGATCGCGGCGGATGAGCCTGAGGTCGAGCACCGGGCGGGCGGGCCGACTCGCGGGCGGCTAGCCGCTCGGCGTGGTCGTCTGCGCCGAGGTCGAGCCGGATCCGCCGGTCGCGCTCGTGCAGTGGAAGCCGTTCGCCGCGCTGCCGCTGCCGTCGGGCCGCGGGCTTCTCGCGCTTCTGCCGGCGTAGTTGGCGACGAACTGCGCGACCTGCTGCGCGTCCTGCCCGACGACGATGTTCTGCGGCATGATCGCGCCTGAGAAGCCGCCGTTCTCGATCGCGTAGAGCACGCGCTCGACGCACTCGCGGCGCGTGTTGAAGTTCGGGCCGTCGGTCCGCTCGCGCGTTCTGACGTTCGTGGCCGAGCCGTTGGTCGCGGCGGCGCTGAGCGTGTGGCAGCCCGCGCAGCGCTGCGAGAACAGCACCGCGCCGGCGTGCAGGGGGCTCGTCGTCGGCACCTGGATCGACTGCTCGCCGCAGGCCGCCAGCGGCAGTGCGAGCGCCAGTGCGAGCAGGGGCAGCATGAGCGACTTCGTCGTCGGGCGGGGCATGCGGCCGCGCATCATACGGAAGAATGGCGCCGCGATGCCCGCTCTGCCTGTGCGCCCCGCCGCCGCGGCGGTCGCCGCGGCGCTCGCCGCCTGCGCCGGGTGCGGCGAGCCGGCGGCCGTCGCGCTGCGCGCGACGCCGCTGCGCCTGACGCTGTCCGAGTACCGCATCGCCCCGCAGGCTGTGCGCGTGCCCGTCGGGCGCGTGACGATCGTCGTGCGCAACGCCGGCACGATGGTCCACCGCCTGCGGATCCTCAGCGGCGACCGCACGCTCGCGAGCGCGCCGCCGCTGCGGCCGGGCGAGTCGGCGCGGCTCGTCGTGGCGCTGCCCCGCGGCGACTACGCCGACGACTGCGGGATCGCGCAGCACGACACGCTCGGCGAGCACGGCGCGATCCTTGCGCGCTGAGCCTTGCCGGTGACAGCGGCCTTGCAGCCGCAGGACACCGCCTCCAGGCGGCGAAGCATCGAGGCGTCCCGGCGTCGACGAGACGATCTTCAACGCGATCGTCCTCACGGCGGCAACCAGAGGGTCGACGCCGGGACTCCTTCCCGTCGCGCCGCGACCGCGCCGCTCCCTCTCGGCGCGGTCGCGCCTGCGCGCGGGCGGGCGGGACTGGTAGAACGCCCTCGCATGGCCGAGCCGCTCGACCCGGACCGCTACCGCACCGTCTTCGGCCACTTCGCCACGGGCGTGGCCGTCATCACCGTCGCCGGGCCGGCCGGAACGGGCGGGCTGACGGCCAACGCGGTCTGCTCGGTCTCGCTCGACCCGCTGCTCGTGCTCGTCTGCTTCGAGCAGCGCGCCCGCACGCTCCCGCTCGTGCGCGAGACGGGCCGCTTCGCCGTCAACGTGCTGCGCGCCGGCGCGGAGGACGTCGCGCGCGTGTTCGCCTCGAAGGTGCCGGAGGGGGAGAAGCTGCGCGGCGCTCCGCACCGGCTCGAGCAGGGCATGCCGATCCTCGACGCCGCGCTGGCGTGGGTCGTCTGCGACGTGCGCGAGCTGATCCCCGCCGGCGACCACGAGATCGCGATCGGCGAGGTCGTCGCGATGGACCTCGTCGACGGCGAGCCGCTGCTGTGGTACCGCGGCGGGTACCGATCGCTGCGCTGACGGGCGGCCGATCGACGGCGCTCCGCATCCCGGTAAGATGCGCGCAGGATCGCGACCAGCTTGGGGGGGACGCATGGCGAGATCGGGTTCGTGGCTGGCGAGGCGTCGGCGCGACGGGGGTGGCACGGCGAGGCCGGCGGCGATCGCCGCGCCGCCGGGCGCCAGGATCGTGCTGCATGTCGGCTGCGGCAGAATCGACGAGATGGGCCTGCACGAGAGCTACCTCGGGCCGGAGTGGCACGAGGTGCGGCTCGACGTCGATCCGGACGTCGAGCCGGACATCGTCGCGAGCATCACCGACATGTCGCCGGTGGCGGACGCCTCGGTCGACGCCGTCTACTCGCACCACAACATCGAGCACGTCTTCGCGCACGAGGTGTCGCTGGTGATGGCGGAGTTCTTCCGCGTGCTGAGGCCGGGCGGCGAGGTCCTGCTCGGCACGCCCGACCTGCAGAACGTCGCGAGAACGATCGCGTCGGGCCGGCTCGAGGACCCGCTCTACAGATCGGGCGCCGGCAGGATCACGGCGCTCGACATCGTCTACGGCCTGCGCAGCGACGTCGCCGACGGGCGCGAGTACATGGCGCACAGGACTGGCTTCACGCGCGGGACGCTCGCCCGCAAGCTGGGAGCGGCCGGCTTCGTCGACATCGACGTCACGAGGGCGCATCCCTTCGCGCTGTGGGCCAGAGCGCGGCGGCCCGCGGCGTAGCGCGGCTCAGAAGGCGCCCGACGTCGTCGCGGCGCGCAGCGCGAGCGCGACGACGACGAAGCAGGCGATCGCCATCACGCCCATCTCGCGCCGCACGATCGAGAGCACGACGACGCGCTGCTCCTCCGGCGGCAGCTCGCCGACCTCGGCGGCCGTGTCGTATCCGCGCGCGGCGAGGATCGCGTCGGCCGAGCCGATCCGCAGCTGCTCGGCGACGAACGAGACGACGAGCGGCAGCACGCCGTAGAGGATGTGCAGGTCGTCGCCGGGCTTCCTGCCGAGTGCCAGCAGCAGCCCGCCGAGCAGCACCTGCACGACGATCGCCGCCTGGCCCGCGCGCAGCAGCTGCCAGAAGCGCGGGCTCGGCTCGACGCGGCGCCAGCACCACGCGCCGAGCAGCCCGGCGGCGAGGTTGAGGACCAACAGCATGGCGCCGACGGCGACGTGGACGGTGACCATCGCGCGCGCACGCTAGCCGACCGCGCGCGCGAAGCGGTCGGCGCCGAGGGTCGCGACGCGCTGGCGCGGCGCCGCGCCAGCGCCGATCCCCGGTCCTCATGCGCGTTTACGCACGATCAGATCGAGCGTTTTCGCACTAAGTGACAGGTTGTTACAAGCGGCCCGCGCTCGGTGCTATAACCCGCAGCGCTTTGCTCACCAGCTACGGACCCGCGCTCGTCTTCCTCCTCATCGGCCTGATCGTCGCTGCCGCCTTCGGAACGGCGCCGCGGCTGCTCGGCCCCAAGCGCGCGGCGGCCTCCCGCCAGTCCCAGCTGACCCCCTACGAGTGCGGCCTGCCGAGCGAGGTGACGCGGAACTTCCGCTTCGGGATCAGCTTCTACCTGATCGCGATGCTGTTCCTGCTGTTCGACATCGAGGTCCTCTTCCTCTACCCGATCGCCGTCGAGCTGCGCGCGTTCGGGACGTTCGCGATGGCCGAGACCGCGGTCTTCGTCGTGCTGTTGATGGTCGGCTTCGCCTACGTGTGGCGGCGGGGAGCGCTCGAATGGAAGTGACGCGCGAGACGCGCGCGGGCGCGGGCGCGGACTTCCGCATCCGCCAGCTGCGCGCGCGCGACATGCTGCGCGGCGACATCCCCGACGAGGAGCTCGAGCAGTACGTCGAGGAGCGGGTCCTCACCACGACGCTCGACAAGGCCGTCGCGTGGGCGCGCGGCAACTCGCTCTTCCCGGCGACGTTCGGGCTCGCCTGCTGCGCGATCGAGATGATGTCGCTGCCGGGCGCGCGGCTCGACATCGCGCGCTTCGGCTTCGAGGCGTTCCGCGCCTCGCCGCGCCAAGCCGACCTGCTGATCCTCTCCGGTCGCGTCTCGATCAAGATGGCGCCGGTCGTCCGCCGCATCTACGACCAGATGCTCGAGCCGCGGTGGGCGATCGCGATGGGCGCCTGCTGCTCCTCGATGGGCGTCTTCAACAACTACGCGATCGTCCCGGCCGACAAGTTCATGCCGATCGACGTGCACGTGCCCGGGTGTCCGCCGCGGCCCGAGGCGCTGATGCACGGGATCCTCAAGCTGCGCGACAGGATCCAGGGCAACGCGCCCGCCGGCTGGCGTGAGCGCTACGACGCGCACGGGACCGAGGAGGTCCTGGGGGAGGCGGACCGCCCGGGCGTCAACGCGGTCAACGTCTTCCAGAGCGGAGAGACCCGACGTGCCTGACGCGACCGGTCTGGAGCTGCTGGCTCAGGACCTGCGCGCCGCCGATCCCGACGCCGTCCTGGGCACGAGCTACTTCCGCGAGGAGGCGACGATCGAGGTCGCGCCCGCGGCGCTGCGCAGAGCCGCCGAGACGCTGCGCGCGAAGGGCTACGCGTTCATGGCGAGCTGCCACGGGGTCGACTACTACCCCGAGGAGCCGCGCCTCGGCGTCCATTACCAGCTGCTCGACATGCCGAGCGTCGACCGCATCTGCCTCAAGGCGCGCGTGACGATCGAGGACCCGCACGTGCCGTCGCTGTGCGACCTGTGGCCGGGCGCGAACCACCCCGAGCGCGAGGTCTACGACATGTTCGGCGTCGTCTTCGACGGCCATCCGGACCTGCGTCGCATCCTGATGCCCGAGGACTACGAGGGCCACCCGCAGCGGCGCGACTTTCCGATCGGCGGCGAGCCGGTGCTGTTCACCTACAACGAGGACAAGGTCCCGGGGTGGACTCGATGACGGCCGGCGTCAGCGGCTATCGCAAGCAGGAGGAGTCGATCACGCTCTCGGGCGAGGCGCTCACCGAGGAGCTGATGACGATCAACATGGGCCCGCACCACCCCTCGACGCACGGGGTGCTGCGCCTGATCGTCACGTTGGAGGGCGAGACGGTGCGCGACATCAAGCCGGTGATCGGCTACGTCCACACCGGCATCGAGAAGACCGCCGAGGACAAGGCGTACTGGAAGGCGATCCCCGTCGTCGAGCGGATGGACTACCTCTCCTACTACTTCAACGCGATGGCGTTCTGCGGCGCGGTCGAGAAGCTGCTGGAGGTGGACGTGCCGCCGCGCGCGCAGTACCTGCGCGTGATCCACCTGGAGCTCAACCGCATCATGTCCCACCTCGTGTGGCTCGGGACGAGCTGCATCGACCTCGGCGCGATCTCCGTGTGGTGGTACTGCTTCCGCGAGCGCGAGGCGGTGCTCGACCTGTTCGAGATGTCCTCCGGCCAGCGCATGCACACGCGCTACTTCCAGGTCGGCGGCGTGATCGAGGACATCCCGCGCGGCTGGGTCGAGCGGGTGCGCAGATTCACGAAGGAGATGCGCACGCGCGCCGACCAGTACGCCGCGCTGCTCGACAAGAACGAGATCGTGCTCCAGCGCCTGCGCCACACCGGCATCGTCGACGAGCAGACGCTGCTCGGGCTCGGCGTCACCGGCCCGCTGCTGCGCGCGACCGGCAACCCGTGGGACCTGCGCAAGGCCGCGCCGTACTCCTCCTACGAGGACTTCGACTTCAAGATCCCGGTCGGGACGATCGGCGACAACTACGACCGCTACCGCGTCCGCCACGCCGAGATCTACGAGTCCTGCGACATCATCGACCAGGCGTTGGACGGACTGCCCGAGGGGCCGTTCGTCACGACCGACCGCAAGGTCGCGCTGCCGCCGCGCCACGAGCTGGCGACCTCGATGGAGGCGCTGATCCACCACTTCAAGCTCGTGACCGAGGGCTTCCGCGTCCCGCCCGGCGAGGTCTACAACCCGATCGAGTCGCCGCGCGGCGAGCTGGGCTGCTACGTGCGCAGCGACGGCTCGTCGAGACCCGCGCGCGTGCACATGCGCGACCCCTCGTTCGTGAACCTCCAGGCGACCGCGCCCGCGACGCGCAACTCCTATATCGCCGACCTCGTCGCGACGCTCGCGATGCTGGACCCGGTCCTCGGCGGAGTCGATCGCTGATGGCCGACTCGTCCGTCGCGCGCTACGAGCACGGCTCGCGCATCCCCGGCTGGGACGACGCCGTCGACCTGAGCAAGGACCCGGCGTCGATCCCGGACCCGGCGCTGACGCGAGTGCCCGCGGAGCTGCGCGCGGCGATCGAGGCGGCGATGGCGCAGTACCCCGACTTCCGCTCGGCCGCGATCCCCGCGCTGCACGCCGCGCAGGACCTGCACGGCTGGTGCTCGCCCGCGGCGATCGAGCAGGTCGCGTGCGTGATGGGCCTGACGCCGGCGTACCTGACGGCGGTCGCGACCTTCTACGACATGTTCTCCACGCAGCCGGTCGGGCGCCAGACGGTCTACGTCTGCACGAACATCAGTTGCTCGCTGCGCGGCGCCGACCGCCTCTACGAGGCGATCCAGGCCGCTGCGGGCGACGACCCCGACTTCAACGTGCGCGCGTTCGAGTGCCTCGGCGCGTGCGACATCGCGCCGATGGCGTCGGTCAACGGCGCCTACGTGGGTCCGCTGGAGATCGCGGACGCGGAGACGATCGTCGCCCAGCTGCGCGCCGGCGCGGAGGTGCTGCCGGACAAGCAGCTGCTGCGCCGCAAGGTCGCCGACCCGCGGGCCGCGAGCGGCGGTGACGTCGACTCCGCGGGGGCGGGCGCCTCCGGCGACGCGGCTGCGCACGCCTCGCCCGAGGCCGAGCACAACGCCTCCGCTGCGAAGGCGCCCGACGCGGACCACTCCGACGCGGCCGACAGGCTGCTCCCCGACGAGGACGCCGACGCATGACCGAGCTGCTGCTGTTCAAGGACATCGACGAGCCGGGGCTCGCGTCGATCGAGGTCTACAAGCGCCGCGGCGGGTACCAGTCGCTCGAGCGCGCGCTGAAGCTGCCGCGTGAGGAGGTCCTCCAGGAGCTGCTCGACTCCGGCCTGCGCGGCCGCGGCGGAGCGGGGTTCGCGATGGGCAAGAAGGTCTCGTTCCTGCCGAAGGGGACGATCGACAAGTACCTCGTCTGCAACGCCGACGAGTCCGAGCCCGGCACGTTCAAGGACCGCGAGCTGATGCAGAAGTCCCCCCACATGCTCGTGGAGGGGATGATCATCGCCGCCTACGCCGCGGACGCGAACCGCTCCTTCATCTACATCCGCGGCGAGTACCAGCAGCAGGCGGAGATCCTCGAGCGGGCGATCGAGGAGGCGCGCGCGGCCGGCTACCTCGGCGAGCGCATCCTCGGCTCCGACCACTCGCTGTCCTTGGTCCTCCACCGCGGCGCCGGCGCCTACATCTGCGGCGAGGAGACCGGCCTGCTCGACTCGCTGGAGGGCAAGCGCGGCAATCCGCGCCTCAAGCCGCCGTTCCCGGCGAACCAGGGCCTCTACCAGGGCCCGACGCTGATCAACAACGTCGAGACGCTCGCGACCGTTCCGCACATCATCCGGCTCGGGGGTCAGGAGTACGCGAAGCTCGGCACCGAGACGTCGACCGGCACGAAGCTCGTGTCCGTCTCCGGCAACGTCCAGCGTCCCGGCAACTACGAGATCGAGCTGGGGATCCCGTCGCGGGAGATCGTCTACGGCCTCGCCGGCGGCCCCGAGCGCGGGCGCGAGATCAAGCTGTGGTTCCCCGGCGGGTCCTCCTCGCCGGTGCTCACGCCCGCCGAGCTGGACCTGCCGTACGACTTCGACTCGATGGCGAGGGCCGGCTCGATGCTCGGCTCCGGTGCGATCATCGTCGTGGACGACAGCGTCTCCGTCGTGGATGTCGCGCTGAAGCTCGCGAAGTTCTACAGACACGAGTCGTGCGGCAAGTGCACGCCGTGCCGCGAGGGGACGAACTGGACCGTGAAGATGCTCCAGCGCGTCGAGTCCGGTGAGGCGACGCCGATGGACCTCGACATCATCGCCTCCGTGCAGGAGCAGATCATGGGCAACTGCCTGTGCGTGCTCGGCGACGCGATGGCGATGCCGCTCGGCTCGATGGTGTCGAAGTTCCGCGACGAGTTCGAGGCGCACATCGAGGCGCGGCGCGCGCAGCTGGGCCTCGGCGCGCCGATCCACGACGCTCCGGCCGACGCCGCCCTCCACGGCGCGCCCGCGGGGGTGCTCGCCTGATGCCGCGCCCCGAGGTCCGCATGATCACGTTCTCGATCGACGGCCGCGAGGTGCAGGCGCCCGAGGGTGCGATGCTGGTCGACGGCGCGAAGTACGGCGACGTCGAGATCCCCGTCTTCTGCTACGAGCCGAAGCTCGGCCAGCCGGTCGGCGCGTGCCGCATGTGCCTCGTGGAGATCGAGGGGATCCCGAAGCTGCAGACCGCCTGCTCGACGCCGGTCAAGGACGGCATGGTCGTCCACACGCAGACCGCGCGCGTGAGAGAGGCGCAGAACAGCGTCGTGGAGTTCCTTTTGGTGAACCACCCGCTCGACTGCCCCGTCTGCGACAAGGGCGGCGAGTGCCCGCTGCAGGACATCACGTTCGGCTGGGGCCGCGGCATCTCGCGCATGGTCGAGCCCAAGCGCCACTTCAAGAAGCCGCTCGAGCTCTCGCCGCTGATCGCGATCGACCGCGAGCGCTGCATCCTCTGCTACCGCTGCGTGCGCTTCTCGCAGGAGGTGTCCGAGGACTACCAGCTGATCCTCCACGAGCGCGGCGCGCATTCGTACGTCGGCACGTTCGACGCGCATCCGTACGTCGCGCCGTTCTCCGGCAACATCATCGAACTGTGCCCGGTGGGTGCGCTGACCTCGCGCCCCTACCGCTTCCGCGCGCGGCCGTGGGACATCGAGGGCGCCGGCACCGTCTGCACGCTGTGCCCGTCGCAGTGCAACGTCGAGCTGACCGTGCGCGACGAGCGCGTGCTGCGCGTGCTGGGCCGTGACCACGAGGGGGTCGACGACGGCTGGCTGTGTGACAAGGGCCGCTTCGCGTACCAGGCGATCCACAGCGAGGAGCGGATCGTCGAGCCATTGGTGCGCGACGGCGACGCGCTGCGACCCGCTTCATGGGAGCGTGCGCTGAGCGCCGCCGCGAGCGCGTTGGGCAAGGCCCGCGGCTCGGTCGGCGCGCTCGCCGGCGGCGGGACGACGAACGAGGAGGGCTTCCTGCTCCAGCGCCTCGTGCGCGAGGGGCTTGGCAGCGCCGACGTCGACTCGCGCGTGAACGGGCCCCTGCCGCTGGAGCTTGCGCGCGCGCTCGCCGCGCCGGCGCTGGGAGCGACCGTTCCCGACATCGAGTTCGCCCACACGGTGCTCGTGCTCGGCACCGAGCCGGTCGACGACGCGCCGATCCTCGACCTGCGCATCCGCAAGGGCGTGCGCCGGCGCGGCGTGCGGCTCGCGGTCGCGACGCCGCGGCCGTCCTCGCTCGACCCCGTGGCGAGACTGTGGCTGCGCTACGCGCCCGGCGCGGAGCATGCGTTCCTGGCGGCTTTGGAGGCCGCGTCGGGCGCGGCCGGCGACGTGGACGCGCTGTGCGCGCTTGCGGACGCCGACCCGAAGGCGGTCCGCGCCCTGGCTGACCTGCTCAGCGAGGAGGATCGCGGCGACGTGGTGATCCTGTGGGGCGAGCGGCTCGCCGCGGCGGCGGCGCCGGCGCTTTTGAACGTCGCGGGCCGTCTCGGCCTGGCCGAGCGCGAGGGCGCCGGCCTGCTGGAGGTGCCGTGCTCCGCCAACGGGCGCGGTCTTCGCGAGGCGGGCGTGCTGCCGAACGCGGGGCCGGGCTACGCCGCGCTCGGCGCCGCCGCGCTCGAGGGCGCCGGCGCGGCCGGTCCGGCAGCGAGGGGGGAGGGCGCGGATGCCGGTGGCGCGCCTTCCGGCCGCTCCGCGCACGAGCTCGCCGCCGCCGCCGCGGAGGGCGAGCTGGCCGCCCTGTACCTGCTGCATGCCGACCCCGTCCGCGATCTCGGCGACGCGCCGCTCTGGCGCCGCGCGATGGCGCGCGCTTCGACTGTGATCGCCCACGCCTCGTTCCTGACCGACGAGCTCCGCGAGCACGCCACGGTGGTCTTCCCGGCCGAGTCCTACGCCGAGAAGGAAGGCACCATCACTCACCCCGACGGTCGCCTCCAGCGCCTGCGCACGGCGATCGGCCACCCCGGCTCCGTCCGTGCCGAGTGGTCGATCCTGGCCGAACTGGAGCGACGTGTGTCCCATAGAGGGTCTATGTCACCCCCGAATGGACGCACATCCCCGCTCACGGGGCCGATGGCCACGCAGCAACTCGTGGAGGCCGTGCCCTTCTACGCCGGGCTGACGCTCGAGCAGATCGGCGGGCGCGGGGTGCGCTGGCAGGAGCGCGCGGCGGCCGAGGCGTTCCCGGCCGGGCCGGCCGGTCCGTTCGACGTCGGCGAACCGACGGCGGCGCCGAGCGCCAACGGCGTCCTGCGCCTCGGCTCCTTCCGCTCGATCTGGGCGGCGCCCGAGGTCGAGGCGGCGCCGGCGCTGAAGTTCCTCGCCCGCAGCGCGACGCTGGAGGTCGCCCCCGTGGACGCTGACCGACTGGGCATCGAGAACGGAGACCGCGTGCGCGTGAGCAGCGACGACCGCGCGGTCGAGGCCCGTGTCGCCCTCCGCGGCAACGCCCCCGCCGGGACCGTCTTCCTGGATGCCGGCCTGCCCGAGGGCGGGGCGAGCGAGCTGCTGGACGGAGCGCCGCAGACGGTGACGGTCGAGCGCGCCCGCGTGGAGGTGACGGCGTGAGCGCGGTGATGGCCACCGTCGGCTACGCCGAGTCCTGGTGGATCCAGATCCTCAAGTCGCTGATCATCTTCATCGTCGGGTTCTCGATGGTCCCCCTCGCCCTGATGATGGACCGCAAGCTGATGGGCCGCTTCCAGAACCGCTACGGCCCCAACCGCGTCGGCCCGTTCGGCGCGCTGCAGCCGATGGCGGACATCTTCAAGCTGCTCGTCAAGGAGGAGTTCCGTCCGCGCACCGCGACCGGCTTCCTGTTCGCGCTCGCGCCCGCGATCTCGATCGTGACGGCCTGCGTCGCGTTCGCGATCGTGCCGTTCGGCAACACCGTCGACATCTTCGGCACGCAGGTCGGCCTCTACGGCGTCGACCCGTCGATCGGCATCCTGTTCGCGTTCGCCTTCAGCGCGATCGCGGTCTACGGGCTGATGCTCGGCGGCTGGGCGTCGGGCTCGAAGTACAGCTTCCTCGGCGCGATGCGCTCCGCCGCCCAGCTGATCTCCTACGAGGTCTCGATGGGGCTCTCGCTCGTCGGCGTGATCATCACGTGCGGGACGCTCTCCCTGACGGGGATCGTCGCCCACCAGGACGGCGCCGGCATCTGGCTGGTGATCCCGCAGTTCGTCGGCTTCGTGGTCTTCATGGTCGCCGCGTTCGCGGAGACGAGCCGCCCGCCGTTCGACCTCCCCGAGGCCGACGCGGAGCTCGTGGCCGGCTACAACACCGAGTACGGCGGCGGGCGCTTCGCGCTCTACTACGCGGCCGAGTACTTCCACATGGTGATCGCGTCGGGGATCGCGGTGACGATGTTCTTCGGCGGCTGGCTGCTGCCGTTCGGCATCGACCCGCCGACGTGGGTCGACCCGCTCGTGGTGCTCGTGAAGATCACGCTCGTGATCGCGATCTTCGTGTGGGTGCGCGCGACGCTGCCGCGCCTGCGCTACGACCAGCTCATGTCCTTGGGCTGGAAGGTCCTGCTGCCCCTGGCCACGGCCAACGCGCTCGTGACCGCGATCGTCGTGACGGTCGCGAAGTGAGCGCGCTCGAGATCAGACGCTGGACCCCGCCCGGCGCCGACGTGATCGCCGTGCAGCGCGGGCCCGAGCCCGGCGGCGCCGGCGGCCTCTACCGCGCCTTCGGCGAGACCCTGCGCGGGCTCAAGACGACGTTCGGGCGCCTCGTCGAGGGGCCGGTCGTCTACCAGTACCCGGAGCAGAAGATCCCCGTCTACCCGCGCTTCCGCGGGCGCCACAAGCTGCACCGCTTCGAGGACACGGGCCTTGAGAAGTGCGTCGGCTGCTCGCTGTGTGCCGCCGCCTGCCCGGCCGACTGCATCCGCGTCGTCGCGGCCGAGAACACGCCGGAGCAGCGCGTCTCCGCCGGCGAGCGCTACGCCGCCGTCTACGAGATCAACATGTCGCGCTGCATCTTCTGCGGCTACTGCGAGGTCGCGTGCCCGTTCGACGCGATCACGATGGGGCACGACTTCGAGCTCTCCGACTACAACCGCGACGACCTCATCTTCACCAAGGAGATGCTGCTCGCCGAGCCGCTCGAGCGCACGCCGTTGCGCACGGAGGACGAGTAGCCGTCATGTCCGCGGTCATCTTCTTCATCGCGGCGATCGGCGCGATCGCCGGGGCGATCGGCGTCGTCGCGCTGCGCAACCCCTTCTACAGCGTGCTCGCGCTCGTCGGGCACCTGCTGGCGCTCGCGGCGCTGTTCCTGCTGCTGCGTGCGGAGTTCGTCGCCGCCGCGCAGGTCGTCGTCTACGCCGGCGCGGTGATGGTCCTCTACCTGTTCGTCGTCTCCTACGTCGGCGGCGGGGCGCGCCCACTGACGCCCGGGGGGTCGTCGCTGCGTGCGGTCGCGGGCTTCGCGATGCTCGCGCTGTTCGCCGAGCTGGCGATCGCGGTGCTCGGCTCGGGCCTCAAGGCGATCTCCGGCGACGGCGCGCCGTACGTGAGCGGCTTCGGCTCGCCGGCCGCCATCGGCGAGGCGCTGCTGACGAAGTTCCTGTTCCCGTTCGAGGTCGCCTCGCTGCTGCTGCTCGTCGCCGCCGTCGGCGCGGTCGTGCTCGCGCGCCGGCGCGGAGGCACCACGCTGGAGGACGAGATCCGCGACTCCGCGCACTGGATCACGCCGCGCTCGCTGTTCAGCGGGACGATGGCGGAGGCGGTCGGCGCGATCCGGCCGCCGGCCGAGCAGGAGCCCGGCCAAGCCGCGACCGACGAGACCGAGCTGGGCCGCCCGGTCGCCACGCCGGCCGGCCGCGACGAAGAGGTCGGGTGGTAGCGATGGCCCGCCGCTCGCCACGCCACGGAGCTGACTGCTGATGGCCATCGACTGGTACCTCGTCGTCTCCGCGCTGATCTTCTGCATCGGCGCCGGCGGCGTGCTCGTGCGGCGCAACCCGCTCGTGATCCTGCTGTGCCTGGAGCTGATGCTGAACGCGGCGAACCTCGCGCTGATCGCGTTCGCGCGCATGCACGGCAACAGCGACGGTCAGATCTTCGCGCTGATCGTGCTGGTCGTCGCGGCGTGCGAGGTGACGGTCGGGCTGGGCCTGATCGTGGCGATCTTCCGCCGCCGCCTGCCGGTCGACGTCGACGAGCTGAGGGAGCTGCAAGGGTGAGCAAGACCGGACGGGCGCGCGCCGTCGCGCGCCGCCACGCGCGCGTGCGGGCCGCCGTCGAGCGTCGCACGCGCGCCGCTGCGGAGGCCGCGCGATGAGCACGACGACCTGGGCCTGGCTGGTCCTCGCCTTCCCGCTCGCCGGCGCGATCGTCAACGGGCTCGGCTTCAAGGCGCTCGGCCGGCGCGGCGCGGGCGCGATCGGCACGGCCGCGATCGGGCTCGCGTTCGTGTGCGCGCTCGGCGCGCTGATCTCGCTTCAGGGCCACGCGAGCGATCACCGCCAGCTCGTCTCCTCGCTGTGGGACTACGCGGTCACCGGCCCGGGCGTAGACGCGAGGCTGTCGATCCTCGTCGACCCGCTGTCCGTCTACATGATGCTCGTCGTCACGGGCGTCTCGACGCTCATCCACCTCTACAGCGTCAGCTACATGAAGGGCGACCGCGGCTACGCGCGTTACTTCGCCTACCTCAACTTCTTCGTCTTCTCGATGCTCCTGCTCGTGCTCGGCGGCAACTTCCTGGTGCTGATCGTCGGGTGGGCGTTCGTCGGCGCGGCCTCGTACCTGCTGATCTCGTTCTGGTACCGCCGCGGGACCGCGACGCAGGCCGGCATCAAGGCGTTCGTCATCAACGTCGTCGGCGACGTCGGGCTCGTGCTCGGCACCTTCTTCATCCTGCGCTACAGCGGCACGCTCGACCTGCTCGGCACGTTCAGAGCGGCCGACGGCGGTGCGTTCGCCGGACACCAGGGCGCGCTCACGGCCGGCTGCCTGCTGCTGCTCGTCGGCGCGTTCGCCAAGAGCGCCCAGATCCCGCTGCACACCTGGCTCCCGGACGCGATGGAGGGCCCGACGCCCGTCTCCTCGCTGATCCACGCCGCCACGATGGTGACCGCCGGCGTCTACCTGATCGCGCGCATGCACCCGCTGTTCGAGCGCGCGCCCGCCGCCGCCGACACGGCCGCGATCGTCGGCTGCGTGACGCTGCTCGTCGCCGGCACGATCGGGCTCGTGATGACGGACATCAAGCGCGTGATCGCGTACTCGACGATGTCGCAGATCGGCTACATGATCATGGCGGTCGGCGCCGGCGGCTACGTCGCGGGCCTCTTCCACCTGATGACGCACGCCTTCTTCAAGGCGCTGCTGTTCATGGCCGCCGGCTCGATCATCGGCGCGATGGCGGGCGGGCAGTCGCTGGAGAGAATGTCCGGCTTCCGCAGAGCGATGCCGTTCACGTTCGGCTGCTTCGTCGTCGGCGGGCTCGCTTTGAGCGGCGTGCCGCCCTTCTCCGGCTTCTTCTCCAAGGACGAGATCCTCGCCTGGATCGGCTCGCGCGGCGGCGGGTGGGACGCGCTCTACGTGCTCGGCTACGCCGGTGCGTTCCTGACCGCCGTCTACACGTGGCGGATGATCTTCCGCGCCTTCTTCGGCGAGCCGTGCGCGGAGGCGCGCGAGCTGGAGCACGGCCACCTCGCGCACGCCGAGGTGCCGACCAATCCTGCTACGGGCGAGCAGGAGGACGCCGACGTCGGCTTCCCCGGCCCCGAGCACACGATCGCCGAGCGCGCACTGCCGATGAAGGTCTCGATGACGCTGCTCGCGATCGGCGCGACGGTCGCCGGCTTCGTGCAGGTGCCGTTCGTCGACGACGTCGTGACGAAGTTCCTCGCGCCCACGTTCGCCGACTCGAAGTACGTCCACCTGCAGCCGAGCGACGGCCTCATCACGTTCGGCCTGATCCTCGGCACCGTGATCGCGCTCGCCGGCATCGCGCTCGCCCACCGCGTGTGGGTGGCCAAGCCCGGCAGCGCCGCCGCCTGGCAGGCGCGCTTCAAGCCGGCGTACGAGCTGTTCGTGCACAAGTGGTGGTTCGACGAGGCGATCGACCTGCTGGTCGTGCGGCCGTTCGCGGCATTCGGGGACTTCAGCCGCCGAACGTTCGAGCGCGTCGTCGTCGAGGGCACGCTCGTCGACGGCACCACGTCGGTCGTGCGCGCCGGCTCCGCGGCCGTTCGCGCGATCCAGACCGGCTTCCTGCGCTACTACGCCGCGCTGCTGCTGCTCGGCGGCGCTGCGGTGCTCCTCTACTTCCTGATCGCGAGCTCGTGATGGCTCACCGCACCGCTGCTCATACGACCACGGCGCCTTCGCGTACCCATGAGCTGCAGAGATCCGCAGCACTCGGCGCAGGGGGTCGCGCGTGACTCTGTCGATCCTCATCTGGCTGCCGCTCCTCGCCGCGGTTCTGGCGGCGATCGCCGGCAGCAGAGCCGCCGCGCGGGTCTCGCTCGTCGGCGCGCTCGCCACGCTCGGCGTCGCGATCTCGTTCGTCGCCCGCTACAAGACCGGCGGCGGCATGCAGTTCGTCACCGATCGCGCGTGGATCTCCGCGCTCGGCGTCCACTACTCGCTCGGGCTCGACGGCCTGAACGTCGTGCTCGTGCTGCTGACGACGCTGATCTTCGCCGGCGCCGCGCTCGCCGCGAACCTGCGCGAGTGGGAGCGGCCAGGCCAGTTCTTCCTGTGGCTCGGGATCGGCGAGACGGCGGTGCTCGGCGCCTTCTGCGCACAGGACCTGATCCTGTTCGTCGCCTTCTTCGACCTGATGCTGATCCCGTTCTACTTCCTGACCGGGATCTGGGGCGCGGGCGAGCGGCCCGAGCGCGTGCGCGCGACGACGAAGCTCGTGATCTACACGCTCGTCGGCTCGCTGCTGATGCTCGTCGCGGCGGTCGCGACCGGCGTGCTGGCCTCCCAGCAGCACAACACGGGCCTGACCTTCTCGCTCGCCGCGCTCTCCAGACTGCCGCTCTCGCGCGGCTCGCAGGAGTGGGTCTTCCTCTGCTTCGCGGCCGCCTTCCTGGTGAAGATGCCGGCGTTCCCGCTGCACGGCTGGCTGCCCGACGGCTACCGCACGATGCCGCTGCCGGCGCTGTCGGCCTTCTCCGGCGTGGTGTCGAAGGTCGCCGCGTACGGCTTCCTGCGGATCGTGCTGCCGATCTTCCCGATCGCCTCCGTGCACTTCCAGACGCTGCTGCTGCTGATCGCGCTGGCCTCGATCCTCTACGGCTCCGCGATGGCGTTCTCGACGACGAACGCGCGCCTCGTCGTCGGCTTCTCCTCCGTCGCCCAGATGGGCTTCATCACGCTCGGGATCTTCGCCCTCAACCAAGACGGCGTGCAGGGCGCGCTGCTGCAGATGGTCAACCACGGCCTCGTGACGCTGCCGCTGTTCTTCATCGTCGGCCTGCTGGCCGCCCGCGCCGGCGGGAGCGAGGACCTGCGCGACATGGGCGGGATCGCGTTCCGCGCGCCGGTGCTCGCGTCGCTGTTCCTGATCGTCGCGCTCGCGACGCTCGCGATGCCGGGCAGCGCCAACTTCGTCGGCGAGTTCCTGATCCTGCTCGGCGTCTTCAGAGCGAAGGTCGTCTTCGCGTTCGTCGCCTCGGTCGGCGTCGCGATGGCCGCCGTCTACATGCTGCGCGCGTTCATCCGCGCGATGCACAACCGCGTGACGCCCGGCGTCGACTCGCGCGAGGTGACGTTCGGCGACCTCGCGCTGCTCGCGCCGATCGTCCTCGTGATCCTCGCGCTCGCGCTCTACCCGCAGTTCGGCTTGAAGCGCTCCGAGCCGGCGGCGAAGGCGAGCGTGGCGGCCGTGACGGCGCGGTCGACGGCCGTCGCGGACGCCGGCGGGACCGTGCACGCGCCGATCAAGGAGCAGACGCCGTGAGCGCGCTCGTCCTCGCCGCCGCGCACGTGAAGGCCCCCCACATCGACTACGCCGGGCTCGCGCCGTTCCTGGCGCTCGGCGGCGGCGCCCTGCTGACGCTGATCGTCGGCCTCGCCCGCGGGGCGTGGGTCAAGCACGCCACCCCGCTGCTCTCGCTCGCCACGCTCGGCGCCGCGATCGGCCTCGGCATCTGGCAGTTCGGCCGGACGCGCTCGCTCGTCTCCGGCGCGCTGATCTCCGACGACCTCACGCTGACGCTGCTGTTCGCGTTCGCGGCCGCCGGCATCGGCGCGACGCTGCTCGCGTGGCGCTCGCTCGCCGCGCGCGAGGCGAGCCCGGGCGAGCTGTTCAGCCTGCTGCTGTTCAGCGTCCTCGGGATGGCGACGCTCGTCGCCGCGACGAACCTCGTGACGCTGTTCCTCGGCTTCGAGCTGCTGTCGATCCCGCTCTACGTGCTGTGCGCGACCGAGCTGCGCCGCGAGCGCTCGCTCGAGTCCGGGCTCAAGTACCTGATCGTCGGATCGGTCGGCTCGGCGACGCTCGTCTACGGCCTCGCGCTGATCTACGGCGCGACCGGCTCGACCGACTACGCCGGCATCAACGCCGCGATCACCGGCGGCTCCGGCGTCGGCGGCGACGTGCTGCTGCTCTCCGGCGTCGGCCTCGCGCTCGTCGGGCTCGCCTTCAAGGCGTCGGTCGCGCCGTTCCACCAGTGGACCCCCGACGTCTACGAGGGCGCGCCGACGCCGATCACCGCGTTCATGGCCGTCGCGACGAAGGCGGCCGCGCTCGGCGTGCTGCTGCGCCTGTTCGACAGCGCGCTCGTCGGCGCCCAGAGCGACTGGCAGCCGCTGCTCGCCGCGCTCGCCGCGATCACGATCGTCGTCGGCAACGTCGGCGCGCTCGGGCAGACCTCGCTCAAGCGCATGCTCGCCTACTCGGGCGTCGCGCAGGCCGGCTACCTGCTCGCGGGCGTGATCGTCGCGACGCAGCTCGGCGCGCAGGCGACCGTCTTCTACCTCGTCGTCTACCTCGCGATGAACCTCGCCGCCTTCGCGGTTGTCGTCGTGCGCGAGCGGGCGAGCGACAGCGACGACATCGGCGCGTTCGCCGGCCTCGGCCGCAGCGCGCCGGCGCTCGCCTGGCCGCTGACGATCGCGATGCTCGCGCTCGCCGGCATCCCCGCGACGGCCGGCTTCATCGGCAAGGTCTACCTGATCGACGCCCTGGTGAGCGGCGGCTACGCGTGGCTGGCGATCGTGCTCGTCGTCGGATCGATGATCTCGCTCGGCTACTACCTGCGGGTGGTGGCGGCGATGTGGATGCGCGACGCGCCGGCGCCCGAGGCGCCGGCGGTCTCCGCGAGCGCACTGCCGGTGATCGCCGGCGGCTCGCAGGAGGCCGACGCGGCCGCCCGGCCGCAGCCGGAGGTCGTGCTCGTCGCGTGGCTCGCGGCCGCCGCGACGGTCGTGCTGGGGATCGTGCCGCAGCCGCTGTTCGACCTCGCCGCGCACGCCGGCCACGCGCTGACCGGCATCTTCTAGCGGCGGCGCGGGGTCGCTTCGTGGACTCGACCCTCTGGATCGCCGCCCGCGGCTGCACGCGCTCGAGGGGCTGATCTTCGTCGGCTCGCTCGCGATCGTGTGGCTCGGGATCGCGATCGCGCACTGAGCGCGGCGCGGCGCGGCGCGGCGGCGTGCGGCGGGCGGGGGCGCTGCTAGCGTCGCTCGGGTGACCGCGTCCGCCTCGACCCGCCGCCGCGAGACGGCGCTGCTGCTGGCGGCGATCGTGCTCGTCTCGCTCAACCTGCGCTCGGCGCTGACGGTGATCGGTCCGCTGACGCGCGACCTGCGCCACGGCGACGGGCTCTCGAGCGCTGCGATCGGCCTGCTCGCCGCCGCGCCGCTGCTCGCGTTCGGCCTGATCTCGCCGCTCGGGCCGCGGCTCGCGCAGCGCTTCGGGATCGAGCGCTCGCTCGTCGGCTGCATGCTCGTGCTGTGCGCCAGCCTCGCGCTGCGCCCGCTGCCGTCGGTCGTGCTGCTGTTCGCGGGCACGCTCATGGCCGGCGCTGGGATCGCAGTCGCGAACGTGCTGCTGCCCGCGCTCGTCAAGCGGCGCTTCGGCGCGCGCGCGACGCTCGTGACGGGGGTCTACTCGGTCGCGCTCGGCCTCGGCGCGGCGCTCGCCGCGGGGCTCGCCGTGCCGAGCGAGGCGTGGTTCGGCGGCTCGTTCCGCGGCGCGCTCGCGCTGTGGGCGCCGGTCGCGCTCGTCGCGGCGCTCGTGTGGCTGCCGCTGCTGCGCGGCTCAGACGCGGAGAGCGGCGGCGACGCGCACGTGCGCGTGAGCCTGTGGGGAGACCGCCTCGCGTGGTGCGTGACCGCGTACATGGCGCTGCTGGCCGTGCAGTTCTACTCGATGGCCGCGTGGCTGCCGGAGATCTATCGCCATGAGGGGATGAGCAAGGGCGGCGCGGGCGCGCTGCTGTCGCTCGCGCTGGTGGTGGGGATCCCGTTCGGCTTCGTCGTCGGCTGGCTCGCGGGCCGCCTCGCCGACCAGCGCCCGATCGCGCTCGGCGGCTCGCTCTGCGTGCTGATCGGCTGGATCGGCGTGCTCGCCGCCCCGCGCGCGGCGCCGGGGCTGTGGGCGTCGCTGCTCGGGGTGGGGTTCGGCGTCGGCTTCACGCTCGTGCTCGCGCTGTTCGTGCTGCGCGCGGGCGATGCGCACCATGCGGTGGCGCTGTCGGGGATGGCGCAGTCGGTCGGCTACACGCTCGCCGCGGTCGGCCCGATCGCCGCCGGCGCGCTGCACGACGCGACCGGCGGCTGGCGCGCGCCGCTCGTCGTGCTGATCGCGATCGCGGTCGCCGACCTGGCCTTCGCGCTCGCCGCGAGCCGGCGCGGACACGTGCGCGGGCGCGACGCGGAGCCTCCGGCAGCCGCGCCGGAACGGGTCGCGGCCGGCGCGGGCGCCGCGCGATAGCGTCGGGGCATGGCCGCCCGCCTTCCCGACGGCGACCCCGCGCCGGCCGACGGCGCGCTGCCGGCCTCCGCGCTGGAGGGCCTCGGCACGCGGCCGTTCGGCGTCTACGTGCACGTGCCGTTCTGCGCGGCGCGCTGCGGCTACTGCGATTTCAACACCTACACCGCGGCCGAGCTGACCGACGGCGCCGCGCGCGCCGGCTACGTGCGGGCGGCGCTCGCCGAGCTGGCGCTCGCGCGGCGCGTGCTCGGGGACGCGGCGCCGGCGGTCGACACCGTCTTCTTCGGCGGTGGGACGCCGACGCTATTGGAGACTGGCGAGCTGGCGGCGCTGCTGGGCGGGGTGCGGGAGACGTTCGGGCTCGCGCGCGGCGCCGAGGTGAGCACCGAGGCGAACCCGGAGAGCGTCGACGCGCGCTCGCTCGCGGCGCTGCGGGAGGCCGGCTTCACGCGCATCTCGCTCGGGATGCAGAGCGCGGTGCCGCACGTGCTGGCGACGCTGGAGCGCGCCCACACGCCGGGGCGGCCGGCCGCGGCGGCGCGCGAGGCGCGCGCGGCAGGGTTCGAGCACGTCAGCCTCGACCTCATCTACGGGACGCCCGGCGAGCGCGACGACGACTGGCGCGCCTCGCTCGACGCGGCGCTCGCGGCCGAGCCCGACCACGTCTCCGCGTACGCGCTGACCGTCGAGCCGGGCACGCGGCTTGCGGCGCAGATCGGGCGCGGTGCGGTCGCCGCTCCAGACGACGACGTGCTCGCCGACCGCTACGAGATCGCGGACGCGACGCTCGGCAGCGCGGGGCTGCGGTGGTACGAGATCTCCAACTGGGCGACCGACGACGACGCCCGCTGCCGCCACAACATCGGCTACTGGCGCGGCGGCGACTGGTGGGGGGTCGGGCCGGGAGCGCACAGCCACGTCGGCGGCGTGCGCTGGTGGAACGTGCTGCACCCCGCGACGTACGCCGGCCGCCTCGCCGGCGGCAGCTCGCCGGGTGCCGGGCGCGAGCTGCTCGACGCCGGGATGCGCCGGGTCGAGCGGATCATGCTTGAGCTGCGGCTCGCCGACGGCCTGGAGCTCGCGGTGCTCGACGCCGCCGGCCGCGCGGCCGGCGAGCAGGCGGTCGCCGACGGCCTCGCCGCCCGCGCCGGCGACCGCCTGCGGCTCACGCTGCGCGGCCGCCTGCTGGCCGACGCGGTCGTGCGCTCGCTGCTCGGGTGACCATGGACGACACGGTCGTCTACGCCGCCCGCCGCCGCACCTCGTATGCGCACGCGTGCGCGCCGGTGAGGATGTGCGAGACGCGCGTGACGTCGGCGTCCGGCAGCACCTCCCGCAGGAACGCGAGCTCGGCGCCGCAGGCGTGGCCGTAGCGCTTGGCGACCGCGAGGATCGCGCAGTTGTGCTCGAGGATCCGCCAGCCGCCGCCTCCTCCGGACAGCGGCTCGACCTCGGCGAGGTAGCCGTCCTCGTCGAGCACCCGGGCGACCTCTGCGACGCGTGCGTCGAAGCCGAGCCCGGCGAGCCGCTCGCGCGTGCGCTCCACGCGCGCGATCCGGCGGCGCTCGAACGCGCGCGCCACCAGCTCCGGCTGCTCGTCGCCGATGTAGTCGAGCAACTCGACCGTCAGCTCCCCGTACGCGCGTGGGAACAACCCCTCGGCCGCGGGCGCGAGCCGGTAGACGTGGCGCGGACGGCCCGGGCCGGCGCGCTCCTCGCGGTGGGCGACGAGGTCCGCGGCGGCGAGCCCCTGCAGATGCTGGCGCACCGCGCCGACCGTGATCCCCAGCTCAGCCGCCAGCTCCTCCGCGCGCGCCTCGCCGCGCTTGCGCAGGCTTACCAGCAGTTCCCGCCGGGTAGGCGGCAGCTCGGCGAGCGCCGGTCCGAGGTGGCGTGCCATCATGTTTGGACAGTACCGACTGTCTTTATCCGGAAGCGAAGCGAAAGGGATCCCGCATGGCCTACGAGCTGCCGCCCTTGCCGTACGCGTACGACGCGCTCGAGCCGCACATCGACGAGGCGACGATGCATCTCCACCACGAGAAGCATCACGCGACCTACGTGAGCAGAGCCAACGAGGCGCTCGCAGGCACGGAATGGGCCGATACGCCGGTCGAGGAGGTGCTCAAGAGCCTCGACGCGCTGCCCGACGGCATCCGCACGGTCGTGCGCAACAACGGCGGCGGCCACTACAACCACTCGCTCTTCTGGGAGAGCATGTCGCCGAGCGGCGGCGGCGCTCCGAGCGGCGCGCTCGCCGACGCGATCGATGCGGCGTTCGGCTCCTTCGACGAGCTGAAGGGCGCGATCAGAGCGAGAGGTCTCGGACAGTTCGGCTCGGGCTGGTCGTGGCTCGTGCTCGACGGCGGCAGGCTCGCGGTGCTCGGCGCGCCCAACCAGGACAACCCGATCAGCCACGGCCAGGTCCCGCTGCTCGGCGTGGACGTGTGGGAGCACGCGTACTACCTCAAGTACCAGAACCGCCGCCCCGACTACATCGAGGCGTGGTTCAACGTGGTGGACTGGGACAAGGTCGCCGAGCGCTTCGCGGCGGCTTCGTAGACGTCATGGCCTACGTCATCGCCGAGCCCTGCATCGGGCAGAAGGACGCCTCCTGCGTCGAGGTCTGCCCGGTCGACTGCATCCACCCGACGCCCGACGAGGCGGGCTTCGAGGAGGCCAGACAGCTGTTCATCGATCCCGAGGAGTGCATCGACTGCGACGCCTGCGTCGAGGCGTGCCCGGTCGACGCGATCTTCCCGGAGGACCTGCTGCCCGAGCAGTGGGCCGACTACACGCAGAGGAACGCGGAGCACTTCGCGAACGCTTGAGGACCCGCGCACGCCGCTCGGACGACCACGGGGGCCCCCCTGGGCCGGCCACGTGGCCGGCCCAGGCGCCCCGAGCCGCTAGAGCGGCGTGCGCTCCTCCTCCAACATCGCCCGCAGGCGCCGCAGCGCGCTCGCAGTCCGCGACTTGACGGTGCCGAGCGGGAGGCCCGTGTGGGCCGAGATCTGGCTCTGGCTGAGGCCGAGCTGCCAGCGCAGCCGCACGACGTCCGCCTCCTCGGGCGGGATCCGCCCGAGCACCTGCTCGAGCGTCATGCGGTCGACGAGCTGCGCGACCGGCTCCCACCCGACCGGCTCGCGGCTCGCATTGGCGTGCGCGAGGTCCTGCGGCTCGGGCACGCGCCGGCGCAGGTGGTCGATCGCGCGCGATCGCGCGATCGTCGCCAGCCACGTGCGCAGCGACGCGCGCGCCGGGTCGAACGAGCGGCCGCGCTGCCACGCCTCCAGCAGCACCTGCTGGTAGACGTCCTCGACGGCGGAGCGGTCGCGGATCGCATCGTGCAGGAGCGCGAGCGCGCCCGGTCCGTACTCGGCGTAGAGCGCGCGCACCGCGTCGGGATCGCGCCGCCGCAGCCCGGCGGCGATGCGAAGCTCGGTGGTGGACGGCGCGGAACGTCGCATCGGGTGCTCACCCACTGTGGCATGGCGACGTCCTTCTGAGGGTATGGCGATGGTAGGAGTTTTTTGGGTACTCAGACGTTTTTGAGCGTTGTAGGCGCGCCAGACGATCCACCCGATGATGGTGTCGCGCCCCGTGAGATAGGGACCCCGGCCCTGCGCGCCCTCGCCGTGCGCGCCGGACACAAGGCGGGCGCCTGGCCACGAGCGCAGACGCGCCAGGTCAGGGGCTGTGCGTCTCGCGCCGCAGCAGCAGGAACGCGACGCCGCCGAGCAGCGTCCGGATCCAGAACATCAGCGCGTGGTAGACGAGCACCGCCGCGGCCGCCGTCGCCGCCGCCTCTCCGAAGACGAGCAGCATGCCGATCATGCCCCCGTCGAGCGTGCCGACCGCGCCGGGAATCGGCAGCCACGTCGCGAGCTGGCCGATCTGGTAGGAGAGCGAGACCGGCGCCCACGCGAATCCGTCGCCGACACCCTGCGCGCAGGCCCACAGCACGCCGATGTCGCACAGCAGGTAGGCGAACGCGCCGAGCAGGCCCCAGCTGCGCCGGAACGTGAGGCGGACGGTCTCGCCGAGCGCGCTGCGGTAGCTCTCGAGCGTCGCGGCGAGGCGTGGGCCGGCGCGCGGCGCGAGCCAGGCGGCGAGCGGCCCGGCGAGCAGCACGAGCGCCAGCGCGAGTCCGACGACCGCCGCGGGCAGCAGCCACAGCGTCAGCTCGCGCGGGCCCGACAGCAGGCCGATCCCGAGCGCGAGCGCGGTTGCGAGCAGGACGAGCGCGTTGACGCCGCTCGTCAGCAGGTAGAGCACGGCCGAGCGCTCGGCGAGCTCGCGCGTCCCCATCCCCTCGCGCCGCAGCACCCACGCGCCGAACGCCAGGCCGCCGACGCCGCCGATCGGCAGCGCCGCGCCGAACGCGAGCTGGGCCGCGGCGAGCCTGTTCGCCAGCCGCGGCGGGACGGTCGGAAAGGTGAGGCGGAAGACGAGCACGTAGCCGACGCAGGAGGCCAGCTCGAGCGCGACCGCGAGCGCCAGCCAGCGCGCGTCCATGTGCGTGATGCGGTGACCGACGCGGCGCAGGTCGGGCACGGCGAACAGCAGCGCGACGACGAGCGCGCCGGCGAGGGCCACCCACACGATCGCGGTCGTGAGGCGGCGGCCCTCGGCGAGGCCGGGGGCCGGCTCAGGGCTGGCGGGCGGCAGCGGCAAGCTCCTCGAGCATCTCGAGCATCTTGCGGTGGTAGGCGACCCCGGCGACGAGCGAGCGCTCGGGCCCGGCCGGCCCTCTGGCCGCGCGCAGCAGCGCAAGGTAGCCCTCCAGCTCGGCGAGCTTGCCCTCATGCCAGGCGCGGCGCGGCGGCAGCAGCGGGTCGGGGTCGGCGCCGGCGAAGACCTTCAGCATCACCTCGTCGCGCAGCTGGGGCGGGGCGGCGGCCGGCTCGGCGAGCCAGGCCCGCAGTGCCTCGCGGCCGAGGTCGGTGACCGAGTAGAGCTTGCGCCGGCGCCCACCGGGCTCCTGGCGAACGGTCAGATAGCCGCCGCTCGCGAGCCGCGCCGGCTCGTCGTAGGCGGTCGTGTGCGGGAGCTGCCAGAAGTTCTCGATCGAGCGCTCGAGCGCCTGCTTGAGGTCGTAGGAGGTCGCCTCGCCGAGGTGCTGGAAGATCGTGAGCACCGCGTAGGAGGTCTGCGTCAGACGGATCGGCTTGCGTTTCATCATGCGCGTCGTATAGTACGCCCCGAATGGTCATCCGCCGATCGACGACGCAAGGGGTCGAGATGCAGGACGCGAACCATGGGAACGGCATCATGTCCGCTGGGCCGGACTACGACGCGGTGATCGTCGGCGCCAGCCTCGCCGGCTGCGCCACCGCGATCATGCTCGGGCGCGCGGGCGCGCGCGTCGCGCTCGTCGAGAAGCAGCCCGATCCGCGCGCGTTCAAGCGCGTCTGCTCGCACTTCATCCAGTCCTCGGCGGTGCCGACGATCGAGCGCCTTGAGCTGATGGAGCCGATCCTCGCGGCCGGTGGCGTGCGCACGCACCTGCGCGCGTGGACCCGCTGGGGCTGGGTGGCCGCGCCCCGCGACGCGGTGCCGGCGGCGCTGAACCTGCGGCGCGAGAAGCTCGACCCGCTGATCCGCGAGGCGGCGGCCGGAACGCCCGGCGTCGAGCTGCTGCTCGGCCTGGCGGTCGAGCGGCTCGTGCAGGAGGGCGGCGCCGTGCGCGGCGTGGTCGCGAGAGACCGGGCCGGAGCGGAGACCGAGCTGCGCGGGCGCCTCGTGATCGGCGCCGACGGGCGCGACTCGCGCGTCGCCGAGCTGGCCGGCGTGCCGGAGAAGCGCACGCCGCACGGCCGCTTCGCCTACGGCGGCTACTTCGCGGGGCCGCCGCCGCAGTGGGGGACCGACGGCACGATCTGGATCCTCGACCCGCAGTGGGCGGCCGCCTTCCCGACCGACGACGGTCAGGTCTTCTACGCCGCGATGGGCACGAAGGACCGTCTGCCCGAGTTCAAGGCCGACCCGGAGGCGGCGCTGCGCCGCTGGGTCGGCGACGTGCCGGAGGCGCCGCCGATCCGGGAGTCGCGACTGGTCGGCGACGTGATGGGCAAGATCGACATGGAGAACCGCCTGCGCCGGCCGACGGCGCCCGGCCTGGCGCTCGTCGGCGACGCGGCGCTCGCGATCGATCCGCTGTGGGGCGTCGGCTGCGGCTTCGCGTTCCAGACGGCGGAGTGGCTGTGCGAGAGCGTGACGCCGGCGCTGCTGCGCGGCGAGCCGCTCGCGGACAGCCTCGAGTCCTACCGCCGCCGCTACCTGCGCGGCCTGCGCGGACACGCGCAGATGATGGTCGCCTACGCGAACGGCCGCAAGCTGAACGCCGGCGAGCGGCTGATCTTCTCCGCCACCGCGCGCGACGCGAAGCTCGCGGCCGAGTTCGACGCGCTGGGCTCGCGGCGAGTCACGCCCGAGCGCTCGCTCGCGCGGACCGTCCCGCGCGCGCTGATGGTGAACGCCCGCCACGCGCTGCGCCGGCGCTCGGCGGACCCGGCGCCCGTCGCCGCCGGCGCCGGAGCGGCGGCCGCACCGCGCGAGCGCGAGGAGGTGGCGGCGTGAGCGGCGCGACGCTTCGCCGCACGCGCGTGGGCGCCGGCGGGACGCAGTCGCGCGCGATCGAGGCCGGGCCGGAGGAGGCCGACGAGGCGGTCGTCTTCGTCCACGGCAACCCGGGCTCCTGCGACGACTGGGAGCGGCTGGCGGGGGCGGTCGGCGCGGCCGGCGTGCGCGCGGTCGCGCTCGATCTGCCGGACTTCGGCGAGACGATCGCGCCCGCGGGCTTCGCGCACGACGTGCCGGCGTACGCCGGCTTCCTCGACGCGGCGCTGGGCGCGCTCGGCGTCGAGCGCGTGCACCTCGTGATCCACGACTTCGGTGGGCCGATCGGGCTTGTGTGGGCGGCGATGCACGTCGAGCGGGTCGCGAGCGTGACGCTGATCGACACGGGGATCCTCGCGGGCTACAGATGGCACAGGCTCGCCCGCATCTGGCGCACGCCGGTGCTCGGCGAGCTGTTCCAGGCGATCTCGCCGCCTGGCGTGATGCGGCGCGTGATCGGGCGCGCGGAGCCGCGCGGGCTGCCGCGCGAGTTCCTCGAGAAGCTGCACTACAGCCGCCGCACGCGCCGCGCGGTGCTGAAGCTCTACCGCGCGACCGACGACCCGGGCGCGGCCGGCGAGGCGCTCGCGGAGCTCATGCGGTCGAAGGACATCCCGGCGCTCGTGATCTGGGGCGAGCACGACGCGTACCTGCCGTCCTCGTATGCCGCGCGCCAGCGCGACGCGTTCCCGTCGGCCGACGTGCACGTGCTGTCCGCGAGCGGCCACTGGCCCTACGCGGACGCGCCGGAGACGGTGGAGCAGCTGCTGGTCGAGTTCGTGGGGCGGGTGGCGCACGCGCCGGCGGCGGCGAGCTGCTGAGATCGGCCGGCTACGCCGCGAGCGGCAGCGGCGCCTCAGGCGCCTCGGACAGCGGGACGATCGGCCAGGCGCGCTCGATCCGCTCGTCTCTGCCGTTGCGCCGCAGCCAGTCCTCGAACGAGGCTGCCTGCTCGGCGGCCCAGGCGACCTGGCGGTCGTGCAGCGCGCGCAGGTCGACGTCGCGCAGCTCCGCGAACGCCTGCCCGAGCCGCCAGGCGACGCGCGCCGCGGCAAGCGCGTCGGCGTGCGAGTCGTGGGCGTCGTCGAGCGGCACGTTGTAGTGCGCGCAGACGGCGCCGAGCGTGCGCTTGCCCCTGCGGAAGCGGTCGACCTGCTTGTCGAGCACGTAGGGGTCGACGACGAGCATCCCGGCGGGGCCGCCGACGCGCTCGACGAGCGGCGCGATGCCGTTGCGCCGCGCCTCGCGGTCGAGGCACGTGAGGTCGAAGCGCGCGTTGAACGCGACGACCGGGACGCCATCCGAGAGCTGCTCGGCGAGCAGCGCGACGATCTCCTCGACCGCCTCGCGCGGCGGGCGCCCGTCCGCGCGGGCGCGCTCGGTCGTGATGCCATGAACGGCGGAGGCGCCAGGCGGGATCGGTATGCCCGGGTCGAGCAGCCAGGCGTGGAAGACAGCGGGCCGACCGTCCCCGACGACGCTGACCGCGGCCGTGACGATGCGGTCCGACTCGCTGTCGATTCCCGTCGTCTCCAGGTCAAAAGCGGCGAGGCGGCGCTGGTGCCAGCTCATGCCGCCGAAGCATGAAGACGGGTCCGGACGGTGCCGCGGGCGGTGGCGAGCGGCTGCGCCCGAGCCGCTGCGCGCCCTCGACAGCGGGGGCTTCGCGGTCGCCGCGACCGTCTGTTAGAGTCGCGCGGCGCGAACCGACCACGACGAACCGGAAATACGTCCGGTCGTCAACTCGGTCGCAGAAAGGCAGGTTCATGGCCACGGTCACGAACCGGCATGCGTCGCTCAACGCGGACAAGCGGGCGGCGCTGCTTGAGGCATACCATTCCGAGGACATCATCGTCGTGCAGGATGGTGTCGAGAGAGTCTCGCCCCCGCGGCTTGCGGAGCGCATCCGCGATGTGCTCGTCCGCAAGGCGATGGTCCGCGAGAAGCGAGAGGTGCAGACGAACGCGATCGAGCCGGCCGACCTCGCCGCGGAGATCTTCCCGGGGGTCGCGAACCCGTCGTCGCTCGACTGGCCGGACGTCGACGACGACTCAGACGAGGCAGAGGTCACGCGCCACGTCTGGAAGGGCATCCTCGGCGCCGTCTCGAAGGCTGCGCAGACGGGCCGCAAGGGCAGCGTGCAGCGGCTCCTCGCCGCCGATCCGGAGACGAGCAGCCTGATCGTCTGCTCGACGAAGATCGGCACCAACCCGAAGAAGGCGATTTACGTCTCTGCCGACAAGGACGCGATCCTGCTCGGGCTCGCGATGCCGCGGACGACGAAGCTCAACACGCTCAGCGCGGAGATCGCGGACGACTTCCGCTTCGCGATCGAACTGAATTCGTCGCTCAAGAAGGCGCTCAACGAGCGGATGGAGACGGGTCTGAAGGCAGCGCGCGACACTGCCAGGGCGAAACTCGCACTCACCTCCGGCTCGGAGGATGACGTCTAGTTCGGCCCGCAAGTCGCCCGGCCTTCGCGACCGAGATGGGAGGGAGCACGTTGCTCCCTCCCATCCGGTGGCTCGCTGCGCTCGCCCAGGGATCGACCTCAGATGACAGACGACGAACTCCAGCGGCTCCTCCAGTCGCGCTCGGGCACCGAGCAGAGGGTGTACGAGGCCCTCCGGCGTCACGGAAAGCTGACGGATCGGCAGCTTCGCGACCTGCTGCGATCGCCAGGCTCCGGTCCCCGAGATGCTCTGGCCAAGATGCTTCCGCTCGGGCTCGTACGCCACGCCGGGAAGGCGCCGACGAAGGGCAACCCGATGCAATGGGAGGCCACGCCGGCGTCGGAGATCGACAAGGCGCGGGAGCGGTTCGACGCTCTCAAGCCGCCGAAGAGCCGTCGCAAGCGCAGCTCACCGGGCACCCGGCTCGCTCAGCTGCGACAGATGCAGCCGGGCGACTGTCGCAAGTGGTATCCCGCTCGCGACGAGATTCTCGCCACGCTGCCGCTGCTTGCACGCACGCTTGAGATGGCGTTCTGGGAATCCGTCCCGGTCGAGGAGCTCGCGCTCGCCCTCGACGAGATCGAGGAGCTGCATGAGGCGGCGGCCAATGCGCTCGCCGCCGGGCGGGAGCGCCTTCAGCACGAGCGGAACAAGGAGAAGATCGAGAAGCTTGAGCGGACTCGCGGCCGCACCGCTGCGGAGAGAGAGGTGGCCGCGCAGAAGCGGGAGGTCCTGCGCCGCAAGCTCATCCAGACGTAGCGAGCGATCGACGGCGCCGCCGCTCTCGCGCATAGACTGCGCGCGGTGTTCTACTTCTACGGCGGCAAGCGGCGGCTGGCGCGCTTCTATCCCTCGCCGGCGCACCGAGTCGTCGTCGAGCCGTTCGCCGGGTCTGCGGCGTACAGCATGCGGCACCTCGTTCCCGTCGGCGGACGGCGAGCCGTCGACCACGTGATCCTTGTCGAGAAGGACAGGCGTGTCTACGAGACCTGGACCAGGCTGCTCTCGATGGATGTCCAGGACCTGCTGGAGTACCCGATCCCGGAGGCCGGCCAGCGCACTGACGACTTCCTGCTGATGACCTCCGCATGCTCGAACCGCATCGCCCGCACGGCCGAGATGACGGTCACGACGCGGATGCCGGTCGTGCTGCGGCGGATGTTCAGGCAGATCGCCGAGGTGCTCCCCCACGCGAAGGGCCGCGTCGAGATCGTCCACGGCGACTACCGAGATGCGCCGGACATCGAGGCGACCTGGTTCATCGATCCGCCCTATCACGTCGACGGGCGCGCGCAATCGAAGGGCATGGGCTACGCCGAGGGCTGCAACTCCTATGCGCTCGACTACGACGCCCTGGGAGCATGGTGCCGCGAGCGCCGCGGGCAGAAGATCGTCTGCGAGCAGGATGGCGCGGCGTGGCTGCCATTCGAGCACCTCCGGTTCGCACGCAACAGCATCGGCAACAAAGCCGCCGAGGTCTGCTGGGTCGATCCGCTCGAGTCTGCGCCCGCAGACGCGGCGACCGGCGTTCGGGGCCTCGGTCTGGTTGCGGCCGCCTCCGCCAGTTAGCGCAGCCCGCTCCGGTCGCCGGGCCGGAGCAGCGTCGCGCCTCGTCGTCGGTCCGGCGTGTCCGCGGCAGGCGCGACGGAGGGGGAGGGATTCGAACCCTCGATGGACTCTCGCCCATGCCGGTTTTCAAGACCGGTGCATTCAACCGCTCTGCCACCCCTCCGTGCGGACGGCGCCCCGATGCTAGCCGGTTCCCTCGCATGAGCCGCGCGCGCACGCCGCCGCGTGCAAGGCTCTAGACTGGCCGTCCACCCGGAGAGGTGGCCGAGTGGCTGAAGGCACTCGCCTGCTAAGCGAGTATGGGGGTCAAACTCCATCGCGGGTTCGAATCCCGCCCTCTCCGTAGCCGGAATCGCCCGTGGGGTGGGCGATTCCGCCGGTCCGGATGGTGGCGTCGCGCGTGGCTGGTCTGGCGTGTTGGCGGGGTCGACCTCAAGTAGGTGCCGGGCTGCTGCGGTTGGGCTGAAATCGCCCGTGAGGCGGGCGAATCCGGGCTGTCGTCTGGACGGGGGCCACTCAAGCACTCAGCTGGGCGTCTCGCCGATGTGGGTGTCGCCTACGCTCGTTGTTCGGGACACTCGAATGGAGTGAGGTGAGACGGGTGAGCGGGCCCAGACGCGTGCGGGTCGAGCGAGGCCTCTATCGGGCTGGGAGAGCGTATGAGGCCTGTGCGGTGCCGCCGGGGGAGCGGCCGGTGGTGTGGAAGTGGCTCGGGACGGTCGGCTTGCTCGAGGCGCGCCGGCGGCGTGAGGTGTTCGCCGCGCAGGTGCACGCTGGCCGGGGCCATATGGTGCGGCTCGATCGCTCGACGGCGCTGAGACGTGCGGCGTCGGTTGCGGAGGTCGCTGATGACGCGCTGCGTGTGTGCGATGAGCTCGTCGCGGTCGACCTGCTCGCGAAGGGGACGGCGGCGGAGTACCGCAGCGCGATCAGACATCACGTCAAGCCGTTCTTCGCGGGATGCCGTGTGGCGGCTGTCACGCCGAGCGACATCGCCGAGTGGGTGGTCCAGCAGCGCACATCTGGTGCCTCGCCGTAGACGATCCGTGCCCGCTGGACGGCGCTGCGACTCGTCTTCTCCCACGCGGCTCGCCACGGCGTGCTCGCAGCCAATCCGGCGGACGTGCTCAAGCGCTATGAGCGGCCAGGTCCGGGCCTGCCACGCCAGCGGGTCTTGAGCGATCGTGAGATCACAGCGATGTTCGAACACACGTGATCGCCGCGCGTGCGTGTGGCGCTGGCGCTCCTGTTGACGTGCGGGGTGCGCGCCTCGGAGGCGCTCGGTTTCGTGTTCGACGATGTCGACTTCGAGCGCGGAACTGCTCAGGTGCGGTTCCAGATGGGCCGTGACGGCAGGCGCGCGCGGATCAAGACCGATCGCCGCTCGGCGAGGGCGAGACGGGCGGTGCCCGTGGTGCCGTCGCCGCTTGCGCAGTTGCGCGAATGGCGGCTGATGAGCAGATGGTCGGCTGACAGCGACCTGATTCTCACCAACAGTCGGGGGAGAACGATGGGCTACTGGGCCTTGCGCGACGAGCTGGCGGACGTCTTCGAAGCGGCAGGCATCGCCAACGCCAGTCCGCACACGCTGCGACACACCTACGCCTCGAGGCTTATCGCCGACGGTCGCAGCCTCGAGTTTGTCGCCGACCAGATGGGCATCTCGTCAACTACGGCGCATACCGTCTACATCCACTCCTACCGCGCGCGTCAGGAGGCCGAGGCTTCGCGAGATGCACTGGAGGCGGTGTACGGGGCGATGATCCAGGGCCGATGATGGGCACGTGCGCCGGCGCCTCGACAACGCCGGCGAGCCAGAGGACCGCGCCGATCCATCTTCAGAGGCGTCGACGTCGTCGGCTTGGTCGTCGTGTCTGTGTGGCCTATCCTCTGGTCGATGTCCGAGCCGCGCGAGTTCGAGTATGTGCTGGAGCGCCAGTCCGATGGCGGCTTCCTGATCTACGTGCCCGAGCTGCCCGGCTTGGCGACCGAGGGGGACACCCGGGAGGAGGCGATCGCGATGCTGCGCGACGCGCTCCCCGCCTACCTCGAGAGCATGCGCGCACACGACCTGCCTCTTCCGCAGGTCGAGCGCGGCATAGTCGCCGCCGCGTGAGTCCACGACTTCCGGCCGTCCGGCCGCGGCAGCTCGTCCGCGTGCTCGAACGCAAGGGCTGGCGGCTGGACCGCACCTCCGGCAGCCATCAGGTCTTCGTCCACGACGTCGTCCGCCACGTCGTCGTCGTCCCGATGCACAACAAGGACCTCGGCCGCGGCCTGCTCGTGCGCATCCTGCAGGATGCCGAGATCCCGCGCGAGGAGTTCCTGAAGCAGCTTTAGGCGCTTGTGAACGACATCGCCGTTGTCGTCACGGCAGCACAACGCCGGGACCCCGCGATGTGGGCCAAGCGGGGCTCGCGTTCTCCTGGTGTGCGGCTTGACGCCAGCGCGCGTCTGTTCGCTGGCGCAGCGCCGCTGCTGGCCACTCGGTCAGCGCGGTGGCCGCGGTGACGCGTTTTGCCAAAGGCGTCGTTACATGTAGAAGGCGTAGCGCGCTGCGGGGGACGTGGTGGTGGAAACGTGTCGCAGGACCTCTCCGACCCTTCGTGCCGTCAGCAGCGTGATGGGCTTGCGGGCGTCGAGTCGTGCGCGGTTCCAGTTGAGTTTGCTGAGCGCGAGAATCTCGCGGGCGATGTCGTCGATGCTGCGGTTCGATTCGCGTGGGCGGATTCCGATTGGCCTTGGCACGTACATGCCGGGGTAGGTCTTGTAGTACGGGACGCTGCCGTGCGTGTAAAGGGCGTGGTGCTCGTCATCGAGCGTGAGGAGCGTGCCTCGCATCGGCGGGTAGTTGCTCGTTCCTCGGATCAGGAACGTGTCTTCTGAGTCGGTGAGCCAGATGAGGTCGCAGGAGTGCAGCTCGGCTTTATCGGCACCGTGAAGGAAGCCCTTGTGCTCGGCATCGGAGAACGAGCTGGTCTTGTGTACGGTGATCTCCGCTGGCGGGCTTCCGTGGTGTTCGCGGTAGCGCTTGAGCGCTGACGTGAGCAATGCGGAGGCGTCGGATCTGCTCAGGTGTGGTTGTCTGTCGTGTCCGGAGCGGTGTGCCAGCGCGCCGCGGACGATGACGCCGTCGCCGAGTTCGTTGAAGACCTGAGCGACAGAGGTGTGGAGTTCCTTGCCGGCGTCAGTGCGCGTGAAGGAGATGCCGACGTAGCAGCGCGTGCGCTGGTTGCGGTCGCGGGGCAGTCGCCATGGCTTGCCGCCGCATTTGTAGTAGAGCGCTGTGAGGAGGTTCCAGGCTCGAGTGGCTTCGTCCTCGATGCCTCGCCCACCCGTCCACGTTCGCGGGCGGATGACCTGGATCGGAACTCGCGCTGTGATGCAGCGGGCCTTGAGGACGTCGTGGAAGTTCAGTCCGATTCGTCCGTCAGCGGTGGCGGTGCCGTCAAGCACCTTTGGTGGACGGGCGATCAGGACGACGTCGACTTCTGCGTCTTCGAGGAGGGTGGCGACCTCGGCTGCTATCAGCTCTGCGGCTGCGGTGATGGCGATCGCGTCGGACGAGAGACCTTCGAGTCCGCGCAGGTGTCTGCGCGTGATTTCGCGTTGCGCTTCGCGCGGGAAGGCGAGCGAGACGCGGAATGTGCTGTCGCCTTCGAGCCCGGGAAATGCCGGAAAGAGAGTGTCGAGCGGCGTGTCGCTGCGTGCTGGTACGCCGTCGGCGCATCGCTCAAGCCACGTTTGTAGGGCGTCGAGGTCTTTGCGTTGGCCGACCATGCCAAGACGGAGCGTCGTGGGACGGTCGGGGACCTCGATGTCGGCCGGGCCGTGGAGTACGACGCCGGCGCGCTGCTCTTGGTGGCGGCCGTTAAATCCGAACTCGAGATCCGACTCGGGAAGGAAGCTGATGTCGATCACGACTCGTCGAGGCTGTCGAAGAGGGGGATCTGGTCCTCGGAGTGATCCTCGTCGGCGTCGCGGCCGCGCAGATCGCTTGGCGCTTTCTTCCACGCACCTTCGGGTGCTCGCACGGGGACCGATACCTCGACCAGGTGGCCGAGCTGGAACGGCCGCTCCTCCTCGGTGTCCATGACCGTCGCCGGACGTGTGAAGAGCCATTCCCACATGCGCAGCTGCTGGCTGACGGCCGCGGCCCGGTCGATCTCCTTCATCTTCTTGACAGCATCTGCGTGAAAGCTCGAGATCTTGCGGCCGTCGAGCGTAAAGAGATACGTTGGGTTCACCGCCAGAAACCAGCCGGTGTCGAAGGCGCGGAACCCGAGTCGTGCCGCTTCGTGCCGGTAGCCGGACAGGCCGCCGTGTTGTCTGGATGGGCGGGGCAGGACGACCGTTCGGCCGCGTCCCTTCGACCAGGCAAGCTTGCGCGCGCGGCCCTCGCGAAACAGCTTGAAGTACGCCACGCGCTCGGGCGGACACCACCGCAGATCGCGGTGGTATTGCTCCAGCAGCGACCGGCGAGCGAGCTCTGCGAGCAGCGTGCGGTCTTCGAAATCGGAGGAGCCGGAGATCTCGATGAGAGGCGTGTCGGTCGGTTCCTCCTCGGCTCCGATTACCGCGAGGTAGTCCTCGGAGAAGGGCACCAGCGACCACAGCTGGCCGCTGCGCAACGCCACGTCGGTTCGCGGGACCTCTGCCTGCAGCGCGCGCTGGAAGATCACTCTCCACTCGTGCGACGGTGCTGGCACCGACCAGATCCGTTCGGCCGTCCAGCGCACCGGCAGCAGGTTGATCTTTGCCCGCTCGGGATGTGAATCGGGCCCGGGTGGCTCTGCCATCAACACATCGCGGGCCTGCACGACGAAGAACCGGGCGGCGGCAGACACATTGAAGACGTCCCGGCGCTTGTCGAAGTCGATGAGGCCCGAAGCCCGGACCTTCGGGTCCTTGGCCCACTCTTGGATGTTGCGCCAGTACGCCTCTTCGGTTCGGGCTCGAACGCAGACGACCAAGACGGGCTGGTTTGAGCTTAGCCAGTACTCGATGTCGTCCGGCTTCGCCCTGAACAAGAAGCCGTCCGCGGTTTCGCTGCGCCATCTACCTTCGGTGGCTTTGCTCTGCACCCCAATCCGCACATTGCGGACAACGCCAGTCGCCGGATCGCGGAGTTCCATTTCGCCATCGACGCCCGAGTCGGGCGCGCTGGTCGGGTGCCAGATATGACCCATCTCGGCGATGCGCTCGGCGATGAACGCGACGCCGGTCTCTCCGATCGCGCTCTGACGGCTGACGCGTTTCACAAGATTCCGAGAATTTCACGTGCATCGGATGCTCCGGAAACGCAGGTTGACGCGCCGCACCCCGGCCAACCGGCCCACATCTCGGACTGGCGGACTTTGCAATCGAGGGACTCCATGCAGGGGCGTGTTCGTTCTGTGCTTCCTCGAGCCGTCGCCGACCGCCGACCCTGATCTGGCAATCCACGTAGGTCATCCGCGCGCGCTGCTGTCGCGGTGGCGGACATCAGAGGCGAGCAGCGCCAAGCCCTACGCGTCGGGTACGTGTTCAAGCAGAGCCCAGCGGCGCGTCGCGTTCGGGCCCGACCGGCCACGAAGGTCGGCGGCCGCGACTATGATCGCCTCCGCTCGTGTCGGACGCACCGCGTATCGGGGGCTGTGGCCCAACGCTCCGAATGCGTGCACGGAAGGGAAGCCACGTCCCGACTGGGCTTGCTCCATGGAGCTGATCGCGGAAGCGGCGACCTCGCCTGAGGAGCCGGTGGCGCCTGGGCCACCCGCCGCGGTGCCTGAGCCGGGCCAGCTCGCATTCGTGCGCGGGCGCATGTGGGTCGTCGCCGACGTCGTGCGTGACGCCCTTCCTCGCGTCGGTGGCCACGCGCCTCAGCACCTCGTCTCGCTGATCTCCGTCGAGGACGATGCGACCGGCGAGGAGCTGGCGGTGGTGTGGGAGATCGAGCCGGGGACGCGCGTCGTCGAGCAGGCGGAGCTGCCCGCGATCGGCGAGCGCTTCGACGATCCGGGGGAGCTCGACGCGTTCCTCGATGCCGTCAGCTGGGGCGCTGTCACAAGCGCGGACCAGCGCTCGCTGCAGGCGCCGTTTCGCAGCGGCATCACAATCGAGGACTACCAGCTCGAGCCGCTGGTGCGTGCCCTGCGCATGCCGCGCACGACGTTGCTCATCGCCGACGACGTTGGCCTCGGCAAGACGATCGAGGCCGGCCTCGTCGTGCAGGAGCTGCTGCTGCGTCATCGCGCCCGCACGGTGCTTGTCGTCTGCCCGGCCTCGTTGCAGGTGCAGTGGCGCGACGAGATGCGCGAGAAGTTCGGGCTCGAGTTTCGCATCGTCGACCGGGAGCTGCTCGGCCGGCTGCGACGCACCCGGGGCGTCGGCGCCAATCCGTTCTCGCACTTTCCGCGCCTGATCGTCTCGATCGATTGGCTCAAGGGGCCGCTTGGCATGCGGCTGCTGCGCGAGGTGCTGCCGTCGCATCCGGAGATCCCGCGCCGCTACGACGCGCTGATCGTCGACGAGGTGCACAACTGCGCGCCCAGCGGCGCCGGCGGGCGCTACGCGCGCGACACGCTGCGCACGGCGGCGATCCGCACGCTCGCGCCCCACTGCGAGCACCGGCTGTTCCTCTCGGCGACGCCGCACAACGGCTACGACAACTCGTTCGCGGCGCTGCTCGAGCTGCTCGACCCCCATCGCTTCGCGCGCGGGATTCGCCCCGCGCCGGAGGCGACCGACGAGGTGACGGTCCGCCGGCTGAAGTCGGAGCTGAGCGACGCCGACGGCAAGCCGCGCTTCCCCAGACGGACGGTCGTGATGCTCGAGGTCGAGCATCCGCCCGAAGAGCGCAGGGTGCACGCCGACCTCGCGGCCTACGGCGCCGCGCGGGCGCGCCGGCTGCGCGGCGACCGCTCGCGCGAGCTGGCTGCGGACTTCGTCGTCACGTTGCTGAAGAAGCGGCTCTTCTCGTCGCCGGCCGCGTTCCTGCGGACGCTCGAGGTTCACCGGGCGACGATCGACCGCGCCCCGGCCGTCGCCACCGCTCCGCCGTCGCCGACTGTGCTCGAGCGGCTGTTCGACGACGCTCGGCAGGATCTCGACGACGAGCGCGCCGACGACGGCGTCGGGTTGCTGACGCATGAGGCGCTCGAGGCCGTCGCCCAGAGCGAGCAGGCTGCTCCCACCGACGAGGAGCGGGAGCTGCTCGAACGCATGCTCGCGTGGGCGCGGCGGGCGGCGGTGACGGAGGACGCGCGCACGACGCGGCTGCTCGCCTGGGTGGAGCAGCACGTCAAGCGCGGCGCCGGCTTCACCGACGAGCGCGTGATCGTCTTCACCGAGTACCGGGCAACGCAGCGCTACCTGCAGGAGCGGCTGGCCGCGCGCAAGATCGCGGGAGAGCGCGTCGCGCTGCTCGACGGCACGACCGATGCGGAGGCGCGCGAGCGGATCAAGGCCCAATGGCAGGAGCCGCCGGACGCCTACCCCGTGCGCGTCCTGCTCGCGACGGACGCCGCCTCGGAGGGCATCTCGCTCCAGCGCCACTGCCATCTGCTCGCGCACGCGGAGATCCCGTGGAACCCGAACCGGCTCGAGCAGCGCAACGGCCGCATCGACCGCCACGGCCAGCCCGCGCCGGAGGTGCTCGTGCACCACACCGTGAGCGCCGGCTGGGAGGACCCGGCGCGACAGGTCGACGGCACGCTCGACGGCGACCTCGACTTCCTCGCGCGCGTCGTGCGCAAGATCGAGCAGATCCGCGAGGACCTCGGCAGCGCCGGCCCGGTGATCGCGGCGCAGGTCGAGGAGGCGATGCTCGGTCGCCGCCGCGGCCTCGACGAGCGGCGCTTCGGGGGGAACCGGGAGCTGTGGCGACTGCGCGGGCAGCGCCTCGGGCTGCGCGAGCGGCTCGCGCGGCTCCAGGCCGAGTTGGAGGAGAGCCGCGAGACGCTGCATCTGCAACCGGAGCGCGTCGAGCGGGTCGTGCACATGGCGTTGCGGCTCGCTCGCCAGCCGGCGCTGGTCCCCGGTGCGGAGCCGGGGACGTGGGTCGTCCCCCCGCTCACCGGAAGCTGGGCGGCCGCGTCCGTCGGCCTCGCGCACCCCGCGCGTCCGGACGAGCAGCGGTCGATCACGTTCGACCACGCGATCGCGCGCGAGCGCACCGACGTCGTGCTCGCCCACCTCGGCAACCGGCTCGTGCGGCAATCGATGGGACTGCTGCGCGCGGAGGTGTGGGGGCTCGGGGGCCGGCTCCGGCGCGTCGCGATCCGCTACGCCGACGCCCCGCTCCAGGCGCCGGTGGCGGTGGCCTATGGCCGTCTCGTGGTCACGGGTGCGGCCGGCCATCGGCTGCACGAGCAGGTGATCGCCGCCGGACTGCTGCTGCCGGGCGAGGGACGGGCGGAGCGCCTGAACGTGGGCGAGACGGACGCGGCGATCGCGGCGGCGCTCGACGCGGCGGCGCCGAAAGCCCTCGCCGACCAGCTCGTCCCGCGGCTGCGCGCCTCGGCGGAACGGCTGGGCGCGGCACTGGAGGCGCGTGCGGCCGACCGTGCCCGCGACCTGACCGCGACGCTGACGCGACGCGCCGGCGAGGAGCAGGATCACGTCGCCGCGACCCTCACCGAGCTGGAGGCGACGATCCGCCGCGAGGCGTTCGGCGAGGGCGTCGACCAGCTCCAGCTCGTGACCGGACTCGAGCTCGACGCCGGCGACCGGCGGCAGGTGGAGGCCGACCGGCGCGCGCTGCGTGACCGGCTCGATCGCATCCCGGACGAGATCGCGGCGGAGCAGGCGGCGATCGCGCGGCGCTACGACGAGCCGCGCCATCGGCTGTTCCCGGCGGCCGTGATGCTGCTCGTGCCGGAGGGCGTGCGGATCTGATGGCGAAGCCGAGCGTCGAGCGTCATCACGCCGAGTGGCTCTCGCTGGTCGAGACGGCCGGCCCGTTCCTGACGGTCCCCGTCCTCAAGCGAGCGTTGCCGCACGGCCTCGACGCCGTCCCGCCGTCCCTGCCCGAGCTGCGGCTTGCGTACGCGGAGTGGACCGACGACCCCGGGCTGCGGCGGCGCTGGGTGCGCTGGGTGCTCGACGAGCTGCTCGGGCTGCGCGACGCGACTTCGGAGGCGACCGACGCGGACCCGTCGTATCGGCTCGCCGGGGAGGGCGTGACGATCCGCCCCGACTACGTCGTGCGCGACGCGGGCGCCGACGGCGGGGCGGCGGTGCTGCTCGTGCACGTCGTCGTGGCCGGCGTCGCCGACCGCTCGATCGATCATGCCGCGGCCTTGGCCCGCGCGAGCGGCGTGCCGCTTGCGCTCGTCACCGACGGGGAGCGCTGGACGCTCGTGTGGTCGCGAACCGGGCAGACGACGGGCGTCTGCGCCTGGCGAGCCGAGATCTGGCTGCAGGAGCCCATCGCGCTCCGCGCCTTCGTCACGCTGCTCGGTGCGCGGCGCTTCTTCTCGCTGCCGCCCGAGGAGGGGCTCGCCGAGCTGCTGCGGGAGAGCGCCGACAAGCAGCAGGAGGTCACCGACCGGCTCGGCACGCAGGTGCGCCATGCGGTCGAGCTGCTGATCGCCACGCTGGACCGCGCGGACCGCGACCGCCACGGCGAGCTGCTGCGCCGCCTCGACGACGAGGAGGTCTACCACGGCGCGGTCACGGTGATGATGCGCCTCGTCTTCCTGTTCGTCGCCGAGGATCGGCGGCTGCTGCCGATCGACGACCAGGCGTATGCCGAGACGCTCGCCGCCTCGACACTGCGCGGCCAGCTCCAGGAGCGCGCCGACCGCGACGGTGAGGAGGTGCTCGAGCGCTCGACGGCCGCCTGGCACCGGTTGCTGGCGCTGTTCCGCGCGGTGCACGGCGGCGTCGAGCACGACGCGCTGCGACTGCCCGCCTACGGCGGCGGCTTGTTCGATCCCGACCAGCACCCGTTCCTGGAGGGACGGCCGGTCGGGACGAGCTGGCACGAGGTCGGTGCGCACCCGCTGCCGGTCGACGACCGCACCGTGCTGCATCTGCTCGACGCGCTCCAGACGCTCGATCAGGGGGGACGCGACGGCGCGCGCGTGCGGCTGTCGTTCGGCGCACTCGACGTCGAGCAGATCGGCCACGTCTACGAGGGACTGCTCGACCACACGGCGCTGCGGGTCACCGAGCCGGCACTCGGCCTGGTCGGCAGACACGAGCCGGAGCTGCGGCTCGGCGAGCTCGAAGCCTGGCGCTCGGAGGGAGAGACCGCGCTCGTCGAGGCGCTGGCGAGAGCGACGGGCAAGAGCGCGAGAGCCGTCGCGAGATTGCTCGACGTCGAGCCCGAGGGCGATCGCCGCGCGCGCCTGCTGGCGGTGTGCGGCAACGACGAGACGGTGCTCGCACGCGTGATGTCCTATCAGGCGCTGCTGCGCACCGACCTGCGCGACGACCCGCTCGTCTTCCCCGCCGGTGCGCTGTTCGTGACGCAGGCGCTCGACCGCCGCAGCTCGGGCACCTACTACACGCCCCGCTCGCTGGCCGAGGAGGTCGTCCAGCACGCGCTCGACCCGGTCGCGTACGACCCCGGGCCGGCGCAGACCGCCGATACGGACGCCTGGCGCCTGCGGCCGGCGGCGGAGCTGCTCGAGCTCAAGGTCGCCGACATCGCGATGGGGTCGGGCGCGTTCCTGGTCGGCGCGTGCCGCTACCTGGCCGAGCGGCTGCTGAGCGCTTGGGCCGCGCTCGCCGGCGAGCGCGAGTGGACGGTGTTCGGCAGGCTGCGCGCCGACGCGCCCGACGAGCAGGCGATTCCGGCGGACCCGGAGGAGCGCAAGCTGATCGCGCATCGGCTCGTCGTCGAGCGGTGCCTGTACGGCGTCGACAAGAACCCGATGGCGGTTGAGATGGCGAAGCTCTCGCTGTGGCTGATCACACTCGCGAGAGACCGTCCCTTCTCGTTCGTCGACCATGCGCTGCGCGTGGGCGACTCACTGCTCGGCGTGACGAGCCTCAGCCAGCTGCGCAACCTCCACCTCGACGTCGCTCGACCGCGCCAGAGCACGCTCGACCTCGGTCTGGAGGAGGTCCCGCGGGCGGTCGATCGCGCGCTCGCCCTGCGCGAATGGATCGAGGGCTTCGCGGTCGTCGACGCGGAGCAGGCGGCGTTGAAGGCACAGAGACTGCGTGAGGCGGAGGAGGCCGTAGCCGACGCACGCCTGCTCGGCGACCTCGTCGTCGGCGCGGCGCTGGCAAAGATCGAAGACGCGGACCCGCTCGCCGGCGGGATCGCGGCGCAGATCCGCGCGCTGCTCGATCCGGACGCGGAGCCGTCCGAGCGCGCCATCGCCCGCCGCGACCTGTCTGCCACGGTCGCCTCATGGCTCGCCACCGAGCCGCCCGGCCTCCGGACACGCGACGAGGGCGCCTTCACCGACCGCCACCCGTTCCACTGGGCATTGGAGTTTCCGGAGGTCGAGAAGCACGGCGGCTTCGACGCGATCGTTGGGAATCCGCCGTTTCAGGGTGGAACACGGATCTCGGGAGCGCTCGGCAGCAACTATCGAGAGCTGCTCGCGGACTGGGTCGGAGGGATGCGTGCGTCTCGCTGCGACCTGGTCGCGTACTTCTACCTGCGGGCCTGCACGTTGGCGCGCACCCCCGGGATCTTCGGATTGGTCTCGACGAACACGATCGCGCAGGGAGACACGCGCGAGGTCGGTCTCGATCAGATCGTCCAGCGTGGCTGGACCATCGTTCGCGCCATCGCGAGCGTGCCCTGGCCGGGCGGGGCGAACCTCGAGATCGCGACGGTCTGGGCAGCCAACGGGGAGTGGGCCGGGCGGATCGTGCTGGACGCCGAGGAAGTGCATGGCGTTGGTCCGGGGCTTGAGTTGCTTGGTCGCGTGGTGGGGCCGCCGAAGCGCCTCGCCACTGAGGAGAAGGCATCCTTCGAGGGCACCAAGCCGTACGGCAGGGGGTTCGTCGTCTCGCGTGAGATGGCTCATGCGATGGTCGAGGCCGATCCGCGGAACGCCGAGGTGATCAAGCCCTATCTCACCGGCGAGGACATGAACTCTCGCCCCGACGGATCGCCGTCTCGCTTCGTGATCGATTTCCAGGATTGGTCACTGGATCGGGCGCGGACATACGTTCAGCCATTCGAGCGAGTCGAGCAGATCGTCAAACCCGAGCGGCTGATGCAGAGAGATGGATTCGGTCGCAGATATTGGTGGCGGTTCCTTCGTTCGCGACAAGAGCTGTATCGGCGGCTCGCGGCTTTCGACCGCTGCATCGCCATCACGCGCGTCAGCAGCGTCGTGCAGCCGATGTTCGTGCCGAACGACATCGTGTACTCCGAGCGGCTGGCCGTCTTCGCCTACGACGACGACGGGCACTTCGGCGTGCTCAGCAGCGGTTTGCATTGGTGGTGGGCGGTGACCTATTCGTCGACTCTGGAGACACGTGTGAACTACTCGGCCTCCGACTGCTTCGAGACGTTCGCTCAGCCCGAGCTGACGCCCGAGGTCGGGCGGCTGGGCGGTGCGCTGAACGAGCACCGGTCGGCGCTGATGCTCGATCGGCAGGAGGGACTGACGCGGACGTACAACCGCGTGCACGATCCTGACGAGGATGCGGACGACATCGTGCGGTTGCGGGAGCTGCATGTGGAGCTCGACCTCGCGGTTCGCGATGCGTACGGCTGGGGCGACCTGGAGCTGGGGCACGGCTTCCACGACACGAAGCGCTTCGGCGTGCGGTACACGTTCGAGCCGGTCGCGCGGCAGGAGGTGCTCGACCGGCTGCTGGAGCTCAACCACGAGCGCTACGCCGAGGAGGTCAGGCGAGGGCTGCATGGCACGAGAAGAAGAGCGAGACGCAGAAGACCCGCCGGCATGGGCGACGGCGTGATGGCGATGGAGTTCGACCGTGTCTGACGCCGATGCGGGGACGACCATGCTCGAACGCTCGCCGCGCGAGCTGCGCGACGAGCTGGAGCAGTACGTCCGCGAGGATCTGATCGGGCCGCTGAACGGCTACTACGAGGAGCTGGAGGAGCCGCCCGTCGACCGCTACCTGCTGGGACTGCTCGCGCCGCGGATGACCGGGGCCGGACCGGGCGCAAGCGCCGGACCTCCCCCGCCGGCGGGGGCCGACGAGGACGATGAGGAAGCCCACGAGCTGCCCTTGCCCGAGGACGAGCTGGCGACCGGAGATGTCACTGCCGACACGGGCGAGGAGGGCTCTGCCGAGGATCGGCCCGCCGCCGTCGAGCAGCTCGTGCCGTCCTCGTTCGGCATGACGTTCGCGCTCGACGGCGACTGCGACGCGTTGCGGATCGACGCGCGCTGGGGCGCTTACGGCCGCGCGATCAGCGAGGAGAAGCTCGACCGCGATGGCGCGCCGCAGCGCGTGTGGCGGCGACGGCCGTGTGGCGGGTGGAGAGACGTGGTCATCGCGAGCAGCGGCGGGATCAGAAGATTCGCCCCGGACCCCGAGGAGCCCGACGTCCATGTCCGCGGCTTCGTCCGCAGACGTGGGGAGCACCGTCTCGTCACGCTGTTCCTCGTCAACGAGCAACACAGCGACGGTGGGCGCGCCGTCGAGCGTTGGCTTGCGCAGGCCGAGCTGTCCGTTGCCGCGCCCGACGGCCGCGCCGTCTTCGTGCGTCGGCCGATCGATGTCGTGGGGCTTGCGCCGGCTGTCGATCGGGAGGAGCTGGCTGGTCTCGAGATGCAGTACCGCGATGTCGCCGAGCTGGCGGTTGGGCATGGGATCGCCGTCCATGCGGTGTTCGACCCGGGCGGACCTGACCGCGGGACGAGACTGACGAGCGCCGCGATGCCGTTCGCCGACGTCGCGCTGACCGAGGCGCCGGCAGCGGAGGACTTCGCCGCCCATCCGGTGATCGCCGAGCCCTTCGCTCGCGCCGCCGAGGCATTTGACATGCGGCGCCTCGCGGAGGCCGGCCGCGACGAGCTGCCCGCGCTGCTGACACCGCTTGCGGACGCATACGCGGCGTGGATCGACGCGCAGGAGCGGCGCCGGCAGGATCCCGCCGCGGGGCTCGACGGCCACGCGGCGCCCGCAGAGGACCACATCAGACGCGCGCGCGCCGCCGTCCAGCGGATGCGCACCGGGATCGCCGTGCTCGCCGAGGCCGGCGATGGCGCCAACGACGCCGCCGAAGCGTTTCGCTTCGCCAACCACGCGATGTGGCAGCAGCGCGTGCACACCCGCGCCGCGGAGGAGCGGCGCAAGGACCCGCGGCTCAAGCTGCACGTGGCGGTCGAGCGCGAGGACCGGCCCGGGCACCGCTCGTGGCGCCCGTTCCAGCTCGCGTTCATCCTGCTCAACCTGCCGGCGCTTGCCGACCCGGCGCATCCGGAGCGCGCGGGCGACGAGTCCGAGCGGCTCGTCGACTTGCTGTTCTTCCCCACCGGCGGCGGCAAGACTGAGGCGTACCTCGGCCTGACCGCCTTCGCGCTCGCGATCCGCCGGCTGCAGGGCACGGTGGCGGGGCGCGACGGGCGCGACGGCGTGGCCGTGCTCATGCGCTACACGTTGCGGCTGCTGACGTTGCAGCAGTTCCAGCGTGCCGCCGCGCTGCTGTGCGCCTGCGAGCTGCAGCGCCGCAGGCTCTACGGCCGCGGGAAAACCGAGCAGGAAGGGCGCTGGGGCGCCACGCCGATGCGGATCGGTTTGTGGGTCGGGCAGGCGTCGACGCCGAACCGCACCGAGGATGCGGCCGAGTGGATCCGGCAGGCGCGCCAGCGGGCTGCGCCGCGCGGCTCCTCGCCGATGCAGCTCGCGCGCTGCCCGTGGTGCGGTAGCGAGCTGAGTGGCGGCCGGGACATCGAGGTCGATCCGCTGCGCGACCGCACGATCGTCAGCTGCTCTGACGTTGGCGGCGAGTGCCCGTTTACGCCGCGCAACAGCCCGGGCGAGGGGCTGCCGGTAGTTGTCGTCGACGCGGAGGTCTACCGGCTGCTCCCGGCGCTTGTGATCGCGACCGTCGACAAGCTCGCGCGGATGCCGTGGGAGGGGCGCGTGCAGGCGCTGTTTGGGCAGGTGTCGCGCCAGTGCGAGCGGCATGGCTACCTGACGCCGGCCGAGCAGCACCCCGGCCAGCACCAGGCACGTGGACCGCTGCCGGCGGTGCGGGTCGCGGCGTGCGAGACGTTGCGCCCCCCGGACCTCGTGATCCAGGACGAGCTGCATCTCATCAGCGGTCCGCTCGGGAGCCTCGTCGGCCTCTACGAGACGGCCGTCGACGAGCTCGCCGGCTGGGAGGTCGACGGGCGCTGGACGCGACCGAAGGTGATCGCCTCGACCGCCACGATCCGCCGCGCGGAGGATCAGGTCAAGCGCCTGTTCGACCGCGGGCTGGCCGTCTTCCCGCCGCCCGGCCTCGACGCGCGCGACTCATTCTTTGCCTTGCAGCGCGACCGTCTGGAGGAAGCCGACGCGAAGCCGGGGCGCCGCTACCTGGGCGTCTGCGCTCCGGGACGCCGCTTCAAGCAGGTGCTGATCCGCGTCTACGTCGCGCAGCTGCGCGCAGCGTGGCGCGTGCTCGGCAATCAGCCGGGCGAGGCGGCCGACGCCTACATGACGCTCGTCGGCTACTTCAACTCGCTGCGCGAGCTCGGCGGGATGCGCCGCCTCGTCGAGGACGACGTGCAGAGCCGCCTGTTTCGCGCCGATGACGAGAACCGCGGCCGGCTCATCATCGAGGAGCTGACGTCGCGCAAGACGGCCGCCGAGATCCCGCGGGTGCTCGACCAGCTGGGCGTCGGGCGCTTGGCGCACGGCAGACGCGCGCCGACCGCGGCGGGCGGCAGCTCGGCGCCGCTGCCAATCGACGTGCTGCTCGCGACCAACATGATCTCCGTCGGCGTCGACGTTCAGCGCCTCGGTGTGATGGTCGTCGCCGGCCAGCCGAAGAGCACGAGTGAGTACATCCAGGCGACGAGTCGCGTCGGGCGCCGCTACCCCGGCCTCGTGCTCACCGTCTACAACTGGGCGCGCCCGCGAGACCTCTCGCACTACGAGACCTTCGGCCACTACCACCGCACGCTCTACCGGCAGGTGGAGGCGCTGTCGGTCACGCCGTTCGCGCCGCGCGCGCTCGATCGCGGGCTCACCGGCGTGCTCGCGTCGCTGCTGCGCCTCGGCGGCCCCGAGTGGAACGCGAACGACGGCGCCGGGGCGGTGGACTCCGTCAGTCCACGCGCGAGACGCGCGCGGGAGACGATCCGCGAGCGCGCCGATGACCAGATCGGTCGCGCCGGGACCGCCGAGCTCGACAGACGCCTCGCCATCCGGCTCGACGACTGGGCGGCGGAGGCCGCCGTCGGTCAGCGCCGGCTCGTGTACGAACGGCGCGGAAAGGGCGGCGCGGACGTCGGCCTGCTGAGAGCGCCCGGCGCGGAGGGATGGTCGGAGTGGACCGTTCCGAACTCGATGCGCAACGTCGAGACCGCGGTGCCGCTCACGCTGCGCGACCAGGGCATCGCGCGTGTGCCCGACCGCTGGGAGGCCCCGGCGCAGCCGCCGCCCCCGCCGAGACCGCCGGCCGACGCGGGAGCGGGCAGATGAGGGCGCGCGGACAGGTCGGGTCGCTGCGGCCGAGCCAGCTTCTGCACACGTACGGCGTCGGCGCGACGGTCGAGCTGCCCGAGCTGACGACGCTCGTGCTGGGCCTCGACGACTGGCCGGAGCTGTTCGGCCGGGGCGTCTCCGAGCCGCGGCTGCTTGCGGCGGTGCGTGCCCGTTGCGGGGCGCAGGTCGCGCGGCTGCTGACGCCGCCGGTCGTCCCCGACGGCGAGGCCGCTGGCGTCCCCGTCGCGCCCTTTCCACGATGGCTTCGCTGCCCGCTGTGCAGTCTGCTGGCGCCGATCGAGGACGGGGTCTTCGAGCTGCGGCCCGACCACTGGCGGCCGGAGCGCACGACCTACGTCCACACGGGCTGCACGAGATCCCACTCACGGCGCCCGCCGACCGCGTACCCGGCCCGTTATCTGATGGCCTGCGAGGATGGCCATCTCGACGACTTTCCGTGGATCGAGTTCCTGCACGGCCACCTGGCCTGCCGCGGGACGCTGCGGCTGCGCGAGTTGGGGGCCGGAGGACGCGCGGGCGACGTGCAGCTGTCGTGCGACGAGTGCGGTCGCCGGCGCCGGCTTTCACAGGCGTTCGGCGAGCGGGCGGAGCCGTTCCTGCCGCCGCGCTGCCGCGGACGTCATCCGCACCTCGGCATCGCCGATCGCGACTGCAGACGCGCCCCCAGAACGCTGCTGCTGGGAGCGAGCAACTCGTGGTTCCCCGTCCAGCTCTCAGCGCTGTCGATCCCGTCGCACGCGGGTGAGCTGGCGCAAGCCGTCGAGGAGGTGTGGGCCGACCTCGAGTCGGTCACGGGCGTCGATGTCCTCGCCTACGCGCTCAGACATGTTTCCGGGCTGGCTCGCCTGCGCAGACTGGCCGACGCGGTCGGCGTCGAGGCCGTGTACGACGCCGTGGAGGAACGGCGCGCGGGTCCCGAGGACGGCGAGCCGGAGGACCTGCTGACGCCGGAGTGGCGAGTGCTGCGCGATCCGGCGGGCGCCCCCGAGACCGACGACTTCCGGCTGCGCTCGGTCGGGCCGCCGGCCGGCTTCCGCGACACGATCGCGGACGTCGTGCTCGTCGAGCGCCTGCGCGAGGTGAGCGCGCTGATCGGCTTCACCCGCATCGCGGCGCCCGAGGATCTCGCGTCCGGCGCTGACGGCGTCGCGCCGCTGGCGCGCCAGGCTCCGACTTGGCTGCCGTGCAGCGAGGTGCGCGGCGAGGGGATCTTCGTGCGCCTACCAGAGGAAGCGCTGGTCGCTTGGGAGCAGGACTTCCGTGGTTCGGGCGCCGCTCGTGCGCTGCACGACGCGCACGCGGCATGGCGCAGCCGCCGCGGACTGCCCGGAGCCGAAGGATGGCCGGGCGGACGCTACCTGCTGCTCCATTCGCTGGCCCATGCGCTGCTGCGCGAGCTTGCGCTCGAGTGCGGCTACACCGCGTCGTCGATCCGCGAGCGGATCTACGGCGGCGATGGTCGCGAGGACGAGTCGATGGCCGGCGTGCTGCTCTACACCGCGGCGCCGGACAGCGAGGGCACGCTCGGCGGCCTCGTCAGCCTCGGCGAGCCAGACCAGCTCGGCCCGTTGCTGCGGCAGGCGCTCGAACGCGCGCAGCTCTGCTCGTCGGACCCGCTGTGCTCCGAGCACGATCCGCGCACGGACGGCTCGGTGCACGGCGCGGCCTGCCATGCCTGCCAGTTCGCGTCCGAGACGTCCTGCGAGCGAGGCAACCGCTTCCTCGACCGCGGGACGCTCGTGCGCACGCTGGCCGGCGACGACGCACAAGCTGCACGCCCGTACTTCGACGTCGTATGAGCGCGGTGGTCGAGGCGGTCGATCACGTGCTGCGACGGCTGAGCAGCACTCAGGTGCTGGCGCTCGCCGCTGTGGCGGAGCGGTGCGAACGACCGCCGGCATCCTGGGCCGGCGCCGTCCACGGGGCCACGCCGGCGGCGGCCGACGCCGTCGCGCAGCTGGGCGAGGCATGGGGCGCGGCCGTCGGACTGTCCGGGGCCGGTATCGCGCTCGCGCTGCGCGTCGGTCTCGCTTCAGCTGAGCGCGCGGACGCGTGCCGCGCGCGCCCCGTCTGGACCGGGCCGGGCGCGCAGGGACGGCAGCGGCTCACGGCCGCCGTTCTGCACGAGCTCGTCGCCGGCGCCCGCGAGCGCGTGCTGGTGGTCAGCTTCGCCGCCCACACGCTCGCCAGTGTGGCGGCGGACCTGCACGCCGCCGTAGACCGAGGCGTCGCGGTCGACGTCCTGTTCGAGACCGCGAGCGACAGCGACGGCGGCTACGAGGCCTGGGACGACAGACCTTTCGGCGCCATCGACGGCATCCGCCGCTGGCGCTGGCCGGGCGAGCGGCGCGATCCTGGAGCGCTCCTTCACGCGAAGGCGCTCGTGATCGACGGCCGTCGCGTGCTTGTCGGTAGCGCGAACCTCACGCGGCGCGCGCTGACGGAGAACCTCGAGCTGGGCCTGCTGGTCGATGACGCCGGCCTCGCGCAGGCGATCGAGGCGCATGTGCGACAGCTGATCGACATTCGGGTCTTGGCGGAGGCCGCATGAAGCCCTTCACGCTCACACTCCAGGGTCTGTTCGGCCCCGACGTCCGCTATCTCGTGCCGCTCTACCAGCGGCCGTACGTGTGGCAGCGCAAGAGCCACTGGGAGCCCCTGTGGCAGGACGTCGTCGCCGTGCTCGAGCGTCACCTGGCGGGGGAGGAGACGCGTGGTCACTTCCTCGGGGCGGTCGTGCTCGAGCAGGAGCAGACGAGCGTCCGGGAGATCGACCGGCGCCTCGTGATCGACGGGCAGCAGCGGCTGACGACGCTCCAGCTGCTGCTCGCCGCCGCGGCGGCGCAGGCCGCCGAGGACGACGCCGAGAGAGTCGGGCGCCTTCTGCGAAAGCTCGTCCGCAACGACGAGGACCTCGCGAGCGGTGCCGATCGGTTCAAGGTCTGGCCGACGAATGCGGACCGCGCCGAGTTCGCCGCCGTGATGGGCGGCGAGACGACGGATCCGCTCGAGACCAACTCGGGCGGCGACGGCATCGGCGCCGCCTACGAGTTCTTCCGCGGGTCGATCCGGCGCTGGGTGCGCGACGGCGGAGGCGGCAGCGAGTCGTCGGCTCAACGCTACGAGGCGCTGCGTGCCGTCCTGTCCGGGTTGCTGCAGGTCGTCTCGATCGACCTGGAGTCGGGCGACGACGCACAGGTGATCTTCGAGACGCTCAACGCGCGCGGCACGCCGCTGCTGGCGATGGACCTCGTCAAGAACGCGATCTTCCACCGGGCCGAAGCGGTCGTGCCCGACGCCGTCGATGAGCTTCACTGCGATGTCTGGGAGCCGGAGCTGGGGCTGACCTACTGGCGCGAGCTTCAGCGCCAGGGGCGGCTGAACCGGCCGCGAGCCGAGCTGTTCCTGATGCACTGGCTGACGATGCGGCTGCGCGAGGCGGTCGCTGCGACGGAGCTGTTCGCGACCTTTCGCGGGCGGATGCTGGACGGGGTCGCATCGACGCCGGTGACCGAGTTGATCGCGGAGCTGTGCGCCGACGCCCGAACGATGCGGGGGTTCGACGACCTTTCCCCGACGTCTCGCGAAGGGATGTTCTTCCGGCGGCTCGCCGTGCTCGACACGACGACTCTGCTGCCGCTCGCGCTGCTGCTGTTTCGCAGAGGAGCGCTGACGCCTGAGCGCCGTGCACGTGCGTTGGAGGCGCTCGAGAGCTGGCTCGTGCGACGGATGCTGTGCAGCCTGTCGACGAAGAACTACAACCGCCTGACGATCGAGCTGCTGAGCGCCGCGGCCGCCAACCTCGAGTGTGCCGACGAGGCGATCGTTGCGCTGCTCGACGGCTGGGATGCGCCGACCAATCGCTGGCCGCGAGACGACGAGGTCGTGCGCTGCCTGACGACGCGCTACGCCTACGGCTGGATCGCGCAGCGGCGCCTCGTGATGGTGCTCGACGCGGTCGAGCGCAGGCGCCGGGGGAGCGCGAAGACGGAGTCGATCCTCGACCCCGACGCGCGACTTTCGATCGAGCACGTCATGCCGCAGGGGTGGCACGACCACTGGCCGCCGCCCGGCGGGGCTGACGAAGAGGTCGACGCGGGTGACGCCGGGGCCGCGCGTGATGCGCTCCTCCACCACCTCGGCAACCTCACGCTGGTGACCGGACCGCTGAACGCGTCGCTGTCGAACGCGGCGTGGGAGGTCAAGCGGACCGGGCTCGCCGAGCACAGCCTCCTGCTGCTGAACGCTGAGCTGGCGAAGCACGACGAATGGAACGAGCACGCGATTCGCGCGCGCGACGGAGCGCTCGCGCAGGAGGTCTGCGCGATCTGGCGGCCGCCGCCGACCGCTCGCTCGCTTCCAGGCCCGTCGACGCCGTCGTCGGAGCGGGTGAGCTACCGCTGGACGATCGGCGACCTCGTCGAAGCGGGAAAGCTCGCCGTCGGCGAGCGCCTGGTCCCCCCGCCAGGGCGGGGCGGCCCGGCGGTGGCAACGGTCGCCGAGGACGGGACGCTCGAGCTCGACGGAGAGGTGTTCCGAACCCCTTCGGCCGCTGCCAAGCGCGCGACTGGCAAGGTTGCAGAGCACGGTTGGCGCTTCTGGCGCGTGGAGCGGGAGGGTCGCCAGGTGGAGATCGACGCCCTGCGTGAGGAGCTCGGGGCGGAGGAGGAATGAAATGGGGGTGCGCTGGACAGGAGCCATTCCCTTGTTTTGTGCGTACCTTGTGCGTACACTCCGGTCATGGCTGAACTGAAGTCCCAGCGTGTGAACCTGCGTGTCGCGTCGCGCGACGTCGAGTTGTTTCGGCGTGCGGCCGCGGTCGCCGAGGAGTCGTTGTCGGAGTTCTTGGTGGAGGGTGGACGTGAGCGCGCTGCACGGCTGTTGGCGGATCGGACGCAGTTCGTGCTCTCCGAGGAGGATTGGGTCGCGTTCTCGGAGGCGCTGGATCGGCCTGCGCAAGCGGATCCGGCGTTGGTCGAGTTGTTCGGGCGGTCGCGGCCGGCGTAAGTGCCGCGCTTCGGCGATCCCGAGCTGCTCGGGCCGCATCACGTTCTGACGGGCTTCCATTGCGGCGAGGCGTCTTTGGATGCGTGGCTGCGGGATCGGGCGCGCGCAGCGTCGGGCGCTGGCTCGGCGCGGACGTATGTGGTCGTCGATGCCGAGCAGGAGCGGGTCGTCGGCTATCACGCGCTGACGGTCGCGTCCGTCGAGCACGAGGAGGCGACTGCGCGTGCTCGCAAGGGGATGCCGCGGCATCCGATCCCTGTCGTGCTGCTCGCGCGTCTCACAGTCGACGAGTCCGTGCAGGGGCAGGGCATCGGGTCGTTCCTGTTGCGCGACGCGATGACCCGCACTGTGGCGGCTGCCGGCAGATTCGGGATCCGTGCGCTGCTCGTCCATGCGCTGCACGACGAGGCGCGTGCGTTCTACCTGCGCCACGGGCTCGAGCCCTCGCCGACCGACGCGCTGCACCTGATGATCCTCGTCAAGGACATCCGCGCCGCGATCGAGGCTGCGGACTGCGGATAGGCCGAGAGGGCACCGCGCTGCGTGTACTCAAGCACGCGCGGAAACCAACCGCGACCAGCCGCAACCTCGCGACGCGAGATCGCCGTTAGCGGCGGCGAACCGCGACTAATGGCGACCAACCGCAACCTGCGAGGCCGACTAAGCGAGTATGGGGGTCAAACTCCATCGCGGGTTCGAATCCCGCCCTCTCCGTCCGACCGGCCGCGGCGCGAACGCGATGCGCTGTTCGGGTTCGCTCACCCGACCTGTACAGGCGCTCCTTGACCGCCGTGGCTCAAAGGGTAGGGCCGCGCAGGGGGTTCTGCCAGCGCAGCTCGGTGAAGCGGGCGAAGTCGGTGTCGGTGGAGTGGAGGGTGAGGCCGTGTTCGATCGCGAGCGCGGCGAGCATGGCGTCGGGGACGAGGCCGCCGCGGATGTCGTGTCTGGCGATGAGGTCGCCGAGGATGCGTGGATGCTCGGGTCCGGGTTCGGGGATCCAGGCGACGGGTGCGGCGAGCCAGTCGGTGACGCGGTCCCAGGCGGTGGCGGGCGAGAGCGGTCGCGGGAAGGCGCGGGGGTGCGTCGAGATGCGCAGGAAGGCGCCGAGGCTGGACCAGGGGATGCCGACGCGGCGCGAGCCGTTGAGTTGCTCGGTCAGCCACTCGCGCGCGGCGTCGTGGCGATCGGCTCCTCTGTGGACTGCGTAGAGGAGCAGGTTGGCGTCGAGCAGCATCAGGGGGCTGCTGGCCCGTCGAGCGTCTCGATCGCGTCGGCGACGTTGGCGTAGTCGATGCCCTGGCCGAGGTTGTGCGTCTTCTGCACGAACCGTGACCTGGACTGCTCACGGACGAGGCCGGCGCGGACGAGGTCGTTGACCGCCTCGCTGAGGCCGATCGAGCGCTCGCGCCGGAGCTTCTCGACGGCGGCGGCGACGTCGTCGGCGAGGGTGAGGGTGGTGCGCATGCCCTCAAGGTAGCGCATCAAGATGCGCTGGTCCAAGCATCGAGAAGTAGCCCGTCGTCGTAACGCGTTTGTTCGCGGCTGTTCGGTCGCGACCGGGACGCCGACGCGCGTTGGTCCAGCGTGCTGGCGACGGCCGGAGGTCGGGCCGGCTGCGCTGCGAACAGACGCGAATCGGGGCGCAGAGCCGAACGGATCGACCGGTGCGCGCGAACAAACGCCAACAGAGCCGCGAGGATGAGCCGATGAAATGGGACCAGCGGCTTCTGGATCAAGCAGCCGGACCCCGAAAATCGCGGTGGCGCAAGGAGTCGGCCGAGGGACCCGAGCGTGAGCTATGTCTTGTCACACCGGAGGTCGAGGCGCTGGTCTGGAGGCCAGCGCTCCGTGCAGACGCGGGCATTCCCACGAGGGCGAACCTGATAAAACTCAGGCGGGACAGCGGTTCGGGCGGCTGCCGAACGTGGAAGTGCCCGAGACGCTCACCCTGCGCCCCTAGCTCAGCTGGATAGAGCGTCGGTCTACGGAACCGAAGGTCAGAGGTTCGAATCCTCTGGGGCGCGCTTTGCGGAAGCCCTGCGGAAGGCGGGGCTTCCCGGCGTCCTGGGGGTTGCGGGGCGGATCGTCTTCATGCGTGTCCGATCGGTGCGGCGGGTACGTTCCGGGCATGCGAGCTCCGATCCGCTCGGAGACGGATGCCTTCCGGCTGGGGATGTTGGGTGCGGCGGCCGTCGTCGTGTGCGTCCTCGTCGGCTGGCTCGTCGCCGTCTGGGCGGGCCTCGCGCTGCTGGCGCTGATGCTCGCGGGCGCGCTCGTCGCATGGCTGCGGGCGCCCGACCCGGATCGCCGCCGTCCGTTGCGCGAGGCCGCGCGCGCCGCGCACCCGCATGGGGCGCCGGACGGGGTGCGCCACGTGCTCGTCGTCGCGAACGAGACGCTCGGCGGCGAGGAGCTGCGCGAGCGGATCGTCGGGGGCGACGGGGCTCCCGTCGAGGTCGACGTGCTCGCGCCGGTTCTCACCTCTCACGTCCATCTCGGCGTCACCGACGTCGACCGCGAGACGCGCGCAGCGCAGCGGCGACTCGAGCGCTCGCTGGCATGGATGCGCGCGCAGCGGATCCGCGCGCGCGGAAGCGTCGGGCGCACGAGCCCGGAGCTGGCGATCGAGGACGAGCTGCGCGACTTCGGCGCCGACGAGGTGATCGTCGTGACGCACCCGGGCGAGCGCGCGACGTGGCAGGAGCGCGGCGCGCTCGAGCGCCTGCGCGCCGAGCTCGACGTGCCGGTCACGCACGTGGTCGTCGGCCACGGCGCCGCCTGACCGGGCTCAGCCCGTCGTCCGCTGCAGCTCCAGCATCCCGTTGTGCTGCGCGCCCTGCCGGAAGCCGGCCTGCTCGAGCAGCTGGACCTGGGCAGGGTCGGCTTCGGCCTCTTCGAGGATGCGATAGCCGGGCGACGGCATGAAGATCTCGCGCACGTGCTCGCGTTCGACCGTGTCGAGGAGCGTCTGCATCTGCTCGCGTGTGACGATCGCGTTCATGAACTCGTACGGCGCCACGTTCACGAGCCCCAGCTCGTACGCGAGACGGAAGCTCAACGGCAGCAGGATCGCGACCTTCTCGCCGCGTCTCACATGGGGCCGGATGAAGCGCTCCGCCGTCGGCCGGTACACGGGCGGAGGCTCGTGCGTCGTCAGGCGCGCGATCGTCGGGCCGGGACGCGGGATGTCCTTGAGCGTGCAGATCGCGAGCCCGAGCGCGTAGAGCACGAGCAGCTCCGGGATCGTCGGCGCGCGCCAGCGACGAGCGGCGAGCGCACGCACGCACGCGACGGTGAGCAGGGCGAGCGCGAAGGCCCACGTCGAGAAGATCGACTCGAGCTTTATTTCGTCCGAGCGCCCCGCGTAGTAGGCGCCTGCGAGCAGCCCGAAGACACCGGCCCAGGCGAGCATGCTCGTCAACAGCCGGTCGCTCGCGCGCGCGGCGATCCGCACCGCGGCGAGCGCGATCGCCGCGCCGAACGTCGCGTAGAAGACGACGTGCAGGCCGAGGCTCGGCATCGGCAGCGCGAACCAGCCGAGGTCCACGAAGATCCGCGGCCACTCGAGCAGCACCCCGAGGCTCGGCAGCGAGCCGGAGCGCACAAGCGTGAACAGCCCCACGATCGCGAGCCCGCCGAGCAGGCCGGCGGCGGCGTCGGCGGCCATCCAGCCGGCGGCCCGCAGCGAGCGGGGCGGGCGGGCGCACAGCACCGCCGCCGCGCTGGCGACCGTCGCTGCGACGCCGAAGTCGAGATCGTTGACCGCGACGATCGCGGCCGCGAGGAACAGCGGCCACAGGCGCTGCGGCCGCGCGCCGTCCAGGTGGCGCGCGGTCAGCCACGCGAGCAGGTAGGCGCCGCCGTAGCGCATCGGCCACATCGCCGGCAGGATCATCGGGTGCCCGACGTCGCTGAGCGCCACGAACGGCACGAACAGCGCGAGCGCGAGCGGCGAGCTGCGCGTCACCCGGCGCAGCAGCGCGTAGACGCCGAGCAGCGCGAGGACGCACAGGACGCAGAGGAAGGCGGTGAAGACGAACGTCGTCTCGCCGAAGGCCGCCATCACGAGCGCCGATGGATACGGCAGCAGCTTCGCGTAGATCGGGTGGTAGTCCACCAGCGGCGTGCGGCCGTCGAAGATCGCGAAGACGTCGTTGAGCGTCCAGTTCATGACGCCGGCGTCCTCGACGAGGCGGTCGGTGTCGATGACCTCGATCAGCCATGTCGCGGTGAAGAGGACGGCGAGCGCCGCGCAGACGGCGCGCGTCGAGGTCCGCTCGCGCGCGAGGCGCACCACGGCGTCGGTCAGCCTGCTCCAGCGCGGCACGATCGCCAGCAGCGCGCCGATCGCGGCCGCCTCGGCGAGCAGCTTCGCCTCGAACACCGGCGCCAGCTCGCGCCCCGGCGGGATCACGTTCTGCTGGCCCAGCGCCTCGACGACGACGAACGCGAGCAGCGCGATCTGGCCCGCGAGCACGAGCACGCGGATCGCCGGCGGGCGCAGGCGCGGCGGCCGGCGCGCAGCCAGCAGCACGAAGGCGCCATAGAGCGGCGGCGCGGCGACCGCGATCAGGTAGCGCGCGTGCTTGACCGGTTCGGGCCGCCCCTTCGACTCCCACCAGCCCGGCGGCCACAGCGCGTCCGAGGAGCGGTGCGCGAGCAGGTGCGCGAGCGGGGGGCCCAGCGCGAGGATCGCGGCGAGCGTCAGCAGCGCGCCCGGGACGAGCGCGATCCATGCCAGCTCCGCCGGCGCGAGCGCGCGTGAGCGCGCCGTGCGCGCGGCGGCGCGGCGCTGCGCGCCGTCGCCGACGACGCCGATCCCCCCGGCGCGGGCTCGCTCGACTTCGAACACGCGGACTCCCCCTGTCCGACGAACCGCTCGCCGGCGCGCCGTCGCACCGGTCTGAGGCAGACTACCGGGGCGGAGGCGGGCGGTGTGGCGCGAAGCCGCACAGCAGCGCGCGGATCGCGACGTTCCAGCGGCGCTCGACCGCGGCCGCCGAGCTGCCGAGGCGTCTGGAGCTCTCCGCCGCCGCGAGCCCCTGCACGAGCGCCACGCACGCGTGCGCGACGTCGGTCGGGTCGCCCCGCAGGCGCCCGGCCGCGATCGTGCTGCGCACCGCGCCGACGATCCGCTCGCGCACGGCGGCGCCGGCGGCGGCCTCCTCGGGGGCGGGGTCAAAGCTCGCGAACGGACGCGAGAACATGACCGCAGCGAGCGCCGGGTGCGCGAGCACGAACGCGCGATAGCGCTGCAGGAGCGCGAGCAGGTCCGTGAGCGCGTCGGCGCCCGGCTCGGGCCGCGCGAGCGCGTCGCCGAGCTGCTCGAAGCCGGCGAAGAACAGCGCGCGCACGACGCCGGCCTTGTCGCCGAACAGCTCGTAGACGGCGGGCGGCGATGTGCCGGCCTCGGCCGCCAGGCGGCGCGCCGTCAGCGCTGCCGCGCCGTCGCGCGCGAGCAGCTCCAGCGCGGCGGCGAGCACCTGCTCGCGGAGCGCGGGAGTGCGCTGCTTGGGCTTCGGCACGGCGCGATCGTAGCGCCTCGCAGGCGAACCGCAAACATTGTTTCGTAACGTTGTTACGATTGCCGATCATGAGTGATCTCACGTCCTACGACCTCGCCGGCGGCGTCGCGACGATCGCGATGGACGACGGCAAGGCCAACGCCCTCTCGGCGGCGATGCTCGCCGAGCTCTTCGCCGCCTTCGACCGCGCCGAGGCGGACGGCGCGATCGCGCTCCTGAGCGGTCGCGAGCGCACGTTCTCGGGCGGCTTCGACCTGCGCTGCGAGCCGGCCGGCTGGCCCGCGATGGTCGGCGCCGGGGCCCGCCTCGCGGAGCGGATCCTGTCGTTCCCGCAGCCGGTGATCGCCGCCTGCAACGGCAACGCGATCGCGATGGGCGGCTTCCTGCTGCTCGCGTGCGACGTGCGGATCGGTGCGAGCGGCGCGTTCAGGATCGGCCTCAACGAGGTCGCGATCGGGCTCGCGGTGCCGCGCTTCGGGATCGCGCTCGCGCAGCATCGCCTCAGCCCCGCGCATGCCGACCGCTGCCTGCTGACCGGCGCGCTGCTCGATCCCGAGGAGGCGCGGGCCGCCGGCTTCCTCGATCGCGTCGTCGCGCCCGAGCGCCTGCGCGAGGAGGCGCTCGCGACCGCGGCGGGGCTCGCCGCCATCGACCGCGCGGCCCATGCGACGACCAAGCGCCACGCCCGCGAGCGCGTGCTCGCGGGGGTGCGCGCGGGGATCGAGCTCGTCGCGGCCGGCGATCCGTCAGCCTGGTGACCGCGGTCCCGGCGGCCGGCCGGTCATTCCCGGCAGAGCGGGGATGCGCCCAGTCTCGCTTCGATTGCGCCTTGCGCCGTAGCCCACCGGAGGGTAGGTTTTTGGAGATCTAATTTACTGGCAAACGGGGGTCGCGGGCGTGACGACCAGTCGGACCAAGCGGAGAGGAGCGGAGCGCGCGCCCATGCGCACCGCGGCGACGCAAGCGCTGGTGCGCGGAGCGGCATGGCGCTGCTGACGCTCTCCCATGCCAGCAAGCGCTTCGCCAGCGGCCTGCGCGAGACCGTCGCGCTCGAGGACGTCTCGCTCGACGTCGCCGCCGGCGAGTGCGTCGCCGTCCACGGCCTGCGCCGCTCCGGTCGCACCACGCTGCTGCGCGTCGCCGCCGGGATGCTGCCGCTCGACGCGGGCGAGGTGCGCTTCGACGGCCGCCGGCTGCCCGATCCGACCGGTGCCATGCTCGGCGTCGACATCGGCTGGTGCAGCCCGCGCTTCGACCCCGTCCACGGCGGCAGCGTCGCCGACCACGTCGCCGTCGCGCTGCTCGCGCGCGGCGTCGGTCGCACGCGCTCGCGCGCCAAGGCCGAAGCGGCGCTCGCACGCGTCGGCGCCGATGCCTGCGCCGGCTACGACCCGCGCGAGCTGCACGTCGAAGAGCTGGTGCGGGCCGGGATCGCGCGTGCGCTCGTGACCCGTCCGCGGCTGCTGCTGCTCGACGAGCCGACGAACGGAGTCGACCTGCGCCAGCGCGACGGGATCGTCACGCTGCTGCGCTCGTTCGCGGCCGAGGGCACGGCCGTGCTGATGACGCTCGGCGAGCCGCTCGCCGGCGCCGACCGGCTGGTCTCGCTCGAGGCCGGCCGCCTGCGCATCGGCGCCGATCCGCTGGCCATCACGCCGCTGCGCCCGCGACACGTGGAGCCCGTCGCGTGAGCGGGCTGGAGCTGCGCGACGTCGTCAAGCACTACCCGAGCGGGGAGGAGACGGTCCGGGCGGTCGACGGCGTCACGCTCGCGGTCGAGCCGGGCGAGGTCGTCGCGCTGTGCGGCCCGAGCGGCTCGGGCAAGACGACGCTGCTGCTGCTGGCTGCGGGCCTGCTCGCGCCCGACGCCGGCTCGATCCGCTTCGGCGGTCGCGATCTCGGCGCCCTCGGCGCGGAGCGCGCCGCCGAGTACCAGCGCCGCGACGTCGGCTTCGTCTCGCAGTCGTTCGACCTGCTGCCGGGCGTCCCGGCGCTCGACAACGCCGCCGTCAAGCTGCTCGCCGATCGCGTCCCGCTCGCGGCCGCGCGCCGCGAGACGCGCCCGTGGCTCGAGCGCGTCGGACTCGGCAACCGCGCCCACCACCTGCCGGCGCACCTCTCGGGCGGGGAGCGCCAGCGGGTCGCGATCGCACGGGCGCTCGCGAACGGGCCGAGGCTCGTGCTCGCCGACGAGCCGACCGGCAGCCTCGACACGCGTCGCGGCAGCGAGACGCTCGTGCTGCTGCGGCGCGTGAGCCGCGAGCGCGGCGTCGCGGTGCTGCTCGTGACGCACGATCCGCAGGCGGCGGCGACGGCGGATCGCGTCCTCACGCTGCGCGACGGCCGGCTCGACGCCGGCGCGCCCGAGCGGCCGGCGCGGACCGGTGCGGTCGCGCTCGTGCGGCGGCGGAGCTGAGCGGTGCGGATCCAGACGCTGCTCTACTTCTACGGTCGGCGCCTGCGCACGCACCCGGTGCAGGAGCTGCTCGCCGGCCTGGGCACCGCGATCGGCGTCGCGCTCGCGTTCGCCGTGCTCGTCGCCAACGGCTCGATCGACGGCTCCGCGAGCCAGATCGAGCGCGCCGTCGTCGGCGAGGCGAGCGTGCAGCTGCAGGCGCGCAGCGCCGACGGCTTCGACGCGCGCGTGCTGAGCGAGGTGCAGCGCGTGCCGGGCGTGCGGCGTGCCGCGCCGCTGGTCGAGCAGCGGGCAGTGCTCGTCGGCCCCGGCGGGCGCCAGGTCGCCGTCGACGTCGGCAGCCTCGACGCGAGGCTCGCCGCGCTGTCCGGCCGGCTCGCCGGCAACTTCGTCGTCGGCGGCTTCCGCTTCCTCAACGGCGTGCTGCTGCCGAGCGCGACGGCGCGGGCGCTCGGCCTGTCCGATCCGATCGACCGCGCGATCGTCACGCGGCTGCCGTCGGTGAGGCTCGTGATCCGCGGCCTGGCCCACACGGTCCCGGTCGCCGCGGTGCTCGGACGCGAGACGATCGGGCCGGTCGCGGACGCGCGCGTCGCGATGCTGCCGCTGGGCAGGCTGCAGCGACTCGCGGGGATGCGGGGCCGCCTCACGCGCGTGCTGGTCGAGCTCGCGCCGGGCCGCGAGCGCCAGGCGCGCGCCGCGCTCGCCGCGCTCGCGCGGCGCGAGCATGCCGACGTCACGCCGGCCACGGTCGACACCGGCCTGCTCGCGCAGGCGCTCGGTCCGAGCGACCAGGCGACCGGCTTCTTCGCTGCGATCAGCGCGCTGCTCGGCTTCCTGCTCGCGTTCAACGCGATGCTGCTGACCGCGCCCGAGCGCCGCCGCATGATCGCCGAGCTGCGCATCCAGGGCTTCAGGCCGAGGCAGCTCGTCGGGCTGCTGCTCTCGCAGGCGTTCGTGCTCGGCGTCGTCTTCTCGGTGCTCGGCGTGCTTGTTGGAAGCGTCCTCTCGCGCGGGCTCTTCAAGGCCACGCCGGACTACCTCTCGCCCGCGTTCACGCTCGGGACGAGCACCGTCGTCGGCGTCTGGCCGATCGTCCTCGCGCTCGGCGGCGGAACGCTCGCGTGCTGCCTGGCGGCCGCGCCGCCGCTGCTCGACCTGCGCCGCGGTCGCGCGGTCGACGCGGTCTTCCACGCCAGCGGCGCGCCCGGCCACGCGCTCGAGCCGCGCACGCGCCGGCGGCTGTTCGCCGGGGCGATCGCGCTCGCCGCGCTCGCGACGATCGTGCTGGCGAGCGCGCCGTCGGTCGCGCTGCTGTCGTGCGGCATGCTGGCGCTCGCCACCGTCCTCGCGATCCCGACGACGTTCGCCGCGGTCGTGCGGCTCGCCGAAGCGCTGACGGCGCGCGTCGAGTGGCTCAACATGCTGAGCGTCGCGCTGCTGGCGCTGCGGGCGACGACCGTGCGCTCGCTCGCTCTGGCGGCGACCGGAGCGGTCGCGGTCTTCGGCAGCGTCGCGATCGGGGGCGCGCGCAACGACCTGCTGCGCGGGATCTCGCACTACGCGGGGGACTACGTCGCCACGGCCGACCTGTGGGTCGTCAACCCGCTCGACAACCAGGCGACCAACGACCTCGCGACCCCCGGCCTCGCCGCGCGCGTCGCGGCGGTTCCGGGCGTCGCCGCGGTGCGCCGCTATCAAGGCGGCTTCGTGGACATGGGCGGGCGGCGGGTGTGGGTGATCGCGCGGCCGCTGGGCGACCGTGCGCTCGTGCCGCCGAGCCAGCTGCTGCGCGGCCCGCTCGCGCAGGCGGACGCGCGACTGCGCGCCGGCGGCTGGGTCGTGCTCTCGGACCAGCTCGCGCGCGCGCAGCACGTCGGGATCGGCGGCCGCGTGGCGATCCCGACGCCGACCGGCACGCTGCGGCTGCGCGTGGCCGCCACGACGACGAACCTCGGCTGGAGCCCGGGCGCGATCGTGATGAGCGCGACCGACTACCGCCGCGCGTGGGCGAGCACGGTGCCGACGGCGCTCGAGCTCGACGTCACCCCTGGCAGCGACCGCGCGGCGGTGCGGCGCGCGGTGCAGCGCGCGGTCGGCGCCGCCGGCGCCGGCCTGCGGGTGCAGACGGCGGCCGAGCGCGCCGCCGGGATCGACGCGTCCGCGCGCCAGGGGCTCGCGCGCCTCGGGCAGATCTCGGCGCTGCTGCTCGTCGCCGCCGTGCTCGCGATGGCGGCCGCGATGGGGGCGGCGGTCTGGCAGCGGCGCGCGTCGCTCGCGGCGCTGCGGATTCAGAGCTTCACGCCCAGGCAGCTGTGGCGGGTGCTGCTGCTGGAGAGCGGCGTCGTGCTCGGCGCCGGCTGCATCACCGGCGCGCTCGTCGGCGTCTACGGCCAGGTCGTGATCGACCGTTACCTGAGCGCCGTGACGGGCTTCCCCGTCGCCGTGACGCTCGCCGGCTGGGCGACCGTCCAGATCGTCGGCGTCGTGGTCCTCGCGGCGCTCGCCGTGGTCGCGGTCCCGGGCTGGTTCGCGGCGCGCGTCCCGCCTCAGCTCGGTTTGCAGGATCGTTGAACAACGAAGAACTAGGGTACTGTTACTGACGTTAATCCCGGTTTCGTTGTGCTCTATAAAATAGAGTTACGCATCATCGGGGCATGGCTCGGCAGGTATCGGGGCGCCGCCTGCTCGCGGCGGCCGTGGTCGCGCTCGTGCGGGCGAACGCCCGCTTCTGGCCGACGGTCATCCCCGAGGTGCGGCGCGAGCTGCGCCGCTGGGACCGGCGCGCGCGGGCGATCCCGGACCCCGCGCTGCGCGCGCAGGCGCTCGAGAAGCTCGAGCACGAGCGCTTCAACACCGAGGTGGCCGCGACGCTCGCGACGCTCGTCGCGCCGATGCGACGCCGCGACGCCGTCACCGCGATCGTCGCGCTCGAGGTGATGTACGACTACCTCGACGGCCTGACCGAGCAGCCGGCCCCCGATCCGCTCGCCGACGGCCGTCAGCTCTACCGCGCGTTCGCCGACGCGTTAGCGCCCGTCGGGCCCCCGGTCGACCACTATCGCGATCATCCGCTCCGCGACGACGGCGGGTACCTCGCCGCGCTCGTGGAGACGTGTCGCGGCAGCCTCTGGTCGTTGCCCTCCGCGCCCGTCGTCGCACCTGTCGTCCAGTGCGTGCTGGACCGCTGCGGCGAGGCCCAGACGCGCACGCACGCGGTCGCGCGGCTGGGCGTGGAGCAGCTGCGCGCGTGGGCCGAGTCCCAACCGGAGGCCGCGATGCTGTGCTGGTCGGAGGTCGCGGCCGGCGCGGCGGCGTCGGTGCTCGCCGCGCACGCGCTGATCGCGCTCGCCGGCGACCCGGCGACGACCGCCGCCGACGCCGAGGCGGTCGCCGGCGCCTATCTCAGCACCTGCGCGCTGACGACGCTGCTCGACAGCCTGATCGACGCGGACGCCGACGCGGCCAGCGGCGGGCACGCCTACCTCTCCTACTATCGCGACGACGCCGAGGCGGCCGAGCGCCTCGGCACGCTCGCGCGCGGCGCGGTCGCGGCCGCCGGAGAGCTGCCGCGCGCCGCCCACCACCTGATGACCGTCGGCGGCGCGGTCGCCTTCTACCTGTCGGCGCCGGGCGCCGGGAGCGAGCGCGCGCGGCGGCTGACGGCGCCGATGGCCGACGAGCTGCGGCCGCTGCTCGCCCCTCCGCTGGCGATCTTCGCGTGCTGGCGCCGCGTCAAGCACAGGCGCAGGCGGGCGTCCTGGCGGACGGCGCGCGCGCCCGAGGGCGGCCCCGGGCTCGTCCCGCTCCTAGGCTGACCACCGAGCGCGGCTCGGTAGAGCGGAGCGCGAGGTGTGCGGTGACCTACGGAGGCGTCAGGCCGCGGATTCCGGGGACGATGGGACCCATGCACACCGCCTCCCAGACCCCCGCTTCCCCGCTTCTCCTCGCCGCCTCCGGCGGCGCCGCGCGCAGCTCCCGCGCCGCCGCGCACGCGTCCCGCTCGCTCGGCTCCCAGCTCGAGCGCGACCGCCTCGAGCGGCGCGCCGCGCGCGTGCGCCAGGTGATCCACGCGCTGCGCGAGCGCGCCGCCGCGCGCGACACCGTGGGCGGCGCTCCGCGTCCCTTGCGCGCCGCGATCGAGGACTTCGGCCGCGAGCTCGCCGAGCTCGAACGGCGCCTGCGCAGCCACCATCGCGCACCAGCCGAACGGCCGGGCCGCTAGCGATGCCGGCGACCGCTCCGCCTCCGCAGCGTCGGGCCGGCGCCGAGCGGGCGCAGCGGCCTGAGCCGCGCTCGCCCGCGCCGCTCGGCGATCCGTCCGGCGGCCAGCGCATGTCCGGGACGGTCCGCATCGCGCGGATCGCGGGCATCGACGTCGAGGCGCACTGGAGCTGGATCTTGATCGTCGCGCTGATCGTCTGGTCGCTGGCGGCGCTCACCTTCCCGCACACCAATCCCGGCCTCGGCTCCGGCACCTACGTGGCGATGGGCGTCGTCGCGGCGCTGGCGCTGTTCGTCTCGCTCGGCCTGCACGAGCTCGGTCACTCGCTCGTGGCGCGGCGCGAGGGGATGGAGATCGAGGGCATCACGCTGTGGCTGCTGGGCGGCGTCTCGCGCTTCGGCGGCGGACGCTTCCCGTCCGCGGCGGCGGAGCTGCGGATCGCGATCGCGGGGCCGCTCGTCTCGCTCGTCATCGGCGGCGCGCTGCTCGCGGTCGCGCTCGTGGCGCCGCTGCCCGGCGCGGTCGACGGCGTCGTCTTCTGGCTCGGCTACGTGAACCTGCTGCTCGCCGCCTTCAACATGCTGCCCGCGCTGCCGCTCGACGGCGGCCGCGTGCTGCGCGCGAGCCTGTGGCGCCGGCGCGGCGACCTCGCCGACGCGACGCGCACGTCGGCGAACGTCGCGCGCGCGTTCGGGCGCGGCATGATCGGCGGCGGGCTCGTGCTCCTGCTGTTCGGCTTCCTCGCCGGCGCGTGGTTCGCGCTGATCGGCTGGTTCCTGCTCAACGCGGCGGCGCAGGAGGAGCTGGCGGCGCCCGAGGGGCTGCTCGGGCGCCTGCGCGTCGGCGACGTGACGATTCGCGCGATGGACGTCGTGCCGGAGGGGACGACGCTCGAGCGCTTCCTCGAGGACGACGTCGTGCGCACCCGCCACACCGTCTATCCCGTCGTGACGCCGACGGCCGAGCAGCGGATCGTCGGGCTCGTCTCCTTCCGCGACGCCCAGCGCGTGCCGCGCGCCCAGCGCGCCCGGCACCTCGTGACGGAGGCGATGACGCCGGTCGAGCGCGTGCGCGTGCTCGACGGCGAGGCGCTGCTCGTCGAGCAGCTCGGCGCGCTGCTGCGCTCGCCGCTGCGGCGCGCGCTCGTGCGCGAGGAGGGGCGGATCGTCGGGATGCTCTCGCCGACCGACGCGCTGCGCGTCGTCGACGTGCTCAAGCGCTGAGCGGCGCGCCTTTCAGCCGACGCCGGCGAGCTTTCTCAGCAGCAGCTCGAACTGCGCGCGCTCGTCGTCGGCGAGCGTGCCGAACAGCTCGTCCCCGAGCCGCTGCGCGAGCGTGCGGCTGCGCCGTAGCGCCGCCTCGCCCTCGCGCGTGAGGTGGATCGCGCGCTTGCGGCGGTCCTCCGGCATCACGCGCCGCTCGGCGAGGCCGCGGCGCTCGAGCGCGTCGAGCGTGGCGACGAGCGTCGAGGCGTCGATCTCGGCGGCGGCGGCGAGGTCGTGCTGGGTGAGGCCGGGCCGCGCGGCGACGATCGTCAGCGCGGCGAACTCGCGCAGGTGCAGGCCCTCGGCCGCGAGCCCCTCCGCGAAGCGCATCCGCGAGCGCGCCGCGACCCAGTTGAGCAGGAAGCCCGGGTACTGCGCGAGCTGGGGCGGCGGTCTCTCTCCGTCCACCATGGTCATCGAGAACGCAAATTGTAGACACCGCAATTCGTTCGTGCTACAAACGACCGCATGACCGCTCTCACCCGCTGGGTCCTCGCCCACCGCAAGCTCGTCGTCGCCGTCTGGGTCGTGCTCACGATCGTCGGGATCGCCACCGCCGGCCCCGCCACCAGAGCGATGAACCAGAAGTTCTCCGTCCCCGGCCGCGAGGGCTGGGAGGCAAACGTCCAGATCCAGCGCCTCTACCACGGCACCGGCGGCAACGCCGCGCCGCTGCTGCCGGTCGTGCAGCTTCCGGCCGGCGCGAACGCCGCGCAGCCGGCGGTGCGCGCGCAGCTGCGCACCGTGGAGGACAAGCTGCGCGCGGCGCTCCCGGGCGCGCGCGTGACCGGCTACGGCTCGACCGGGAGCGCGGCGTTCGTCTCCAGAGACGGCCGCACCGCGTTCGCGTTCGCGTTCCCGGTGCCCGACCCGAACCAGCCGTTCGGCGACAACCCCAAGGCGGAGAGAGCGGCGCGCGCGGCGCTTGCCGGCGTGACGGTCGCGGGCGCGCCCGTGCACCTCACCGGCTACGACGCGCTGCAGGCGCAGAGCGGCAACTCCAACGGCCCCGGCGTGCTGGTCGAGGCGCTGCTCGGCGGCGTCGGCGCGCTCGTCGTGCTCGGCTTCGTGTTCGGCTCGCTGCTCGCGTTCGTGCCGCTGATGATGGCGATCCCCGCGATCATGACCTCGTTCCTGGCGGTCTACGGGCTCACGCGCATCAGCGGCGTGACGCCGATCGTGCAGTTCCTGATCGCGCTCGTCGGCCTCGGCGTCGCGATCGACTTCTCGCTGCTGATCTGCATGCGCTGGCGCGAGGAGCGCGCGCACGGGCGCGAGGGCGACGAGGCGATCGTGCGCGCGATGGAGACGGCCGGCCGCGCCGTGCTGTTCTCCGGCACGACGGTCGCGATCGGCCTGCTCGCGCTGATCGCGCTGCCGCTGCCGTTCCTGCGCTCGATGGGCTACGGCGGGATGCTGATCCCGGTCATGAGCGTCGCGGTCGCGCTGACGCTGCTGCCGGTCGTGCTGCACTCGCTCGGCAGACGGCTCGACTGGCCGCACATCCGCACCGACGACCAGGCGTCGCGCTTCTGGACGCGCTGGGCCAGAGGCGTCGTGCGCCACCGCGCGCTCGCGGCCGGCGCGGCGCTGCTGATCATCGGCGTGCTGGTGGTCGCGGCGACGACGATGCACCCGGGCATCTCCGACGTCAACACGATCGCGAAGGCGGGCGACGCGAAGGCCGGCCTCGTCGCGCTGGAGAAGTCGGGCATCGGCGGCGGCGCGCTGCTGCCGGACGAGGTGCTCGTGCGCGGCGGCGCCTCGCCCGAGGGCGTCGCGGGCGCGCTGGCGAGCGTCGACGGGATCCACGGCGCGGTCGCGCCGAGCGATCCGGCATGGCGCCAGAAGCGCAGCGCGATCGTGCTCGCGTTCCCGACGCCGAACGGCTCGACGCAGGCGAGCCGCGACCTCGTCGGCCAGGTGCGCAGCGTCGCGCACGCCCAGGGCGACGTGCGCGTCGGCGGGCAGCCGTCGCAGAACAAGGACTTCATCGACGCCGTCTACGGCAACTTCCCGCTGATGCTCGCTTTGGTCGGCATCGTCACGTTCCTGCTGCTCGCGCGCGCGTTCCGCTCGGTGCTGCTGCCGGTCAAGGCGGTCGTGCTCAACATCCTCAGCGTCGCCGCGGCGTGGGGCGTGCTCGTGCTCGTCTGGCAGGAGGGCTACGGCTCGAACGCGATCTGGGGGATCCCGGCGACCGGCGCGATCGACTCGTGGATCCCGCTGATGGTCTTCGCCTTCCTGTTCGGCCTCTCGATGGACTACGAGGTCTTCATCCTCTCGCGCATGCGCGAGGAGTACGACAGCACGGGCGACACGAACGAGGCGGTCGTGCGCGGCATCGGCCGCACCGGGCGCCTGGTGACGAGCGCGGCGCTGATCCTGTTCCTCGCGTTCACCTCGCTCGCCTCAAGCCCGGGGACGCAGGTGAAGGTGATGGCGACCGGCCTCGCCGCCGGCATCCTGCTCGACGCGACGATCATCCGCGCGCTGCTCGTGCCGGCCGTCGTCTCCCTGTTCGACCGCGCGAACTGGTGGATGCCGGCCTGGGTGGCGCGGCCGCTGCGCGTGGCGCCCTCGCGGGCGCGGCGGCCCGCGCCCGCGCAGCTGGCGACCGAGGCGGACTAGCTCAGCCGGCGACCGCCGCCCGCAGCGCGTCGCTCGCGGTGTAGGGCGCGGAGCGGTCCGCTCCGCGCTGCACCGCGAGCCCCGCGCGTCGAGCGTCCGGCCGCGACGATTGTTCCGAACACCGGTACACTCGCCGCATGCGCGACCCGCACGCGACCGAGCCGCTCGCACGCACGTCCGTCCCCGACGAGGTGTTCGGGCGGCTGTGCGACGCGATCCTGAGCGGGCGCTACGCGCCCGGCGAGCGGCTGCCGACGCAGCGGGCGCTCGCGGCCGACCTGCAGGTCAACCTCGCGAGCGTGCGCGAGGCGGTCAAGCGCCTGGAGCAGCTGCGGCTCGTCGAGGTGCGGCACGGCGACGCGATGCGCGTGCGCGACTGGCGCCAGTTCGGCGGGCTCGACGCGCTCGCGCTGCTGACGAGCGTCGACGCCGGCGTCGTGCGCTCGCTGTTCGAGGCGCGGCGGCTGCTGCTCAGCGAGGCGGCTCGCCTGACCGCCGCGCGGCGCACCGAGCAGCAGGCCGAGGCGATCGAGCAGCTCGCCGCCGCGATCGCGCTCGCCGCCGACGACCACGCCGCCCTGCTGGCCGACTGGCACTTCATGGCGGCGGTCGTCGAGGCGGCCGGAAACATCGTCTTCCAGCTGATCGTGAACTCGGTGCGCGAGCTCTACCTGCCGCGCATCGGCGCCTTCGGCGGGATCGTCGCCCACCGCGACGCGTGGGCGCCGACCTACCGCCGCGCCGCGGCGGCGATCCGCGACGGCGACGGCGACGCCGCCGCGAGCGCGGTCGCGGAGCTGGCGCTCGCGCAGGAGCGGGCGATGATGGGGGAGGCGGGGTGAGCGCGGGCCTCGAGCGCTTCGTCGCCGCTGCGCCGCAGCCGCAGCGCGCCGGCCTGAAGCTGCTGATCGCGCTCGGGAGGCGCCCGCGCGGCCTGCGCCTGCTGCGCCACGCCGGTCCGGCTGAGCAGCTCGCGACCGGGCTCGTCGCGATGGGCCGCTACGAGGAGACCGTCCACGCGCTCGCGCTCGGCTGGGACGCCGACGCGGTCGCCACGCGCGGCCGCTTGCTGCGGCGCGAGGAAGGGCGCCCGTGAGCGCCGGCCGCCGCGGCAGCCGTTCCGGATCGATGTCGTGCCGCGACGCCGATCCAGGACGACGCGAGCGGAAGGTCGCGACGTGAGCCGCCGCCGCGCGGCGCGCGCGATCGATGCCGACGTCTGCGTCGTCGGCGCTGGCGCCGGCGGCGCCGTCGTGGCCGCCGAGCTGGCCGAGGGCGGTGCGTCGGTCGTCGTGCTGGAGCAGGGGCCGCGGCACGACGCCGACGGCTTCAACGCGCGGCCGCTCGAGATGCTCGCGCGCCTCTACCGCGACGGCGGCCAGACGACGACGCTCGGCAACCCGCCGATCGTGCTGCCGCTCGGACGCGGGATCGGCGGCACCACCCTTGTGAACAGCGGCACCTGCTTCCGCACGCCGTCCGCCGTGCTCGAGCGCTGGCGGGACGAGCTCGGGCTGGAAGCGCTGACCGACGCGGCGCTGGAGCCCTGCTTCGCCCGCGTCGAACAGGCGCTTTCGATCAGCGAGGTGACCCCGGAGCTGGCGGGCAGGAACGCCGCGGTCGCGCGTCGCGGGGCGGAGGCGCTCGGCTGGTCGCACGGCTTCCTGCGACGCAACGCGAGAGGCTGCGTCGGCTCCGGGGTCTGCGCCTTCGGCTGCCCCACCTCGGCCAAGCAGCACGTCGGCATCACCTACGTTCCCCGTGCGCAGGCGGCCGGCGCGCAGGTGATCGCGGGCGCCGACGTGCGCCACGTGCTCGTCGAGCGCGGGCAGGCGCGCGGCGTCGAGGCGCGGCTCGCCGGCGGGGGGCGCCTGGAGGTGCGCGCGCCGCAGGTCGTCGTCGCGTGCGGGACGATCCACACGCCGCTGCTGCTCGCGCGCAGCGGGCTCGGGCGCAGCTCGGGCCAGCTCGGCCGCAACCTCGCGCTGCACCCGGCGCTCGGCGCGGTCGCGCTGATGGACGAGCTCGTCGACATGGCGAAGGGCGTGCCGCAGAGCTTCTACGTCGACGAGTTCGCCTCCGAGGGGATCATGTTCGAGGGGATCGCGGGGCCGCCGTCGTATGCGGCGATGTCGCTGCCGCTGACTGGCCGCCGCCACGCCGACGCGATGCGCGACTACCGCAGGCTCGCGCAGTTCGGCCTGATGGTGAGCGACAGATCGCGCGGCTCGGTGCGCGCGCTCGCCGGGCGCCCGCTGGTCCGCTACGACCTGGTCGAGGAGGACGTCGCCGCGTTCCGCAGAGGGCTTGCGCGGATGGAGGAGCTGTTCCTCGCTGCCGGCGCGCGCGAGGTCTACCTGCCGCTGCCGGCCGGTGTGCGGCCCGAGCACGCGCGGGCGCGCGACCTCAAGCCGATGGCGTTCCACCCGCTCGGCACCGCGCGCGCCTCCGCGCGGGCCGCGGACGGCGTCGTCGACGGCGACCTGCGGCTGCACGGCGTGCGCGGGGTGCACGTCGCCGACGGCTCGGTCGTCCCGAGCGCGCTCGGCGTCAACCCGCAGCTGACGATCATGGGGCTCGCGACCCGCCTCGCCTTCGGGCTGCTGGGGCGCGCGGTGCCGCAGCCCGCCGAGCCTGCGCCGGCGCCCGCGCCCGCCGCCTGACCGAACCCAAGGAGACCCGACGACCATGTCCTTCCTGATCGACCCCGCCCTGCTCTACGCCGGCGGCCGCACGTACGCGGCGACGACGCCGCCCGAGGAGCGCACGCCGGCGAATGACCTCAAGGTCGCCGCGCAGACGATGGCCTTCTTCTACGCGGTCAGCGTCGGCCTCTACCTCGACCAGCAGTGGACGAAGCCGATCTGGCGCGCCTGCCGCGCGCGGTCCGGGCGCGACTGGATGATCAACTCGGGCGTGACGAGATTCGACGTGGCGAAGGCCGGCCCGCGCACGCACAAGCTCGCCGCCGCGATCTTCGCGACGTATCCGCTGTGGCTGTGGCTGGGGATGCGCGGCGGGCGGCGCTGAGCGCGCGGTCGGCTTGGCGGGGTTTCCGCGTGCGTCCGGTGCGGTGTCCACCGAACCGGGGGAGGTCCAACGGGGACGCGACGGTGGGGCGGCCGTATCTACGATCCGCCCCACCATGCTTCCCAAGTCCGCGATGCCGCTTATATTAGTCTGACTAACAGGTTTCTCAACCCGCCGGGCACTTCGGTCACGGTTGCGGTGCCGGCGAATTCCGTGTTGAACGAGCCGCACCTTATCCTCGGGCCGGTGTCGGCGGCGAGGGCTCTGACGATCCTGTTGCCGCCGGCTTCTTCGGCTTCGACTTCGGCTATCACGCCCGCAGGCGCTTCTTCGGTCGTTCTTGTTAGGCAGAGCGACCCGAAGATCGCGTCTCTGATCTGCAGGCTGAGCCCGACGAGTATGAGGCGAACGCCGCCTTCTATTATCGGTAGCCTGCCACGGAAGCCTAAGTACTGCACGTGCCACGGCAACGTTTCCGTTAGAACCGTCGCGGTGCCGGTTTCGCACGGACCGACTGACGCGTGGGTGATATGGCCGATTAGCAGCCTTTCGATCTTCCTGATCGTCGCGCTGTGGAAGCTGCCTTCGAGCGTCAGCGCGCACGCGAATACGGTAAGACCGCCTGAGTTCCACCTCAGCGGCCTGAACACTGCCCGCCATAAGTTGCCGTGGCTTATGCTCAATCTATTGGCAGACGACGAACCCACTGCCGCCGCGAGCGCTACCGCGGTCGACAGACCCACCACCATAAGCTTGCTACGAGACTGCATGGCGACTCCTCTCTTTGCCTCTGCGTCCGGACGCATCCTTGGACGCGCCGAACTAGCAAGTACGCGGCGCACCGGCACTTCAGCCGCTCTCGCAGGAACGCCAGACCGTCCGGAGCACCCACGGCGACTCCGCTCGCGCCCGCGACGCGAGGCGGCATCGGCTGGTGGGACCGCCCGAGGCGGACAGCCCCACTGATCCTTATCCTTCGGCACGGTCATATTAGTCTGATTAATGCGTTCCTCAGGCCGCCGGGAACTTCAGTCATGGTCCCGGACCCGGCGAGTTCAGCGTTGGACGTTCCGCACCTTATCCTCGGCCCGGTGTCGGCGACGAACGCTCTGACGATCCTGTTGCCGCCGGCTTCTTCGGCTTCGAGTTCGGCTATGCCGCCAGCGGGTTCGGCTTCGGTCGTTCTTGCTAGGCAGAGCGAGCCAAATATCGCGTCCCTGAGCTGTATTCTGAGCCCGATTATGTGTATGATTATTCCACCTTCGATTATCGGTAGCCTTCCACGGAAACCGGCGTACTGCACGTGCCATGGCAGCGTTTCCACTAGGACTGTCGCGCTTCCACTACCACATATGCCTATCTCAGCACTTGTGACAAGTCCGATTAGCAGCCTTTCGACCTTCCTGATCGTCGCGCTGTGGAAGCTGCCTTCCAGCGTGAAATCGCACGAAGCCGCGGTGAGGCCGCCTACTTGGAACCTCAGCGGCCTGAACGCCTGCCGCCATAAGTTGCCGTGGCTGATGCTCAGTCTGTTTGCAGACGATGAACTCACTGCCGCCGCGAGCGCTACCGCGGCCAACAGACCCACCACCAAGACACGGTTGCTACGAGACTGCATATCGACTCCTTTAGCTGCCGCCGTACTCGGAGTACGTGACTCCACCGGCGCCTCAACTGCCTGCGGCGTAGATCGGGCGGCCCGAAGCGCATGCGAGCGACCCGACGCAACATCGCGACGCGAGGCGCCGTTGTTGGTGGGCCGCCTGAGGCGGACGCCCCACCAACCCCATCGTTCGGCGATGCTTATATTAGTCTGATTAAGATATTTCTCAACCCACCAGGCACTTCGGTCACGACCGCGGTACCGGCGAATTCCGCGTTGAGGGACCCGCACCTTATCCTCGGGCCGCTGTCGGCTCTGAGATCTCTGATGATCCTGTTGCCGCCGGCTTCTTCGGCT
>Ga0070717_10000062_pt1 | contig 91165 bp, 90 predicted proteins | sample LARL113metaG_FD_71366 | JGI IMG/M metagenome (GOLD analysis project Ga0070717, IMG submission 71366) | Corn, switchgrass and miscanthus rhizosphere microbial communities from Kellogg Biological Station, Michigan, USA - LAR L11-3 metaG | ecosystem: Host-associated > Plants > Roots > Rhizosphere ...
ATTGCCGGTCTCACACTCAAGAACTTGTTCCTCGTTCCCGAGTTCGCCAGCGCTGCCCTGACCTACTGATCGCCAGATTCTTGCTTTTCTGCAATCAATCGTCCGGCGAACGGACTACCCCCCTCCTATGCGGGAGGTAGGAATTCCGCCTTCGGTAAGGCGGGCAGGTTTTCGATAAATCGCCGCACATATTGCGCCCGGTCGATAGTCAAGGTCTCGTTCAGCGCCGCTTCGCGCAGATAACTTATGGCTTCGAGCGCTTGAAGTTTCATCCCTGCTTCGATGGCGCGTTCATAAACCGCTGTGCAGATCGAACGCACGTTCGCGTAAGCGGCGGTTGGCAGCAACCACTCCACGAGCTCGATGCCGACGCGAACCCATTCGGCCAAGGCGCCGAGAATTTCGAATTGCGTCCAGACTTCAGACAGCGCTGCGATGGCCTCGTCACGTTCCCCGGTGGCGAGAAGAACGCGTGCCTTACCCCATGCGATTCGCGCGGAGTACGGTTTGATTCCTAATTCTTTGAATCTTCTCTCAGCTTCGGTCAGATATTCGAGAGCCCGTATATGGTCCCCGCCAGCCGTGAGGCAGTGGCCTATGTTTGCGGCGAGTCGTGCCCGAACCATGACATCGTTCGCGTCGGCCGTCTCGAATAGATCCCAGAATAGGGTGCGAGCGGAAACATATTCGCCGCGGGCGAAAAGTACGGCAGCTTCGATTTCGCGTGCTGATCTATGGCGGCGAAAATCCTTGTACCGAAGGAATGTAGCAGCCGCCGCGCGTATCCTCCGCAGCGCTTCATCAGTATCACCTTTCTCGCTGAGAATGTCTGCCGCCGTGAAGCCGATGAGGGCGCGCTCGTACTCGGCTCCAGGAATCATGGCAGCATATGTTTCTGCGCGATCCACGGCGGTCATGGCCTCAAGCAAGCGACCGACGCGATGCAGCGCTGTGGCCCGACGCGTCCACGATAGGGCCTGAAGAGTACGTGCCGATAATGTCGGTGCTAGCCGGTCGGCGCTATCGACAAGAATCGCTGAGATGCGTTCTGCCCGGTTCAGATCCCGATCCAGCTCCACTTCACAAGCCTCGATGATCGCCTCCACGCCTGCGATAGTCGCCAGGCTGTCCCGACGTACGGCGACGAGGCGCGGCCAGTCCGCTTCTGGACTCGTAATGAGGGTCCGAACTGCTTCGCGAGCGTGTACATCGGATTCTTCACGCGGCGATGATAGATGGTCGCACGACCCTATCGTCATAAGGTATGCGGCGCAATGTGGGCAGACGGCAATGTGCTGCTCGACGCGGCGAGCCTCTTCCTTGGGAAGAAGTTTCAATCCGTATCGGCGAACCGCGTTGTGGTCACACCCCGCTGACATCTATCCTCCGCGCGCACCCGGCCGGCCAGTTGATGATGATAGCCCGTTGCTGGAGTTGAACGCCGTAAGTCTAGCAGGAAATCTTTCGGTCCACAGCTTTTTCTCGTCGCCAGCGCCGCTCAAGTCTGTAGTCATGACTTAGAAGGACCACCAAAATTGTCGCGTAGGTCAAGACGTTTTTGTCGGCCAATGGGTTACGGTATCACCGTTACGTTATCGTAAATCACTGCAAGCGCACAATTTATTTCTTACTGGCAGGTGGGCGGCTTGCCAGTTTTCGTCCTGTTCCGAGTCGCGCAAATGCACGTATGGAACCACGGGTCCGACCTGTCCGACCACCTCGTTTCGCGCCTCATCCGCAAGACGGATATCGCTTGGCGCTTGTGAGTCGAGAGCCTCGCCATCCTCCTCGGCCGAGGTAGCACGATGGGCGTGAGACGAGCGTTTGCGATCCACCTGCAAGGATGCTTCGGCGTGTGCAATACGTGTGTGGAGCTGCCTTTTTGAGGAATTTTTGGCGCTTTAGAGCGTTGCATTTTCAGTAACTTACAAGAAGGCGGGCCATGCGTACGCTCCGAAGCCCTTGACCTGCATCAGATCGGAGGTCTTCTTGAACAGGCCGTGCTCGCGGCGGAAATCGACGATCCGCTGCGCGGCCTTGGCGCCGACGCGCGGGAGGAGCGAGAGTTGGGAGGTGTCGGCGGTATTGAGGTTGACGACGCCGGCGGGGGACGTGGGGACGTTGTCGGCCGCGATCGCGGATCCGGCGGCGATGCCGAGGATGACGAGAGCGGCGATGAGGAAATGGAAAGACTTGCGCACGGTCAGGGTCCTTTCTTTGATGTCAGTTGTTTCCGGGGATGAGTTCATATCGGCTGTTTACCCACACTTGACTGTTTCCCATTTGCACCTATCGATTTCCCTTCGCACCACCTCCTTTCGCCGCGGAGAAGTGCGAGCGGGCGACCATGACCTGGCGGGAAGGAAATCGAGACAGATGTGTGAGTTGCTGGAAATCGGCGGGTAAAAAATCTTGCGGTGACAAGACTTTTTGACAAAACTCGCGCCGTGCGCGCGCTCGCTCTCGTCACGACGCTGCTGGCCGTCTCGGCGCACGCCGCGGACCGCCGCGGCGCCTTCGCGTTTCACTACCGCGCGCCGCTGACGCCGCGGCAGCTCCGCTGGTTCTCGCGCTTCGACCTCCTCGTCACGCACGACCCGCTGCCGCGCGCGCAGGTCGACGCATTGCACGCGCGCGGCACGAAGCTGCTCGTCTACGAGTGGTCGGTGGCGTTCTACGGCAGCCTCGCGAATGCGTGGCAGCGCGATCTGCTGCAGCGGCATCCGGAGGCGCTGCTGAATCGGAATGGACTGCGCGGCGGCGCCGGCTCGGCGGACGCCGATGCGTGGTACTACGATCCCGCGAACGAGGAGCACCGCGTCGAGCGTGCGCGCGCGATCGCGCGGCGCCTCGAAGAGACCGGCTACGACGGTGTCTTCCTCGACACCACGACCGAGGAGAGCGTCCACCCCGCCGCGCTCGCGGAGTTCAAGTCACGCCATCCCGGCGCCGACTACGACCGCGAGTTCGCCCGCTTCCTCACAAGCCTTCGCCGCGAGCTCGGCGGAAAAGTGATCTTCACGAATCAGGGATATCGGAAGGCGGACGACTACCTGCCGTACGCCGACTGGGATCTGACCGAGAGCCTGATCACCTGGAAGGGCGGCGTGCCGCGGCCGTGGGACGACGCGCGCGATCCGTGGAACTCCATCCACTATCTCTTCAAGCATGTGATCGAGCCGGCGCATGCGCGCTACCCGCGCGTCCGCTTCGCGCATCTCAACTACGGCGGCGCGGACGTCGTGCCGCTCGTCGTCGCGGCGGCGAAGCTCTTCGGCGACGCCGGCTACGTCGCCGAGCAGGAGTCGCCGCTGTACTTCGCAGACCTCGGCGTGCCCCGCGGCGCGCGCGTCGACGAAGCGGGCGCGTCGTATCGGCTGTTCGAGCGCGGCTTCGTCGCGGTGAACGCGTCGGCGCGGCCGCTGCGCGTGCGCGGACGCACGGTGCCGGCCTGCGTGATGCGCTGCCCGGTCGCGGTGGTTGAACAACGATGAACGTGCGCGAAGGCGACGTGCGCGATCGCGACGCCATCCTGGCGTTGCGCCGCGCCGTGTTCCCGCACGATGACCTCGAAAAGCAACGCCCCGAGTTTTGGGAGTGGCAGTTCGGCGGCGGGCGCTACTTCGTCGCCGAGGAGGGCGGGCGGGTGGTGGGGCATCTTGGATTCATGCCGCTGCGCGAGGCGGTGCTCGCGTGCGATGCAATGGTCGACCCGGGCGTGCGGGGGCGGGGCGTCTTCTCGACGTTGGCGAAGATCGCGACGGAGATCGTGCGGCGCGATGTCGCGCTCGTCGTGGCGTGGCAGATTCGGAAGGCTGTGCTGCCGGCGATGGTGCGCGCCGGATACGCGCCGGTGCTCAGCGCGCCGGTCGTGCTGCGACCGACGTTTGCGTGGCCGCGGCGCAAGAAGGAGGCGCGGCGGGATGTGATCGCCGGCGATGCGTGGGTGGACTGGCGGTTCAATCGCAGCCCGGCGTGGCGCTATGCGGAATGGCGCGACGGCGACGGCTATGTCGTCACGCGCGACTCGACGTTGAAGGGCATCCTCACGCACTGCCTCGTCGACTTCGGCGGCGATCCCTGCGCGGTCATTCGCGCGTCGATTCGCGACGCGCGGCGGCGCGGCGTCATGCTGACGGCGGCGCTGGTCGGCGGCGCGCATCCTTGCACCGGCGCGCTGCGGCGATGCGGCTACGTGCCGGGGCCGCATCGCTTTCGATTTCTCGTTCACGGCGAAGCGCCGCAAAACCCGGCGCTGACGTGGGCGTCGACCGACCATGTCTAAGCTGTACGTCTTCGCGCATCAGGACGACGAGGTGGCGATCGCGCCGCGCATCGCGCGCGACGTCGCGGCCGGCGCGCGCGTCGTCTGCGCGTTCCTCACCGACGGTGGCGCGCCGGCGGTGCGGGACGCGGAGAGCCGAGCCGTGTTGGCGGAGCTCGGCGTGCGCGAGGCGATCTTCGTCGGGCTGCCGGAGAAGGCGCTGGTCGAGCATCTCGAAGAGGCGTACGCGGCGCTGCCGGAAGACGTCGATGAAGTCGTCACGCTGGCGTGGGAGGGTGGGCATCAGGATCACGATGCGGCGCATCTCGTTGCGCTGGCGCTTGCGACGAAACAGGGCGTGCGGTGTTTGGAGTTTCCGCTCTACCGCGGCTACTTTCGCGTCCTGTCGCCGTTGCGCGGCGGCGAGCGGCGGCGGTTGAGCGCGCGCGAGGTGGTGCAGCGGGCGATGCTGAGCTGGCGATATCCGTCGCAGCGGCGGAGCTGGCTTTGGCTGGGGTGGTGGTTGTGGTTGCGATGGAGCGAAGTCGTTTGCGAGGCCAGCGCGGAGCGCGTCCTCCGTCCGCCGCACGACGGACTGCTGCTATACGAGCGGCGCTTTCGATTCCCGCGGGAGCGGTTCTTCGCGGCCGCGCGCCCCTTCATCGAGCAGCGCATTCTCCAGCGGCCCGCGGTTCATCGGTTCGCGCGGGACTGACTGCAGGTCGTACGACGCCGCGGTGATCAGCAGCTGCACGCCGAGCATGATCGCCAGCGCGGGGAGCACCACCGTCCCGGTCGGCGCGTTGAGGTGGTGGCGCACGTACCAGAGCCAGTTGTACGCGCCGTAGATCACGCCGCCGAGGAGCAGCGGGACGCCGGCGGCGATGTGCAGTGACTCCAGGTTGAAGTCGTAGACGAAATTCTTGAGGGCGATGCGGCGCGCCAGCGCGGCCACCAGCTTGCCGGGGAACTGGCGCAGCACGCGGCCGATGCGCAGCGACGACGGCTCGCCCGCGTAGCGCGCCGGCATCGGGATCTCCTTGACGACGGCGCCCAAAAGATAGAGGTGGGCGAGCATCGACGTCTCGAAGAAGAACGTCGGGTCGACCTTCGCCAGCGGCACCTGCGACAGCACGTCCGCGCGGATGGCGATGAAGCCGTTCGTCGGATCGAAGCAGTGCCAGTAGCCGGTCGCCGACTTCGCCAGGAAGCTGAGGAGCACGTTGCCGATGCGGCGCACCAGCGGCATCTGCCGGATGGCGTTGAAGTCGCGAAAGCGGTTGCCTTTCGTGTAGTCGGCCTCGCCGGCGACGAGCGGCGCGATGAGCTGCGGCACGAGCCAGAGCGGCATCTGGCCGTCGCCGTCGATCTTGACGACGACGTCGGCGCCGGCGTCGATGGCGGTGCGGAAGCCGGTGACCATCGCGCCGCCGACGCCGCGATTCCTCTCATGGCGGACGACGAGCAGGCGATGGTCGACTTCGGCGAAGCGGTCGACGATCGCGCCGGTGTCGTCGGTCGAGGCGTCGTCGACGACGACGATCGTCCGCACCAGCGGCGGGATCTGCCGCAGCACCGCGGCGATGGCGCCGCCGACGTTGTAGGCCGGCACGACGGCGGCGACGTGCGCGCCGAGGGTCGAGCGGGGGAAGATCGGCGTGGCCGTCATCGCGCGCGCGCCTCCTTCGCGATCGGCGGCGTGTGATCGATCTGGTAGACGGCGACGTTGCCGTCGTCGAGGAAGACGCGGACGTCGCCGTGCGTGGCGCGATAGAGCTGGCACCACGTGAAAAGCCTTTCCTCGACGTTGGCGCGGCCGAAGCGGGCACGCCAGTCGTGGATCTCGAAGCGGTGCGGGCGGCGCTCGACCATGACGAAGACGTGGCGCGTGGGGATGCGCAGCTCCGGCGCCGCGGGGTCGTAGCGCTCGAGAAAATCGGCGGCGGGAAGATGGAAGCCGCGGCCGAGGACCATCGGGTATTCCTGGCCGTAGCTGACGAGCGTCCAGGTGAAGGGCTCGTACTTGTGCGCGATCTCGACGACGGCGAGCGACGCGGTGCCGTAGCCGGAGTAGTTGAGGATGTCGAGGGTCTTCGGGTTCGGAATGGTGAAGAGCCAAGCGGCGGCGACGACGGCGGCGGCGGCGAGACGCCAGCGGAAGGCGGAGACAGCGATGCCGAGGAGGATCGCCATCGACATCAGAAGCCACTCGGCGTTTCGTCTCGACTCGATGATCTGCGGAAGGCCGAGCCGCCACGACAGGTGAATGAGCAGGAACACGAGGAAGCTCACGCCGGCGATGACCTCCCCGCGGCGGCGGTGCACGATGAGGAGGATGGCGACGACGGTGAGGATGGCGAGGAACGGCGTGAGGGAGTTGTAGGCCTCGATCTCCTGCCGCGAGGTGCCGCCGGCGGCGTCGGCGAAGTGGCGCAGGAAGGGGAAGTAGAAGAGCGCGGTGCCGCCGGGCCGCGTGTTCGTGCCGACGTAGGGGTAGGCGATGAAGCCGAGGATCCACGTCGAGCCGAGGACGATGCCGGCGAGGCCGGCGAGCGCGCCGTGCACGATTTGGCGCGGATAGAAGATGGCGATGATTCCGCAGAGGAGGACGAGCGGCACGAGGACGCCGGAGTGCGTCGCGGCGATGGCGGCGGTGGAGAGGGTGAAGCCGGCCAGGGGCCAGGGCGCAGGGCGCAGGGCGCGGGGCGCAGGTGATTGACTTGCCGAGGCAGGCGCAGCCGCGAGAACGCCATCTGCGCCCTGCCCCCTGCGCCCTGCGCCCTGAAATGCCTCCAACAACAACATCGCCGCCGGGAACAGCAGCGCGATCGCCAGCTCCTGCGATAGCGTCGACGACTGCCTCTGGAACGCCGTCAGCAGCACGTCGAACTCGCCGGCGCCGGGCGGTACTTGCGCGTACGGCGTGTGCGTCATCAGCCGCGCCCAGCTCCTGTCGAGCGTCTCGAAGCTGCCGCCGATGATGAAGTACTGGCGGGCGCCGCCTTCCATCGTGGCGAAGACGAAGCCAGCGAGAAGACCGGCGACGTTCGAGCGCGCAAGGCGCCGTGCGGTGTAGGCGACGGCGAGCGTCGTCAGGATGCCGACGAACGCGCCGAAGAAGTTCACGAGCAGCACTTCGTCGATGTTCGTCAGGCGCTGGATGGCCAGTAGCAGGAAGTGCATCCCGCGCGGGTACGGGCCCCAGGCGGGATCAACCTGGCGTCCCTGCTCGAGCAGCTCCAATAGATAGAGGTGGACGTAACTGTCGGAGTAGCCGAGATTCGCGGAGGCGAAGGGGCGGTAGAGGCGGAAGGCGGCGGCGACGAGCGTGAGGGCGATCCACGCCAGCGCGAGCGGCGTGGGCCTCGTGCGCGCGCGCAGGCGGCGCCAGGCGCGGCGCAGGCGGCGGCGGACGTTGACGCGGCGCTCGAGCACGTTGATCGTCGCCATCACCGTCCACTTCTGCGCCGCGTGCAGCAGTTCCAGCGGGCGGCGGTGAAAATACGCGGCGCGGCCGAAGAGGATGATCGCGGCGCAGAGGAGCAGCAGCGTCGGCAGCGCGTAGAGCTTCATCAGCGTCAGCAGCTGTCCGGCGATCGTCAGCAGCGTCAGGCCGGCGCCGAAGTCCCACCAGAAGCGCTCGAGGTGATTCGCCGCGGGCGTGCGCGGCCAGGCCAGGCGCGGGACGACGACGAAGAGCAGCGTCATCGCCAGGGCGATCCGCAACACCGAGTCGATCGAGAGCAGCGCGTACATCGTCAGAAGGCCGCGAAGTAGTGGTAGTCGAGGTCGTCGCCGGCGCGGCGGACGTCGCGCCAGGTGATGAGAAAGAGCGCCGCGCCGCCGGCCACGAGGCCGAGCGAGGCCATGGAGTAGTGGAAGGCGCGGCTGGCGATGAAGCCGGCCACGGCGTTGACGGCGAGGGCGATGGCGACGGCGCGCGCGGCGAGCTCGACGCGCGAGACCGTCAGCAGCAGCAGGAGGTTCTGCAGCGCCAGCATCAGCAGCGCGTAGCCGGCGGCGCCGGCCCAGAACGCGAACGTCGCCGTCATCGTGTGGACGCTCGCCTGGATCTGCGGATTTGGGAGCGTGGCCACGACGCCGAAGAGCAGGCGCGCGATGGCGACGGCGGCGATCGCGCAGACGGCGAGGATGCCGACGCGGCGGCGGTAAAACGCGCGGAACCACGCGGCGAAGCGCTCGCGCTCGCCGCTGAGCAGCGATTTCTGGACGGGCACGAGCGAGCTCGAAAACGACTGGATCGACGCCTCGACGACGCCTGCGAGCAGGATGACGACGACGAGCGCGAGGTCCATCCCGAGCTCGTAGCGCGCGCTCAGCCAGAACGCGTACGGCGGGAAGTCTTCGCGGCCGGTGCGCGTGGTCCATGCCAGGATGCGGTCGAGGAAGACGAAGAGGTTGTAGAGCAGGCCATAGAGGAAGTAGCGCGACGTGGAGTAGACGAGGATGGTGAGGCGCGGCGGGTTGATGGGGCGGCCGCGCGGGCCGAGGGCGCGGAGGCCGGCGGCGAAGCTGAGCGCGGCGGCGACGGCGAGGCCGGCGGCGTTCGCGGCGATGGCCGGCCAGCCGAGGAATCGCGCGGCGGCGATGACGGCGGCGAGGCCGATGATCGTCGTCGCAGCGAGCCAGAGGCGGCTCGCGGCGATGTAGATCATCGACCAGTTCAGCCACAGCAGCGACAGCGCGGCGTAGTAGAGCGCGGCGGTGAAGAAGAGGTCCCACGGCAGGAGGCGGTAGAGCGCGTTGAAGACGAGCGCGGGGACGAGCAGGCCGAGGGTGACGCGCGCGCCGAGGCTCCAGCCGCGCAGAACGACCCAGCGCGCCAGCGCCGGCTCCTGTTGATAGACGTAGAAGAGGCCGCGGCGGACGATGGCCTGGACGAAGCCGCCGCTGAGGATGTAGCTGGCGATGAAGCCGAGGGCAATGGCGGTGCCGGTGCGGACGTCGACGTCGAGCGCGCCCCAGAGGCCGTAGCCCCACGTCAGGATCGCCGCGGCCTGGAGGAGCATCGGCAGCGCGAACATCGAGCCGGTGGCGTAGTGCCTCAGAAACGACAGCTGTTTGCGCGGCGGATCCTCGGGCTCGACCGGCGGAACGACGGTGCCGTTGCGGACGAGCTGCTCGATGGCGCGGGCGAGCTCGAAGAGGTCGCGGTGGCCGTAGAGCGCGCGGGCGTCGGCGTCGCGGAGGCCGAGGACTTCGAGCTGCGCGGCGATCTCCCACTGGTCGCGCGGCGTGCCGATGCGCTCGACGACGTCGTGGGCGAGAGCGGCGCTCACGCGGTCTCCATGGAGGACAGGCACTCTTGCCTGTCCTCGGGGGGGAGGGGGACAGGCAAGAGTGCCTGTCCTCCACCGAGCCTCCGGTAAAGGTCCAAATACGCCGCCACGCTGGCGTCGACGCGAAAGTGCTCCATGACCTTCGCGCGCGCTCTCGCCGCGAGCCTCGCGCGCAGCGGCGCGTCGTCGAGCAGCCTGCGCACCTCGGCGGCGAATTGCTCCACGTCGCGCGGGCGCACGACCACGCCGCAGCCGTCGAGCGCCTCGCCGACGCCGCCGACGTCGCTCGCCACCACCGCCCGCCCGCACGACATCGCCTCGATGACGCTGAACGGGAAGGCCTCGGAGATCGACGTCAGCAGCACGACGTCGGCGGCGCGGTAGGCGGCCACCACGTCCTTCGTCGCCGAGCCCATCGTCACGTCGACGCCGAGGTCGCGGCGGAGCGCCAGGCAATCCTCGTAATACTTCTCGTCGCTCACCGCGCCGTAGATCGTGAAGCGCGCGGACGGGTGCGTCTCGCGGACGCGCGCGGCCACGCGGAGGAACGTCTCCGTGTCCTTGAGCCGGTCGATGCGCGCCGTGGCGACGACGTGCGGCGGGCCGTCGGGGCGAGGGCCGGGCGTGAAGCGGTCGGGGTCGACGCCGTTGTAGATCACCTCGATCTTCTCGCGCGGCGTGCCGTGCGCGACTTCCCAGCGCGTGTTGTAGTGGCAGACCGGCGCGACGACGTCGGCGAAGCGGTAGTTCGCGCGCACGACGGCCGTGATCAGGCTCAGCAGAAAGTGCTTTGCGAAGAAAAGGCGGCGGAAGCGCGAGAGGAAGAGGTTCTGCTCGCGCAGGTAGACGCCGTGCTCGGTCAGCACCATCGGCGTGCCGTGGCGCAGCTTCGCGGTGATGCAGGGGATGCCGCAGAACGCCGCCGCGGTGGTGTGCGTGACGGCGACGCGCGGCGGGCGCGCGTTGAGCACGACGAGGAAGTGGAAGAGCCAGCGCAGGCACTCGGTGAGGTCGAAGAGCGACGGGATGCAGCGCGCGCCGGCAGCGTGGGTGCGGGCGAGCTCGCGGCCGTGCGCCTCGAGGCGCTCGGCGAACGCGGTCCAGACGAGGCGCGACTTCATCGTGGCGCCGTAGTCGCGCTCGCGGAAGTAGTCCTCCATGGCCACGAGCGAGGCGCCGAGGGCGTCGGCGTCGGCGATCAAGATCGCATCGAGGAAGGCGCGGAACGCCGGCAGGAACTCCTGCTCGATGGCCGACGACGGCGTCCGCTGCTTCCGCTCGTACAGAGAGGCGAACGGGATGTCGGTGAGGAACTCCGCCGGCTCCTCGATCCCCCACATCGGCACTTCGAGGACGCGGCGGACGTTCGGCGGCGGCGCGTACTTGAGGTCGACGTGCGGGTTCATCATCAGCGGCAGCAGCGTGTAGCGGACCTCGGGGGTGTTGCGGATGAGAGTGTCGCACCACGTGCTGACGCCGCCGCCGCTGAACGGATACGTCCCCTCGGTGGTGAGGAGGACGTTCATGGCGCGTGGCGCCGCAGCCGCTGAATCGATTTCCACTCCTCCACCCGTGCCTCGTCGAGGCGCGTGGCGCGCTCGGCGACGTCGCCCGCGGCGGCGAGCGCGTCGGACTCCGAGCGCAGCCCGGCCTGCACTAGGCGCGCGAGCGATTCCTGCCGCTTGCGCGCGACCTCGACCGACTCGGCGAGCAGCGCCGTGCGCTTGCGCTGCGCCTCGATGCGCCGCGTCTCGCGCGCGGCGGCGCTCCTGGACTCGCGCCGCGCCGCGTCGCGATCGGCTTCGGCGCGGGCGAGCTCGAGCTCGGCGCGCGCCACGTCGGCGGCGCTGGTGTGATCGAAGAGCGGCAGTGCGAGCTGCACGCGGAGGCCGTAGATGCCGAAGGCGCCGCTCGACGTCGCGCCGGCGAACGTCGAGTTCGCGGCGCCGGCGCCGGCGTAGCCGGAGAGCATGACGTTCGGCTTGCGGCGCGCGTCCATTTCGCGGACGTAGAGACGGGCGCGCTCGACCCGGCGCTCAGCGGCGAGGACGGCGGGATCGGGCGCGGGAGCCGGCGGCGCGGCGTTGAAGTCGATGGCGGGGACGATCTCGCCGTCGCCGCCGAGGAGCTCCTGCAAGCGCGCCTCGGCGTCGACCTTGCGGAGCTCCGCGTCGAGCTGGCGCGAGCGCGCGGCGAGGGCGCGCTCCTGCCACGCGGCGGCGGTCGCGTTCGAGATTTGGCCGGAGGCGAGGAGGACGGATGTGCGATCGGCGGCGGGCTCGCTGCTGCGCTGCAGCGCGGCGCGGGCGACGTAGAGCTCGCCGAACGCGTCGAGCAGCGCCTCGAAGTCGGCGTCGCTCACTGCTGTCATCGCCGCGCGGGCGTCGGCGGCGTCGGCGCGCGTGATCGCGTCGGCCGTCGCGCGCATGCCGCCGTCGAGCAGCGGATAGTCGACGGCAAGCGCCAGCGTCGCCGCGCGCAGCTCGAACGGCGTCTGGACGAAGAGCTCCTGCGAGCGCGACGACGACACCGTCGACTCCAGGCGCACGACCGGCAGCGAGGCCGTCGGCGGTTGCGCGGGCACGCTCGCCGTGCGCGCGGCCGCGAGGCGCGCCAGCAGCTCGTCGAACGTGACGGGCTGCGCGGCGAGCAGCGAGAGCGCGGCGGTGAGGATCATGGCTGCGTGTGGATGGTCAGCGTTGCGGGCGTGCCGGGCTGCAGCGCGCCGTCGGGGTTGGCGATGGTGGCGACGATGGCGGCGCGCGGCTCGCCCTGCGCGTTCTGGCGCGACGGCACGACGTAGGCGACCTTGTCGAGGAAGACGCGCGGCGGCACGCTCAGCACCTTGACCTCGACCGGCGTGCCGGGCCGGGCGATGCGCAGCAGGTCGGGCGCGACGTCGGCGCGGACGTCGAGCGACGACAGCGCGCTGACCTCGGCCAGCGTTTCGCGCGCGCCGACTTCGTGCCCCTCGACCGCCTGCAGCCGCGTGACCACGCCGGCGATCGGCGCGCGGACGGTCAGCATCTGCAGCCGGCTCTCGGCGAGGCGCTCGTCGGCGCGGGCGCGCTCGACTTCGATCTCCGCGACGCGCGTCTGCGGCGCGGCGGGCGCGGAGTTCTCGATGTTGATGAGGTCGCGCTGCGCGGCGGCGTACTCGTTCTCCGCGTCCTCGACCTCCTGCAGCGAAACGTCGTGCGTGGCCAGGAGCGCGCGATAGCGGTCGAGCTTCGCTTTTTTCAGCGCGACGATGCGCGCGGCCGCGGCATCGGCGCTTTGGTGCTGAATGGGCCGCGCGGCGGCGTGCAATCGCGCCTCGGCGTACTCGCGCTGCGCGCGGGCGACTTCGACGTTGCGCTCGAGCTCGGGGTTCGCGATCACGACGAGGACGTCGCCGGCGTTCACGCTCTGCCCCTCGCGCACGGCGACGCGCTTGACCGTCGCCTCGAACGGCGCGGTGACGGAGGCGACGCGGCTCGCCGTGACCTCGGCCTTCACGTCGACGGCGTGCGGCGCGAGCGTGCCGCTCTCGGAACGGTCGGCACAGGCCACCGCGAGGAGGACGAGCGCAGGCAACCACGCGAGCTTGGGCATGGGACAGTTCTTGCAAGCGATCTCATGCAAAGCACACACCCGCCATGAACGTACGGCGCCCCGCATGGCCGGTCGAACGGACGCTGTTGCTGCCGGTCGCCGCCGTCCTCTTAGTCGTTGTGGGTACGGCGGTGATCGTGTCGGCGGCGGGGCGGCGCGACGCCACCGCGGCGGTGACGTCGCAGGTCGCGGCGATCGCGCGCGACAGCGAGACCGCTCCGCTCGATCCGGCCTCGGCGCGGGCGGTGGTGCGGTTGCTCTCCGAACACGATGGCGTGGCCGCCGCGCAGCTCCGTGGAGGACAGGCACTCTTGCCTGTCGAGGGACAGGCAAGAGTGCCTGTCCTCCACGTCATTTCGGCGCCGATCCGATTGACGACCGGCACGACGACGCTGGAGGTGGCGACGACGACGCCGCTGGCGACGAGCGCCGTCTGGCCGACGGCGATCGCCGGGATCGCCGCGAGCGTGCTGGCCGCCATCGCCGCGCACTTCCTCCTCCGCCGCAAGCTCCTCGCGGTCGGGCATCACATCGAGCACGCCGAGGAGCTCCCGCCGCAGCGCGGCGCCCTCGGCGCGATCGCCGGGGCGGCCAACGAGCTCCTCGCGCGCGTGCACGACCGCGAGCTCGCCCTGCGCCGGCGCACCCTCGAGCTCGAGGCGGCCAACGCGGAGCTCGAGGCCTTCACCTACTCCGTCTCGCACGACCTGCGCGCGCCGATCGGCAGCATCGACGGCTTCAGCCAGGCGCTCGCGGACGAGGAGCTCGGGCCGATGGCGCGCGAGTGCGTGCACTGGATCCGCGACGCCTGCAAGCAGATGCACGACCTCGTCGACGGCCTACTGCAGATGACGCGGCTGACGCGCGCGGAGATCGAGCGCGAGGACATCGACGCCTCGGAGCTCGCCCGCGCCGTCGCCGAGTCGCTGCGGCAGCGCGAGCCGGAGCGCGCCGTCGCCTTCCGCATCCAGGACGGCATTCGCATCAACGGCGATCCGCGGCTCATGCGCGCGGTGCTGGAGAACCTGATGTCGAACGCGTGGAAGTTCACGCGCAAGCACGAGCGCGCCACCATCGAGTTCGGCGCCGCCAACGGCTCGCTCTACGTCCGCGACGACGGCGCCGGCTTCGACCCGTCCGCGGCGGCGAAGATGTTCCATGCCTTCCAGCGCCTGCACTCGCGCGACGAGTTCGAGGGCACCGGCATCGGCCTGGCCACGGTCGAGCGCATCCTGCAGCGCCACGGCGGAAAGATCTGGGCCGAGGGCGACGTGGAGAAGGGCGCGACGTTCTACTTCACCACGGGGAGTGTCATCCAGAGCCGCGCAGGCGGCGAAGGATCCCGTGCCGCAGGGGATTCCTCGCTGACGCTCGGAATGACACCGCCATGAAGCCGCTGCGCACGCTCCTCGTCGAAGACTCCGAGCGCGACGCCGCGCGCCTCACGCTGGAGCTGCGCCGGGGCGGCTACGCGCCGGAGGTCACGCGCGTGGAGACGCTGCCGCGGCTGCGCGAGGAGCTGGCGCGCGGCGGCTTCGACCTCGTCATCAGCGACTACCTCCTGCCGACCTTCAACGCCTCGCAGGCGCTGTCGCTGTTCCGCGAGCAGAACGTCGACGTCCCGTTCATCGTCGTCTCCGGCGCGGTCGGCGAGGACATCGCCGTCGAAGTCATGAAGTCCGGCGCGCACGACTACGTGCTGAAGGACCGCATGGTGCGCCTCGTGCCGGCCATCGAGCGCGAGCTCGCCGAGGCGCGGCAGCGCAGCGAGCGGCGCAAAGTGGAGACGCTGTTCCAGAGCATCCTTCGTTCGTCGCCGCATCCGAGTGCCATCGTGCGGCGCGACAGCGGCGGCATCGTGCATCTCAGCGACTCCTTCCGCCGCCGTTTGATGAACGACCAGACCCTCGTGCCGGGGCAGCGGCTGCTCGACGTCGTCGACTTCGCGCATCCGGAGCGCGTCGAGCAGGTGCTCCTGCGCGGCGGCACGGCGCCGTACGTCGTCTACGCCGTCGATGGGCAGAACCGCGTCGCCAACGTGCGCGTGCACACGGTCGAGCACCTCGGCACGACGTACGCGAACGTCGTCATCGAGGACGTCACCGAGCAGCACTACCTCAAGACCGCGTTCGACGCCGTCAACGACGCCGTCGTCATCATCAGCTCCTCGCAGACGCTGCTCTACGCGAACCGCGCCGCCGAGGAGTTGTGGGAGCCGCTCTACTTCGGCATGGACGTGAGCGCGATCGTCGCTCTGGCCGGCGACCCGCGGCTGACCATCAAGGGCGAGTCGTACGAGCTGCGCTCGATTCCGTTCCGCTTCGCGGGGGAGAGCGCGACGTCGATGATCCTCACGCTGCGCAACGTCTCGCAGGAGGAGGAGCTGATCGCGCTGTCGACGCACGATCCGCTCACCGGCATCTACAACGTGCGCTTCTTCGAGGAGGCGCTGCGCGGCGACGGCGGCGGCGCGCTGGCGCTGGTCGACCTCGACCGCTTCAAGCCGATCAACGACGAGCTCGGGCACTCCGCCGGCGACGCCGCGCTGATCCGCTTCACGCACCTGATCCGCCGCGAGCTGCGCCCCGGCGACATCTTCGCGCGCCTCGGCGGCGACGAGTTCGGGATTCTGTTTCCGCGCACGAGCGTCGACGACGCCGCGCGCATCGTCGCGAAGATCTACGAGACGCTGGAGCGGAACCCGTTCCACTACGACGGCCATTCGGTGCGGCTGTCGGCGTCGTGCGGCATCGGCGAGCTCGTGCCGCCGGTCGAGGAGACGAAGAAGCGAGTCGATGCGGCGCTGTACGCGGCGAAGAACTCGGGGCGAGGGCGGTGGGTCGTTAGCGGTTAGCGGTTAGCGATCAGGGAGCCTCTGCACAACTCCGTCATCCTGAGCCGGCAGCGCGCGGCGAAGAATCTCCGAATGCGCAGATTGAGATGCTTCGCCGTCCCTTCGGCTTCGCTCAGGGCATGCTTCGCGGCTCAGCATGACGTGAACCGCGAGTTATGCAGAGCTTCCTTAGCGGTTAGGGAGGGCGGGCCTAATCGCCAACCGCTAATCGCCAACCGCTAATGCACCGTCAGCTCCCCGGCCGTCATCGGCTTCGCAAACAGGAAGCCCTGCACGAGCGACACGCCGATCGTCCGCACGGCCTGCAGGTCCTCTTCGTTCTCGACGCCCTCGGCGATCACGCGCGCGCCGAAGCGGCGGGCCAGCTCCTCGATCGAGCTGATGACGGCGCGGCGCTTCGCGTCCTTCGCGCAGCCGTCGACGAAGTAGCGGTCGAGCTTGAGGAACTCCGGCGAGGCGTCGAGCAGCATCTTGAAGTTCGACTGGCCGAGGCCGACGTCGTCGAGGGCGATCGACGCGCCGAGCTCGCGCAGCGCCGCCAGCGCGCGCAGGAACGCGTCGTTGTCCCACGGCGGCGCGTGCTCGACGATCTCCACCGTCACGCGCGCTGCGGCCACGCGCGTGTCGCGGCACGTCGTGGCCAGGAACTCCGTGAACGACGGATCGCGGCCGAGCGTCGAGGCGTGCACGTTGATGCTGATCCGCACGCCGTCGCCGAGGTGCGGCAGATTGCGCAGCGCCGCGGCGATGCAGGCGCGGTCGACGACGATCTCCTGCCGCTTGAGGCGCACGTAGTCGAAGAGCACGCCCGGCGACTCGAAGTTCGTCCCCTGCGGCCCGCGGCTCAGGCACTCGAATCCGTAGAGCTCCGGCGCGGCGTCGCTGACGATGTAGATCGGCTGATACACCGGCGTGATGCCGCCCGGGGCCAGGAGGCGGTCCAGCGCCGAGTGCTCCATCAGCGCGTGTCGAGGAGGTTCACGGCCACGTGGGCGATCTCCATCATGGCCTTCGGTTTGTGCAGGAAGGCGTCGGCGCCGCGCTGGTACGACTCGCGCTCGATCTCCGGCGTGCCGTACGCGCTGAGCAGGATCACGCGCGTCGACGCGCACTTCTGGTGGACGTCGGCGACGATCTGCAGCCCCTCCACGCCGCCGATGCCGGTGAGGCGGAGATCGGCGATGACGAGGTCGTACTTGTAGTGGCCGAGGAGGGCCTGGGCCTCCTCGAGCTCGTACGCGGAGTCGACGGCGTATCCGAGGCCGGCGAAGTACTTGCGCATGGCTTGGACGATCAGCTCTTCGTCGTCGACGATCAGAATCCGCGGGCTTGCGTTCATCGTCATAGGCGTTCGAATTCCGGGAATTGCAGGCGCACGATGGCGCCGCCGTTGGGGTCGTTTTCTGCAGCTACCGTGCCGCCGTGCTCGTCGACGACGCGCTGCACGATGGAAAGGCCGAGGCCCGTGCCGCCGCGGCGTCGCGTGAAAAACGGCTCGAAAATGCGCTTCAAGTCTCCCTCCCTGAAGCCGGGACCGCGGTCCCGGACCGTGCACTCGATTTGGCCGCCGCCGCGCCGGGCTTCGACGACCACCTCGGACCCATGCTCCGAGTGCTGGATGGCATTCATTATAAGATTCTGGATGGCCTGAACAAGCCTCGGGGCATCCATCAGCATCGGCAGCTCCTCCTCCGCGCAGGCATTGCGGATGCGCACCCGCGCCTGCGCCGCCTCCGACGACGAGATCGTCACCGCCTCGGCGACGACGTCGTTGAGGAAGCCTTCGCTCAAATCGACGTTCCACGTCTTCCCGTACTGCAGCAGGTTCTCCATCAGCACGTTGAGGCGGGCGATCCACTGGCGAAGGCTGTTGAACATCTCCGCCGCGTCGTCGGTCTGGTTGACCGACTTCTCGTAGGCGTCGAGGGTGATGGTCATGCCGAAGAGCGGGTTGCGGACTTCGTGAGCGACGCCGGCCACGAGCTCGCCCATGGCCGCGAGCTGCTCGCCGCGGCGGACGGACTCCTGCAATTGCACGATCGTCGTGACGTCGCGCATGACGATGATGACGCGCTCCTCGGCCGCGTCGGTCGAGGTGTAGACGCTGCCGCTGACGTCCCAGTGCCGTCCGGCGTCGTCGACCGCCTGCGCGGTGCACGGCGTGCCCGCCTCGGCCACGGCGTTGACGAGGTCGCGCAGCGTCGGCCACGGCTCGCCGTCGCCGAGCGCCGCGACCGGCTGGCCGAGGATGTCGGTGTAGTCGCTGCCGGCGAGCGCGCGCGCGGCGCGGTTCATGCGCGTCACGTCGCCCGCCCTCGTGGTCAGAAAGATCGGCAGCGGGATGGAGTCGAACGTGCGCGCCCACTCGGTGCTCTTCCGCTCCAGCGCGGCGAGCAGCTCGGCGCGCTCCTCGTGGCCGCGATGGCGCTCGATGAGGCGCCCGACGGCGATGCCGGTGTCGTGCAGCGCACGCGCGGTCTCGTCGTTGACCTGGCGCACGGAGCGGGTGAAGAGCTCGAAGACGCCGATGACGCCGTGCGAGTCGGAGATCGGGATGGCCACGACGCCGCGAAAGCCGAGGCGGCTCGCGTGCATCGTGCGCACATTCACGGTCTCGTCGGAGAGGTCGGGCACCCAGATCAATTCGTTGTCGCGGAGGGCGCGGCCGGGGATGCCGTGGCCGGGCGCGAAGCGCACACGGCGCGCGGCTTCCTCGAACTCGACGGCGTGCGGCGATCCGTCGTGCCACACGGCCACCGGCACGAGGTCGCGGTCCTCGGTCAGCCAGACGATGCCGAGCTCCCATCCGTCCGCGGCGCAGAGGAACTCCATGACCTTGGTGAGGTTGTCGATCAGCGCGGTCTCGTCGCCGAAGATGCGCGTGAGCGCGAGCTCGACGATCTCGCCGTGGCCGCGGCGGCGGCGGTCGGTGATGTCGCGGACGACGATGGTGGCGCCGTCCGCGCCGTCGTCGACCACGACCGGCGTCGAGGAGACGGCGAAGTAGCGCTTGCGGCCGCCCACCTCGTGCCAGCCGTCGGCCATCATCGTCCGCCCGCGAAGGGCGCGGCGGATGAAGTCGGTCCAGAACGTGGCCTCCTCGGAGCGGGCCACGCCGTCGTCGAGCGGCTCGCCGGGGCGCGGCGAGCGGCCGAACGTGTCGATCCAGTGGTTGCGGAACTCGTCGTTCGCGGCGACGACGCGGCCGCCGGCGTCGATGAGGCAGACCGCGTCGTGCAGGCTGCGGACGACCGCGTCGAGCCGGGCTACGTCATGCGTCGTGTCCACGTACGGCGATTCTAATCGGCGGCGCGCAGCACGCGCTCACGCATCAACAGGTCGAGGCGCAGCTCGAAGAGACGCTCGGAGAGCTCCGACGCGGTCTGCCAGCGCTCGTAGATGCTCTTGCGCATCGCTTTCTCGGCGATCGTGTGCAGCGCCAGCGGGACGGCGGCGGGGAGCGGCGGCGGCTCGCCTTCGACGATGGCGGCGAGGACGTCGAGCGGCGTGTCGCCGGCGAACGGCGGATAGCCGGCCAGCATCTCGTAGAGCACGACGCCGACGGAGTAGATGTCGGAGCGCGTGTCGATGATGGCCTCGCCGCGCACCTGCTCGGGGGAGAGGTAGTGCAGCGTGCCGACGAGCGCGCCGGGGCGCCGCAGGGGATCGGTGGAGTCGCCGCCACCGGCGAGCGTGGCCACGCCGAAGTCGAGGACTTTCACGCCGCGGTCGCGGCGCAGCATGATGTTCTCCGGCTTGACGTCGCGGTGGACGATCCACGCTTCGTGCGCGGCGACGAGGGCGCTCGTTACGCCGAGCGCAACGTCGACGGCCTCGGCGAACGGCAGCGGCCCGCGCGCGATGCGCTGCCGCAGCGTCTCCCCTTCGACGTATTCGCTGGCGATGAAGTGGACGCCGTCCTCGACGCCGATGTCGAAAACGGTGACGACGTTGGGGTGGTTGAGCATCGACGCGCAGTGCGCCTCGCGCTCGAAACGCTGGAGCTGGCGCGGCTCGGCCTCGCGCAGACGAAGGAGCTTGAGCGCGACTTTGCGCCGCATCACCGTGTCCTCGGCGAGATAGACGTCGGCCGACGCGCCACGTCCGAGGTGCTCCAGGACCCGGTAGCGACCGACTTTCAAAACGTTCATCTTCTCGAACCCCGCTTGCGGGGCCTGCAAGTCTGCTGCCGAAGGATGGAAGAAAGTGTGAGCTGGCTCACGCTGCCGTGGCAGCGACGTTGTGCTCGTACAGATACAACGCCCACGGCCGCATTCCAAATAATCGCGCCACGTCGTGCCGCTCCGCGGCCAGCCAGTCGCGGATCGGCAGCGTGAAGCCGGTCTTCCGCCGCGTCATGATCGGCTCGGGCAACGGCCGCCGCGGCGAGAGCGCGAGGAGCGCTTTGCCGTCGCGCTTTGACGTCGAGAAGACCGCCGGCGCGACTTTCTGCAGCAGGAACGCGTCGACGAGCGGCACGCGCACTTCGAGCGAGTGCGCCATCGACGCCCAATCGATGTCGCGCAGGAGCTGATTGCGCATGAAGAGCGCCGTCTCGAGCGCGGCCACGCGCGCGAACGGCGTGCCGGGATCGGGCGTGATCACCTCACGGATGTGATCGAGGATCTCCAACCGCTTCAGCCCCTCGCGCGCGAGCTCGTGGCCGAGCAGCTCCGGCAGCTCCTCGGGGAGGAACAGGCCGCGCTTCATCAGGTACGCGCCCTCGTACGTCGTGCAGTACTTCAGCGTGTGCGCCGTCTTTGGACTGAAGCGCGGCTGCTTGGCGCCGAACATCTGCTTGTACATCTTCTCGAACGACTTCGCCGCCGACGGCATGTGCTTGAACATCGAGAAGGTGCGCACGAAGCGCGGGATGACCCGGAACGTGGTGTAGCCGCCGAACAGCTCGTCGCCGCCGGTGCCGCTGAGCGCGACTTTCCAGCCGAGGTCCGCGGCGGCCTTCGACACGAAGTAGGAATTGAGGCCGTCGATCGACGGCTGGTCCATCGCCTCGAGCGCGCGCGGGAGCTCGCGGCGGAAGACGTCGCCGGTGAGCGTCCACGTCGAATGCCGCGTGCCGTACTCGCGCGCCACGAGCTCGGCGAGCGGCGCCTCGTCCTTCGGCGTGCCGACGTATTCGTCGAAGCGCAGCGTCACCGTTTCGAGCGGCCCGCCGTTCTCCGCCGCGAGCGCGACGATGGTGCCGGAGTCGCGCCCCGAGGAGAGGAACGCGCCGACCGGGACGTCGGCGACGAGGTGGTAGCGGACCGACTCGGTGACGGCATCGCGGATGACGGCGGCGCGCTCCTCGTCGTCGTAGTGGCGGCGATGCTCGACCGCATCCTTGAGCGCGGCGGCGATGGAGAAGTACGAGCGCGGCTTCGACGCGCCGCGCGGCGTGACGGTGATGGAGCTCCCGGCCGGCACTTCGCGGATGGCCTCGTACATCGTGTACGGCTCCGGCACGCTGCCGCGCAGGAAAAAGCCGGCGATGCCGGCTGGATCGTGCGCGCGCGAGACGGCGCCGCCCGCGAGGAGCGCCTTGACCTGCGAGGCGACGCGGATCGTGCGGCCGTCGTCGGCGACGTAGAGCGGCTTGATGCCGTACGGGTCGCGGGCCAGGAACAGCGTCCGTTCGCGCGCGTCCCAGATCGCGAACGCGAACATGCCGCGCAATTTCGGCAGCATCGCCGCGCCCCATCGCCGATACATCCGCAACAAGACCTCGGTGTCGGACGTGGTCGACAGCGCGTCGAGGTCCTTCGATAGCTCGCGATAGTTGTAGATCTCGCCGTTGAAGACGATGGCCATGTCGCCTTCGCGGCTCAGCATCGGCTGGTTGGCGCGCTCGCTGACGTCGATGATCGACAGGCGCCGGTGGCCGAGGCCGGCGCGGCCGTCGCCGGAGAGCCAGGCGCCGCCGGCGTCGGGGCCGCGCGTGTGCATCGCCTCGCGCGTGCGCACGAGCTCGTCGAGATCGACCGGAAGCGCGGACGGACGATAGGCGTAGATGGCGTTGATGCCACACATGCGGGCCGGCGGAGTGTAGCAGTTAGGCAGAACGGAGCGCCGGTGTCCTCACCGGCTGGTCCGGGAGCGTCCTCGCTCCCGCGGCGGCGGGACGCCGCCGGACCAGCCGCCGGACGGCGGCGCTCCGTTGGCGGGCCAATGTGTTCTGCTAGGCGCGGCGGATGAGGCGCAGGAGCAGGATCAGCACGACCGCGCCGACGAAGGCGGTGATGATCGAGCCGATGAGACCTCCGCCGGCCCCGATCCCCAACACTCCGAACAGCCATCCGCCAAGAAGCGCGCCGATGATGCCGACGACGAGATCGCCGAGCACGCCGTGCGGACTTCGCATCACCACCGAGGCCAGCCAGCCGGCGATGAGGCCGATGAGCAGGAACCAGATCAGGCTCGTGAGACCCATACAGTCCTCCCGCACTTTCCCGATGCACGGGAGGTGCCGATCTCAGCCGCTGCGCTTCCAGGCCATCGACTGAGCGCCGCCGCGCCGCAGCGTGACGCCAGCGGCCTTGCCGTTCTCGACGTCGAATTCGAAATAGGTGCTGAAGCGGCCGAGGACGCGAAGGCGCGTCGGCGAGATCGGCGCGAGCAGATGCGGCGATGGGTCTCCAGCGGCCTGCGCGAACAGCTTGCCGTTGTCGAGCGTGATGTCGAGCGGCGGCCCGCTCTCGCCGACGTAATGCCCGGTGAGCGCGCGCTGCTGCTCCGAGGTCAGCGCGACAGGCTTCGTGTCGACCGGCTTCGTCGGGAACGGCGCGCGGTGAAGCTGCGCGACGCACGTCGTATCGAGACCGTCGACGCTGCCGCGCTCGATGAACTGCTTCGAGATCGCGTCGACGCACTCCTCGGCGCCGGGCACGCCGGTGTAGCCGTGGCCGCCCGCCGGCACGACGAGCGAGAGGCTGTGCGGCAGCGTCGCCGCGACTTCCGCCGCGTCGGCCGCCGGCGTCACCGGGTCCCACGCTCCCGAGACGAGGAGCACCGGCGTCTGCGCGCGCACCGGCTCGCGCATTTGCGCGGAGGCGGCGCCGCGCGCCCAGGCGTCGCAGGCGGCGCGCTGCTGGAGGTAGCGGTAATCGCCGAGGAACGTGTTCGCCGCGACGCGCTCGGCGTCGGCGGCGGCGATGAACGGCAGGTCCTCGGCGCACGTGACGGAGAGATACAGCCCGGTGCCGAGGCCGTTGACGAGCTGCAGCCGCGACGTGAGCGCGAACTCCGCGAGCGGCGCGAAGTCGCCTCCCGCGGCCTGATGCACGAGCACCGGCACGTAGAGTCCGGTCATCGACTGGTACATCAGATAGCGCAGCGCTTCGCCGAGGAGGTCGCGCGAGAGCGTGACGCGCACGGTGTCGCCGGTCTTCGGATTGAGGACGTCGACCGGGACCGGTTTCGCCGTTGCCTTCGCCACGATCGTGCGCAAGTCGCCGCGCAGGTCGGGGAACGCCGCGTGGCAGGCGGCGTCGGCGGCGCATTCGTCGAAGATGCGCTCGATGGCGTTCTGCGCGCTGCGCGGAAAGTAGAGCGGCATCGCCTTCGTCGGCGGCACGACGCCCTCGAGCACCGCGACGCGGGCGTGCTCGGGATGGCGGCGGAGGAACGCGAGCGCCGCGCGCGTGCCGTACGAGCCGCCGACGAGATCGAGCCGGTCGTAGCCGAGGGCGGCGCGCACGTCGTCGAGGTCGTCGACCATCGCGGCGGTCGTGTACATGCGCACGTCGGCGTTCTTCTCGAGCGCGGCGCGGCACTGGCGCACGCGCTCGGCCGGGAAGAACGCGCCGAGGGCCGTCTGCGCGTCCTTGCCGGGATAGAGGTCGCATTCGAGCGCGTGCGATCCGCCGGTCCCGCGCTGGTCGACGAGGACGATGTCGCGATGCGCCAGCAACGCGGCGAAGTCCCGCGCGATGTACGGCGTCTCCTCGGTGACCGCCTCGCCGGGGCCGCCGCCGAGGAACGTGATCGCGTCGGAGGCGCGCGGCGAGCCGGTCGCCGGCAGGACCACGACTTTCAGTCCGATGCGCCGGCCGGCCTTCGCGTCGCGGTTCTCCCACACTTCGAACGTGCCGCACTTCGCCGTGCCTTTGAGGCCGGGGATGTCGCACGGTTTCGTGAAGTCGGCGCCGGCGGCCCAGCTTGCCAGCGACAGGAAAAGGAAGGCCATCGTTGCGGATCGCATACGTCGAGCTTACGCGCCGGGCTCGCCCGAAGTTTCGGCGCTGCTATACTCGATTCGGCCCGCGATGAAGGAAAAGCGCGACATCTATCGCTTCCTCCACGTCACTCCGCGGCGCATTTTCGAACAGCTCGACCAGTACGTCATCGGCCAGAAGCACGCCAAGGAAGTCCTGGCCATCGCGGCGTACAACCACCTCAAGCGCATCGAGTACCTGAAGTTCGGCGGCGAGGTGTCGATCCGCAAGTCGAACATCCTGATGATTGGGCCGAGCGGCTCGGGCAAGACCTACCTGGCGCGCACGCTGGCCAAGATCCTCGACGTGCCGTTCGCCTACAACGACGCCACGGCCTTCACCGAGGCGGGATATTACGGCGAGGACGTGGAGGTGGCGATCGGGCGCCTGCTCTACGCGACGAACCAGAACGTCGACGCCGCGGAGAACGGCATCGTCTTCATCGACGAGATCGACAAGATCGCCCGCCGCAACGGCGGCCCGCGCACCGGCGCCGCGTCGCGCGACATCGGCGGCGAAGGCGTGCAGCAGGCGCTGCTGAAGATCCTCGAAGGCGAGAAGCTCTTCGTCCCGCTCAACGTGACGGCGCACTGGAACAAGTACGACTACGCCGAGGTCGACATCTCGAACATCCTCTTCATCTGCGCGGGCGCGTTCTCGGACATGAACGAGGAAAGCGACGCCAAGCCGATCGGCTTTTTCGACCAGGGCGGCCGCGGGCCCGACGAGGTCACGAGCGAGGACCTGGTGAAGTACGGCTTCCTCCCCGAGCTCCTCGGCCGCCTGCCGGTGCGCGTGCAGCTCGACACGCTCAGCGCCGACGACCTCGTGTCCATCCTCACGCAGCCGCGCGATGCCATGGTGCCGGAGTACCAGCGCCTCTGCGCGCTCGACCAGATCCAGCTCGACTTCACGCGCGACGCGCTGCTGGAGATCGCCAACGCCGCGCTGAAGCAGAAGCTCGGCGCGCGGGCGCTGCGCGCGATCCTCGAGAAGGTCCTCCATCCGATTCTCTTCGTCGGCCCCGAGCGCGCCGGCGAGCGCATCGTCGTCGAGCCGGGCGACGTGCGGAAAGCGGTAGCGCTGCAGTGATCCGGCGCATCTCCATCTCCGCGAAGAACACCTCGCGCGCGGCGCTCGACACCGCCGCGCAAACGGCCACGGATCTCCGCAAGCGCGGCTTCGAAGTCTGCTTCGACTACGCCACGGCCGACCAGCTGAACGACCGCGGCCCCTGCGTGTCGAAGAACGAGCTCGGACGCGGCGCCGCGCTGATCATCACGTTCGGCGGCGACGGGACGCTGCTCTCGGTGGCCCGCCACGCGCCGAGCGACGTCCCCATCCTCGGCGTGAACATGGGGACGCTCGGCTTCCTCACCGAAGTCTCGCTCGAGGAGTTCCCGTCGATGCTCGAGCGGGTCCTCGGCGGCGACTACACGGCCGAGCCGCGCGTCACGTTCGACGTCAAGGTCGAAGGGCCGGAGCACGACGGCCGCAGGTATCGCGTGCTCAACGACGCCACGATCAACAAGAGCGCCCTGGCGCGCATCATCGAGATGAAGGTGACGGTGGCGGGAAAGTTCGTGTCGAGCTTCCGCGCCGACGGCTTGATCGTGGCGACGCCGACGGGATCGACGGCGTACAACCTCTCCGCCGGCGGCCCGATCGTCTACCCGACGATGGAGGCGGCGGTGATCACGCCGATCTGCCCGCACATGCTGACGCACCGGCCGATCATCGTGCCCGACGAGCTCGACATCGAGATCGCCGTGGTGACGCGGAATCAGGAGATCTTCCTGACCCTCGACGGCCAGGAAGGACTGCCGCTGACGGAGCACGACCGCGTCTGCGTCCGCAAGTCGAAGGAGACGGTGTTGCTGATCGAGTCGGCGAACAAGAATTACTTCGACGTGCTGCGGAAGAAATTGAAATGGGGAGAAGCGTGATCCGTCATCCTGAGCCGCGCAGACGGCGAAGGATCTCCGCGGCGGAGATCCTTCGCTACGCTCAGGATGACGTTGCGATCTTTCTCGCTGCGTTATTCTTCGCGGGCTGCACTGCCATGCCTCCGTCGTCGACCGATGTGATCTACACGGCGCACACCGTGGTCGTGGGCGCGGCGCAGACGCCGTCGCACGATGCCGGCGTGCTCGTTTCCGGCGGCAAGATCATTGCGGTGGATCCGCTCTCGTCGTTGCGCGCCGCGCATCCCGGCGCGCGCGTGGTCGATTACGGCGACGCCACGATCCTCCCCGGCCTCACCGACGCGCACGGTCACCTCTACGGCCTCGGCCTCTCCCTCGACACGGTGCCGCTCTTCGCCGCGAGCGTCGACGAAATCGTGTCGCGCGTGAAGGCGCGCGCCGCGCACGCCGCGCCGGGCGAGTGGATCCTCGGCCGCGGATGGGACCAGAATCGCTGGCCCGGCAAGCAGTTCCCATCGTCGGCGGTTTTGGATGCGGCGGTGCCCGATCATCCCGTCTGGCTGCGCCGCGTCGATGGCCACGCCGGCTGGGCGAACGGCGCGGCGATGCGCGCGGCCGGCGTGACGGCATCGACGAAAGATCCCGAGGGAGGGCGCATCATCCGCGACGCGAACGGCAACCCGACCGGCGTCTTCGTCGACGCCGCGCAGTCGCTGATCGACCGCGCCGTGCCGCCGCCGTCGTTCGCGCTGCGCAAGCGGCAAGTCCTCGCCGCCGCGCAGACGATCGCGAAGAACGGCCTGACGGAGATGCACGACGCCGGCGCCGACGGCGAGACGATCCGCGCGGTGCGCGAGCTGGTCGACGAAAAGCGCTTCCCGATCCGCATCTACATCATGGTGGGCGACGACGCCGCGCTGCTCGACTCGTGGTTCAAGAGCGGCAAATTGATCGACTACGGCGGCCGCATGACAGTCCGCGCGGTGAAGCTCTACGCCGACGGCGCGCTCGGCAGCCGCGGCGCCGCGCTGCTCGCGCCGTACAGCGACGACCCCGGCAACACCGGCCTCCTCGTCAGCAAGCCGGAGCACCTGCTCGACGTGGCGAAGCGCGCGAAGGCGGCCGGCTTTCAGGTGAACACGCACGCGATCGGCGACCGCGGCGTGCGCAACGTGCTCGACGCGTACGAAGGCGCCGGCGTGACGTCCGCCGACCGCTGGCGCATCGAGCACTATCAAGTGGTGGCGCCCCCTGACTTCGCCCGCACGGCGCACGACGGGATCATCGCCTCGATGCAGCCGACGCACGCGACATCGGACATGCCGTGGGCCGAAGCGCGCCTCGGCCCCGATCGCATCAAAGGCGCCTACGCCTGGCGCACGGTGCTCAACGACGGCATCCCCCTCGCCCTCGGCTCGGACTTCCCGGTCGAGGACGTGAACCCGTTCTTCGGGATCTACAGCGCCGTGACGCGCCAGGACCAGAGCGGCAACCCCTCCGGCGGCTGGTACCCCGAGCAGCGCCTGACGCTCGCCGAAGCGTTGCGCGGCTTCACGTCGGGCGCGGCGTACGCAGCGTTCGAGGAAAGCTCGCGCGGCACGATCGAGCCGGGGAAGCTGGCGGACTTCACGGTGGTGGAGGGGGACTTCTTCTCTACACCCGCTAGCGCCTTGTTCAAGACAAAGGTGAAGACAACTGTAGTGAACGGTTCCGTCGTATACGGGCAGTAGAATCTGACGATGTCCCGTTCGTTCGCCGATACGCTTCGCGAAGGAAGTGATTTCTTTATGAAGCGTGGAAGCATTTACGACACGCTCACCAAGGTTACGCGGCGCCTCCGCGAAGAGAAGATCGATTACGCAGTCGTCGGCGCGATGGCGCTCTCAGCACACGGCTTCAGGCGCTTCACCGAGGACGTCGACCTACTGACGACACCCGAGGGACTCGACGCGATCCACAAGCGGCTTGTCGGTCGCGGCTATGTGCCGGCGTTTCCAGGCGCGAGGAAAAAACTTCGCGATACAGAAACGGGAGTAAAAGTGGATTTCATCACTAGTGGTGAATTTCCCGGCGATGGCAAACCGAAACCGGTGAAGTTCCCCGTCCCGCGCGACGTGTCGGTGGAACTCGACGGTTACAACGTGATCGTGCTCCCCAAACTGGTCGAGCTAAAGCTGGTGTCCGGACTGAGCTCCGTGGAGCGCCTCAAGGATCTCGGTGATGTCGTTGAGCTCATCAAAGCTCTCACACTGCCTCGCGACCTGGCGGAGCAACTCGATCCGTCGGTCCGTGATGAGTATTACCATCTGTGGGACGGGTTGCAGAAGACCTGGGATCCCTCCGACGGCTAAGCCTCGAAGTCTTCGAAGTGCGTGAGCGCGCGGAAATCCTGATAGCGCTCCTGCACGTCCGCGAGGCTGATCTCCCGCAGCCGGTCGAGTGAGAACTTCTCTACCGTGAACGAGGCCAGCACGCTGCCGAAGATCGTGGCGCGGCGGAGCTCGCGGTCCGTCACCTCGCGCCGCGAAGCCAGATAGCCGAGGAAGCCGCCGGCGAAGGTGTCGCCGGCGCCGGTGGGGTCGAACACGTTCTCCAGCGGATACGCGGGGGCGGCGAAGATCGCGTCCTTCGACACCAGCAGCACGCCGTACTCGCCGCGCTTGATCACCAGCGTCCGCGGCCCGAGCGCGAGGATCTGCCGCGCGGCCTTGACCAGGTTCGGCTCGCGCGTGAACTGCCGCACCTCGGCCTCGTTGATCACCACGAGATCGACCTCGGCGAACGCGCGCTCGAGCTCCGCGCGCTTGGTGTCGATCCAGAGGTTCATCGTGTCGAGCGCGACGAGGCGCGGGCGCTCGGTCTGGTGCAGCACGTCCATCTGCAGCTCCGGATGGATGTTCGCGAGGAACAGCACGTCCGCGCGGCGCTGGCTCTCGTCGAGCTGCGGATGGAAATCGGCGAAGACGTTGAGCTGCGTCTCCCGCGTCTGGGCGACGTTGAGGTCGTAGCCGTACTCGCCGCGCCAGAAGAACGTCTTCGCCCCTTCGACGCGCTTCAATCCGTCGAGCTTGATGTTGCGGCCGCGGAAGACGGCCAGGTCGTCGTCGCCGAAGTCCTCGCCGATCACGGCGATCAGATCGACCTCGGTGAAAAACGACGCGGCGACGGAGAAGTACGTCGCGGAGCCGCCGAGGCAGCGCTCCGCTTTGCCGAAGGGCGTCTGGATCGAATCGAAGGCGACGGTTCCGACGACGAGAATGGCCATGGCGCGCGGGAGATTAACGGGCGGACCTCAGATTGCCAAGCGGAAAGTGCGCGCGGCCACGCCGCGGCCGTCCATGTGCCGCTGCGCGTCGCGGGGTCCAGGCGCAACGTTGTGGCCGTGGTTGGCGCCACATCCACGACATCAATGAACGAAGGAGGATTCGATGGACGCCTTTCTCACCATCCTCAACAACGCCAACGAGATCATGAAGCAGTACCACCCGAATGCGCTGTTCCTGCAGTTCACGCGCGACTTCAAGCTCGTCGGGTCGCCGTACATCTTCACCTTCCGGACGCCGGAGGGGACCGCGGTGCTGAAGTACATCGACGGCACCGGTTTCGTCACGCCGCCGGAGAACCACCCGCCGCTCCTCGGCGTGCGCAACGTGCCGCTGCTCATCAGCCTCGCCGACGCGCAGAAGCAGGTGCCGTTCACGCCCGAGAACGTGGCCCTGTACTGGGTGCTGTATCCCGGCATCGAGCAGCCGTACTTCGCCTTCCAGACGGCCGACAAGACCGCCTTCGTCGGCGCCTATGACGGCAAGCTGAACCCGTCGCTGACGACGATCGAGGCGACGATGACGCCGATCGTCACGGCGGTGCCGGTGCGGTGACCGGAGGCGCCATGAGCGACTACGTCAACACGATGCTCGCGGAGGCGAGCGGGGCGGCGCGGCGGATCGATGAGCGCGCCGAGCTCCTCGCCGCGTCGCGCGACTTTCGCGTGGTCGGCTCGCCGTGGCGCTTCCTTTTCGGCGCGGGCGAGCGGACGCTGTTTCTCGCCCGCGCCGGCGACGAGCTTCTCGCGCCGCACGTCGCGGAGAGCCGCGCCATCGGCTTGCGGCCGATCGCGCTGCCGCTGCCGCTCGGCGTGGAGGAGGCGTCGAAGCGGCTCGACGACTTTCCGCCGCCGTTCGCCGAGGTCACGCTGTCGTTCCCCCTCGCGCCCGGCGTCGTGCAGCCGTGCTACACGTTCGTGCGCGACGACGGCCGCGCACGCGTCGTCGGCGCGGCGGATGGAATGCTCTACGGAGAGGCGATGCCGGCTATTGGAAGGGATTGGTGATGCGGACGTGGCCGTATAAGCGGCCGTGCTGGAAGTCCTCGGAGAGGAGCTCAGTCAAGCCGTTGATCTCCGCGTACGCCCACATCAACGCGTCGAACCATGGGAGTTGATAGACGACTGTGCCGTGCATTGCGGCTCGGATGATGTCTTCGGTCGGATAGAGCACGGCGAACTCAGCGAGCATCTTTTCCATTTCGCGAGCGGCGGCGGCGCGATCGAGAAGCGAAACGCCGCTATTGCGGTCGCGGCGGGTTATCGCGGCGTAGAACTCCACGACGGTCTGATACGAGATGCAAATGGATTGTTCGGCGAGGCCGTGCCGCAGAAGCTCGGCTGCAATGCGTTGTTTACGGAGGTCCCGTGGGTCGTAGCTGTAGACGACGATATTCGTGTCAACGATTATTGAGGCCACGGTCGTAGTAAAGGTCCTCGCGCGTCCAGTCCCGCGATCCTTTGAGGCGGCGTTTCTTTTGAAGGGCGGCCACCATCTTCATAGACTCGTCGAACATTTTCAATTTCTCTTCGACCGACAGAGGCTTTTTTGCCTGCGCAGGCTTGACGCGGAATTCATCGCCATCCACGCTCCACTCCACTTCGTCACCGGGACGGACGCCGAGCTGATCGGCCAGTGCCTTCGGAATGCGGACCTGGTAGTTGCTCGTGACCTTTGCCATCCTCTAATTATCTCACGTACTTCCCCAGCAGCGGCGCGAGCTCCTCGCGCCGCTGCGCCGAGACGTGCGCCGGGTCCGTGATCACCGCGAATTGCAGCGCCGTCGCGCAGGCGCAGTCGCGGGTGCGGGCCGCCACGCGGGGGATCGTGTCGCGCAGCACGCGCTGGGCCATCTCCGCGTTCGCGCGCAGGTAGCCGAGCACCTGCTCCACGCTCACGGCCTCGGCGGACGCGTGCCAGCAGTCGTAGTCCGTCACCAGCGCCATCGTCGCGTAGCAGATCTCCGCCTCGCGCGCGAGCTTCGCTTCCTGCAGGTTCGTCATGCCGATCACGTCCACGCCCCAGGAGCGGTAGAGATTCGACTCCGCGCGCGTCGAGAACTGCGGCCCTTCGATGCAGATGTACGTCCCGCCGAGGTGCGCGCGCGCGCCGGCGTCGCGCGCCGCGTCCGCCATCGCCTGCGCCGTGGCGGTGCAGATCGGATCGGCGAACGACACGTGGCCGACCACGCCGTCGCCGAAAAACGTGTCGGGGCGGTGGCGCGTGCGGTCGATGAACTGGTCGGGGAAGACTAGGTCCGTCGGCGCGTACTCCTCCTTCATCGAGCCGACCGCGCTCGCGGAGAGGATGGTCTCCACGCCGAGGAGCTTGAATCCGAAGATGTTCGCGCGGTAATTGATCTCCGTCGGCATCACCACGTGGCCGCGGCCGTGGCGGGCCAGGAACGCCACGCGGTTTCCGCCGACGTCGCCGACGACGTACGGCGACGACGGCGCGCCGAACGGCGTGTCGAGCTCGCGCTCCTCGACCACGCGCAGCCCTTCCATCTGATAGAGACCGGAGCCGCCGATGATTCCGATGTTCATTTGCGATACGCCCTCACGGAGTGTTCGATCGCCGCCGCCACGTCCTTCGCCAGCTTCACCGCCGCGAGGCCGTCCTCGCCGCTGACGAGCGGCCGCGCGCGCGCCGCGGCGCAGGCCAGGAAGCTCTCCAGCTCGGCGCGCAGCGGTTCTTTCTTTTCGATGGTGATGTCGATCGGCTCGATGGCGCGGCCGTTCAGGCGGTAGCCCTTCACCTCCTGCTCCTTCGTGTCGACGGAGAGGTACGACTCGCTGGAGAAGAAGCGCACCTTGCGCACGCGCTCCTGCGACACGCGGCTGGCGGTGAGGTTCGCGACGGCGCCGTTGGCGAGCTCGAGGCGGACGTTGGTGAGGTCGACCTTGTCGGTGAGCACGGGGACGCCGACGGCGCGGATCTCGACGACCTCCTGGCCGAGGAGCGACAGCACCAGATTCAAATCGTGAATCATGAGGTCGAGGAGGACGTCGATGTCGAGCGAGCGGCCGACGAACACGCCGAGGCGCTCGGCCTCGACGTAGCGGATGTCGCGCAGCAGCGGCGCGACGGCGGCGACGGCGGGGTTGTAGCGCTCCACGTGGCCGACCTGGAGGATGCGGCCGCGCTTCTTGGCGACGTCGATGAGGCGCTGCGCGTCGTCGATCGAGTCGGCGATCGGCTTCTCGATCATCACGTCGCAGCCGGCGTCGAGCAGCGCGCAGCCGATCTCGCAGTGCGTCGTCGTCGGCGTGGCCACGACGGCGCAGTCGATTTCTTTGGCGAGCGACGCGACGTCGGGAAAGCGCGTGATGCCGAGCGTCTTCGCGACCTCGGCGGCGACGTCGTCGCGCGGCTCGACGAAGCCGGCGACCTCGGCCTCCGGCATTTCCGTGAGGATGCGCGCGTGCAGGCGGCCGAGGTAGCCGGTGCCGAAGACGCCGACCCGCATCACCGGATGAATCCCCGCTTCGACGCCCGCGCGAAATCCGCCAGGTATTGCGCCTCCGGCACGTACGGCAGCTCCGTCTCGATCCGCTTCAGCGCCTCCTCGGCGCGCAGCTTCGAGCGGATCAGGATGCGATAGGCGCGCTGCAGCGCCTCGATCGTCTCCTTCGAGAATCCTTTGCGCTCCAGGCCGATCGTGTTGATCCCGTACGTCTTCGCCGGGCGGTTGCCGACCGTCTTGATGAACGGCAGCACGTCCTGCGTGCAGATCGAGCCGCCGCCGATGAAGGCGTGCTCGCCGACGCGGCAGAACTGATGGACGGCCGTGAACGCGCCGATCGTGGCGAAGTCGCCGACCTCCACGTGCCCGGCCAGCGTGGCGTTGTTGGCGAAGATCGTATTCGAGCCGACGTGGCAGTCGTGGGCCACGTGCGAGTACGCCATGAAGTAATTGTTCGAGCCGATCGTGGTGTGCCCGCCGCCGCCGGCCGTGCCGCGGTTCAGCGTGCAGAACTCGCGGAAAAAGTTGTCGTTGCCGATCGTCAGCTCCGTCTTCTCGCCCTTGTACTTGAGGTCCTGCGGCGGCGTGCCGCAGGAGATGTGGCCGTAGAAGACGTTGTGCTCGCCGATCGTGACCGGCCCTTCGATGCGCGTGAACGGCCCGATGACGCTGCCGCTGCCGACCGTCACGTGCGCGCCGACGACGGCGTATTCGCGGACCTCGGCGTCCTCGGCCACGACCGCCTCGGCGCTGACGAGCGCCGTCGGATGAATGTTCGCCATTACCTCGGCCTCTCCACCATGATGCTCAGCATCTCCGCCTCGGCCACCACCGTGCCGTCGACCGTGGCCGTCCCCTTGACCTTCACCGTGTTCGAGCGGCGCTGCAGGACTTCGCACTCCATCCGCAGCTGATCGCCGGGGACGACCGGGCGGCGGAAGCGCGCCTTGTCGACGCCGCCGAAGAGGAAGAGCTTCTCGTCGCGGTCGGGGATGTCGCGCAGGATCAGCACCGCGCTGCACTGCGCCATCGCCTCGACGATCAGCACGCCCGGCATCACCGGTGCGCCGGGGAAGTGCCCCTGGAAGAACTGCTCGTTGGCGGTGACGTTCTTGATCCCGACGATGCGCTTCCCTTCGTCGATCTCCACGACGCGGTCGACGAGCAGCATCGGGTAGCGATGCGGCAGGATCTTGAGGATGTCGGTGATGGTGAGCATGGTGCCTCCGCGTGTCATTCCGAGCGCAGCGAGGAATCCCCTGCGGCAGGGGATCCTTCGCCGTCGTTGCGGCTCAGGATGACACTCCTTTCTTCTTCAGCATCCGCTTGAGCAGCGCCTCGCGCCGGGCGAAGTCGCGGAACGGGATCGCCGGCGAGCCCATGACCTTCGCGCCCTCGGGCACGTCATCGAGCACCGCGCTCTTCGCCGCGACCTGCGCGCGGTTGCCGATCTTGAGGTGTCCGGAGAAGCCTGACTGGCCGGCCACGACGACGTAGTCGCCGAGCTCCGTCGAGCCGGCGATGCCGACCTGCGCGACGAGGAGGCAATGCTTGCCGATCTTCACGCCGTGGCCGATCTGCACGAGGTTGTCGATCTTCGTCCCCTCGCCGATGACGGTCTCGCCGATCGTGCCGCGGTCGATGGTCGTGTTCGCGCCGATCTCGACGTCGTCCTCGATCCTGACGCTGCCGATCTGCGGCACTTTGTGATGCCGCCCCCCCTCGGTGGCGAAGCCGTAGCCGTCGCTGCCGACGACGACGCCGCTGTGGAGGATGCAGCGCCGGCCGATCGTCGTCCGCTCGTAGATCGAGACGAGCGGATAGATCGTCGTGCCGTCGCCGACCGTGCAGCCGGGCTCGATGGCGACGTTCTGGTAGACCGTGACGCCGTCGCCGAGCGTGACGTCGTCGCCGATCGTCGCGAACGGCCCGACGTTGACGTCGTGGCCGAGGCGCGCGGACGGGGAGACCGCGGCCAGCGGCGAGATCCCGCGCGGCGGACGGCGCGAGGCGAACCACTTCGCCGCCACCGTGGCCATCGCGAGATAGGGATTCTTCACGCGGATGAGGCGCGCGTCGTCGCCGCCGAAGTTTTCCGCCACGAGCACCGCACCGGCGCGCGTCGCCGGCACTTGCGCGGCGTACTTCGGATTGGCGAGGAAGCTGAGCTGCTCCGGCGTCGCCTCGGACAACGGCGCGATGCCGTGCAAGGCCACGCCGCCGGGACCGTCGTAGCGGCCGCCGACGAGCGCGACGATTTCACCGATGGGGACGGCGGGCATTGGCGGCGCGCAGTGTAAATGAAAAGAGGACAGGCAAGAGTGCCTGTCCTCCACGGAGACGCGTGTTTGCGGGCGTTTACTTCTTCGCCGGCTGGGCCGCGGGGGCGCCCTGCGCGTCGTTGAAGCGCTTGATCACGACGTCGGTGATGTCGATGGCCTCGGAGGCGTAGATCAGGCCCGACTCGTACTTGTTGAAGATGGCCGCGAGGCCCATCTCCTTCCCGATCTGGTCGACCACCGGCATGATCTTGCCGTTGAGCTCCTGCATGACGCGGTCGCGGGCCTCGCCGAGCTCGCGGTCGGCGTCCTGCGCGTAGCGCTGCATGGCGATCTTCTTGTCGGAGAGCTGCTTCTGCATGTCGGCGAGCTTCTCTTCGCTGAGCGAGATCTTCTTGGTGTTGATGTCGTTGTCGAGCGTGCGGATCTCTTCGTCCATCTTCTGCGCCCGGGCCATCTTCTCGTCCTGCACCTGCTTGAGCTTGGCCGCGGCGGCCTTGCCGGCCGTCGACGTCTGCAGGACCTTGTTGACGTCGATCACCGCCACGCGCATCGGCGCGGAGCTCTGCGCGAGCGCCGGAATCGCGAGGGCAGCCACTGCCATCGAAACCAGAAACTTCTTCATGATCTCTCCTTGTGTACCGCGTGGTTGGACGCGAACCTAAAGCGGCGTGTCGTCAGTAGGTATTCCCAATGGTGAACGTGAACGATTGGAAACGATCGCCCGGTTGTTTATGCGGGTTGATCGAGTAGATGAAGCGGATCGGGAACTGGAAAACGGGGAGGAAAATGCGCATCTCCGCGCCGGTCGAATAGCGGAGATCGCTCGCCTGTACCCGCTGGCCGTAGCCCCAGGCCCAGCCGCTGTCGGCGAAGAAGACGACGCGCAGCGGGTCGTTGATCTTGATGATGTACTCGCCGTTGAAGATGGCCTGCTTGTAGCCGCCGGCGATGACGGTCTGGCCGGACAGCGTCTCGGTCGGTCCGAGCGAGCCGTACTCGAAGCCGCGCACCGAGTACTCGCCGCCTGCGAAGAAGCGCTGCCCCTTCGGCACGCAGAGGACGATGTTCTTCTCCTGCTGCTCGGTGAGGGAGTTCGCGCAGTCGTGGCGCAGCGGGACGATGACGCCGAGGTTCGTGTTCAGGCTGATCGACGTGTTGCGCGAGAGCTTGATGAACTTCGTCACGTCGAGCGTCGGGCGGAACGCGTGGATCGTGCCGCCGATCGGGCCGCCCGAGTACGCGGCCGTTGCCGCCAGGCGGAAGCCGCGCGTCGTGTCGAACGGGTTGTCGCGCGAGTCGTACATGTACGACGGCCCGAGCGTCGACTGCGTGAAGATGAAGTCCGCGATGTCGGAGATCGGCACGTTGCCGTTGATGTCGGGCGCGATGTTCGATTCGTAGTGGCTGCGCACGTGCTCGAGGCCGTACGAGAACGAGAGGCTGTCGAAGCGGCGCAGGCGGTATCCGTAGACGACCGAGCCGCCCTTCGACTTCTCGTTGTAGCCGATGTACGTCGGCAGGTTCGTGTAGCGGTTGAAGAGCGAGACGCCGAGGCTGTTCGGCGTGTCGAGAAACCAGGGATCGGCGTACGACGCGGAGAAGAAGTTCTGCCGGTTGCCGCGCTGGAAGCTGAGGCCGAGGTTCTCGCCCTCGCCAAGGAAGTTGCGCGTCGAGAACTGCGTCTGGATGAAGAAGCCGACGGCCTCGGAGTAGCCGCCGCCGAACTGGATGTCGTTCTTCCCTTCCTCGTTGCCCTTCACCACGACGTCGACGGTCTTCTTGTCGGGGTTGACCTTGAAGTCGGGGTTGTCGGTGACCTTGTAGTAGCCGAGCTGCCCGAGCTTGTAGAGCGACTGCTTGAAGGTCTCCATGTCCATGATCCCTCCCTCGGTGAGGAAGATCTCGCGGCGGAGGACCTTGTCCTTCGTGGTCGTGTTGCCCTGGAACTCCAGGCGCCCGAGGCGGAACTGGTCGCCCTCGTAGACCTGGATCTTGACGTCGGTGACGCCGTTCTCGTGGTTGACGTACTCGGGATTGATGTAGGCGTAGATGTAGCCGAGGGCGCGGTAGATGTCGCCGGCGTTGTCGATGCGCGCCTGGATCGGTTTGCGGCGGATGACGTCGCCCTTCTTGATCCCCCACTGGCTGGTAATGGCGTCGGCCTTCACGACCGTGTTGCCGGTGACGCTGACGTCGCCGAGGCGGTAGACCATCCCCTCTTTCACCGGGATGATGATCTTGACGCGCTGCTTCTTGCCCTTGGTGACGTTGACGATCTGCGGCTCGCCGAACGACACGTTCATGTAGCCGTAGTCCTGGTAATAGTTCTTCAGGTGCTCGAGGTCCTCGTCGAGCTTCGACGGCACGTAGAGGTTCTTCTTGCGGATCCAGGAGATGAGGCCGTTCGGCTTCACTTCCTTCATCTGCAGGCGCAGGCGGCGCGCGGAGAAGCGGCTGTTGCCGGTGAAGTCGATGGCGGCGACGGTGGCCTTGATGCCCTCGTTGATGATGAAGACGACGCGCTTCTCGCCCGGCTCGAAGGTGTCCTCGGTGACGCTGTCGACGGTCACGCCCTCGTAGCCGCCTTCGCTGTATGCCTTCTTGACCGACTCGGCGGCGCGGCGGACCAGGTTCTGCTCGATGGTGTTGCCGACGTGCAGGTCGATCTTGTCCTTCTCGAGCTGCTCGTTGATCTTGGCGTTGGTCAGGTCCTTGTTGCCGCGGAACTCGACCGAGGCGATGCGGGGACGCTCCTTGACGACGGCGCGGACGATGACGCCGTGGTCGCCCTTGTCGGTCTCGATGCGGATGTCGTCGAAGAGGCCGGTCTGCCAGAGGTTGAGGAAGTTGCGCTGGATGGCCGCGGGATCGTAGACGTCGCCCGGGTTGACGCCGAGGTAGACGCGGATCGTGTCGCTGGCGACGCTGGTGTTGCCGGTGGCCTCGAAGCGCTCGATGCGCTGGCCGGCCAGCGCGTTTGGAGCCGGCGTGAGGGGCGCCGGAGCCGGCGCGGCAACGATGCGGCCGCTCTCGGGCTGCTCGATGATCGTTCCCGGCTTCGGCTTCTGCGGCTCGGTAGGCGGCGCCTGCGCCTGCGACGTCGCGGCCAGCATCCAGGCCGCGAAGAGAAGAATCGTGATTCGGTTCATATTTTTGAGGTGAGACGAACGAGCCCGGTTCCGGGTCACGCGCGGTGAACAGCGGAGGACGGCGGCGCATTCTAGCCTAAGTCGCGTCGCCGTCCCTTTGACGACCGACAGGATGACACCGTTACGGCGCACCAATCGGCAACGAAGCCGTGAAGGAGCGGGAATCGCGCTTGCAGCCGTTTTTGCACATTATGCAAAAGCATCTGCTGCCTCTTCTGTTGCTGTTCTGCTCTTTCTCCGCCTTCGCCCAGATCCACACGTTCACTATCCAGCCCGAGGTGGCGCTCCGCCACGCCGTGCCGCAGATCCTGCTCGCCGGAGCCGGCAGCGTGCAGGGAGCGAACGGGACGTTCTTCCACTCCGACATCACCGTGCTGAATTACCGCGGCGTCAGCCAGAACGTCGCCTTCACCTGGATCCCGGCCGGCCAGAGCGCCGGAGCGCCGACGATGATCACGATCGCCGGGAACAGCGGGATCATCTCGGAGGACTTCGTGGCGACGTTCCTGTCGAAGTCGGGCCTCGGCGCGCTGCTGATCACCGGCGTCGACGCGAACGGCCTGGCCGACCCGAACGCGCTGCTCTACGCAACCGAGCGCGTCTGGACGCCGCAGCCGGGGACGACCGGAACGACGTCGCAGACGTTCCCCGCCATCGCCACCTCGGACATCAACCTGACGGGCGGCACGATCCTCGGCCAGCGTCAGGACGCGCGCTACCGGACGAACGTCGGGATCGTGAACCTCGACAACGCGCAGCGGCAGTTCAACGTCATCCAGTCGACCGACGACCCCGCCAATCCGACCGTGACGTCGCTCGTGACGGTGCCGGCGAATTCGATGATGCAGGTCCCGCTGCCGGCCGGCAGCGTCGCCGCGCTGCAGATCTTCGTGCAGCCGCTCGTGGCCATCAATCCGAATCTCTGGATGGCGTACGGCTCGAGCGTCGACAACGTGACGGGCGACAGCTGGTCGTCGCTGGCGTTTCAGGCCAAGTAGCAGGTGACAGGGAACAGGTGACAGGGAACAGGTGACAGGGAACAGGCGACAGGCGACAGGTAGGTCCCTCCCTGTCACCCATCACCTGCCAACTGTTCCCTGCCAAGCAGCAGGTGACAGGGAACAGGCGACAGGCGACAGGTCGGTCCACCTGTCACCCATCACCTGCCAACTGTTCCCTGCCAAGCAGCAGGTGACAGGGAACAGGCGACAGGCGACAGGTCGGTCCACCTGTCACCCATCACCTGCCAACTGTTCCCTGCCAAGTAGCAGGTGACAGGGAACAGGCGACAGGTAGGTCCACCTGTCACCCATCACCTGCCAACTGTTCCCTGCCAAGTAACAGGTGACAGGGAACAGACGACAGACGACAGGTAGGTTCACCTGTCACCCATCACCTGCCAACTGTTCCCTGCCAAGTAACAGGCGACAGGGAACGGGCGACAAGCGACAGGTCGGTCCACCTGTCACCCATCACCTGCCAACTGTTCCCTGCCTCTAACGTAATTAGCCGTCGCAATGACGGCAATCGCGGCGATCGAACGGCCTGATCCCCTGCAGCGGGCGCGCGCGGGGGACCACGAGGCCTTCGGGGAGATCGTGGCCGCGAACGAGGCGATGGTGTACAGCATCGCCTGGCACTTCTTCGGCGACCGCGACCGCGCCGCCGACATCGCCCAGGACATCTTCCTGCAGCTCTACCGCAACCTCGGCTCGATCTCGACGCCGTCGCACCTGGTGCACTGGCTGCGGCAGGTGGCGACGCGGCGCTGCATCGACGAGGTGCGGCGCTCGCGCCTGCGCGCGGTGCCGCTCGACGAGGTCTCCGAGCTCGCCGCCGCGGACCGCGCCGCCGACCCGCTCCTCGGCCGCACGCTGCGGCGCCTCGTCGGCGCGCTGCCGGAGATGCAGCGCCTCGTCGTCACGCTGCGCTATCAGGAAGAGCTCGGCCCCGAGGAGATCAGCCGCGTCGTCGGGCTGCGCGTCAACACGGTCAAGAGTCAGCTCCACCGCGCCCTGCTGGCGCTGCGGCGCAAGCTGGAGGAAAGGCAATGAATCTCGATCAAGAACTGCATGCAGCGCTGCGGCGGAAAGAGCCGCCGGCAGGCTTCACGGAGCGGGTGCTGGTGTCATGCCGAGCGACGCGAGGCATCCCCCGCCGCACGGGATTCCTCGCTCCGCTCGGAATGACACGCTGGCGCGCCGTCGCGGCGGCCGTGCTGCTCGCGGCGGTCGTCGGCGGCGGCGAGGCCGTGCGCGTCGTGCGCGCGAAGCAGCAGATGCTCACCGCCCTTCACATCACCAGCGCGAAGCTCCGCGACGCGCGCAACCACGTCCACGAAATCTCAACGAGGTGAATCGCATGAAAAAACTGATCCTGACCCTGCTCGTTCTGGCCGTCGCCGCGCCGCTGTCGGCGCAGCGCCTCAACCTCGACCTCCCCGGCCTCGCCGACAAGGCCTCCGAGGTCGTCGACGTCACGCTCGACGGCTCCATGCTCCGCCTGGCCGCGAAGTTCCTCAGCAACGGCGATCCCGACGAGCGCGCCGCGCGCGACGTCGTGCAGAAGCTCGAGGGCATCTACGTCCGCAGCTACGAGTTCGACAAAGAGGGCGAGTACGACCGCGGCGTCGTCGAGCGCGTGCGCGCGCAGCTCGGCGCGTCGTGGAAGAAGATCGTCGATGTCCGCAGCCGCACCCGCGAGAACTCGGAGATCTACATCGATACGCGCGGCGACCAGCCCATCGGCCTGCTGATCATCACCGCGGAGCCGCGCGAGCTGACGGTGGTGAACATCGTCGGGCCGATCGACATCGACAAGCTGAGCGCGCTGGAGGGGAACTTCGGCGTGCCGCGCGTCTCCAGAAAGGACAAGCATCATGACTAAGCGCGCGCTGTTCGTCCTCGCCATCGTCCTCTTCGCCGCGCCGCTCTACGCCGACTTCAACTCGATCGAGCGCGCCCTCACCGCGCGCCTCGGCAAGCCGACGTACATCCCGATGCTCGGCCTGGTCCGCTTCGCCACGTGGATCGTCCGTCCCGAGGGGGTGCACGACTTCCAGCTCGCCGTCTACGAGGGGTCGCGGCGCGCCGTCGACGCCGTGGAGATCGAGCAGATCGTGGCGCGGGAGATCCCGCGCGGCTTCTCGCCGCTCGTGCGGACGCGCGCCCGCAACGGCGAATGGACGCTGATCTACGGCCGCGCCAACGGCGACCGCGTGGAGCTCTTCGTCGTCGCGCACGACCACGGCGACGGCGACACGACGCTCGTCCGCGTCGACGTCGACGCCGTGCGCGTCGCCAAGAACATGGGCGACGCGCACGGGATGGTGAAGATCGCGAAACGGTAACGCAACGGTGAGGTCGCCGACGTTGACGATGGCGTGGCCGACGTCATCGATGACGACGCCGATTAGAACGATGACAACGCCGATCAGAACGTTGACGACGGCGATTAGACCGTTGACGACGGCGATTAGACCGTCGACGACGGCGATTAGACCGTCGACGACGGCGATTAGACCGTTGACGACGACGATTAGACCGTTGACGACGACGATTAGACCGTTGACGACGACGATTAGACCGTTGACGACGACGATTAGACCGTTGACGACGGCGATTAGACCGTTGACGACGGCGATTAGACCGTTGACAACGCCGACGTCATCGACGACAAAATTTTGTCACTCGATCACGAGCCGACCGTATTCGTGACGGCGTGATTACGACGTCAATTCCTCCACCTCGCGCGGCATCAGCACCACCTCGTCGCCGTTCATCGAGAAGTCGAGGCGCTCCGGCACGTTGTCCTTGTGGCGGATCATGAACTCCGACAGCTCGTCCTCGATGTAGCGCTGAATGGCGCGGCGCAGCGGGCGGGCGCCGGAGTTCGCTTCCTCCTCGGCCCGCTTGAGCAGCCAGTCGACCACCGTCTCGTCCACCGCGATCTGCACGTTGCGGTGGATCAGGGCGTTGTTCACGTCGTCGACGAGGAGCTGGCAGATCTGGCGCAGCTCGGTCTTCGTCAGCGGGTTGAAGATGATGATGTCGTCGATGCGGTTGATGAACTCGGGCGAGAACTCCTTCTTCAGCTCCTGGTGGATGAGCTGCTCGGCCGACTTTTGATCCCCCTCGGCCGTCTTCTCGCGGAAGCCCATGTGCCCCTTCGTGGTGAGGAAGCGCGTGCCGAGGTTGCTGGTCATGATGATCAGCGTGTTGCGGAAGTCGACCTGGTTGCCGAGCGAGTCGGTGAGGATGCCGTCCTCGAGGATCTGCAGCAGGATGTTGGCGATGTCGGGATGGGCTTTCTCGATCTCGTCGAGCAGCACCACCGAGTACGGATTGCGGCGGACGCGCTCGGTCAGCTGGCCGCCTTCCTCGTGTCCGACGTAGCCCGGCGGGGAACCGATGAGCTTCGACACGGCGTGCTTCTCCATGTACTCCGACATGTCGAAGCGGATGAGGTGCTTCTGCGAGCCGAAGAGGAACTCGGCGAGGCGCCGCGCCACTTCGGTTTTGCCGACGCCGGACGAGCCGAGGAAGATGAACGATCCCATGGGCCGGTTCGGTGAAGCCACGCCGAGGCGGGAGCGGCGGATGGCGCGGGAGATGGCCTTGATGGCCTTGTCCTGCCCGACGATGCGCCGCATCAGCGTCTCTTCCATGTTGATCAGCTTCGCGGCTTCGTCGGCCTCGATCGACGTGACGGGGATGTCGGTCCAGGAGCTGATGATCTCCTCGACGTCCTTCTTCGTCACCTCCATCGTCTCTTCGCCGACCGACTCGCGCTCGGCCTTGAAGCGCTCGATCTCGTCCTTCAGCTCGATCTCGCGCTCGCGCAGGAAGACGGCCTTCTCGAAGTCCTTGTCGGAGATGGCCTTCTTCATCTCCTTGACGATCGAGCGGATCTCCGCCTCGAGGCGCCGCAGGTTCTGCGTGTCGGCCACGCGGCGCAGCTTCACCTTGGCGCCGGCCTCGTCGAGGATGTCGATGGCCTTGTCGGGGAAGAAGCGGTCGGTGATGTAGCGGTTCGACTGGTAGACCGCGCTGCGGATGGCGGTGTCGCTGTACTTGACCTTGTGGAAGGCCTCGTAGCGCTCCTTGACGCCCTCGAGGATCTGCAGCGTCTCGTCCTCGTTCGGCGGCGCGACGTTGATGGCCTGGAAGCGGCGCAGCAGCGAGCGGTCCTTCTCGATGTAGCGGCGGTACTCGCGGATCGTCGTCGCGCCGATGCAGGAGATCTCGCCGCGCGAGAGCGCCGGCTTGAGGATGTTGGCGGCGTCGAGCGAGCCCTCCGCCGAGCCCGCGCCGATCAGCGAGTGGATCTCATCGATGAAGATGATGATGTCGGGGTTTTCTTTGAGCTCTTTGATGATGCCTTTGAGCCGCTCTTCGAACTGGCCGCGGTACTTCGTGCCGGCGACGATGAGCGACAGGTCGAGCGAGAGGATCCGCTTGTTGGCGATGAACAGCGGCACGTTGCCGTCGACGATGCGCTGGGCGAGCCCCTCGACGATGGCGGTCTTGCCGACGCCCGGCTCGCCGAGGAGGATCGGGTTGTTCTTCGTGCGCCGCGAGAGAATCTGGATGATCCGCTCGACTTCCTTCTCGCGGCCGATGAGCGGATCGAACTGCGCCTGGTGCGCCATCGCCGTCAGGTCGCGGGCGTACTCGGCGAGGAAGGGGAGCTCTTTCTTCTGCTTGTCGGCCTCGCGCTCCTTGAGGATGGAGATCGTCTCCTCGCGCACGCCGTAGACGTTGAGGCCCTTGGCGGTGAGGATGCGCGCGGCGGTCGACGACTCGACGCGGAGGATGCCGATGAGGAGGTGCTCGGTGCCGACGTACTGGTGGAGCATCGACTCGGCCTCGTGCGCGGCGTAGGCGAGGATCTTTTTCGATTCCTCGGAGAGCGGCAGCTCCGCGGACGAGGAGATGCGGTCGACGAAGAGTCGGTCGCCCTCGACTTCGCGGCGGATCTGCTCGGGCTTCACGTTGAAGCGGGAGAAGATCTCCTTGATGATCTCTTCGCCTTCACGCAGGACGCCGAGGAGGATGTGCTCCGACTCGATGACGCGTGAGCCCAGCTTGGAAGCTTCGTAGCGGGCGAAGAAGAGGGCGCGGCGTGCTTTCTCGTTGTATTTTTCGAACATGATGGATTTTATCGCTGCTTCATCTCGAAGATGCGGTCACAGCGACTCGCGAGCTCCGGGTTGTGCGTGACGATGACCGAGGTCAGACCTCTCTTCCTGTGACATTCTCGCATCAGATCGAAGACTCGCTCGCTGGTTTCGAGATCGAGGTTGCCGGTCGGCTCGTCGGCGAGGAAGACCTGAGGGTCGGTCAGGAGCGCGCGGGCGATGGCGACGCGCTGTTGTTCGCCGCCGGAAAGCTGATTCGGAAAATGTCGAGCTCTCGAATCGAGTCCCAGTTCTGAAAGCAAACTGGACGCACGCCGCAACGCCTCCTGCCGGTCGAACCTTCCGATCCATCCCGGCATGGCCACGTTCTCCACGGCGCTGAATTCAGGCAAGAGGTGATGAAACTGAAACACGAAGCCGACGGAGCGGTTGCGCCAGCGCGCCAGCTCGTCGTTGGACATGGTGGTGAGCTCGCGGCCGGCGATGTTGATCGAGCCGCTGTCGGGCCGATCGAGGCCGCCCAGCAGATGCAGCAGCGTCGACTTGCCGATGCCGGACGGTCCGACGACGGCCAGCATCTCGCCGCGCTCGACGCCCATCGTCAACCCATCGAAGACTCCCACCGGGACCTCGGCGTTCCGGTAGGTCTTCGAAAGACCTTGCGCTTCCAAAAACGCCATCGCTGGCGATTATAAGCACGCGCCGCGTGGACGACAGGCACTCTTGCCTGTCCTCCCCCGCCCCGAGGACAGGCAAGAGTGCCTGTCGTCCACGTCCTTAGCGAAGCTGATTCATGCGCCGGGTGAGCGCGGCGACGGAGCGCTCGTCCAGCGCGACGTGCACGACGCGGTCGCCGTCGATGATTCCGACCGACGTCGGATAGTCGAAGCGCCGCGGCCCCGCGCTCGCGGGATTGAAGAAGCGCACGCCGCCGGCGACTTCGTTGTGCGGCAGGTGGCTGTGGCCGAAGACGACGATGTCGGCGGGCCGTTGGCGCAGCGACGCGGCGACGTCTGCGCGCAGCTTGTGCGGCCGAGGCAGGATGTGCGTGACGAGCATCTTCACGCTGCCGATGGTCTTGCGCACGATGTCGAGCCCTGCGCTGCCGTCGTCGTTGTTGCCGAGGACCGCGGTGACCGGCGCGAGCTGCTCGAGCGCGCGCAGGACGTGCTCGCCGCCGATGTCGCCGGCGTGGACGATGTGGTCGATGTTGGCGAAGACGTCGGCGAGGCGCGGGTGCACGAGGCCGTGCGTGTCCGCGATGATGCCGATGCGCTTACTCAACGCGGAGCTCCTTCAGGACCACGGTGACGTCGCGCTCGTAGAGCCCGCCCCCGCGGATCGTCATCGACCGCGCCGGCTGTCCTCCGAACAACTCCCGCGGCTGCGTCACGATCGGCGACAGAAGAAACCCCGCGCCGGCCGTGCGGCGCAGAAAACGCCCCTCGATGCCGTTCACCGCGATCCGCAGCTCCGGCAGCTTGTACGCGAACGCCAGCAGTTTTCCGAGCATCGTCGTCTCCACGTGCACCTCGGCCCACAGCAGCGCCGCGGGAGGAATCGCAAGCGGCTCGCCAAGGCGGCCGTGCAGCGTGCGCGCGGCCACGACGCGCAGCGTCCGCGGCTTCATCCGGCGCATGGCCACGAAGTCGCGGCTGGCCGCGACCGGCGCGTAGTGCGCGAGGATCTCCGGCCACGACAGCGCGTCGTCGAGCGCCGGGTAACGGCCGTCGGTGTAGTTGATGGCGAAGAGGAGCGACTGCGGCGGATCGTCGCGGAGGTGCCGCGCGTTCATCGCCGCCAGCGCCGCGTCGTACGCGATGTAGCTCTGGAACACCGGCCGCGGCCGGTAGTCGAGGCCGTACGCGATGGCGACGGACTGCCAGTTGCCGTAGACGTCGACCGTGCCGTCGACCGGCGGCCGCGGAAGCCGCGCCCGGATCGACGCGAGGTCGCGCGCGTAGAGCGCATCGCTCGCGCGCTTCGCCGCGGCCGGATTCGCCATCGCGATGATCTGCCGCCCGAGCTCGCCCGGCGCCGGGAGATACGGCGCGATGATGGCGACGGCGGCGATGGCCGTCCAGCGCGGCGCGTAGGCGAGCATCAGCGTCAGGAGAGCCATCGGCGCGAGCGCGGCGTGGAAGATGTCGGCGCGGACGAGTCCCGCCTTCGCGAAGCCGAGGAGCAGCAGCGCGAGCGCGGCCGTCTCGATGGCGTCGCGGCGGAGCCAGGCCACGAACGCGATCGCCGCGACGAACATCAACACGGTGAGCACCGGCGTCGTCCCCGCCGACGCCGCCTCGCCGTAGCCGCTCGTCACGTGCCACGTCGCGCGCAGGAACGGCGCGATCCAGCCGAGGTCCTGCCCCGCGATCAGCCACCAGGCGAGGAGCGAGGCAGCGTAGACGATCGGCGTCCACGGCACGCGGCGCCGCCGCACTTCGTCGACGCCGATCGCGGCGACGACGACGCCGCCGAGGACGAGCGACGACGCCTTCACCAGGCCGAGGAGTCCCGTCGCCGCGATGGCGCCGATCGTCGTCGCCGAGTGCGCGCGCGCCGCGAACCAGGCGCGCAGCAGCAGCAGCGGAAAGACGAGCAGCATCCCCGCGCGCGGATCGGCCGCGAGCACGACGAGCATCGCCGCCGCGGCGACCGGGCGGTCGCGCAGCAGGAGCACCGCCAGCGCCGCCAGCGCGCTCCAGAGCGCGACGAGCGGCGCGTAGTTTCGCGGCGCGTAGCCGCGGAAGAGAAAGCCCCACGGACCGTACGTCGTGGCGAGGTGCCACGGCCGCCGCTCGGCGAACTGCACGTTGTGGACGAGAAAGAGCGAGTAGTCGGGCTCCACGCGCCAGGAGAGGCCGCGCGAGAGCAGCGACAGCGCTATATCAATGGTTGGTATAGCTGCGGGAACGGGCGGGAGCGCGGCCGCGTCGCCGAGGCGGTCGAGCTCTCCCTGCCACGGCACGATCACCAGCAGCGCGGCGACGATGATCAGGCCGAGGACCGCGGCGCGACGCACGCGCCGCAGTCTACGCCGCCCAGACGCTCGCTTTCTTCGCCCACGGCGAATCCGAGTAGCGCTGCGAGAACGCCTTGGCCGTCTCCCCGAGCGCGGCGCCGTTGCCCGTCCCCTTGTAGTTCGACACGCCCGCCCAGTACTGCGCCTCGGGCGCCGAATCGCTGTTCGGATGCCGCTCCACGATCTCGCGGAAGCGCCGCTCCGCCTCGTCGTAGCGCTTCCCGACGAAGGCCGCGTGCGCCAGGCCGAGCTCGAGCTGGGCCAGGAAATCGTCCTTCGGCAGGTAGCCCTCGATGCGATGCCGCTCGGTCCCGTCGCTGTCGAGGATCAGGATCGTCGGCGTCCAGTTCGCGCCGAAGCGCTCCATCGGCTGCGCGTCCTTGCGGACGTCGAAGCGCACCGGAATGAAGTTGCTGGAGATGAACTCGCTCACCTCCGAATCGGGATACACCTCGGCTTCCAGCCGAGCGCATCCCCCTCACATCGGTGCGGCGGTGAAATCGAGCAGCAGCGGCTTGCCGCTGCGCTTCGCCTCCGCCAGTGCTTCGTCCGCGTTCGTCTTCCATTCGATTGCCATAGAACCTCCTCCGAATCAGGGCGCAGGGCGCAGGGGGCGGGGCGCAGATCGAGCCGTCGCAACGACTACCACCTGCGCCCCGCGCCCTGCGCCCTGCCCCCTCCATTTTGATACGCTCGCGTCCATGCGAATCATCTGCCGGGCCCTCGCACTCCTTCTGCTCGCTTTGCCCGCGCTCGCCGACGACGTCGCCGAGGCGCGCAAAGTCTTCGAAGGCAACCTCGCAGCGATCCACGCGCACGACCGCGCGAAGTACCTCTCGTACTACCTGCACAGCGAGCGCCTCGTGCGCGGCGGCGCGACCGGCTTCTCGACCGGCTACGACGAGTTCGCCAAGGGCGCCGGCAGCGGCTGGCCCGACCTCCTCGAGGCCGACGACATCCACCTCACGCCGCTGCAGCCCGGCCTTGTCTACGGCACCTATCGCTATCGCGTCCGCTACGGCGCCGACGAGCACAGCGGCATCTCCGAGCGGCTTTTCGTCAAGACGCCGGACGGCTGGAAGATCGCCGTCACCGGCGCCGTCGACACGCCGCCCGGCACGCCGGCACCGCCGCGCGCGATCGCCGGCGCGACGCTGATCGACGGCCGCGGCGGCGCGCCGGTGCCGAACGCCACGATCGTGATGCGCGACGGCAAGATCGACTGCGCCGGCGCGTGCAAGGTCCCCGAGGGGATCGACGTCGTCGACGCGAAAGGGCTGTGGGTCACGCCCGGCCTCATCGACGCGCACGTCCACTTCTCGCAGACCGGCTGGGCGGACGGGCGGCCCGACTCGATCGACGTCCGGGCCACGCATCCGTACGAGAACGTCATCGCGGAGAACCGCCGCGACCCCGAGCGCTACGGCCGTTCATACGTCTGCTCCGGCGTCACGTCGGTGTGGGACGTCGGCGGCTACACCTGGACCCTCGGCCTGCGCGACCGCTTCGAGAACAACACCAGCGTGCCGCACGTCGAGGCGGCCGGGCCGCTGCTCTCGACGCTCGACCACTGGCTGAACCTCCCGGCCGAGCGGCAATTCATGGTGCTGAAGGACGAGAAGTCGGCGCGCGAGGAAGTGAAGTACCTCGCCGCGCAGGGGACGAGCGCGGTGAAGGTGTGGTGGATCGTCAGCCCGACGCTGACGGTCGAAGGCGCGGCGCCCGCGGTCGCTGCCGCGGCGGATGAGGCGCACAAGCACAACCTGCCTCTCATCGTGCACGCCACGGGGCTGGCCGAGGCGAAGGCGGCGCTGCGCAACGGCGCGAACGTGCTCGTGCACAACGTCGACGATCTGCCGGTCGACGACGAATTCATCGGGCTGGCCCGGGAGACGCACGCGATCCTCATCCCGACGCTGACGGTCGTCGGCGGCTACGGGCGGATGATCCACGGCGTCGCCGACCGCAAGCCGCCCGCGGTCGACGATCCGAACGGCTGCGTCGACCGCGCTACGCTGGCGAAGGTCGCCGAGACCGCCACGCTCGACGCGTCGCTCATCTCCGCCGACCGCGTCGGCCGCATGGACCAGCGCGTGGCGCGCATCGCCGCGGTGTCGACGGCGAACCTCAAGAAGCTGGTCGACGCCGGCATCCCCATCGCCACCGGCACCGACGCCGGCAACCCGCTCACGCTGCACGGGCCGGCGATCTACGCGGAGATGGAGGCGATGCAGAAGTCGGGGATGACGCCGATGCAGGTGATCGTGTCGTCGACGGCGGTCGCGGCGCGGGCGATGGGGCACGAGAAGCGCGCCGGCACGATCGAGAAGGGGAAGGACGCCGACCTCGTGCTCGTGGCCGGCGACCCGTCGTCGGACGTGGCGAACTTCCGGAAGGTGCGGTACGTCGTGCGCTCGGGCGTGGTGCGGTCGATCGACGACCTGCACGCGCTGGCGCAAAATCCGCAAAAATGAGGCGAGAGGCGGCGCGATGAGCGACGATCGTCCGGACGAGGCCCGCGAGAACTTCACGTACTTCGCGAACGAGTACGCGCAGGCATTGCAGGCGTACAAGGCGATCGAAGACCAGTCGACGACGCTGATGCTCCTCGGCGTCGGCGAGGACCTGCGCACGTTCCTCGACCAGTTTCTGGAGATGGCGGTGAAAACGCGCGCGCTGGCGATCGAGAAGAACGAGCCGAACTTCGCCGAATGGTTCGGCGAGCTGATCGAGAAGGCGGAGGCGTTGCGCGGTACAGTGACGCGATGAGTGTCATCCAGAGGCGCGCAGACGCCGAAGGATCCCCTGCCGCAGGGGATCCCTCGCTCCGCTCGGGATGACACGGCGTAGAATGCCGCGCTCCATGCGAGCCCTCGCCACGATCGGAGTCCTCATGACCGCCATCTCCGCCTCCGCCGCCACCGTCGACCAGCGCATCGACGAGCTCGCGAAACAGGTCGAGCCGTCGGTGATCGCCTGCCGGCGCGACATCCACCAGCACCCCGAGCTCGGCAACCGCGAGACGCGCACGTCGAAGCTGATCGCCGACAAGCTGAAGTCGCTCGGCATCGACGTGAGGACGCCGGTCGCGCACACCGGCGTCGTCGGCACGCTGCGCGGCGGCAAGCCGGGACGCACCGTGGCGCTGCGCGCCGACATGGACGCGCTGCCGGTCGTCGAACAGGTCGACGTGCCGTTCAAGTCGACGGTGCGGACGACGTACAACGGCCACGAGGTCGGCGTGATGCACGCCTGCGGGCACGACGCGCACGTGGCGATCTTGCTCGGCGTCGCGGAAGTGCTTTCGAAAGTCCGTGACGAGATCCCCGGCACGGTCGTCTTTCTCTTCCAGCCCGCCGAGGAAGGCGCGCCGGAAGGGGAGGAGGGCGGCGCGGAGCTGATGGTGAAGGAAGGCGCGCTGCAGAACGTGAACGCCGTCTTCGGGCTGCACGTGACGTCGCGCTATCCGGTCGGCGAGATCGCTTGGAAGCCGGGGGCGATGATGGCCGCGGTCGACTCGTTCAAGATCGTGGTGCGCGGCAAGCAGACGCACGGCGCGTACCCGTGGCTCGGCGTCGACCCGATCGTCGTCGCCTCGCAGATCGTCCTCGGACTGCAGCTGATCCCCAGCCGCCAGCTCGACACGACGCTGGCGCCGTCGGTCGTCACCGTCGGCGCGATCCACGGCGGCGTGCGCAACAACATCATCCCGGACGAGGTCGAGATGCTCGGCACGATCCGCTCGCTCGACAAGGCCATGCGCGAGGACATCCACGCGCGGATCAAGCGGACGGCCGAGGACATCGCCGCGGCCGCCGGGGCGAAGGCGGAGGTCGCGATCGCGCAGGGCTATCCGATCACGTACAACGATCCGGCGCTGACGCAGCAGGCGGTGCCGGAGCTGATGCGCCTCGCCGAGAAGACCGAGGTCGTGAATCCGACGCTCGGCGCCGAGGACTTCTCGTTCTACCAGCAGAAGGTGCCGGGGCTGTTCTTCTGGCTCGGGACGCGGCCGAAGAATCAGACGGCAGAGGAGGCGGCGTCGAATCACTCGCCGCTGTTTTACGTGGACGAGAGCGGCCTCGAGCTCGGCGTCCGCGCGCTGGCGCACGTGGCGGTCGACTACCTCCGCCGCTAACGCGGCGCCATCTGCTTGATGCGGCCCCAGTAGTCGGCGCCGGAGAGCCACTGCCCGCCGTCGATGACGAAGGCCTCGCCGGTGACGTAGCTCGCGTAATCCGACAGCAGGTACGCGGCGGCGTTGGCGACTTCTTCGAGGCTGGCGAAGCGTCTCAGCGGGATGGTGCGCCGGATCCCCTCTTCGATCATCGGATCGGGGAAGAGCCGCTTCGACGCCCCCTCGGTGTGCACCGGCCCCGGCGCGATGGCGTTGACGCGGATCTTGTGCCGCGCCCACTCGACGGCGAGGGTGCGCGTCATGGCCAGGACGCCGGCCTTGGCGCTCGCCGAGTGCACGACGCCCGGCGCGCCGGTCCACGCGTAGTTGGCGATGACGTTGAGGATCGAGCCGCCGCCCTTCGCCGCGATCATCCGCTTCCCGACCGCGCTGGTGCAGTAGAAGGTGCCGTTGAGGACGATGCCGATGACGGAGTTCCACCCGTTGACGGAGAGCTGCGCGCTCTCGACCATGAAGTTGCCCGCCGCGTTGTTGACGAGGAGGTCGATCTTCCCATGCTCGGCGACGACCTTCGCGGCCATTCCGTCGACCGCCTCGGCATCGCGTACGTCGAGGACGTGAAAGTGTGCCGCCCCCGCCCGCCCGGTCTCGCTCCGAAGCTGCTCGACCGCCGGCCCGAGGTGGTCTTCGCTGCGGCTGCAAAGGACGAGCGTCGCCCCGAGCTTCGCAAGCTCGCGGGCAATGCCGAAGCCGATGCCCGTGCCGCCGCCGGTAATGACGGCGACGCGGCCGTCGAAGGTGTGTTCTGGAAGCATTTGGACCTCTCTCTACAGGAGCTTCAGACCGAGATCGACGAAGTTGTCGAAGTCGCCATTATGGGTGATGAGAGGGGCGTCGTAGTCGAGGCAGACTTGGGCGATTAATGCATCCCCGAGCTTTGCCTTTCGCCCCAAGCGGATGAGTCCTGCGCGCATTTCGCCGGCGCGAACCCAATAACCGTCCAGTAGGTCGATGACCGGCAAAGCCAGAATGCGTCCGGCACCGTCGGGACTCAGGAACGGATTGCTCAACGCTTCGGTGACCACGACCGGCGGCAGGTACGCCTCTTCTCGAGCAACCGCATCGGCCACCGCTTTCGTATCGCGTCCCAAGAAGCCGGCCAGATACCGGTGAAGGGAGCTTGTATCGACTACAATCACTCGCGATCCGCGCGTAGCTGTTCGAGGTCGAGATCCCACCTCACTTTGCCGCGCAACTCAGCGAAACGTTCGTAAGCGCCCGCGGCCGCGGCTTCACGAGCTTTCTCCTCGGCTTCGGCGCGCGCCTCGGCCTTCTGCTCCGGCGTGAGTTGAATTGCTCTCCACTCCGCAAACGGATCTTCTGTTACCTTCGACATGATCCCATTCTCCCTCGGTCTGCTCCTGCTCGCAACGCGCACCTATAATCGCCTTCCGATGCGCCGCGCCGTCGTCCTCGCTTCGCTCGTCCTTCTCTCGCTCGCCTGCGCGAAGCAGCACGAGAAGCCCCTCGATGAAAAAGGCGAGAAAATCTATGCGCTGAAGGGGAAGATCCTCAGCCGCGATGCCTCCGACAACTCGCTCCGGCTCGACCATGAGGCCATTCCCGGCTTCATGGAAGCGATGACCATGGACTACCCCGTACGCGGCGCGAAGGTCGCGGCGTTGCCGCCCGACAAGAGCAAGGTCGAGGCGCGGCTGCACGTCGCCGACGACAAGTACTGGATCACCGACGTCAGGCGAGTCCCGTGAGCGAAGAGCGGCGCGCGTACCAGCGTCTCGAGCTGACGCAGCCGGTCGGCGGCGCGTTCGGCGGCGTGGCGCTGCGCATCGTCGAGGTCAGCGCGCGCGGCGTTCTCGCGCTGACCGACGAGCCGCTGCCGCCCGGCGCGCGCGGCGTCATCCGCTTCCGCTGGCGCGACGAAGACGTCGAGGCCGGCGCCGCCGTCGTCTGGTGCGAGGAGGGGCGGGTGGGCTTCCGCCTCGACGAGATTCCGCCCGTGCTGCGCGCGCTGCTCGAGGCCTCCGTCACCGCGCTGCTCCGCGCACAGGAAGCGGCCGAGCACGCGCCCATCGTCGAGGTCGACGAGCTCCATCACGCCGACGTTTTCTACACCTACACCTTCGACGAGGGCGCGTGGAGCCGGCGCACCTCGCTGCTGCCCGATCAGCCGCCGAACGGCTTCACCATCGCGCCGTCCGAGCCCGCCGCCAACGTCGAGCTCCTCTGCCGCACGTTCGAGCGCGGCGACGCCGAGACGCGGCGCCTCACGCGCCTCTTCGCGGAGCTGAGCGTCACTCGCTTGCCACTGATCCGATGAGCACCGCCGGCACGATGCTGCCTGCCTCCGCGCGCGTCGTGCCGCGCTCCAGGATCGCCAGCGCGTTCGCGCCGATCATCGACGTCAGCACCCCCGAGCCCTGCGCCGGCGCCGGATGCGCGACGAGCTCGCCGCCGGCCGCGACGACGCGCACGCGGTAGTACGTCCGCCGCTCGCCCTTGCCGCGGATCGGCGCGGCGAGGCGCGCGTTCGCGACCGGCGGAAGGATCGCGCGCTGCTGTCCCATGGCCTTGCGGATCGACGGCGCAACGAAGAGGTGGAACGACACCATGCACGACACGGGGTTGCCGGGCAGGCCGAAGTAGAGGCGGTCGCGCAGGCGCGAGAGGACGACCGGTTTGCCGGGCTTCATCGCCACCTGCCAGAACTTCGTCTCCGCGCCGAGGGAGTCGAGCGCGTCCTTGACGAAGTCGAACGCGCCGGCGGAGACGCCGCCGGACGAGACGACGAAGTCCGACGACAGCGCCGACTCGATCGCCGCCACCGTCGCGTCGGCGCGGTCGGGGACGATCGGCAGGACGCGCGGCAGCGCGCCGGCCTCGCGCGCCAGCGCCGCGAGGGCGTAAGCGTTGGAGTTGACGACCTTGCCGAGGACGCGCGGGGCGTCGACGTCGATCACCTCGTCGCCGGTCGAGAAGATGGCGATCTCCGGCCGCCGCCCGACGCGCACGACGCGCTGCTGCACGCTGGCTAGCACGCCGAGCTCGCCGGCGCGGATCGGCGTGCCGTCGCGCAGCACGACGTCGCCGGCGCGCATGTCCTCGCCGCGTTTGCGCACGTTCGCGCCGCGCGGCACGGCCTCTGAGATCCTCACGACCTCGGCGCCGGCATCGGTCAGCTCGACCTGCACGACCGCGTCGGCGCCCTCGGGCAGCAGCGCACCGGTCATGATGCGGATGGCCGTCCCCGCCTCGACGCGCTTCTTGGCCACGGTGCCGGCCGGCAGATCCTCGATCACGCGCAGCGACAGCGGCGCGCCCGCGACGTCCTCGGCGCGCACGGCGTAGCCGTCCATGGCGCTGTTGTCGCGCTGCGGCACGTCGTCGGGCGCGGCGACGTCCTGGCGGAGGATGCAGCCGAGGGCGTCGGCAAGCGCGATCTCCTCGGCGTCGAGCACCGCCACCTCGGCGAGCACGCGCCGCTGCGCCTCCTCGACTTCGATCATCTGCTCGCCGCGCGGGCGCTGAAACGTCGTCGGCATGCGCGTATGTTAGACGCGCCCCGCCCGCCGCCCGTACAGCAACGCATGAAGTCGCTATTGGCGGTCGTGTCCTCGCTCCTCGCCACCGCCGCGCTGGCGCAGCCGTTCGTCTCGCCGGAGGTGACGACGCCGGTCATGGAGCGCTCGCCGTTCTCCACGCGCACCGCGGCGGCGGCATCGCTGGCGCGCGACGGCGACGGCTTCGTGGCCGCGTGGAGTGCCGGCGCCTCGTCGTCGCACATCTTCGCGGCGCGCCTCGACGCATCGTTGACAGCGATCCCGCCGATCCGCGAGTTCGCGCCGTTCTCCGGCGAGGCCTACGACGCGAGCTATCCCGACATCGCTCCGATCGACGGCGGCTACGCGCTGGTCTGGATCGAGCGCGAGCGGATCGCGCAGCCGCGCGCCGCCACGGTCATCCTGGCGCGGCTCTCATCGGGCTTCGAGCCGCAACCGGCAACGACCGTCCTGCCGGTCATCGACTCCGGCGTGGCGCGGATCGTCGGCGGCGACGCGAATGGCGTCTCCGTGCTCGTGCAGGGGTACGTCGCCACGGTCAACGCGAACGGCACGCATCTGCTGACCCAGCTCACGAATTGGGATGTCGACGACGCGGTCGCGCTCGGCGGATCGATCGGCATGACCGCGGTCCGATTCGTGCCGTCGGTGTGCGGCCGCTTTGGGTGCTTGCCGTCGTCCTCGACCGTGATGATGTATTGCGGCGGCTTCACGATGACCGGGGCGATCCAGTCTTCGATTGCGAGCGCGCAGGATTTGACGGCCATCGGATACGGCGGAGGCACGTACGTCATCGTCTCGCTCATCCGAAATCCGATCGGCAGCCTGTCCGCGATCCGTGTCCGCGACAAACTTCGGTTGGAGAGCCCCGGCGCGCCGTTGTTTCTCGATCATTTCGTTCCCGACGAAGTGCCGGTGCGTCCTTCCATCGCCTGGGACGGCGAGCGTTTTCTGATCGTCTGGAGGTCGGGGCACGACATCGCCGGCGCCACGATCGAAGAGAACGGAGCGGTGCACTCGTTCACGCTCGTGGCCACGGATGACGACGAGCGAAACCCGATCGTCGTCGGTGTCTTGCCGGGGCGCTTCGCGCTCGCGTACGAGGTGCACGTCGACGCCGGCCACCGCCGCCTCGCCGCGCGCTACGTCGACTTCCGGCGCATCCGCCAGCGGCCGAGCCGCTGAGCGCAACGGAGGAGTTGCTGTATGAGCCTGCTTGCCGCGTCTCTCCTGCTGGCCGTTGCGCCCGTCGTCGGACCGGAGATCGCCTCTACGCCGATTCGCGCGTTTGACGGCTTCCCGCATGCCGCGCCGCTCGCCACCGACGGCGACGGCTTCGTCCTCGCGTTCACCGCGGTGAGCGACGGCGGCAAGGCGCGCACGACCGTGATGCGCCTCGACTCGCAAGCGCACGCCGTTGCCGGCAGCGCGCGCGAGCTTCCGGCGACGCAGCCGTATTACGACGCCGTCGACCCCGACGTCGTCGCGGCGCCGAACGGTTTCTATGTCGCGCAGACCGAGCTCGCGCCGCTCTCGTCGCGTGTCGTCGTCTGGCATCTCGACCGCGCGCTGCAGCCGGACGCGCTGCCGTTCAGCATCGTGCCGACGGAGAAGGGGATCGGCTCCGCGATCGTGCCGCCGGGACTCGTGCGCGTCGCCGGCAACCGCGTCGCCGTCGTCGCCGATCACGTCATCGCCGACTACGACCTCGGCGGCGCGCCGCTGCGCGAGACGCCGGTGACGTTCGCCGCGGACGACGCCGCGTTCGCGGGCGGAGCGCTCGTGACGGCCGGCGTCGAGTCGTCGCCGTACGTGCAGGTCTGCTGGTGGTTCTGCACCACGACGCCGATGCACTTCAACGTCCTCCTCACGACGGACGGCACGTATCCGCTGCCGGCGACGTATCAGTCGTTCTTCAGCGACGACCGCGCCGCCATCGCCGCCGGCGGATCGACGCTGCTCTACGTCTTCGACCGCCACTTTCAGCAGACCGGCGATCCCGGCGGCTACATGAGCTTTCTCCGCTTCGAGGCGCCGCGGCTCGGCCAGCTCGATCTCGAGCCGCGGACGATCGGCCCGTTCGAGTCGCTGCCCGGCGATCCGCCGCAGCGGCCCTCCGTCGCCTTCGACGGCATCCGCTTCGTCGCGGTCTGGCGGACGGTTGCGGCCGGCCGCCACGCCCTCGGCGCCGCCGCCATCGAGCCCGACGGCGCCGTCACGCCGATCGACATCCCGAACCTCGCCGACGAGACGCTGCCGTTCGTCGCCGCCGCCGGTCCGAACCGTTTCCTCGTTTCCTACCTGACCCGCAGCGGCAATGTGAACCGCGTGGCGGGGCGCTTCATCACATTCGGCGGACGAAGGCCTGTGGTAAAGAGGTAAGCGATGGCCCTCCTGCTCGCGTCGCTCGCCTTTGCCGCGGCCGCCGCTGCTCCCGTCGTCGGGCCGGAGATCGCATCGGAGCCGATTCGAACCCTCGACTCGACCGGTGCGGAGCGCAGGCCGGCCGCTCCGCTCGCCACCGACGGTGACGGCTTCGTCCTCGCGTACACGATCGCGAACGACCAGGGAAAAGGGCGGACGATGGTCGCTCGTCTCGACTCTCGGGCGCAGGCCGTCCCCGGCACTGCGCGCGAGCTCCCGGTCACGCAGCCGTACTACGACGCCGTCGTTCCCGACATCATCGTCGCGCCCGACGGCTTCTTCGTCGCGCAAAACGAGATCGCGCAGTCTTCGTCGCGCGTCGTCGTGTGGCACCTCGACCGCGCGCTCCACGCCGACGCCGCGCCCTTCGCCGTCGTTCCGGCGGACACGTTCCTGTCGCCCGGGACCGTGCGGATCGCGGGCAACCGCGTGGCTGTCATTGCCGAGCGTCTCTTCCTGAAGACCACCGTCGCGGAGTTCGACCTCGCGGGAACGCCGCTGCGCACCACGATCCTGAACTTCGTCACGGACGACGCCGCGTTTGCGGGCGGCGCGCTCGTCACCGCCGGCCTCGATACCGTGGCCGAGCACCAGAGCTGCTCGTTGTTTGCCTGTACGACCATCCCGATGCACTTCGACGTGTTCCTCAGCTTCGACGGCAGCTATCCGCTGCAGGGGTCGTATTCGTTCTACAGCGACGACCGCGTCGGCGTGGCCACCGACGGATCGACGCTGCTCTACCTCTTCGATTGGCGGCTGCCGCTGTCCAGCCACAGCGTCATGAGCTTTCTCCGTTTCGACGCCACGAGCCGCCGCGCGATCGACCTCGAGCCGCAGACGATCGCGTCGTACGAGCCCGGGCCTCATTCGCCGGCGCGGCCGGCCGCTGCATTCGACGGGACGCGCTTTCTCGTCGTCTGGCCGAGGGCCGGTGGCGATCGCGCGGGCATGGCCGCCGCAGCCATCGAGCGCGACGGCACCGTCACGCCCATCGACATCCCCAACCTCGCGGACGAGACGTCGCCGTTCGTCCTCGCCGCCGGCCCGAACCGCTTCCTCGTTTCGTACCTGTCGCGCCGCGGCGCCGAGTTTCGGATCGCGGCGCGCTTCATCACCTTCGGACGCCGTCACGTTGCCGGCATCCGTTAATAGGGGGTAATGCCATGCCGCTCCTTCTCGCTTCGCTTCTTCTCGCCGCCGCAGCCTCCGCGCCCGTCGTCGCTCCGGAAAACCTCTCGCCCGCGATGGGCGCGCCGCCGGTCTATGCGATGGCCGGCCCCTCGTCGGCCGCCGTTCGCGACGGCGACGGCTTCCTCCTCGCGTTCTCCGCACAAGATGCGAAGTGGCCGCGCGCGCGGACGTTCGTGACGCGGCTCGACGCCTTCGGAAAGATGGCCGGCAATCTGACCGAGATTCCGGTCGGCACGAACGACGGCGCCGACGCCGTACTGCCGTCGATCGTCGTCGCGCCCGACGGCTGGTACGTCGCGCAGATGGAGCAGACGACGAGCGCGCCCGGCACCGGCATCGTCTGGCGCGTGAATCCGAACCTGCCGCTGCCGTCGACTCCGTTCGCCAGGCTGACCGGCCCGCTGTTCCTCCGCGGCGCCAACGGAAAGTTCTTCGCCTCCTCGTTCAACACGATCTTCGAGTACACGCTCGACGGCGCGCTCGCCGCCACCTATCCGAACAACGTCGCCGACGACATCGTGGCTCTCGGCGGCAAGCCGCTGCCGGTCGGACACCTCGCGTTGCCGTACACGCCGTGTTTCCTCCCGCCGTGCGGCAACCAGCCGTCGACGCCCGCTTACTTCATCATCGTCGGCCTGTACGAGCCCTCGGCCACGTTCGCCTTCTTCAGCAACCACGGCGTCGGCGTCGCGACCGATGGCGCGACGCTGCTGACCGCGTTCTACAGCGGCGATCCGCGCACCGGCGGCGACGTGAAGTTCATCCGTTTCGATGACGATGGAAAGGCGATCGGCGACGCGCGCACGCTCGGCGCGTTCGACGGCGATCCGCTGCAGCAGCCGCTTCGCCCCGCGGTCGCGTACGACGGCGCCCGCTACGTCGTCGTCTGGCAGACCGGCCACGCCATCGCCGCCGCCGCCATCGACGGCGACGGCAACGTCACGCCCATTCCGCTTCCGCACCTCGGCGACGACACGCAGCCGAACGTCGTCGCCGCCGGCCGCGGCAAGTTCCTGCTCTCGTACGGCGCCGTGCGCAACGGCGAGTGGCACCTCGCCACGCGCCTCGTCTACTTCGATCTCGGCAGGCGCCCGGTCGCGCGGCGCTGAAGGAGGAACTCCCGCACGACCTCGGCGACGTCGCGCTTCTTGCCGTCGACCTCGTAGTTGAGGCGCCGCATCGCCGCGTCGTCGATCGTGTTCGCCAGCGACGCCAGCGCCCGCGACGCGCCGCCGCACTTGCGGTCGACGTCGCCGCGCGCGACGACGGCGGCGTCGTACGGCGGGAAGTAGTGGAGGTTGTCGTCGAGCGCGACGAGGCCGAGCGAGTCGATCAGGCCGTCGGTCGAGTTGCCGGCGATGAGGTCGATCTCGCCCGACGCCAGCGCCTTGTACGTGAGGCCGAGGTCCATCGTCTTCGGCGGCGTGGCCACGTCGAGGCGGTAGCGCGCCACGAGGCCGGGCCAGCCGTCGGGACGCTCGACGAACTCGTAGCCGAACCCAGGGCGCACCTCGGCCTGCACGCTGCGCAGGTCGGCGATCGTGCGCAGCGCGTGCTGCCGCGCGTAGTCGCGGCGGACGATCATCGCGAACGTGTTGTTGAAGCCGAGGTTCGGACCCCAGCGCAGGCCGCGCTTCGCGTAGGCGGCGGCGACGATGCGGTCGACGGCGGCGCGGTCGTTCGTGGCCGGCTGGTGCAGGATCGCGGTGAGCGCGGTGCCGGAGTATTCGACGTAGGCGTCGAGCGAGCCGGAGGCGATGGCGGAGTCGCAGACGAGGGAGCCGCCCATGTTCAAGCGGCGGTCGACGGTGCAGCGCTGCGATTCGAGCGTCTGCGCTAGGAGCTCGCCGAGGATCACGGACTCGGTGAAGTTCTTCGAGCCGACGACGACCGGCGGCTTGCTGCACGCGAGCGCGAAGAGGACGGCGGCGGCGACGACACAGCGCTTCATCGGATGAGTCTACGTTCGATCGCGCTCATCACGACGTCGGCGACGAGGGCGAGGGCGGCGGCGGGGAGCGCGCCGGCGAGGATCAGCTTCGAGTCGACCATGGCCACGCCGCGGAAGATCAGCGTGCCGAGGCCTCCGCCGCCGATGGCCGCGGCAATCGTGGCCACGCCGATCGCCGTCACCGTGGCGATGCGGATCCCCGCGACGATCGACGGCATCGCCAGCGGCAGCTCGACCTCGAACAGCAGTTGCCGCGGCGTGAAGCCCATGGCCACGCCCGCCTCGCGCACGGCCGGCTCGACGCCGCGGATGCCGGTCACGGTGTTGCGCACCACCGGCAGCAACGAATAGAGGATGAGTGCGACGATGGCCGTGCGCATGCCGATGCCCCCGATGAATGGAATCGGGATCAGGAAGCCGAAGAGCGCCAGCGACGGGATGGTCTGAATGGCGTCGACGACGCGCAATGCCGCGCCGCCGGCGCGCGCGCGGCGCGCCGCCCAGATGCCGAGCGGGACGCCGATGGCGATGGCGATCACCACCGCGACGACGACGATGACGACGTGCTCGCCGGTGGCGCGCAGGATGGTGGTCATGCCGGCAGGCTCGCTGCGGCGACGAGCGCGCGCACGGCCGGCGCGTCGTGGCGCGGAAGCTCGCGCGCCGGCGTGTCGGCGACGATGCGCCCGCCGTCGAAGACGACGACGCGCTCGGCGACGCGCATGGCCTCCGCGAGGTCGTGCGTGACGAAGACGATCGTGGCGTTGCGCTCCTCGCGGATGGCGGTGAAGGAGTCCTGCAACTCGCGTCGGACGATCGGGTCGAGCGCGCCGAACGGCTCGTCGCAGAGAAGGATGCCGGGCCGCGCCACGATTGCCCGGGCGATGCCCACGCGCTGCTGCTCGCCGCCGGAGAGGCTGCGCGGATACCTGCCGGCGAACTGCGCCGCCGGCAGGCCCAGCCTGTCGAGCAGCTTCGTCGCCTCCTCGCGCGTTTTCGTCTCGTCCCACTTCAGCAATCGCGGCAGCGTGGCCACGTTTTCGTAGACGGTGCGGTGCGGAAAGAGACCGGAGCCCTGGATGATGTAGCCGGTCCGCCTGCGGAGCGGAATGAAATCGGTGACGGCCGCGCCGTCGATGATCACGTCGCCGCGCGTCGGCGTGGCCAGGCCGTTGATCAGGCGCAGCGACGTCGTTTTCCCCGCGCCGCTGCGGCCGATGAACGCGACCGCTTCGCCCGCGCCGATGCGCAAGTCGAGGTCGTGAAGGATGCCGGCGACGGAGACGCCGCGGAATTCGATCGAAGCGGGCATGGGGTGATTGTAGGTTCTTAGTTGTTGGTTCTTAGTTGTTAGTTTGAAAACCGAAAAACTAAGAACTAAGAACTAACAACCTACAATCGCCCCGTGAGCCGCCGAGTCGCGTATTTGCTCTTGATCGCCACGGCGGCGACGCGCCTGCTGATCCAGGCCGCGGCGATGCCGCCGTACGCCGGCCTCGACGAGCTCTATCACGTGGCGCGCCTCGCATTCGTCGCCGAGGAGCATCGGAACCCGACGGCGAGCGAGGCGTCGGTGCCGCCGGACCTCGAGGCGACGCTGGAGCGGAAGTGGGACGCCGTGCCGTCGTTCGCGCTGCTGCAGGCGGAGTGGCGCGGGCCGGCGGTGCGCGACCGCGCCGTGACGCCGCGGCCGTACGCGCGCCCGAATTACGAGGCGCAGCAGCCGTCGCTCTACTACTCGCTGGCCGCGCCGCTCGCGCGCCTCTTTCCGCGGACGGTGCTGACGCAGTTGCGCGTCTGGCGGCTCGTCAGCGTCTGTTTCGCATTGATCGTCATCGCGGCGACGGCGACGATCGGCGAGCGTTGGTTCGGCGGCGCCGGGATCGTCGCCGCGGGCCTCGTCGCGTTCATCCCGACGTGGGAGACGCTGGTGACGCGCGCGAGCAATGACGCGTTCGCGTGCGCGCTGGTCGCGGTGGCGGTGGCCGTGTCATCCCGAGCGGAGCGAGGGATCCCCTTTGGTGGGGGATTCCTCGCTCCGCTCGGAATGACACTGGCGGAGTCGATCTTCTGGGCGCTCGCCATCGCCGCAAAGCTCTACACGTGGCCGCTCGCCATCGCCCTTCCATTCTTCTGGCGCTGGCAGCGCGCCTCGCGCTGGCGCGCGATCGCCGTCGTGGCTTCCTGCGCGATCTCCGCCACGCTCACGATGACGGAGCTCCGCGCGCGCACCGGCACCGCGATCGGCGTCCACTTAGCGCACGGCGGTGCCGCGCTCGGCGTCGTGGACGTCATCAAAGTCACGATCGCCTCGGCCGCCTGGACGAGCGGCGAACATTGGGATGCGCTGCGGCCGCTCGGGATCGCGCTCTACGCCGTTCCGATCGCCGCCGCCATCGCGTTCGCGCCGCGCCGCCGCGAGCTGTGGGCGCTCACCGCCGCGTTGCTCGCGGCGTTCGCGCTCGCGCAAGCGGTCAACTTCGCCGGCTCCGCGCGGGTGGGCGGCGGCGAGGGGTGGTACTGGTTCGTCCTCGTGCCGGTGCTCGTTCCCGCGCTGCTCGCGCCGGCGGTCCGGCGCTTCCCGCTCGTCGCGCTCTGGATCGTCGCCTGGGACGCCGTCATCACCGCGCACCTCTTCCGCACCTGGGCGGGAGAGCTGTCGTCGAAGCATCCGAGCTGGCTGTTCCGCTGGGGCCGCGATGCGTGAGTGGCGGATCGCGGCGCTCGTCTTCGCGCTCGCCGCGGCGCTCTTCACGGCGAAGGGATTTCTGCCTGGGCGCGTCTTCCTGCCGCTCGACCTGCCGCTCGACTACGGCGCGTGGAAGCACGACCCGAACGTGCGCGTGCCGGTCTCGAACAAGCTGCTGAGCGATGCCATCCTCGAGTTCCGCCCGTGGGACCACGAAGTGCGGCGGCTCGTCGCGTCACGGCAGTTCCCGTGGCGCAATGTTTGGGCGGCGGACGGCGAGCACCTCTTCGCGAACCCCGAGGCGTCGCTGATCTTTCCGCTGACGTGGCTGCGCATCGCGATGGGCGACCGCGGCTGGGCGCTGAACGCGTTTCTGAAGTTGTTTCTCGCGGGACTCGGAATGTGGTGGCTGGCACGCGAGGGCGCAGGGCGCAGGGGGCAGGGCGCAGATGATGGCGTCGCGGGAACACCACCTGCGCCCCGCGCCCTGCGCCCTGCGCCCTACGACCGGCTTGGCGCGCTGCTCGCCGGATTCGTCTACATGACGTGCGGCTACATGACTGTCTGGCTCCTCTCGCCGCACACGAACGTCTACGCGATGCTGCCGTGGCTCGCCGCGTCGGCGCTGACGCGGCGCTGGCCGGCGACGTTCGCGTTCGCGGCGCTGGCAACCGCGGGCGGGCATCCCGAGACGCTCTTCTACGGCGTGGTGGCAATCGCGATCTACGTCTGGAGCGCGCGCTGGCTGGCGTGGGCGTTCCTCGGCTTCGCGCTCTGCGCCGTGCAGCTCGTGCCGTTCGCGATGGCGGCCTCGCACAGCGACCTTCTCGCGCAGCGCCTGCAGAGCGGCGTCTCGACGCGCTGGTACGCGATCCCCGCGACGCTTCTCCCCGGCTACCTCGGCTCGCCGCTGAAAGGCGAGATCGACCTCAGCGCCCTCGGCGCCGAGAACTTCAACGAGCGCGCTGGCGGCTACGCGGGGTTGTGCGCCTTGATCGTGGTGCTCGCCGCCTGGCGCCGCGTTCCGCGCCGCGCGCTCGTGATCGCGCTCGCCGCGCTCGTGCTCTCGTGGCACCTGCCGCTGCTGCGGCTCATCGCGAAGATCCCGGGAGCGACCGAGCGGCTCGGCCTGGTCTTCTGCTTCTTCATCGCAATGTGCGTTCCCGTCGCGCTTGACGATTTAAAACGGAGATTCACCCTCATTACGATTGGTGCGGCGGTGGCGGTCGTCGGAGTCGTGCTGGCTTTGCCCATTGCGAGACCGCTACTCGAGCATGCCGCGAGGCAGGGCGTTGCGCTCCTCCAGCATCGCGGCTATTTCCACCGTCCATCGCAGATCTACGAAGCGCGGCTCGCCGGCTACCTCGCCGGCTTCGCCGCCGTCGCCTTGCGCCGCATCGCCGTCCCCGGCCTCTGCGTGGCCATGCTCGGGGTCGGGCGGCGGGGGTGGGCGGTGGCGGCGATCGTCGTCGAGATGGCCGTCTTCGCCTACGGCTACAACCCGGCCGTGCGCGACATCCCCATGCCGGCGCTTCCGCACGACAGCCGCTTTCTCGTCACCGCGGACGACGACGTTTTTCCGCCGAATCTCGCCACGCTGCAGCAGGTGAGGGATGAGCGCGCCTACGACGTCCTTCGCTCCGGGCCGCCGCAGATGCAAGGCGTGAAGTGGCGCGTCACCGATCACGGCATCGTCGAACTGCCCAACGCCACGCCGCGGCCGCTGCCGCGGAACGCGCCGCCGCCCGGCCTCGGCATTGGCCTTGCGATCAGCATTGCAGCCCTGGCGATAGAATTCTTCTTGCATGACCGCCACGCTTCCGGCTGAACCTCCGGCGCGATCCGCGCGCTCGTCGCGCATCCCCGTCGCCGTCCTCGGCGCCACCGGCTCCGTCGGGCAGCGCTTCGTGCAGCTCCTCGAGCACCATCCCTGGTTCCGCCTGCACGAGGTCGTCGCCTCGGAGCGCAGCGCCGGCAAGAGCTACGCCGACGCCGCCGACTGGCGCCTCGACACGACGCTCCCCGGCGACAGCGCGAACCTCACCGTCAAGCCGCTCGGCAGCGAGCTCGAATCGACGCTGCTCTTCAGTGGCCTCGATTCGTCGGTCGCGGGTGAGGCCGAGGAGCACTACGCCGACCGCGGCTGCGTCGTCGTCTCCAATTCGAAGAACCACCGCATGGGCGCCGACGTCCCGCTGCTCCTCGCCGAGATCAACGCCGATCACGTCGCCGCCATCGAGAAACAGCGGCAGCGCCGCCGCGGCTACATCATCACGAACTCGAACTGCTCCACGATGGGCCTCGCGCTCGCCATCGCGCCGATCGAACGCAAGTGGGGCATCGAGCAGATGCACGTCACCACCATGCAGGCCGTCTCCGGCGCCGGCTGGAACGGCGTCACGTCGCTGGCCATCCTCGACAACGTCATTCCGTACATCAGCGGCGAGGAAGAGAAGATCGAGGTCGAGCCGCGCAAGATCCTCGGCGCGTGGGACGGCGAGCGCTTCGTCTACGCGCCGATGCGCATCTCCGCGCAGACGAACCGCGTCCCGACGATCGACGGCCATCTGATGACGATCTCCCTCGCCGTGCGCAGCGACGTGCCGTCGATCGATGAGATCAAGCAGGCGCTGCGCGACTTCAGCGGCGTCCCGCAGCAGCTGCGGCTCCCGAGCGCGCCGAAACATCCGATCCATGTCCTCGAGGAGCCCGACCGCCCACAGCCGCGCCTCGACCGCGACCGCGAGCGCGGCATGGCCGTCAGCGTCGGCCGCATCCGCCCGTGCCCGCTGCTTCACATCCGCATGGTCGCGCTCGTCCACAACACGATCCGCGGCGCGGCGGGGGCGGCGCTGCTCAACGCGGAGCTGCTCGAGGCGAAAGGACTGCTGTGAACACTCGTCATCCTGAGCGCAGCGAAGGATCTCCGCCGACGAGATCCTTCGCCGTCTGCGCGGCTCAGGATGACGGGGCGGCGAAGAGGTCGCGATGATCGTCATCAAATTCGGCGGCACCAGCGTCGGCGACGCGGAGCGCGTGGCGAACGCGATCGAGATCGTCGCCGAGCGGCAGCACCGCAAGCCGATCGTCGTCGTCTCCGCGCTGGCGGGCGTGACGAACGACCTCGTCGCCGCCACCGAGGCCGCGCGCCTCGGCGACGTCGACCGCGTCGCCGAGATCATCGACCGCGTCCGGCAGCGCCACGAGGACGTGGCCACGCGCCTCGTCCAGCAGAAATTCGACTTCTTCGAAGCGTTCCTCAAGCAACTCCAGAAGCAGATCGACCAGGTGCGCACGATCCTGCACGGCATCGCGCTGCTGCGCGAGATCACGCCGAGGGCGAAGGACAAAGTCGTCGCCATCGGCGAGAAACTCTCGTCCGTCCTCTTCGCCTATTCGATGATGATGCGCGCGCTGCCGGGAGAGCTCGTGCAGTCCGAGGACGTCGTCATCACCGACGACCGCTTCGGCGAGGCCAATCCCGACATGGACGCCACCACCGCCGCCGCGCGCCGCGCGCTGCTGCCGCTCCTCGATCGCGGCCTCATCCCGGTCATGGGCGGCTTCATCGGTCGCACCGCCGACGGTGCCACGACGACCCTCGGCCGCGGCGGGTCCGACTACAGCGCCGCCATCATCGGCGCGGCCGCCGGCGCCGAGGAGATCCAGATCTGGACCGACGTCGACGGCATGATGACCTGCGATCCGCGCCTCATCCCCGGCGCGCGCGTAATCGACCGCATCGCCTACGACGAGGCGGCGGAGCTGGCGTGGTTCGGCGCGAAAGTTCTCCATCCGAAAACGATCGCGCCGGCGGTCGGCCTGAACATCCCGGTGCGCGTGCTCAACACGCACAACGTCGCCAGCCTCGGCACGGTCATCACGCGCGACGGCGACGACCGCGGCGCCGGCCCGCGCGCCGTGGCGGTCAAGCGCAATATCGCCGTCGTGCACATGACGTCGAACAAGATGCTCGGCGCGCACGGCTTCCTGGCGCGGCTGTTCAAGGTCTTCGAGGAGCTCGAGATCTCCGTCGACCTGATCACGACGTCCGAGGTGTCGGTGTCGGTGACGGTCGATGACACGAACAACCTCGACGCGCTGAAGGCGGCGCTCGCCGACGTCGCCGAGGTGCGCATCGACGGCGATCAATCGATCATCGCCGTCGTCGGCCGCAACCTGATGGGCGAGTCGATGGTCGGCCCGGCCATCTTCGACGCGCTCGCCGGCGTGCCGCTGACGATGTTCTCCCTCGGCCGCTCCGGCCTCAACCTGTCGATCGTCGTCGAAGACCGCGACGCCGACCGCGCGATCAAGTCGATCCATCACGCGTTGTTCGAGGCGCCGGTCGGAGTGGCATGATGCGCGTGGCGCTGCACGGCTACGGCAAGATGGGCCGCACGGTCGAGAAAATGGCGAAGGAGCGCGGGCACGAGGTCGTCTGCGTTTTCGACGTCGACCGCGACGAGTCGCTCGCCGGCGCCGAGGTGCTGATCGACTTCTCGCACGCGTCCGCGCTCGATCATGCGCTGGCCATCGCCTGCGAGAACAAGCTCGACATGGTCATCGGCACGACCGGCTGGAACGAGCGCGCCGGCGACGTCCGCGCCCGCGTCGAGAACGCCGGCATCGGCTGCGTCTACGCGTCGAACTTCTCGCCCGGCGCGAACGTGACGTTTGCCCTCGCGCGCAAAGCCGGCGAGCTCTTCGCGCGCTTCCCGCAATACGCGGCCGGCATGGAGGAGCGCCACCACGCGCAGAAGAAGGACGCGCCGAGCGGCACGGCGCTGCGCATCGCGCGCGAGGTCAAGGAGGGGAGCGATGGGAAGCTCGACCCGCCGGTCGCCGCCTCGCGCGTCGGCAGCGAGTTCGGCCTGCACACGCTGTTTTTCGATTCTCCCGACGACCTCGTCGAGCTCTCGCACCGCGCCCGCGGCCGCGAGGGCTTCGCGCGCGGCGCGGTCTTTGCGGCGGAGATGGTGCGGGGGAAAAAAGGGTTGATCACGTTCGACGAATTGGTGTTCGGAGACGCATCATGACCGTGTCATTCCGAGCCGCAACGACGGCGAGGAATCTCCCGCCGACGGAGCGGGCGTTGCGCGGCGGCAGGGGATCCCTCGCTGCGCTCGGGATGACACGCGACGGAGACGCATCATGACGACGAAATTTCGCGGCCTCGGCGTGGCCCTGATCACGCCGTTCAAGACGGACGGCGCGCTCGACGAGGCGGCGCTCGAGCGCTTCATCGACTTTCAGATCGCCGAGGGGACGAACTTCCTCGTCCCGTGCGGCACCACCGGCGAGAACCCGGCGCTGACGCAGGACGAGCATCGCCGCGTCGTCGAGATCGCGGTCAAGCGCAGCAACGGCCGCGTGCCGGTGCTCGCCGGCGCCGGCTCGAACTCGACGGAGAAAGCCATCGAGCTTGCCCTCATCGCCATCGACCTCGGCGCCGACGGCGTCCTCACCATCACCCCGTACTACAACAAGCCGACGCCCGACGGCCTGCGCCGCCACTTCGGCTTGCAGGCCGAGGCCATCGACAAGAAGCACGGCGGCTTCCCGATGATCATGTACAACGTCCCCGGCCGCACCGGCGTCAACATGACCGCGGCGACGACGCTGCAGCTCGGGCGCGAGATTCCGAACGTCATCGGCGTCAAGGAAGCGTCGGGGAACATGGAGCAGATCCTGACGATCCTCCGCGACCGCGACGACGGCTTCCTCGTCCTCAGCGGCGACGACGCCTGGACCCTGCCGCTCATCGCCTGCGGCGCCGACGGCGTCGTCTCCGTCGCCGGCAACGAGATCCCGCGCCTGATGAGCGCCATGGTCGCGGCGGCGCTCGGCGGCGACTGGGACGGCGCGCGCGAGATCCACAACCGCATCCTTCCGCTCATGACCGGCAACTTCATCGAGTCGAATCCGATCCCGGTGAAGACGGCGATGAAGATGATGGGAATCCTGGAGAACGACACGGTCCGCTCGCCGCTCGCGCCGATCGGCGACGCGAACCGCAAGAAGCTGGAGCAGATCCTCGCCGAGTGCGGCCTGCCCGAGGCCGAGCGGCAGCGCAAAGCGGGCTGAGATGGCGACGGAGACGCGGGCGCTCACGATCGAAGAGCGCGTGGCGATGCTGAAGTCGGCGCACGACCGCGCCGAGGCGGTGAAGACGATCGGCCTGTTTCTCGCGGAGCTCGAGCGCGGCGCCGTGCGCGCGGCCGAGCGCGACGCCGACGGCGTCTGGCGCGCCAACGCGTGGGTGAAAGAAGGGATTCTGGCGGCGTTCCGCTGGGGCGTGCCGTCGGAGTTCGCCTCCGGAGCGCTCTGCTTCATCGACAAGGACACCATGCCGGCGCGGCGCTTCAAGGTCGCCGACGGCGTGCGCATCGTGCCGGGCGGTTCGGCGATCCGCCGCGGCGCGTACATCGGCAAGGGCGTGGTGCTGATGCCGCCGGCGTACGTGAACGTCGGCGCGCACGTCGACGACGAGACGATGATCGACTCGCACGCGCTGGTCGGCTCGTGCGCGCAGGTGGGCAAGCGCGTGCACGTCTCCGCGGCCGCGCAGATCGGCGGCGTGCTCGAGCCGATCGGCAACGTGCCGGTGGTGATCGAGGACGACGTGGTGATCGGCGGCAACTGCGGGATTTACGAGGGGACGGTCGTCCGCGCGCGCGCCGTGATCGGCGCGGGCGTGGTGCTGACCGGCTCGACGCCGGTCTACGACGTGGTGCGCGGCCAGGTCTACCGCCGCACGAGCGAGCATCCGCTGGAGATCCCGTACGGCGCCGTCGTGATCCCCGGCGCGCGCCCGCTGAAGGGCGCGTTCGCCGAGCAGCACGGCCTGTCGATGCAGACGCCGGTGATCGTGAAGTACCGCGACGATCGGACGGATAGCGCGACGGCGTTGGAAGAGGCACTTCGGTGACGCACCGTCATCCTGAGTCGGCGAAGCGCGACGAAGGATCTCAAGGTGCGACGGCCTTGCCATTCGGAGATCCTTCGCCGTCTGCGCGGCTCGGGATGACGCCGGCGTGAAAGTCGCGAAGCGCCTCGAAGGCATCGAACTTTCGCTGATCCGCCAAATCAACGCCCTCGCCACGCCTCTCTCCGTGAACCTCGGCATCGGGGAGCCGAACCTCGAGCCCGACGACACCTTCCGCGAGATGGCCCGCCGCGCGGCGACGACGTCGTGGCGCTACTCGCCGAACGCCGGCGCGCTCTCGCTGCGCAAGCGCCTCGGCGAGGCGTTCGGCGTCGACAAGGCGGACGTCTGCGTCACCGCGGGCACCGAAGAAGGCTTGTACGCGATCTTTCAGGCCTACGTCGGCGAGGGCGACGAAGTCCTCGTCCCCGATCCCGGCTTCCTCTCCTACGCGACGCTGGCGCGCCTCGCCGGCGCGACCGTGCGCACGTACGAGCTCGAGCCGCCGTCGTGGACGCTCGACGACGCCGCGCTGAAAATCACGAAGAAGACGAAGCTCATCGTCGTCAACTCGCCGTCGAATCCCCTCGGCGCCATTGCCGCCGACGAGGCGCTGGACGCGATCGCGCAGACCGGCGTCCTCGTCGTCGCCGACGAGGTCTACCGCGAGATTTGGTATGAATCGCCGCCGCCGTCGATGCTCGGGCGCGGCCGGAACGTCCTCGTCGTCGGCGGCATGTCGAAGTCGCACGGCATGACCGGCCTCCGCCTCGGCTGGATTCTCGGCGCGGCCGAGCTGCTGGCGCCGGTCGTCACCGCGCACCAGTACATCGCCACGTGCGCGTCCGTCTTTTCGCAGGCGCTTGCCGAGGGCGTGTTGAGCGACCCGGCGTGGAACGCATCGTGGCTCGACCGCGTGCGCGCCCAGTTCCGCACGCAGCGCGACGCCGCGCTCTACGCCATCGCCCGCGAGCTCGACGTCGAGCTCGAGCCGCCCGCCGGCGCCTTCTACGCCTTCGCGCCCGTGCCGTTCTGCGGCACGCCCGACTTCGCCACGGCGCTCGCCACCGACGCCGCGGTCCTGGTCATCCCCGGCATCGCCTTCGGAAAGCGCGGCGACGGATTCGTGCGCATCTCTTACGCGACGAGCGTGGAGCAAATCGGGAGTGGAATCGAGCGAATGGGGAGGTATCTTCGCGGGATGGGACGATGAGACGCGATTCGAGGATTCGCGAATCGCGATTCGGGCTGACCGAATCGCGAATCCCGAATCCCGAATCGCGCTGATAGGCTTTGATCGTGCACGCACTTCGCTAAGATAACGATGGTGGCGAAAGCAGAGCAGCACGCGGAAGAGAAAGTCCCGGTCGCTCCGCCGAAAGACACCGTCGCGTCGTCGGAGGTCTCGCTCTACCGCAACGTCCTCAAGCTCAAGAAGGAGCACGACCTCGAGGAGCTCGGCATCGCCTTCTTCGACGGCGAGACGACGATCCAGTGGGGGTACAACGGCGACCACTACTTCCACGCCGCCTCGACGATGAAGCTGGCCGTCCTCCTCGGCGTGATGCGCGAGGTCGAGCGCGGCGACCTCACCCTCGATGCGCCCGTGCACATCCGCAACCGCTTCACCTCGATCGTCAACCAGGAGCCGTTCATGCTCGACCTCGGCCGCGACGCCGATCCCGACGTCTACGGCCACCTCGGCAAGACCCTGCCCGTCCGCGAGCTCGCCTTCTGGATGATCACCAAGTCGAGCAACCTTGCCACGAACCTCCTCGTCGACATCGTCGGCATCAACAACGTCCAGCAGGCCCTCGACGAGCTCGAGATCGACGGCGTGCGGATCCTCCGCGGGGTCGAAGATCAGGCCGCGTTCCAGGCGGGGCTCAACAACGAAGTCACGGCGAACGGCCTGCTGAAACTCCTCCGCATCATCGCCGACCGCCGCGCATACTCCGCCGAGGCCAGCGAGGAGATGCTCAAAATCATGCTCGAGCAGCAGTACCGCAGCGGCATCCCCGCCGGCCTGCCGAAAGCCGCGCGCGTCGCGCACAAGACCGGGAACATCTCCACGGTCCACCACGACGCCGGTATCATCTTTCTGGAGGGACGCGAGCCGTACTGCCTCGTCGTGCTGACGCAGTTCGCGGCGGAGACGGGGCGCGGCACCGCCGTCGCGGAGATCTCGCGCGACATCTTCAATACCCTCTCGCACATGACGTATGAGCAATAACCATCAGCGGCTGAAAGTCGTCGACGCCTTCGACCTCGACGACGAGCTACGGGCGCTCCTCCGCCCCGGCGAGATGGTCCGCGACGGGCAGGGCCGCCGGCACCGCCTGCCGCGCTACTTCTACGAGATCGCCTCGCACGACGATGCCATGTCGCTGCAGCTCACGCCGCACTTCGGCATGAACGAGTTCCTCCTCGTCGACCTCAAGGAAGCGCCGCGCCTGCAGGCGTTCCCGCGCTACGTGCCGTGCGCCGTCCGCGTGCTGGCCTTCTATCTCGAGCAGTTCCGCGCCGCCGCCGGCGCCTCCGTGCACGTCCAGGTCAACGGCGGCTACCGCTCGCCGGCGCACAAGATGTCGGTCAACGCCACGCCGCACATGTGGGGAACGGCCGCCGACGTCTACCGCGTCGGCACGAACATCCTGCGGTCGAAGGAGCTGATCGAGCGGTACAACGACCTCGCCGAGGAGCTGTCGGACGACGTCACGGTGCTCCCGTACGGGCACGTCACGGGAAAGAATGCCGACGATCACGTTCACATCGACCTCGGCTACGTCACAGTCATCCCTCGCGAGATCAGCGAGGACCGCATGGAAATGCCACAAGAAAACCGCCCCCGCTTTGCCTTCGAGGAGCGGCGGCGGCGCGAGCGGCGCGCGGCCATTCCGGCGAGCTCAGCCGAGCCGGAATGACGAGCGATTAGCGATTAGCGATTAGCGGTTAGGGTGGGCGGGCCTAATCGCCAACCGCCAATCGCTAACCGCTACTGGTCGGCCTGCCGTTTGCTTAGTTCGCTTCTGCAGTACGTCGTTCCTCCCCCTCGCCCTGGGTTTCTCCGCATGCCTCAACCGAACTGGAAAGACGAGATTGGAAACAGCCGCCTCCCCCAGCGGACCTGGCTGGCCATGCCGGTCATGGGCATGGAGTCGGAGTTCAACGTCTGGCTCGACGAGGTGGAGATCAACCCGGAGACCTACTGGAAGCACCCGAAAGCCTTCATCGACACGCCGCTGCTCGAGCGCGAGAAGACGTCGTCGCAGATCCCGACCGGCGGCGCCGTCTACTTCGACCGCGGCGTGATCGAGGTCGTCACGCCCGTCATCGAGCTCGCCCCGCACTCGACCGCGCGCATGGTCCGCAACCTCTGGGAGCAGATCGGCTTTGTGCGCGACCAGCTGACGCGCTGGGGCAAGAAGGAAGGGCACACCGTCCGCCTCAAGGCCTACAGCACGCACTACAACATCTCGTACGAGATCCCGGCCAGCCAGCAGACCCGCAACCGCAACATCAAGAAGCTGGCGCTGCTGCTCGCCTACATCCTGCCGGTGCCGGTGATGGTCGTGGCGGCGAACCGGCGCTCGACCGGCGTCGGCGTCCGCCCGCGCAGCAACCGCATCGAGATCACCGTCGACTTCACGCCCGATCCCGGCCTCATGGTGGCGACGGCGACGCTGATCGTCGGCATCGTCCGCGAGATCATGTGGTGGCCGTCGTACGACCTCTCGCTGCTGAAGAAGCTGCCGATCCCGGTGATCGCCGGGGTGATCCCGGGCAAGCATACGACGCGGAAGGGATGGCTGACGAAGGACTTCCATTACCCGCAATCGCCGTACACGTCGGACATCAACGCGCCGATCTGGACGACGCAGCACGGCGACAAGAAGTCGCTGCGGCGGATCGCCGCGGAGACGGCGTGGTTCTTCCGGCGCTCAATCCGGCAGTTCTCCGATCCCTTCTCGATGCGGCTGCTCTTCGCCATCCTCACCGGCCGCGCGCCGTCGATGCTGGAGCTCGTCGACCGCCCCACGGCGTACGACGACGTCGGGCGCCTCTGCCGCTGGGGGATGGTGATTCACGAGCTGAAAAACTACGAGGCCGAGATGGGCCTCCTCGAGACGCGGCGGACGGCGTGGGAGAAGAAGTCGATCGACGAGCACGTGGTGGAGCGGAAGAGGGCGCGCGAGCAGCACCTCCTCGAGCTCGACACGGTGAACGCCGCCACGCGCCGCGACCACGACGTCGCGGTCGGCAAGAGCGGCGACGTGGTGCGCCCGCCAGCCACGGAGCCGGCGCGCCTCTACCGCCGCGGCAACGGCCGCGCGCGCTCGCGCCGCCGCGGCGACACGCCCGGAAAGCTCGTCCCGCCGCGGCCGACGCAGTACCTCGACCGCCGCGGCACGTCGCTGTTGCCTACGACGGCCGCGCGCGAGCGGCGGCGCCTGCGCGAACGCCGGCGCAACCAGTACGCCATCCCGTTCCCCGACCGCCGCCTGACGCGCTCGGCCTACGAGCAGGTGTTCCTGAAGCTGGTCTCGGGCGGACGTCTCTCCCTCGGCGGCGAGCTCTATCGCCCGGTCGGGATGAAGGGGTGGTACCACGCGATCTTCCGCAGCGAGCGGAGCGGCGAGGAGCGCCTGCTCACGATCGATCAGTTGCTGCAGAAGATGGACGACTGGCAGTAGCGTCCTGGCGCCGCTCCAGATCCTCGCGCAATGCCTTCCCCGGTGTGCGGTCCTGGAGCCGAGGCTTCTCGAGGATGCTGGCGAAGAGGTCGGCCACGCCCCAGGTCAGGAACGTCGACGCGGCGATCGTGAAGAACTGCCCCGGCGTCTGCAGGTGGAGGAGAAAAAAGATCGTCAGCGGCAGCGCGATGCCCATGACGATGATGCCGACGACGAGGCGAGGACCGGACACGAGGGGTATTGAATCACATCAGGTGACGGGGAACAGGGGACAGGTCACAGGTGGTGGTGCTGCCCAACCTGTCGCTTGTCATCAGTTCCCTGTCACCTATTCGTCCGCCATCGCTCCCTGGAACTGCTGCGACAGATCGTGCTGGAAGCTCGCCACGCGCTGGACGTAGTTCCGCGTTTCCTTGAACGGCGGCACGCCGCCGAAGCGGCGCACGTTGCCTTCGCCGGCGTTGTAGGCGGCGATGGCCTTCTGGTTGTCGCCGCCGAAGCGGTCGCTGAGGTACTTGAGGTACTTCGCGCCGGCCATGATGTTCTGCGCCGGGTCGTTGAGGTTGCTCGCGCCGAGCCAGCGGCCGGTGCGCGGGACGAGTTGCATCAGGCCGACGGCGCCGCGGTTCGAGCGCGCGGTCGGGACGAATTTCGACTCCGTGTGCGCCACCGCAGCGACGAGCTCCGGCGGCAGGTCGTTCTTCTTGGCCTCGTGGTAGATGATCTGGCCGAACGGCACTTCGCGGGTGAAGAACGCTTCCTTCGCCTGCTCGACGGAGTTCGCGGCGACGTTCGCCGCGGCTGACGTCGCCGCGCTCGCCGCCTGCGCCACGGCTTGCGGCGCCTGAGCCATCGCGGCGGGCGCGGCCGCGGCGGTGTCCGCCACCGTCGACACCGCGCCCTGCACGCCGGTCGCGACGCCGGAGGCGACCTGATTCGCGATTTGGCCGGCAGTGTTGAGGTCGTTGGCGATCCCCGGCGCGGCGTCGGGCGGCGCGGTCTGCGGCGCCGTCGCTTCCGCGGCGTCCTTCTGCTGATTCGCGTTCGCCTGATGCCCCAAGTTGCTCATTTTCAGAGGGATGCCGAGGCCGCCCAGGGCGAGCGTCGCGCCGAGCCCCCAGGAGGCGGCGCGTTTGCGGAACCCGCTCATCTGGCGTTTTGGCTTGACGCGCTGTACGTCCTTCTCCAGCTGCGAGCGGTCGTAGCCGTCGAGGAATCGTTCGCGGAAGGGGCGGCTGGTTCTGGGCTCGTCCATAGCAGAGTTATTTTGCAAGGCGTAAACCAACTCAAAACTCTGCAAAAAAAAGAGTTACCGCCGAGTTTGGCGCACCCGTGGAAATGTGGTTGAATTTCGCCCGCTTGATGAGGCACTTCGCCTGGCTCGCGCTCCTCGGAGCACTCTTCGCCGCCGCGCCGCTCGGCGCGCAGAGCTTCCTCTGCGAAGAGACGTTCAAGCTCGGCGACAAAGACATGGCGCCGTTCCGCCTCGGCCCCGACCAGCCGCCGCCCCCGCCGCCCTCCCCCCCGCCTCCGCCCAAAGTCAGCGAGAACCCGTTCCAGCTTCGCCTCCTCAAATATGGGGCGCTGGCGTTGAAGCACCGGCTCGACGGGCTCGCCAGCTACTACTCGACCTCGCTGAACGGCACGCTGACCGCCAACGGCGAGCGCTACTACAACAAGGAGCTCTCCGCCGCGCACCTCACCCTCCCGCTCGGCTGCTGGGTCGAGGTGACGTCGGTCGCGACCGGGCGCAAGGTCCGCCTCCGCGTCAACGACCGCGGGCCCTACGTCAACAAGTTCGTCATCGACCTCTCGCAGGCCGCCGCGCGCCAGATCGGCGTCGACATCGCCGCCGACCGCCGCGTCGTCGTGCGCATCATCGCGCTTCCCGGCGAGGAGCCGCTGCCCGAGGGAGCCTTCGACGGGCCGTACGGATGCGGGACGGAAGAGACCGCGCTCAAGTAGCGGACAGCGTCAGGCAGAACGTACTCCCCTCGCCCAGCCCCGACTCCACCGTGACCGTCCCGCCGTGCGCCTCGGCGACCTTGCGCGCGAGGTAGAGCCCGTATCCCGGTCCGCCGCCGCGTGCCTTGTCGAGCTTCAGGCCGGGGTCGAAGATCTGGCCGGTGTAGCGCGGATCGATGCCGATGCCGTTGTCGCGGACGCACACCTTCGTGCCGTCGGACGAGATCGTGATCTGGCGTTCGCCTTTGGGGCGGTCGTTGAAGAACGCCGCGTTCGAGATCAGCGCGCCGATGCCCTCGCGCATCTTCTCCGGGTCGACGTCGACCGTCGGCAGCTCCGCCGGCAGGTCGACCTTCACGCCGCCGTCCTCGATCATGTAGTTGTACTTGAGCAGCACCTCTTCGACGATCTCGCGCAGCGGCGTGGGGCGGCGCGCGGTCGGGCGCGAGAGCAACTTGACCAGGCGGGCCATGTCGTCGAGCACCTTCTTCATCTGCTGCACGCTCGAACGGATGCGCCGCAGAAAGTCCTGTCCTTCCTCATCGAGCTTGTCGGTGTAGTCGGCCATCAGCAGCTCGCTGAAACCGTCGACCGAGAAGATCGGCGACTTGAGATCGTGGGAGAGGACGCTGAACAGCTTCGTCAGTTCTTCGGCGCTGAGGCCGTCGGGCTCGTGCATGCGCACGCCTTTTGTGCAACCCCCCTGCCTGTAGTGCCGTGTATCAGGGAAATCGGGTGCGCCGTTGACGGCGCCGAGGCGGCAGATGTGAGGCGCCGCGACGCAGGCGATGCGGGACATCGCTGAGGAGCGGCAACGAAGCAGATGCCGCCTCGCCGCCGTCAACCGAAGGCTGCAAGCTGGCGTCGCGATCTCGGCGTCGCTCGTCGTCAACGATGTCCCGCATCGCCTCCTCCTCGCTCCTTGATCTCGCGCCGCCAGCTTGCAGCGGCGCACCCGATTCCCTGATACACGGCACTAACTCTTGCGGAACACCGCCACCTCGCCCGAGCCGATGATCTCCGTCGTGCCGTCGCCGTGGATCGCCACGGCCGTCTTCGGCGGAATGCCGATGCCGAGGCGCGTGCCGGGGGTCGACATGAGGCGGCGGAGCATCGTGTCGTTCTCGCGGTCGAAGGCCGGCTCGACGACGGTCCCGGCCAGCCAGCCGAGGGCGGGGAGGGCCTGGCCGGTCTCGCGCATGTCGCGGGCGTGCGTGCCGAAGCAGGCCGCGGCGGCGCCGATGGCGGCGACGATCGCGCCGTTCGCGGCGGCGTCGCGCAACGCCAGCTCCGCGGGCGACTCGCGCAGCGTCGAGAGCAGCGCGTTCGTGACGCCGCCGCCGAGATAGACCATGCCGGCCGCGAGGATCGCGTTCAGATTCTTCGGGCGGCGGCCGTCGCGGCCACGGTAGATCGGGACGTTGACCGTCTCGATGCCGAGGTAGGCGCCGAAGTGGCGCGCGTACTCGGCCGAGCCGGAGGCGGTCGGCAGGAACGCGATGCTGCGCCGCTCCAGGTTGCGCAGCAGGAAATCGTCGATCTCGCGCGTCTCGCCGAAAGAGAACTCGCCCCCGCCGATGAGCACGAGGAGCTGCAGCGGCACGGCGACGTCGACGACGAGTGGCATCGGCGAATCGTACACTGGCGGCATGACGGCCATCGTGACCGGCGCGTCTTCGGGCCTGGGACTGGCGATTGCGGAGCTGCTGGCGCAGCGCATGCCGGTCGTCGGCGTCTCGCGCCGCGGTCCCTCGCACATCCTCGGCGACGCCGCCGATCCCGACACCGCCCGGCGCACCATCGCGGCCGCGGAAAGCCTCGGCGCGATCGACCTCCTCGTCAACTGTGCCGGCGCGGGCGTCTTCGGGCCGGCAGGCTCGTATGTCGAAACTGACATCGATCGCGTCCTCGACGCCAACCTCAAATCGACCATCGTCTTCTGCGACGCGCTCTTCCCGCGGTTCAAGGAGCACGGCGGCACGATCGTCAACATCCTCTCGTCCGCGGCGCTCACCGGCAAGCCGAACGAGAGCGTCTACTGCGCCGCCAAGTGGGGCGCGCGCGGCTACAGCGAGGCGCTGCGCGCGGAGGCGAAGGGGACGAAGGCGCGCATCGTCAGCGTCGCGCCGGGCGGGATGGACACGCCGTTCTGGACAGAGCGGCGCGCGGGCTTCATGGACCCGCACGACGTCGCCGCGGTGATCGTCGACGCCATCGACCGCCGCATAAACGTCACCGAGCTCGTGATCGCGCGCTGAAACGCGCCGCAGCCGATCGCCGCCAGGCAGCAGAGCGGCGGCACGGTGGCGAGGATGTAGCGCGGCCACGCCACCGGCAGCCAGACGACGAAGACGACGATCGCCGCCGCGCACCAGACACCGGTGAGCCGCGCGGCCTCGGACAGCGCGCGCCAGCGGAGCGCGAGCACGAGCGTGCCGGCTAGCGCCGCGGCGAGGAGCAGGAGCCCGGCGACGTCGCCGCCGACGGTCTCGGCGAAGAAGCGCCACTTCGCGCCGAGCGTCGTGAGCCGCGCCGGCATCAGGGCGAGGAGGTGACTCGCATCCGCGATCTGCGCGGCGAAGCGCGCCGGCGGATCGGGCCAGTAGTACGGATTCACTGCGAGCGTCACCGCGACGAACGCGGCGACCGCGGCGGCGGCGCGGGCCCGCGCGCGCGGCAGCATCACCGCGAGCGTCACGGCGAAGAAAAGCGCGCCGTTCAGCCGCGTCTGGAATGCCAGCGCGCCAACGACGCCGGCGGCGATCATCGCGCCGGTCGAGCGCGCGCGCGGCGACGCCGCCAGCGCCAGCGACAGCGTCGCGAACAACGCCAGCAGCGGATCGAACACCGCCGTCGCCCACAGCAGCTGCGTCGCGTAGTTCGTCAGGAACAACGCCATCGCGGCCAGTGCGCCGAACGTCCCTCCCGCGCGCGCCGCGCACCACGCCACGAGCGCCGCCGTGAGCGCCATCGCCAGCGTCGACGCGCCGCGCGCCGCCGGCAAACACGCGTCGTAGTGCCGCGTGACCTCGGCCGGAAACATCCCCGGCACGACGCCGTCCGGCGCGTAGCCGCCGAGCGTCGGCAGCGCCGGCACGCGCCCGCCGCTCGCGACGATCGCGAGCGCGAAGACGTACTTGCCGACGGGTGGATCGGTGCGGTCGGAGATCGTTTGCGTCCACGCCGGATCGCGCGGATGCGGCCAGGCGTGCACGAGCGCGGTCTGGGCGATTTTGTGGGCCTCGTCGATGCGGAAGCCGCCGCGCGCCGCGCCGCTTCCGGCCACGAGCAGCGGCACGAGGATAAACGCCAGCGCCGGCAGCGCCGCGCGCTTCAGCGCTTCCACACCTCTTCGACCTTCCGGCCCATGTCGCTCGGCGCCTTCACCACGTGGATCCCGGCCGCCTCGAGCGCCGCCATCTTCTCCGCCGCCGTCCCCTTGCCGCCGCTGATGATCGCGCCGGCGTGGCCCATGCGGCGTCCCGGCGGCGCGGTCTGCCCGGCGATGAAGGCGACGACCGGCTTGGTGACGTACTGCTTCACGAATGCCGCCGCCTCTTCCTCCGCCGTGCCGCCGATCTCGCCGATCATGATGATGGCCTCGGTGGCCGGATCGGCCTGGAACGCCGCCAGGCAGTCGATGAAGTTCGTCCCCGGCAGCGGATCGCCGCCGATGCCGACCGCCGTCGACTGGCCGATCGTCCGCGTCTGCCCGACCGCCTCGTACGTCAGCGTTCCGGAGCGCGACACGATGCCGATCGGCCCTGGGCGATGGATGTGTCCGGGCATGATCCCGATCTTCGCTTCGCCCGGCGTGATGATGCCGGGGCAGTTCGGCCCGATGAGGCGCGACGGCGTCTCGCCCGCGGCCACGCGGCGGGCGTTCGACTTCCGCAGGAAATCGTGCGCGCGGATCATGTCGTTGACCGGGATCCCCTCGGTGATGCAGACGATCAGCTCGATGCCGGCGTCGGCCGCCTCCATCACCGCGTCGGCGGCGAACGGCGGCGGCACGAAGATCAGAGAGCAGTTCGCGCCGGCGTTCTCGCGCGCGTCGCGCACCGTGTTGAAGACGGCGAAGCCTTCGTGCGTCGTCCCGCCCTTCCCCGGCGTCACGCCGCCGACCACGTTCGTGCCGTAGTCGCGGCATTGGATGGCGTGGAACGTCCCTTCGCGTCCGGTGATCCCCTGGACGATGACGCGCGTGTTCTTGTCGGCCCAGATCGCCATTACGCCGCTCCCTTCGCCGCCGCAACGACCTTCTGCGCCGCGTCCCACATGCCGTCCGCGGTGATGAGCGGGAGCCCCGACTTGGCGAGGATCTCTTTCCCGAGCTCGACGTTCGTCCCCTCGAGCCGCACGACGACGGGCACGGGCAGGCCGATCTCGCGCGACGCGCTGACGACCCCCTCGGCGATGCGGTCGCCGCGCATGATCCCGCCGAAAATGTTGATCAAAATCGCTTTCACATTCTTATCACTTAAAATGATACGAAATGCGTTCTTGACCTGCTCCGCGCTGGCGCCGCCGCCGACGTCGAGGAAGTTCGCCGGCTCGCTGCCGGCCAGCTTGATGATGTCCATCGTGGCCATGGCCAGGCCGGCGCCGTTGACCATGCAGCCGACGTCGCCGTCGAGCTTGATGTAGTTGAGCCCGTACTTCGACGCCTCGACCTCGAGCGGATCCTCTTCGTTGAGGTCGCGCATCTCGACGATGTCCTTGTGCCGGAAGAGCGCGTTGTCGTCGAAGTTCATCTTGCAGTCGAGCGCGAGGACGTTCCCTTCCTTCGTGACGAGGAGAGGGTTGATCTCGGCGAGCGAGGCGTCGGTGTCGACGTAGGCGCGCACGAGCTTCTGCACGAAGTCGACGCACTTTTTGTAGGCGTCGCCCTCGAGGCCGAGGGCGTAGGCGACGGCGCGGGCCTGGAACGGCTGCGGGCCGAGGACGGCGTCGATCGGCTCGCGGTGGATGGCCTTCGGGTCGCGCGCCGCCACTTCCTCGATCTCCATGCCGCCCTGCTTCGAGGCCATGACGACCGGCATGCCGATGCGGCGGTCGAGGGTGAGGCCGAGGTAGAGCTCCTTGTCGATGTTGAGCGCTTCCTCGATCAGCACCTTGCGCACGACGCGCCCCTCGGGGCCGGTCTGGTGCGTGACGAGGGTCATGCCGATCATCTTCTTCGTCAGGTCGGCCGCCTCGTCGGCGTCTTTGGCGAGCTTGACGCCGCCGCCCTTGCCGCGGCCGCCGGCGTGGATCTGCGCCTTCACGACGACGCGGCCGCCGAGCTCTTTGGCCGCCAGGCGCGCGTCTTCGGGGTTGTCGGCGACGATGCCGCGCGGCGTCGGCACGCCGTAGCGCCGCAGGATCTCTTTCGCTTGATATTCGTGGACTTTCATGGCGCCGCGCGTTTTATCACAACGACCTGCCCCGACATCTCCGGCTGATGCACGGTGCAGTAGAAATCGAAGAGTCCCGCGCGGTGGAACGTCATCACGAACGGCGTCTTCTTCAGCGGCGGCAGCTTCGCCTGCAGGACGACTTTGCGACGGGAGTCGAGCAGCATGACGTCGTGCTCGTCGTCGCCCTGCAGGTTCCAGAAGACGACCTCGGTCGGCTCGTCCTGGCGCACCGAGAACGTCGACGGGACGAAGGCGTACGACTCGCCGAACGCGGCCAGCGATTCCTTCGGGCCGCTTTCCTTCGTGACGAGGGCCTGCGTCATGACCACGACGCGGGCGCGCGGCGTGCCGCCGAGGGTGACGTCGGGGGCTGGTGGCTGTGGTTTCGCGCAGGCGGTGACGAGCAGCAGGAGCGCGAGTTTTCGCATAGCCTGATCGTATGCGAACGGGCGACGAGATCACGATCGAGCCGGGCGAGCTCGTCGCCGGCGGCGATGCGCTGGCGCGCGTCGACGGGTTCCCGATCTTCGCGGGCAACATCTATCCCGGCGACGTGGCGCGCGTGCGCCTGACGGAGGTGAAAAAAGGCTTCGCCCGCGCGGAGCTCGTACGCGTCGAGCGCCCCTCGCCGCTGCGCCGCGCGGCGCCGTGCCCGGTGGCCGAGGAATGCGGCGGCTGCGACTGGACGTCGCTGCGGCTCGACGCGCAGCTGCTCGCCAAGAAGCGGATCCTGGCCGAGTCGCTGCGGCGGATCGGGAAGTTCGATTCGTGGCCGGAGATCGCGCTGCATGCTTCTCCGTTGAATTACCGACTGCGCTCGCGCCTGCACGAGGAGAACGGCGCGGTTGGGTTTTACGCGATGCGCTCGAACCGCGTCGTGCCGCTCCCGCGCGAATGCGAGGTCGTGGGGGTGGAGACGGCGAGGCATCCGGTCGCCGGGGAGACGTGGGAGATCGATGGGCGCCTCGTCGATGGCGAGTTTTCGCTGCTCGGCTATCGACTTTCCACCGGCGCGTTCTTTCAAGTCAACCGCCATATGCTCGAAACGATGCTCCGGCGCGTCGGTGAGATCGCGGCGAGTGGCGCCACTCGCCGCAATCAAACTGCCATCGACCTCTACGCCGGTGTCGGGTTCTTCACAGTTCCGCTGACGAGACTGTTCGACCGCGTCATCGCCGTCGAAGGCTCCCCCGTCTCGTTCCGGTACCTCCAGCTCAACACCACCGCCGAGGCGATCCACGCCTCGGTCGAGCGTTGGGTGGCGCGCATGCCCGAGGCCGACCTAGTCTTCCTCGATCCGCCGCGCGCCGGCGCGCGGCGCGAAGTCATCGACGCCATCGCGCAAAAGGCAAAACGCATTTGTTATCTCTCCTGCGATCCGGTAACCTTTGCGCGCGACGCGAATCGGCTGCGCGCCGCCGGCTGGCGCCTGGCCACGCTCGACCTCCTCGACCTCTTCCCCAACACGCACCACGTCGAGACGCTCTCTTCGTTCGAGCGTGCCGCATGACGCCCCCGCCGCCCTCCCGCTCGTCGCCTACGTCGCCGCGCTCGCGCTCGGCGGCTCGTACCGCGACGCCTGCGGCATCGCCCTCGCCGCGCTGCTGCTGATCGCGCTGAAGCGCCCGCGCGCGGCGATGATCGCCGTCGCGTTCGCCGGCGGGCTTCTCGTCGCCGCGCATCGCAGCGCCGTGCAGGCGCGCGACGACGCCACGCTCGCGCGCGTCGACACCAGCCGCTTCGTGACGATCGACGCGCCGCTCGAGCGCGACTGGTCGAACCGCGGCGAGGTCTCGCTGCTGCGCGTCGACGAGTTCCGCGTCGACGGCGTCGCCGTCCATCGCCCGCTCCTGCTCTACGCCCGCTTCACGCCGCCGCCGATCGGCATGGCCACCACGCTGCACGCCGAGGGATTTCTGCGCGACGGGTTCACGCTCAAGTCCGCGACGCTGCTGTCGTATGGCGGCGCGCTTTCGCGCTGGAATCCGCGGAGCTGGAACCGCGCGCTCGTCGAGCGCGTGCGGCCGCTCGCGATCGAGCATCCGGTCGAGGAGGCGCTCGTCGAAGCGCTCGCCCTCGGCCGCGCCGAGCACCTCGACAACGCCACGCGCGACGACTACAAGCGCGGCGGCACGTACCACCTCCTCGTCTTCTCCGGGCTCCAGATCGCCATCGCCGCTGGCTTCATCGCCCTGCTCCTGCGCTGGCTGCACGCGCCGCGCACCTCGGACTGGTCGCTCCTGGCGTTTTCGATCCTCGCGCCGCTCTTCATCGGCCCGACCGCGTCCGTGTCGCGCGCCAGCATCGGCGTCGGCGTCTATGCCCTGGCGCGCATCCTGCGGCGGCCGACGACGCTCGAAAACCTCTGGTGCGTCGCCGCGCTGCTGCGCCTGGTCATCGCGCCCGAGGACCTGACCGACGTCGCCTTTCATCTGACCTACGCTGGCGCGGGCGCGCTGCTGTTCATGGGACGGCGCCAGCGCTGGTTCGTCTGCGCCGCCGCCGCGGAGCTGGCCGTGACGCCGCTGACGCTCTTCCACTTCCACCAATACGCCCTCGGCGGCTCGATCATGACGCTGCTCCTCACGCCGATCGTCGTGGCCATGCTCGTCGTCTCGCTCCTAGTTTGCGCGATTCCGAGCGTGCACGTGCTCGCGCTCCTCGGCCTGCTGCACCGGCTCTGCACGATCCTCAATCACCTCGCCGCGCCGTGCTCCGGCTTCTTCGCCGCGCCGCCCGTCATGGCGCTCGCGTGCGGCTTCGGCCTGGCGCTCCTCGCCATCGCGATCCTGCGCGGCCGCGCGCGCGCCGCGGCGATCGCGGCGGCGCTGGCGATCCCGACGCTCGCCGCGGCATACCTCGGCACGCGCACGCCGGCCGGCACGCACCTGACGATGCTCGACGTCGGGCAGGGCGACGCGATCCTCGTCCGCGCCGGCGGCAAAACGCTGCTCGTCGACGGCGGCCCGCGCCCGCTCGTGCTCCTGCCGCAACTCGTCGACCGCGGCGTCCGTAAGGTCGACGTCGTCGTTCTTTCGCACGTCCATCCCGATCACTGCGGCGGACTACCGATGCTCGTCACGCGCATGCGTGTCGGCGAGGTCTGGATCTCGCCGCGCCGATTCGAGGGCGACTGCGCGCAGCAGCTCCTCGAGGCCTGCCGCGCCGCGCTCGTGCCGATCCACTTCGTGCGCGACGGCGACACGAAGCGCCTCGGCCCGCTGACGCTGCGCGCGTTTCTCGCCGAGCGGACGTTCCGCCGCGCGCCGGAGAACAACGCCTCGGTCGTGCTGCAGATCGGGCCCGCCGTGCTCACCGGCGACATCGAGCGCGAGGCGGAAAGCGAGATCGCGCCGCGCCTCGAGCCGGCGGACGTGCTCAAGATCGCGCACCACGGCAGCCGCTCGTCCACGACCGACCCGCTGCTCGACCGCGTGAAGCCGCGCATCGCCCTCATCTCGTGCGGCCGCCACAACCTCTTCGGGCACCCGCATCCCTCGGTGCTCGAGTCGCTGCGCGCCCGCGGCGTGCACGTCTGGCGCACCGACCGCAACGGCACGGTCGACGTGGAGATGCGCGACGGACATCTCTTTGTCCGCTAAACTCGTGGCACACCATGTCGTCGACGCTGCTCCGCCTCGGGTTGTGGGTGACGCTCCTCGCCATCGTGGCGTACGTGATCCACGAGACGTTCTCGGAGCAGGACCTCGCGGCGTTCGTCCCCGTCCCGGTGATGCTGAAGGCGCTCGCCCTCGGCGTGATCCTCGTCGCCGCCGGCCTGGTGATGCGCCTCCTGGAAAGCGGCGCGAGAGCGGTGGTGAAGAACCGCTGTGTCGTCTGCAGGACGCCGATCCCCACCGGCGCGATGTACTGCCGCGCGCACCTCCGCGACGTGCTCCATCGCGAGGAGGATCGGACGCACATGACGAAGACGCGACGTTAGTGCGGCCGCTCATCGTCATCGCCGGACCGACCGGCGCCGGAAAATCTCGTCTCGCGCTGCGCCTGGCTGAGGCGCTCGGCGGCGAGATCGTCAACTACGACTCCGTCCAGGTCTACCGCGGCTTCGACATCGGCAGTGCCAAGCCCTCGGCCGAGGAGCGGGCCGCGGTGCCGCATCATCTATTTGATGTCGTCGAGGCCGGCGAGGAGTTCAACGCCGCCGACTACGCGCGGCTGGCGCGCGCGGCGTGCGAAGAGATTGATGCCCGCGGCCACCGCGCCGTCCTCGCCGGCGGCACGTTCTTTTATCTGCGCGCGTTGCTGGCCGGCTTGCCGGAGATGCCGGGGCGCGACGCGGAGCTTCGGGCGCGTCTGCGGCGCATCGCGCCGGCGCGGCTGCACGGGTGGCTCTCGAAAGTCGATCCGCAAAGTGGTAGAAAGATTGCCCCTGCCGACCGGCACCGCGTCGAGCGCGCCCTGGAAGTCTGGATCGCCAGCGGGCGGCCGATCTCGAGCTGGGGACACATCGTGAACGAGATTCCGTCGATCAAGATCGGGCTGACGCTGGAGCGGCCGGCGCTCGTCGCGGCGCTCGACCGCCGCGTCGATGCGATGTACGCGAACGGCCTCGTCGATGAGACGCGCCGGCTCCTGGCGCGCTATCCGCCGGACGTGCGGCCGTTCGGCGCGATCGGCTACGCCGAGGCCGCGGAGGTCGTGCGCGGCGAGCGCACGCTCGACGACGCCATCGCGGAGACGCGCCGCCGCACGCGCGCCTACGCCAAGCGGCAGATGACCTGGTTGCGCGCGGAGCGCAACGTGCATTGGGTCGACGCCGGGAATCCCGAGGATGCATACCACGCCGCGCTGCGGCTGATCGAGGTTGGACGTTGAAGACGACTCGTCATTGCCTGTGTCATCCCGAGCGCAGCGAGGGATTCCCCGCGGCACGGGATTCCTCGCCGTCGTTGCGGCTCGGAATGACACTCATCGTGGGGCTGCTCCTCGCCGCCTGCACGCCGCCGCCGGCGCCGAAGCCGGTGCCGCAGCCGGTGAAGTCGCCGACGGGCGACATGCGCTACCTGGTCGATCCGCGCAGCGGGTGGGACAAGCCGCTGCCGCCGGCGCTCGACAGGCGCTTCACCGAGGCGTGGCAGCTCATCGTCGCCGGCGACTTCGCGGGAGGGCGGCGGCGGCTCGAGGAGATCCGCGCGAAGGAGCCGAACTTCCCGCCGCTGCGCGTGGCCGAGGCCTCGGTCGACCTCATCGAAGGGCGCGTGGCCGACGCGCGCGCGGCGTTGGAGCGCGTCCTCACCCGCAATCCGTACTTCGCCGCCGAGGTGCTCGACGCGGAGATCCTCGTCGCGGAGAAAAAGACCCGGCGCGCGTACGAGGCGTATCGCGACATCGCCAAGCGCCCGAACGCGCCGCCAGGCGCCGCCGAGCGCGTCCAGCAGCTCGGGCAGGAGTTGTTCGATCAGCTCTACGCCGCCGCGCAGAGCGCGCCCGACGCCGAGGCCATCCGCCTCCTGCGCGAGGCGCTGGCGATCCGGCCGGAGGCGCAGGGCGCGGCGATGCTCCTGGCGCAGAAGCTCATCGCCACGCATCAATACGAGGAGGCGCGCAAGATCCTCAACGCGCCAGGCACCGACTTCACGCGTCCGGAGGTCCAGGAAGCGTACGGAGAGATCGAGATCGGCGAAGGGTTCTACCAGGCGGCAATCGACCGCTACGAAAAGCTCGTCCGCGACACGAAGAACCCGAAGTACGAGGCGCGCCTCGAGGAGATCAAGCAGCAGTTCGCGCACGCCAACATGCCGCCGCAGTATCGCCGCGCGCTGGAGAACGCCGCGATCACGCGCGCCGACCTGGCGGTGCTGCTGTACTGGGACGTGACGTCGATCCGCTTCGCGCAGGACCTGCGCACGCCGCCGATCGCGACGGACATCGGCGAGATCCCCGGCCGCGACGAGTTGATCCGCGCCATGGCCCTCGGCATCTACCAGGTCGACCCCGTCACGCGCCGCGTCTCGCCGCACGGCCCGGTGACGAACGGCTCGCTGGCGCGCATCGCCGCGCGCGTGCTCGTGCTCCGCGGCGCCGCCTGCGCGAAGTCGGCAGCGAGCGATCCGACGGAGCTCGGACGCGCGCAGAAGATTCTCGCCGCGTGCGGGATCGACGACCCGAGCCTCGCCAGCCCCGACGTGCCGGCGAGCGGAAAGGACGCGGAGCGGGTGATGGACGGGGTGGACAAGGCGATCAAATAAGGGGGCAGAGCGCAGGGGTCAGGGCGCAGGTGGTGTCCTCGCGAGCGGCACCCGTGCAGCCCGCAAGGCAACCACCTGCGCCCCGCCCCCTGCGCCCTACGTAAACAACGTCAATCGCGGCAATCCCAGCCGCTCCCGCACCAGCCTTCGCAAGCTCGCCTCCTCCGTCCGCGCCCGCGTCTTCTCGTCGAGCTTCCCCTCCGCCAGGCTCGCCGCGATCTCCGCGCGCATCGCCGCCACGTCCTCGGCGGCGATCACGGCGTCGAGCAGCTCGCGCTCGAGCTCCATCAGCTTCTCCTCGATGCGCGGCACGCTCTTCTCGCTCGCCAGCGCGCGCACGCGCGGCGCGAACGGCGTGGCGGCGGGGAGCGCCTCGAGCCGCACGGCGAGCGCGTCGAGCAGCGGCGCCGGCGCGGCCTCGGGAGTCTCGCCGGCGGCGCCGACGAGCATCTCCTTCCGCTCCTTCCACAGCTCCTTCACCGCGTGGCGGCAGTAGCTGAGGCTGTTGATTTTCTTCTGGCTTTTCTCGAAGACCGCGTCGATCGCCTCGATCACCACGGGGAGCGGCACGCCCTCGTCGTGCCACGATTTCATCAGCGCCCAATCCTTCGCAGAGAGGATGAACGGCGTCTGCCGGCGCAGCGCGAAATGCGCCTCGATCTCCTCGAAGTACGTCACGTTCGCGATGCTACAATGCGCGTCTTACTTCGGATACGAATGGATACCGCCGCTCCCCGCGCCGAGGTTACGGTCTACTCGCCGCTCTTCTCGCCGTTCCGGCACCAGTTACAAGGGAGCAGCGTCTCCATCGGGCGAGCCTCCGACTGTTCGATCCCGATCAAGGACCGCTATCTCTCGCGCAAGCACGCCGAGATCGTGCAATCGCACGGCACGTGGGTGCTCAAGGACTGCGGCAGCGCGAACGGCACGTACCTGAACGGCGTCCGCGTCGAGCGCGACCATCCGCTGCGCGGCGGCGACCGCATCCGCCTCGGCGACACGGAGCTCGTCTTCGAGACGTCCGAGCACAACACCGACCGCTTCCTCGCCGTCGCCGACGGGCCGGCGAATACGACGATCGCCATCCCCATCCACGACATCGACACGCTGCGCACCGACACCGGCGACCTCACCAAGCTCGCCACGCTCAACGCCCTCGCGCGCGAGCTCCTCGAAGACCGGCCGATGAACGAGCTCTTCGGCTTCATCGTCGACCGCGTGCTCGAGCACACCCAGGCCTCGCGCGCCGCCATCGGCCTCCTCGGCCCCGACGGCAAGTCGTTCACGCAGGTCGAGGTGCGCCGCGAGGACCGCAGCGACGACGCCGAGCTGCGCATCAGCCGCACCGTGCTCGAGGAAGTCGTCGAGGAGAAGAAGGCCCTCGCCTTCATGGACGTCAGCGTCGACGAGAAGCTGAGCCGCGCGCAGTCGATCATCATGCAGGGTATCCGCTCGATCCTCTGCGCGCCGCTGACGATTGGCGACGCCGTCGTCGGCGTGCTCTACGTCGACTACCTCATCAACCGGCAGATCTCCGAGGACGACGTGCGGCTGGTCGCGCAGATCGCGCGCTACGCCGCCATCAAGCTCGAGACCACGCGGCTGCGCGAAGAGGCCATCCAGAAGCGGATCATGGACGAGGAGCTCAAGACCGCGTCGACGATCCAGCGCGGCCTCCTGCCGGCAGCGCCGCGGAACATCGCCGGCTACACGTTCGCCGGCTCGAACCGGCCGTGCCGCTCGATCAGCGGCGACTACTACGACTTCGTCGTGCGCCCGGACGGGAAGGTCTACTTCGTCATCGGCGACGTCAGCGGCAAGGGGATCACCGCGGGGCTGATGATGGCCGGCCTCCAGGCGTCGTTCCGCATTTTCTGCAAGAACGATCCGCCGCCGGCGGTGCTCGTGGCGGAGCTGAACACGGCGCTCAAGGAGACGCTGCCGCAGTCGAAGTTCGTGACGCTCTTCCTCGGCCGCCTCGACACGAACACGGGAAAGATCGAGTACGCGAACGCCGGCCACGCGCCGCCGCTCTGCATCCGCAAGGACGCCGTCGAGGAGCTCGGCGAGACCGATCTCGTGCTCGGCGTCGTCACGCGCGCCGACTTCCTCGGCCGCAAGCTCGCCCTCGAGCCGGGCGACTCGCTCGTCCTCTTCACCGACGGCGTGAGCGAGGCGGAGAACGGCGAGGGACAGGAGCTCTCGCCCGCGCAGTTCGCCGACCGCCTCCGCAAGCTGCACGGCGCGCGCGCCGAGGAGGTCACGAAGGCGCTCGAGCAGGCCGTGCTGCAGCACGTCGGCGATACGCCGCTGGCGGACGACGTGACGCTGGTGGTGGTGAGTCGAAATAGCGGTTAGACAGAATGGAGTGACCCGCTCACTCGCGTAATCTCGTGGGTTACATCACGGGACGTGAGTGCAGAGCCACATACAGGAGGAGCGGGTCATGGCGAATTTTAGCAACTGGA
>Ga0070717_10000063_pt1 | contig 91065 bp, 87 predicted proteins | sample LARL113metaG_FD_71366 | JGI IMG/M metagenome (GOLD analysis project Ga0070717, IMG submission 71366) | Corn, switchgrass and miscanthus rhizosphere microbial communities from Kellogg Biological Station, Michigan, USA - LAR L11-3 metaG | ecosystem: Host-associated > Plants > Roots > Rhizosphere ...
ATTCCGAGCCGCGCAGACGGTGAGGAATCCCCCGCCTTTCTGCGAGAGACGCGCATGTGGGCAGGGGATCCTTCGCCGTCTACGCGGCTTCAGGATGACACTTGCGCAGAGCTTCCCTAACAACTAAGAACCTAAGAACCTCGCCCGCCCGCCCCCTTCGCCGCGATCTTCGCGGTCCGAATCGTGCTGTCGCACATCATGAAGAGCGTGTCGTTCTCCGCGCCGCCGAAGCAGAAGTTCGCGACGCCGGGGGCGAGGATCTCGCCGAGGATGCGGCCGCGCTTGTCGAAGACCTGCACGCCGGTGAACGACGAGCTGTAGACGCGCCCCTCCGTATCGACCTTGAGGCCGTCCGGAATCCCAGGCGTCACCACCGCGAAGAGCCGCGCCGGCCCGAGGTGCGTGCCGTCGAGGACGTCGAACGCGTAGATGTGGTGCGGCAGCAGCGGGTAGTACGTCCCCGGCCCCTGAATCGCCGCGGAGTCGTTGACGTAGAGGATCGACTCGTCGGGCGAGAACGCCAGGCCGTTCGGCTTGTTGAAGGAGTCGACGACGACGCTCGCCACCTCCTCGGCCGGATCGTAGCGATAGACGAACGTGCCGTTGACGTTCGGCGGTCGGAAGCCCTGCAGCGCGCCGTAGTTCGGATCGGTGAACCAGATCGACCCGTCGCTCTTCACGACGACGTCATTCGGCGAGTTGAACGGCAGGCCGAACCAGTTCTCGATCACCGTCTCCATGTTGCCCGTGCCGAGGTCGAGGCGCGAGATTCGCGCGGGCGTCTCCAGCGTCCCCTGCTCGCAGATGACGAGGCGCCCTTCGCGGTCGAGCGTCATGCCGTTGGCCATGTTCGACGTCGGCCGATACGTCGACACCGCGCCGGACCGGACGTCGAGGCGCCCGATGAAGACGTTCCTGTCGCCGAACGCGGGGACGTTCGTCGTCTGCGGCACGCTGGTGAAGTAGACGGCGTCCTCGCCGCGCACGTAGACCGGGCCCTCGTGCGCGCTGACGTTGGCGATCTCGCCGAAGGCCGGATTCGGTCCGAGCACGGCGTGGAATTCGTCGGCGTAGATGATGTAGCTCACGCCGTGGAGACGCGCCGCGGCGTCCGCGCGTGAATCAGAAGAACTCGAAGCCGAACATCGGCACGAAGTTCCACGCGACCCAGAACAGTAGCGCGCCGGCGGCGGTGTTGAGGAAGTTCATCACGCCGTTCGGCACCGGACTCCCCGCTCTGCGGTTGATGCTGCCGAGGATGCTCTCGAGGTACGAGCCGGCGAAGCCGCACGCGGTGAGGACGGCGACCGTGTGGAAGCGATCGATGACGACGGTGCCGGTGAAGCCGGGGCGGAGGTGATGGGCGGCCATGGCCACGGCGGCGGCGCCGACGGCGAACGCGGCGACGATTCCGGCGAGCGTTCCTTCGAGCGAGATCGCCCCCTCGGTGCCGCGCGCGACGCGGCGGAACGAGAGCGGCAGGAACGTGTGGCGGCCGATGAGCTGTCCGATCTCGGAGCCGGCGGTGTCGGCGGCGGCGGTGGCGAGCGAGGCCACGCCCATGAAGAGCGGCACGAGGCCGAGGCCGCGCCAGCAGGCCAGGGCGCAAATCGCGGCGACGCCGCTGTTCGCGAAGGCGTGCGCGGCGCCGCGGCGGCCGCCCTTCGCCTGCGCCAGGCCTTGCTCGGCCTTGCGCGCGTAGCCGAGCTTCGTCGCGGCAGTGCCGAGGACGAAGAACGTGAGGAGCGCGACGTAGAGCGGCGGACCGCCGCCGACGACGATGATCGAGCCGAGGACCCAGCCGCCGATCGCGCCGGAGACGTCGACGCTCCGCAGCAGCCAGCCGACGATCGCCAGCAGCGTGTTGACGCCGATCCACGGCCAGGCGATGGCGGGCTCCATCGCCGACGCGAACGGCGCGATGCTGACCGTGGCCAGCACGCCGCCGGCGACGAGCGGGACCGTCACGTTGTCGTTGAGGCCGAGCGGCAGCGACTCCGCGAACGCGCTCGCCACGATCGCGAGCAGCAGCGCCTCCATGCGCGGATGGCCGTCGAAGCTCATGGCAATGCCGAACGCGGCCGCGCCGCCGAAGAGCAGGAACGCGATCGTGCCGCCCCAGCTCTTCTGCCGGTTCCACGGCAGCGGCGCCAGCGGCACGGCGCGGCCGATCAGCGTGGCGAAACCGTCGCCGAACGCGAGGAGCGCCCACGCCACCGCGGCGATCTCGATGTGCCAGTTGAAGACGACGATGAGCGCGCAGACGGCGGCGGGATAGAGGACGATGCCGGCATCCCATCCCCGCTCGTGCCGCGCCACGCTGCGCCCGACGATGCGGTGCAGGAGGAGCCAGTTGATGAGAACGAACGCGCCGGCGACGAGCGCGGCATAGCGCCACGGAATCCACTTCAGCGCGAACGCGCCGAGGCCGGCCGCGATGTGAATCGATTTGCGGAGCGTTTCGTTGGTGGCCATTGAGTCAGGGGGCAGGGCGCAGGGGGCGGGGCGCAGGTGGTGTTCTCGCGACCGAACGGTTTCTGCAGATCACGAAGTCAGTCGCGACACAACCATCTGCGCCCCGCCCCCTGCGCCCTGCGCCCTAATACAATACCCTGCCCGATGGCCGAATCATCCCCTCCGCTGCTGTCCGTGATCGTCCCCTGCTACAACGAGCGGGCGACGGTGGCGGAGCTGTTGCGGCGCGTCAAGCACGTCCCCATCGACAAGGAGATCATCGTCGTCGACGACAAATCGACCGACGGCTCGAAGGACGTCGTGGCCGCGCTGGCGCAGCAGTGGCCGGAGATCCGCCACATTCTCCAGCCGGTGAACCAGGGGAAGGGCGCCGCGCTGCGCCGCGGGATCCAGGAGGCGCGCGGCGAGATCGTGATCATTCAGGACGCGGACCTCGAGTACGACCCCGAGGAGTATCCGAAGCTGATCCAGCCGATCGTCGATGGCCACGCGGACGTCGTGTTCGGCTCGCGCTTCGAAGGCTACCCTCGGCGCGTGATGCTCTACTGGCACCGCCTCGGCAACAACTTTCTCACGCACCTCTCGAACGCCGTCACGAACCTCGACCTCACCGACATGGAGACCTGCTACAAGGTCTTCCGCCGCGAAGTCATCCAGTCGATCGTCATCAACTCGAACCGCTTCGGCTTCGAGCCCGAGGTGACGGCGAAGGTGGCGAAGCGCGGCTACCGGATTTACGAGGTGCCGATCTCGTATTACGGCCGCGACTACTGGGAAGGAAAGAAGATCAACTGGCGCGACGGCTTCAGCGCCATCTGGACGATCCTGAAGTACGGGCTGTTCGACGATCCGTCGAGTGAGCCGGCGACGTGGGGGACGCTGCGCCGCCGCAGCTCGCTGAAGCGCTACAACAAATGGATCTGGGAGCGCGTGCAGCCGTACGTCGGGCAGCGCGTGCTCGAAGTCGGCGCGGGCGCGGGGGCGATGACGCGCTTTCTCTACGGACGCGAGCTGATCGTGGCCACGGACAAGGAAACGCCGTACGTCGACCGCCTGCGCAACGCCTTCCGCCGCCGGCCGGGGATCATCGTGGAGCGCTTCGATCCCGACGCGAACGACACGCAGGACCTGGCGCGCTACGGGTTCGACACGGTGACGTGCATCAACGTTCTGGAGCACACGGCCGACGACGCCGGCGCGCTGCGGCGGATGTACGAGCTGCTCGCGCCGGGCGGGCGGGTGATCGTCTACGTGCCGGCGGGGAAAGAGCTGTTCGGCGCGCTCGACGAGAGCGTCGGCCACGCGCGGCGGTACGAGAAGGACGAGCTGGTGGCGAAGCTTCGCGAGGCGGGGTTCGAGGTGGAGGACGTGGCGTACCAGAACCGCGCGGCGAAGGCGGCGTGGTGGCTGAATTCGAAAGTGTTCAAGCGGCGCGGATTGCCGCTGGCGCAGTCGCGTCTCTTCGACCGGCTGGTGCCGCTGATCCGCGCGCTGGAGGGGAACTCGCCGGCGAGCGGACTGTCGCTGGTGGCGATTGGACGGAAAAGCGATGAAGCGTTGCGCGCTGATTCTGGCGGGCGGCGGCGGGACACGCCTGCGGCCGCTGAGCTCCGAGGAAAATCCTAAGCAGTTCCTGCGGCTGTTCGGCGGGAAGTCGCTGATCGAGCTGACGTACGCGCGCGTGGAGCCGATCGTCGACGCGATCTACGTGTCGACGACGGAGGCGTACGCGGCGAAGACGCGCGAGTTCCTTCCATCGCTGCCCGCCGATCACGTGATCGCGGAGCCGTCGCGGCGCAACACGGGCGCGGCGATCGCGCTGTCGTGCTTCACGATCGAGGAGCGCGAGGGCGACTGTCTCATCGCCGTGCTGGCGTCGGATCATTACATCGCCGACGAGGAGGAGTTCCGCCGCGTCCTCGCGCGCGCGTTCGACTACGCGTCGCAGTCGAGCGACCTGGTGTGCGTCGGCATCGAGCCGACGGAGCCGAACACGGGCTTCGGCTATCTGGAGCTGGGCGCGGAGATTGCGCCGGGCATCCAGCGCGTGCGCCGCTTCACGGAGAAGCCGTCGCCCGAGCTCGCCGAGCAGTTCGTCCGCGCCGGCAATTACATCTGGAACGCGGCGATGGTGGTCTGGCGCGCCGCCGTGTTCCGCGCCGCGCTGCGCGAGCACGCGCCCGAGCTCGCGTCCGTGACGCGCGAACGCTACGCCGAGGCGCCGGCGATCGCGATCGACTACGCGCTGATGGAGAAGGCGCGCAACGTAGCGGCGATCCGCGGCGACTTCGGGTGGTCGGATGTGGGGTCGTTCGAGGCGCTGAATCGGGTGCTGGGCGGCTTATGAATCAGAACAAGTCCGAGAGCGTCGCCGCCCTCGATGAACTGCAGTCACAACTGCGCAGCTTTTTCGCACCACTCGCGTTTCGCCGGCATGGCCGGACGTACAACCAGCTCACCGGTGACGGGCTCACCGCCGTGGTTCACTTCCAGAGCGGCGCCTTCGATCCGCCCGGCACGCTGGAGATTCCCGGACTGCGGGAAAATCTTTACGGCAGGTTCACGATCAACCTCGGAATCTATGTGCCCGAAGTCGCGGCCGCGAAGAACATGCATGCGGTACGTGCCGCGCGGGTCATCCACGTGGATCAGTGTTGTCTGCGCACACGATTGGGGCACATCGGGCCCGAGCACCGCGATCTTTGGTGGCCGGCACGGCCCGAGCTGTTCGAAGAGATCCGCGCGAGGCTGGAGTCGAACGCGCTGCCGTTCCTTCGCCGGTTCGATAGCCGCGATTCGATCCTTTCAGAGCTTCGGCATGCGGTGGAATCGCCCTACACCATAACGCCAAGAATTGTCTGCGCGATCATTCTTGCGAAAAGAGGGCGCCAAGCGGAGGCGCGAGAGCTTTTGCAGGCGCAGGCGGACGAGGCGGAGAGCAACAATCCCGGTCACGCGGCGTACGTTCGGCAACTCGCAGAACGCCTCGATCTTGGCGGCCTCGGAGATGTCGATAACGCGCCGTGATAAGCGGCCGGGCTCATAGACGCCAAACCGAACGAGACTGCAAAACTCACTGGGGTTTTTTGAAGACTTCGGAGAAATCGGCATCCTTGGAGATGACGGTAAGTCGTGTTCTCTTGCGTAAAGCCTGACCGTAGGGTCCGGCACATCGTGCAGACGCAGATGCCAAACATGGTTTGACTCGGGAAAGAGGTCGGCGAGTCGTCGAACCAGAGATGGTGAGAGGTGATGATCGAAGAGCAGCTTCACTCGTTGGCCACGAGCATGCGATGCTCACGTTCCGCTGCGTAGCTCAGACAGGCGAGTATGTCTTCGTGCGTCAAGTAGGGAAGGTCTTCCAGCACTTGCTCTTCGCTCATCCAGAAGCGAGGTACGAGAGGACGTCGTAGACCGTGATGCGCATGCCTCGGATACAAGGTTGGCCGCCGCGCTTTCCGTGTTCAACGGTGATGATGCCTTCGTACGACATGGTCGTATTTTAAGTCAGCCGCGTTACGCCGCGAACAGCGCGTCCGCGTTCTCCCGCAACACCCGCCGGTTCACGTCGTCGCTGAAGCCGAGGGCGAGGAAGTCCTCCACGTTCCTCTTCGGCGAGTTCACGCCGGGGGATGGCCAGTCCGTCCCCCACACCACCTTCGCCGACATCTCCGCGAGGCGGGGCACGTACCGCGGCAGCGCCTTTGGGGGGATGCCGGAGATCTCCAGGAACACGTTGCGATGCCGGCGCGCCAGGAAGAACGCGGTGTCGCCGTAGAGCGGGCGGCCGCTGTGCGCGAGGAGGATGCGCAGCTCGGGAAAGTCGACGGCGACGTCGTCGATCGGCATCGGGTCGGCGAAGACGTTGCGGGCGCGGGGGAAGACCGACGTGCCGGTGTGGAACATCACCGGGACGCGGCGCGCCTCGCACTCGCGGTAGATCTCCGCGAGCTGCCACAGCTCGCCGCGGTACGCGTTCGGCGCGAAGAGCTGGTGCGGCGGGTGGATCTTGATCATGCGAATGCCGAGGTCGAGGACGCGGCGGATCTCGTCGCGGGCGTTGAGCTCGTGCAGCGGGTTGACCGAGCCGACCGGCAGCAGGCGGTCGCGGTGCTCGCGCGTGAAGCCGGCGATCCAGTCGTTGACGTCGCGCGTGAAGCCCATGACGTCGGGCGAGACGTAGTTGATGCAGCAGCAGCGCTCGATGTCGTTGGCGTCGAGGAAGCGGAGAACGTTCGCGGGCGCGTCGAGGATCTCCGCGGCATCGCGATGGGCCTCGTCCGCGGCGACCATCGCCAGCGCGTCGGGACTCATCATCCGCCACGGCTGGATGTGAAGATGGACGTCGAAGACTCTCACGCCAGCATCACCAGCCGCATGCACGTCGCCGTCGACGGACAGGCATCCTGAAACTCGCGCGACTCGAGCAGCTGCGGATGCACCTCGTCGCGGTCGATCGTCTTGAATCCCCGCTTGCTGAAGTACGCCTCCGCCGCCGTCGTCAGTAGGTAGAACTCGCGCAGGCCGCGGGAGGCAAGGCGGTCGAGGAGCTGCCGGACGATGCGCCGGCCGAGGCCCTGGCTGCGGTAGTCGGGATCGACGGCGATCGAGCGGATGAGCGCGGCCACCTGATACGCCTCGGCGCCGCCGCACGCCACGATGCGGCCGTGGTCGCGCGCGATCACGAACGTCCGCCAGTGCTCGTCCACGCCCTGCGTCGGCAGCGAGTTCGACGTCAGCAACGCCTTGATCGCGCCGATGTCCGAGGCTGTCGCCGCGGTGATGGCAATGTCGGGCATGCGGCGAGGATAGCAAAACAAAAGGCCGCGCACCGCGCGGCCTTCAGGTCAGTTGCCTTTGACTAGCATCAGTGACGCGAGCTGCCCTTGTCGCCCCACGTGCTGCCGCTCGAGCTGCCGAGGTCCGAGTCCTTCTTGCCGGACGACACGCCGCTCGAGGAGCCGAGATCCGAGGAGCCGCTGCTCATGTCGCTGCTCTTCGATCCGCTCTTCATGCCGCTCGAACCGACGCTGCCGCTCGTGCGGCTGCTCGGCTCGTTCAACGATTTCTCCGACTGCCCGATCTTCTGCCCGAAATCGGCCGAAGACCCGCTGCTCTTGCTCTGGTCGACGCTGCGGTTGATGTCGCCCGCCTGCGTCGAGCTGTTGCGCTGACTCATCTTGTCCCTGTCACGGTTCTCCATATGCGTTCCTCCATCTATTAATGTTGGGGCCGCATTGGCTCCACAGTTATTATTAGTGCAATGGGAGTGCCGCAACACGCTGAGCCGTAAGCGATTTAGTACATGAAAAACACGACCGATACGTTGAACGTGAGCTCCTGCGTGCCGGACTCGACCGGTACCTCGGCGACATCGCCCGCAACCTTCGCCGCCATCACGCCGCGCTGCATCGGCCGCGGCACCGGCGTCTCCGCGACCCCTTCGCTGATGGCCATCGCTTTGCCGAGGGAGCGGCCCGCTGCCTGCGCCAGCAGCTGGGCCTTGGCGCGCGCGTCGTCGAATGCCGCCTTCAGTCCCTGCTCGCGGCCGCGCGACGGATCGGAGACTTCGAAGTTGAGGCCGGACGCGGTGTTGACGCCGGCGCCGATCGCCACCTGCAGCAGCTTGCTCGCCGAGGCGATCTCTTTCTTGCGCACGGTGACGCTGTTGTTGACTTGGTAGCCGAGGAGCCGCGGCATCTGCCCTTGCGAGTAATCCTGCTGCGGATAGATCGAGAAGCCCGAGGTCTGGATCTCCTCCGGCTTCGCGCCGGCGGCCTTGAGCGCGGCGACGACGCGCGCGATGCGCTCGTTGTTCTCGCTGACGGCGGCGTCGACCGTCGGCGCGTTCGTCTGCACGCCGACCGTGAACGTGAAGCGGTCGGGCACGAGCGAAATGCGGCTCGTCCCGGTCACGCTGATGCTTTCGGGCGGCGCGTCACGCGGCGTCGTCGTTTGCGCGAAGGCGCCCGCGGCGCCGAGGAGTGCGATCGTGGCGAGAAGTGTTTTCATGTAACCTCCTGAAAGAACATGGCCGATCCCAACGACAAAATACAAGGGCAAGCGCCGGGCCGATACTACGTCGACTCGCAGTGCATCGACTGCGACCTCTGCCGCGAGACGGCGCCGGCGAACTTCCAGCGCAACGACGAGGCGGGCTTCTCCTACGTGTACAAGCAGCCGGAGACGGAGGAGGAGGAGACGCTGTGCAAGGATGCGCTCGACAACTGCCCGGTCGAGGCGATCGGCAGCGACGGTTAGTGCGTCCGGCTAATGCGTCCGCTTGTCGACGCTGACCTGCTCGTGCCAGTCGTCCGCCAACAACACCTCGATCAGCTCCTGGAGCTCTTCCATGTGGAACGGCTTCGTCAGCGCCGCGGTCATGTTGTTCCCTTTGGTAATCGTCAGAATGTCGCCCTTGCCCGAGGCGACGACGACCGGAGTCTGCTTTCCCTGCTGCACGTACCAGGCGATCCACTCCTCGCCGCTCATGCCCGGAAGGTTGAGGTCGAGGAGGATCAGGCGGGTGTCGGGGTTGCGCTGCAGAAGGCTGATCCCCTCGACCGCGCCGGCGGCGGAGAGCACCTCGTAGCCTTTCTTCTGAAGATAGGTTTTGTAGAGAGCCAAAACCTCGGGGTCATCCTCAATGGCGAGGATTTTCGCCGTCTTGTCCTCGCCGCCGCGCGCTGGTTCGAGCATAGCCGTCTCCTGCAGCGCTCGTCTCTTGCGAACTTCGTGCTAACAGGCCGTCCGGGCCGGCTGCCCCTCGGTGGCCTCGAACATCCGGCGCAGCGCGCGCTCGGCCGGCACGCGGATCTCCTCCGGCACCTCGATGTCGTAGCGCATCAGCGCCAGAGAGTCGCGCACGTCCTCGAGCGACGTCACCTTCATGAACGTGCAGAGCTTGCAACCTTTCAGAAACGTCTTGTCGGGGACTTCCATCGCCAGGCGGTCGGAGAGCCCGCACTCGGTGACGACGAGGAAGCGCGAGGCGGAGCGCTCCTTGGCGTACTTCACCATCCCCGAGGTCGAGAGGACGGCGTTGGCGAGCCTGGCGACGTCGGCGCGGCACTCCGGATGGACGAGGATCTCGATCTCCGGGTCGGCCTCACGGATGCGCGCGATCTCCTGCGGCGTGATCTGCTGGTGGACATAGCAGAAGCCTTCCCACGGGATGATGTTCTTCTCCGGCACCTGCTCGGCGACGTGGCGGGCGAGATTGCGGTCCGGGACGAAGAGGATGTTCGTGTTCGGCAGCGTGCGCACGACTTTCGCCGCGTTCGCGGACGTGACGATGATGTCGGAGAGCGCTTTGACCGCGGCGGTGGTGTTGACGTACGAGACGACGGCGAGGTCGGGGTACTGCGCCTTCAGCTCGGCGATGCGCGCGGCGAGGTCGGCGGCCGGCGCGGAGTCGGCGAGCTGGCAGCCGGCGGCGAGGTTCGGCAGGAGCACGGTGCGCGACGGGTTGACGATCTTCGCCGTCTCGGCCATGAAGTGGACGCCGCAGAAGCAGATGACGTCGGCGTCGTGGACTTTCGAGGCCATGAGGGCGAGCTCGAGGGAGTCGCCGACGAAGTCCGCGACTTTCAGGATCTCCGGCCGGTAGTAATTGTGCGCGACGATGACGGCGTTGCGCTGCTTCTTGAGCGCGCGGATTTCCTCATGCAGCGCCTCGAAGCGGACGACGTCGTCCTCGGTGTAGTCGTAGGTCTTGACGCGGCTGAGTTCCTCGAACAGGGTGCTCATCGAAGGACCACGATTGTAGCGCCGAGGTGTGCGTCGTCCCAGAAGCGTTCCACGAAATCGAGCGTCTCCAGCATGCGCTGGATGTTTGCACGCTGCACGCCGCGTCCGCGGCCGTGAATGAGCCGGACCTCGCGAAACCCGCGCTCGCGGGCCGCGACGAGGTACTCGAGCGCGACGTCGCGCACGTCGCGCGGCAGGAACGCGTGCAGGTCGAGCGACTCCTCGATGGGGATCTCGAACATCACATCCCGCCCGGCCACCGGCCTCCTCCCCTTCCGCCGCGGCGGCCGCCGCGATAGCCGCCGCCGTCGTCGCGGCGATCCTGCCGCAGGCTCTGCAACGCGCTCTGCAGCGACTGCCACTGCCGCTGCGTGAGGATCGCGCGCTCGGCCGCGAGGAGCTGGGCCTGATGCTCGAAGGCGCTGTCGCGGATCGCCCGGACGCGCATCGCCGCCGTGACGATCTCCGGCGCGGCCGGCTTCTCCGTGTCGAGCAGCGTGCGGAGGTCGCGCGCGGCCGTGGCGCTGTCGCGCTCGAGGCGGGCGATCTCCTCCTCGTGCCCCTTCGCGACGTTGTCCATCTGCGTGAACTGATCGTTCGACAGGCTCACCGCCGCCTCGATGGCCGGGTCGTGCCACCACTGCGCCGGCGGCATCATGTCCAGCGGCCCGCTCGCCTGCGGCGGCCGATACCCATAGCCGCCGGCGCCGCCTCCGCCGCCGCGCGGACCGCGCTGCGGCGGCTGGTTGTAATCGGATGAGGAACAGGCGGCAACGAGAAGAAGGGCGACGGCGGCAAGGCGTTTCATGTCAGCTCCTACGGCGCTCCTCGATGAACGTTGAAGCGGCGTTATGCGATACTTTTGAATCCCATGGTCCTGTTCAACCACGCCACGCGCGAAATGACGGCGAAGATCGTCTACTACGGTCCCGGCCTCTGCGGGAAAACGACGAATCTGATGGTCATTTTCGACAAGCTCGAGCCCGCGCAAAAGGGGAAGATGCTGTCGCTGGCAACGAAGACGGACCGCACGCTCTTCTTCGACCTGCTGCCGGTCGACATCGGCAAAGTCGGCGCGTTCAATCTCAAGATCCAGCTCTACACCGTCCCCGGCCAGGTCTTTTACAACGAGACGCGGAAGCTGGTGCTCAAAGGCGCCGACGCGGTCGTCTTCGTCGCCGACTCGCAACCGGCCATGGTCGAGGCGACGCGCGAGAGCTTCGCGAACCTGATGGAGAACCTCGCCGAGAACAACATCGACGCGAACGACACGCCGATCGTGATCCAGTACAACAAACGCGATCTCCCCGGCGTCGTGCCGGTCGAGGAGCTGCAGGAACAGCTCGGCTTCGAGGGCTATCCGTACACCGAGGCGTCGGCGCTGAAGGGCGACGGCGTCATGGAGACGTTCCAGCTGATCTCGAAGATCACGGCGAAGCATCTCTACAACCGGCTCAAGGGAAAGAGCGGCGTCGTGGAGCCGGTAGTCGAGAAGAAGAAAACGGAGAAACCGCCGCCGGTGCGGCCGAAGCTCGACATCCGGCCGGAGCCGCCGACAGCGGCGCCGCCGAGCCCTCCGGCGATCAATCCGTTCGCCGACTCGGTGCCGTTCCCCGAGTCGGGTCCGTACGAGCGGATGGAAGAGGTGTCGCTCGAACAGCTCCTGTCCGAGGGGCGCGAGCGGCCGGCGACGCTGCACGGCAACGTGCCGGTGCCGGTGCCGCTGGACGAGGTCGAGGAGCTCGGGCCGGCGGAGCTCGTCGAGGAGGCGCCGGTCGCCGTCGCGGTCGAAGAGCCGCCGCCGGAGCCGGCCGAAACCTCGCCGGAGCCGATGAGCGACGACGGCGCACACATCCACGCGCTCGAGCAGCAGATCGAGTCGCTGCGCGCCGAGCATCGCGCCGAGCTCGAGCGGATCCTCGTCCAGCTCAGCGATCTTTCAAACACCATCCGCGGCCGCCTGTGATGCTACAATTCGGCGTCTCATAAATCTTATTTGGAGGAAAAATGCGTCAAATTCTCCCAGCACTGCTCTGCCTCGGTGTGGCTCTCGCCGGCTGCCGGGCCAAAGAAGCGATGGACAAGGCCGCGGTCGCGCGCGACCTCGAGAAGCGCGGCACCACGGATCTGATGAAGGAGATCTCGAACGATCATTACGATGCGCCGAAGGACGGCCACCTCACCGACGCGCAGGTGCAGATGTACCTGAAAGTGCGCGAGCACGAGAAGGTGATCGCGCAGACGGCGAAGGCCGAGGCGCAGAAGCACGCCGACGCGGCGAAGAAGGCGGGCGAGAAGTCGCTCTCCGGCATGATGGAAGGCTTCAAGACCATCGGCGCCGCCGCCGAGATGTTCACCGCCGACCTCCGCGCCGCACACGACCTGCACTACAACACGGCCGAGTACCAGTGGGTGAAGGGGCAGATCCTCTCCGCCAGTACGTCCGCGTACGCGGAGAAGGTCGGCCAGGCGATGAACGCGTCGCTCGACTCGTCCTATCAGCAGATCAAGAAGCAATACGAAGAGGCGAAGGACGAGCAGACGAAGGCGATGCTGAAGCAGTCGCTCGACGGCCTGGAGCAGACGCGCGCGGAGCAGGCGAAGGAGAAGGCCAACGCCGATCCGGCGATCGCCTACAACCGCCAGCTGCTCTCGAAGTACGAGAACGCGCTGAACGCGTACGCGCAGGAGCTCTCGAAGTTCGAGGACAAGCCGGGCGACGCGAAGAAGTCGGTCGACGAGTTCCAGAAGAACGTCGACAAGGCCGTTCAGGACGCGAAGACTCCGAATCCATAGGGGCGCACCCGGTGCGCCCCACCACCACTCTCCGCTGCTCGTCGTGCGGTCGCACGTACGCGATCGACCGCCTGTACAACGTCTGCCCGAACTGCGCCGCGCCGCTGCTCGTGGAGTACGAGTTCCACGAGACGCCGTCGCTGCGCGCGCGCTGCGACATGTGGCGCTACGTCGACGTGCTGCCGGTCGACTCGGAAGCGGACATCGTGACGCTCGGCGAGGGCTGCACGCCGCTGCTCCGCTCGACGCGGCACGAGAACGTCTGGATCAAGGATGAGTCGAAGAATCCGACGCGCTCGTTCAAGTCGCGCGGCATGGCCGCGGCGGTGACGATGGCCCGCAAGCTCGGCGCGCGCACGCTCGGCGCGCCGACGGCGGGGAACGCCGGCGCCGCGCTCTCCGCGTACGGCGCGCGCGCCGGGCTGCCGGTGTTCGTGGCGATGCCGCGGGACACGCCGCAGTCGATCGTCGACGAGTGCCGCGGCTACGGCGCGACGGTGGAACTGGTCGCCGGCGTGATCACGGACGCGGCGAAGCGCGTGCAGCAGTTCCTCGCCGAGAACGGCGGCTTCGACCTGTCGACGCTGAAGGAGCCGTACCGCGTCGAAGGGAAGAAGATCATGGGCTACGAGCTGCTCGAAGACCTCGGCCGTCTGCCCGACGCGATCCTCTACCCGACCGGCGGCGGCACGGGGCTGATCGGGATGTGGAAGGCGTTCGAGGAGATGGAGCGCCTCGGCTGGATCGGCAGCGAGCGCCCGCGCATGTACACGGTGCAGTCGAGCGGCTGCGCGCCGATCGTCCGCGCGCTCGAGCAAGGGCTCGACAGCGCGCCCGAATGGGAGTCGCCGCGGACGCAGGCGTGGGGCTTGCGCGTGCCGCGCGCGATAGGCGACCGCCTGATGCTGCGCGCGCTGCGCGACTCGCGCGGCGGCGCGATCGCCGTGGATGACGCGCAGATCGAGCCGGCCGCGGCGTCGGCGCGCCTGAGCGAAGGGATCGACGTCGGCCCCGAGGGGGGCGCGGCGTTCCTGGCGCTGGAAAGGTTGTTCGCCGGCGGCGCGATCTCGCGCGACGAGACGGTGGTGGTGTTCAACACCGGCGGCGACAAGTACCGCTGATGGCCCGCGGCATCGCGCTGTTCCTGGGCCTGTTCACGCTGCTCAACCTCGCCGGCGATCTGCGCTTCGCCGGCGCGAGCGGCAACACCTGGTGGATCGATCTCCCGCTCCTTCCCGTCGATTTTGCACGTGCGCTGCTCGCGCTGATCGCCCTCGCGTTGCTCTGGTTCGCCCTCGCCCACCCGCCCCGCGCCGTCACGCTCGCCGCCGCGACGCTCGTCTTCGTCGCCGCGGTGTCGAACGCGGTGGTCTATTACGCGCTGCTCGCGCGCGGCGCGATCCACAGCCGCGTCCCGATCCCGCTGTCGCTGCTGATCGCCGCGTCGATGCTCGTCATCGCGCTTCGCATTTCATCCGTCGAGAGCGTCCGCGGCATCGCCGTCGCCTTCGTCGCGAGCGCGCTGATCTTCCCCATCGCGCAGATCGCGACGTTCGGCATGACGGATTACCGCCGCCCCGCCGACGTGATCGTGGTCCTCGGCGCGAAGGCGTTCCCCGACGGCACGCCGTCGGACGCGCTCGCCGACCGCGTCCGCACCGCCTGCGCGCTCTACCACGCCGGCCTCGCGCCGCGCCTGCTGTTCTCCGGCGGCCCCGGCGAGCCCGCCGCGATGCAGCGCCTCGCCGCGTCGCTCGGCGTGCCCGCCGCCGCGGTTCTCCGCGACGACGCCGGCGTGAACACGGAGTCGACCGCGCGCAACACCGCCGCGCTGCTGCAGCCCCCCGCCCGCATCCTCGCCGTGAGCCACTTCTACCACCTGCCGCGGATCAAAATGACGTACCAGCGCTACGGCCGCGAGGTCTATACCGTGCCATGCATCGACAGCGTGCCGCGGTCGATGCCGTTCAACGTGGCGCGGGAGGTGGCGGCGTTCTGGCGGTATTACCTGCGCCGCGTGGCGTAGGGGTACGATGGTCGTATGACGAAGATCCTTTCGGCGACCGAGGTCGCGCAGAGCTTCGATGCGCTGCTGGACGACGTCGCGAAAAACGGTGACGAGGTGCTCGTCGAGAGAAATGGCCGCGTCGTGGCACGGCTGGTGCCAAGCGGCAGCGAAGACATCACGCTCGAGTCGATGCGCGGGCGGCTTCAGATTCTCGGCGATATCGTCGAGCCGCTCGATGAGCCGTGGGAAGCGAACGACTGATCGTTCTCGACACGCATGCGTTCGTCTGGTGGATGAACCAGCCGGGCGATCTCTCTCGTGCTGCGCGCGCCGCCTGCGAAGACGCCGAGTTCCTTGGCATTCCGGCGATCAGTTGCTGGGAAATCGCGCTTCTCGCAGCGCGGTCGCTTGCTCGACCGCGTTGACATACGCGCGTGGCTCACCGACGCATTCCGATTTTCGCGCCACCGTCTCTTGGCGCTCACGCCACAGATCGCGACAACGGCCGCACGGCTCTCAGCTGAAATGGGGCGTGATCCCGCTGACCGATTGATCGCCGCCACGGCCATCGAGTTCGGCACGCCTCTCGTCACGAAAGACAAGCGCATCCGCGACTCAGGTGTCATCGAGACTATCTGGTAATCCCAGGCGTACGATGGTCGTATGACGAAGGTATCGGCCGCCGAATGCGAATAGAACTGCGCCGCCTTTCTCGACAATGTCGTCAACCACGGAGGCGAAGTCGTGATCGAGAAGGACGGCGAGATCGTGGCGCGTTTGGTGGCCACGGGTCCGGTGTACGGCACTATTCGCTACATGGGGGATGTCGAGAGTCCCGTCTGCGATCCCGAAGACTGGGAAGCGATGAAGTGATCCTTGCGGACACGCACGTCTTTTTCCGGTGGATTCACGACCGTGAAAAGCTTTCCCGCACTGCTTACGAGGCGCTTCGATCAGCCGACCAGATCGCGATCTCGACCATCAGCTGCTGGCATCTCGCGATGCTCATCGCGAAGGGCCGTCTCGGGATTTCAACGGATGCTATGACGTGGATCCTGGAAGCGTAATCCCTACAACGCGTCCGCGATCCTGCGCGCGATCGCCGCGTAACCCTCATCCCGCGGATGGAAGCGGTCGAACGACAGCCGGTCGCGGAAGGCGAAGATGTCGTACGTCTCCACCACCACCACGTTCGGATCGTTCGCGAAGCGCTGCGTCAGCATGGCGTTCCAGCGGTTCACGAACATCGTCAGCATCGGGCCCATCGGGCCTTTCGCGAAGGGGTTGTAGAGGCCGATCACGAAGATGCGGGCCTTGGGGCTGAGCTGGCGGAGCGTCCGCACAATCTTGTCGACGCGGTCGAGCACCGTCGTCAGCACCTGCTCGGGGTTGCGGGGCGTGCCGGCGCGCCAGTTGTAGTCCGTCCAGAGGTCGTTGCCGCCGATCGACAGCACGATCACGTTCGCCTGCGCCACCACCTCCTGCACGTTGTGGCTCTGCAGCTGCTGCAGCACGTCGCCGGTGCGGGCACCGTTGATGGCGATGTTCGTCACCGTGCGCGTCACGATGCGGCGGTGGTGCAGCTCGTCGAGGAGGCGGCCGCCGATGCCGAGGCCGCTCTCGTCGCCGGCGCCGCGGGCGAGCGAGTCGCCCAGTACCAGCGGCGAGAGGATCCCGCGCGGCGGCGTCGACTCGATCGAGCGCGGCGCCATCGTCACCGGCTCGCCGACGTCGCCGCGCAGGTAGTCGATGAAGCCGGCGGCGAAGGCCACCACCGCGATCAATGCTGCTGTCACCGGAACGATCCAGTAGAGGGCGCGCCGCATCGGCCGGTCACGGTACCATGAGCGCCGTTTTCGCCTGAAACAATGACGCAAGCAAACGCCGTCGAACCCGTTGCGCTCGTCGCCGACCGCCTCACCAAGGTCATCGGCGAGCGCGTCATCGTCGACAACGTCTCCTTCCAGCTCCGGCACGGCGAGGTCTTCGGCTTCCTCGGCCCGAACGGCGCCGGCAAGACCACGACCATCCGCATGCTCGTCGGCCTCATCCGCCCGACCTTCGGCCGCGTCACCGTCTGCGGCCACGACCTGCGGCGCGACTTCGAGGCGGCCATGCGCTGCATCGGCTGCATCGTCGAGAACCCCGACCTCTATCGCTTCATGACCGGACGCGAGAACCTCGAGCACTTCGCGCGGATGCTCGGCGTGGCGCGCACGGAGATCGAGCGCGTCGCCGAGCTCGTCGCCCTCGAGCACCGCCTCGACCAGCGCGTCGGCACCTACTCCCTCGGCATGCGCCAGCGCCTCGGCATCGCCCAAGCCCTCCTCGGCGATCCGCAGCTCCTCATCCTCGACGAGCCGGCCAACGGCCTCGACCCCGCCGGCATCCGCGAGATCCGCACGCTCCTGCGCCGCCTGGCCGCGGAGCGCGACATGTCCGTCTTCGTCTCCAGCCATCTCCTCGGCGAGGTCGAGCTGATGTGCGACCGCGTGGCCATCATTCACAAGGGGAAAATCCTGAAGGAGGGCGACGTGCACGAGCTCATCTCCAGCCGCCGGGAGATGGAGCTGCGCGTCGACGACGTCGACAAAGCCTCGCTCGTGCTCGCGGCGAAGAACGTCGTCCACACCGTCGACGACGGCGTCATCGACGTCGCCATCGACGAGGCCGACGCACCGCCGCTCGTCGCGGAGCTCGTGCGCAACGGCGTGGCCATCTTTCACGCGCAGCGCAAAGTGCATACGCTCGAGGAGCTCTTCCTCGAAACGACGGGCGGGGAGACGGTGGGCTGATGTTGATCTCGCTGATCCGCAACGAGACGCTGAAACTGATCCGGCGGAAGCGCTTCGCCGTGGTGATGGGAATCCTCTTCGCCATCGTCACCATCGTCACGTACTCGCAGCATCGCCTGCTGTTGCAGCAGCAGCGCCGCGAGTGGCGCGTGCAACTGCAGCAGCGCGTGGCGAACATGCAGAACCAGCTGCGCCGCGTCGGGCGGACCGATTCGTCGTGGGCGCGCTCGCTGCGCGCCGAGGTCAGCCGGCTGCAGTTCTACCTCGACCACGACATCGATCCGGAGCGGCCCACCGCGCCGCTGTTCGTGCGGCGCTTCGTCAACGTCGCCGGCTTCCTCCTCCTGCCGCTCCTGGTCGGCATCCTCGGCTCGGACATCGTCTCCGCGGAGAACGCCGAGGGGACGGACAAGTTGCTGCTGACGCGGCCGGTGCGGCGATGGAAGATCCTCACCTCCAAGCTCGTCACGCTGTGGATGTTCGCCACGCTGACGCTCGCGTGCGGCGGCCTGATGGCCTTCGTCATCCCCGCGGCGCTGCTGCCGGCGCGCGGCTGGCAGGCGCCGACGTTCACCGGCTTCCAGCTCAGCGACACCGGCTTCAACGCCGAGGCCGTGCGGCAGCTGCCGTTGTGGAAGGACACGCTGATCGCGTTCGGCTTGGAGTGGTTCGCGCTCCTCTGCGTCGCCGCGATCGCGCTGCTGCTCTCGGTGTTGTTCAAGTCGAGCGCGGCGTCGATCGGGACGATGCTCGCCTCGCTCATCGGCGGCACGATCCTCACCCGCATCAGCCCCGACTGGACCGCCGGGAAGTACCTCTTCGTCAGCGCGCTGCCGCTGGCCGACTACTACAGCGGCGAGCCGCCGCCGTACGACGGGATGTCGATGATGTTCTGCATCGCGCTGCTCGGGCTGTGGGCGGCCGGCGCGCTCGCCGTCAGCTACGCGATCTTCATTCGCAGGGACGTCTTCGGATGAGATGGATGGCCGCCGCGCTCGTTCTTGCCGCCGCGTGTGCCGACGAGGCGCCGCGCGCGCCGAAGGTGCGGACGCCGATCGCCGTCGAGTACGTGCGCGGCGACTCGCTCGCGGTCCACGCCAGACCGTTCGACGACGCGCCGGTGATCGCGCGCTACGACAGCGGCGAGTCTGTGTCGGTGCTGTCGCGCAAGGGCGCGTGGTCGGAAGTGCGCACGGCCTCCGGCAGCGGCTGGGCCCACGGCGCCGACCTCGCCTCGGCCGCGGAATCGAAGGCTGAGGACGACGCGGTCGTCAAGCCGCGCTTCCGCACGGCGCCGGCTCCGGTGACGGAGCCGGGGGCGCGCGGCGAGATCGACCTCGTCGCGAACGTGAACAGCGACGGCGAGATCATCGACGTGAAGGTGGAGAAGAACACCACGGGGTCGCGCCACCTCGAGGTGATGAACGTCGAGTCGCTGCGCCGCGCGCGCTTCGTCCCGATCATGCGCCACGGCAAGCGGACGCCGTTCGTGTACGACTATCACGTCAGTTACTGACATAAATCACAGCGTCGTGGTCGCGCCGAGGCAGACATTGCGGCCATGAAGATCAAGATTTCGCTTCTCGCGCTCCTCCTGCTCGTCGCCTGCGGTTCCAAGCGCCAGGTGCCGGTGGCATCCGCCGAAACGCCGCGCCTCGCGATCGCCATCCAATACGTCGGCGTGCCGCACATGGACATCCACACGCAGCCGAACGACGCCGCGCCGGTGATCACGTCGTACGCCTACACGGAGACGGTGTCAGTGCTGGCTCGGCAGGGCGCGTGGGCGGAGGTGCGCACGGTCGACGGCAGCGGCTGGGCGCACGCGGCCGACCTGATCGGCACGAAGGAAGCTGCGGCGATCAAGACGGAGACGCCGCGGTTCATGACGCCGCCGGCGCCGGTCCCGAACAACGGCCGCCGCGGCGAGCTCGGGTTCGAGGCGAAGGTGAACACGGACGGCCTGATCGTGGACGTGCGGACGCTGAAGAACACGACGGGCTCCGAGCCGCTCGCGCTCGCGAACGCCGAGGCGCTGAAGAGCGCGCGGTTCTATCCGCTGATCCAGAACCGGACGCACATCGCGTTCACGTACCAGCATCACGTGTATTACTGAGCGGCGCGCCGGCAGGCCAGCGAGCGTGCCGTGTTGAATAGCGAATTGCGAATGAAGAATTCTGAATTCGCAATTCGCTATTCGCAATTCAACAGGCGTCGGCAATCCACCTTACAGCGCGTCGCTTATCCGCCTTCGGAGGAATTCACCTCCTCCCCGCGCGTTAACGCCCGCGCATGCAGCAGTTCCGTTACGACATCCGCAACGTCGCGATCATCGCGCACGTCGACCACGGCAAGACCACGCTCGTCGACGCTCTCCTCAAGCAGGCCGGGGCCATTCGCGCCAACCAGCAGGTCGACGAGCGTGTCATGGACTCGAACGACCTCGAGAAAGAGCGCGGCATCACCATCCTCGCCAAGAACACCTCCGTCCGCTACCTCGTCGACGATCCCGACGCCCTCGGCCACGCCGCGCACCACGAGGCCACGCACACCGCGTCGGGGCACGACCTCCCCGCCGCCTTCGTCCATCCGCGCGAGGTGAAGATCAACATTGTCGACACCCCCGGCCACGCCGACTTCGGCGGCGAGGTCGAGCGCGTGCTGTCGATGGTCGACGGCGTCATCCTCCTCGTCGACGCCGCCGAAGGCCCGATGCCGCAGACGCGCTTCGTCCTGCGCAAGGCCCTCGGCCTGGCCCTCCTGCCGATCGTCGTCATCAACAAGATCGACCGCCACGACGCCCGCCCGACCGAGGTCGTCAACGAAGTCTTCGACCTCATGATCGAGCTCGGCGCGTCCGACGAGCAGCTCGACTTCCCCATCCTCTACGCCATCGGCCGGCAGGGCATCGTCCGCAACGAGCTCGCCGACACCACCGAAGACTGCCGCCCGCTCTTCGACGCCGTCCTCAAGCGCATCCCGCCGCCGCCCGGCAACGCCGACGGCCCGCTGCAGCTCCTCGTCTCCGCCATCGACTACAACGACTACGTCGGCCGCCTCGGCATCGGGCGCGTCCAGCGCGGCAAAGTGCGGCAGGGCGAGGACGTCGTCCTCATCCTCCGCGACGGCACGCAGAAGAAGGGACGCGTCTCGAAAGTGACGGCGTTCGAGGGCCTGCTGCGCACCGAAGTGCCGGAAGCGAGCGCCGGCGAGATCGTCGCCGTCGCCGGCTTCGCCGACGTCGAGATCGGCGAGACCTTCGCCGACGCCCTCGAGCCGGAGCGCCTGGAGCCGATCGCCATCGACGAGCCGACCGTGTCGATGTTCTGGCTCGTCAACGACTCGCCGTTCGCCGGCACCGAGGGGAAGTTCGTCACGTCGCGCAACCTCAAGGAGCGCCTCGAGCGCGAGACGCGCAAGGACGTCGCGTTGCGCGTACGCGAGACCGAGCTGGCCGACCGCTTCGAAGTCAGCGGGCGCGGCGAGCTGCACCTGTCGATCCTCGCCGAGAACATGCGCCGCGAAGGCTACGAGTTCGCGCTGTCGCGGCCGCAGGTCATCCTCAAGGAGATCGGCGGCAAGACGCTGGAGCCGTACGAGGCGCTCGTCGTCGACATCGACGAGGCGCACGTCGGCACGGTCATGGAGAAGCTGCAGGCCCGGCGCGCGGAGATGACCGACATGGTCAACCCCGGCAGCGGCCGCGTGCGCATCGAGTTCAAGATCCCGACGCGCGGCCTCTTCGGCATCCGCACCGAGTTCCTCTCCGAGACGCGCGGCACCGGGCTGCTCTACCACACCTTCCTCGAGTACGGTCCGTACCGCGGCGAGATCGCCAGCCGCGGGCGCGGCGCGCTGGTGGCGAAGGAAGGCGGCGACACGACCGCGTACGCGATCGAGCCGCTGCAGGAGCGCTCGACGCTCTTCGTCGTGCCGGGCGTGAAGGTGTACGGCGGGCAGATCGTCGGCGAGAACTCGCGCGACGTCGACATGGTCGTGCAGGTCTGCCGCAAGAAGCATCTCACGAACATGCGCGCGTCGACGTCGGACATGGCCGTGCAACTCGCCCCGCCGCGCCTGATGACGCTCGAACAGTGCCTGGAGTGGATCGAGGACGACGAGCTGGTCGAGGTGACGCCGGAGTCGATCCGCATCCGCAAGAAGATCCTCGATCATTCCGCGCGCGAAGTGGCGCGGAAGAAGGTCGCCAAGGCCGCCGAGGCATAGCGCCGATACAATCGCCGGATGGGCGAGCTCGAAGCGGCCATCGCACCGCTGCTGTGGAGCGGCGTGGCCGTGGGAGCGGCGCTCGCGGTCCTCGCGGCGTTCGTGCTGCGCCGCGGCACGACGGCGGTCGCACCGGCGCGCGAGCCAGTGCCTGCGCGCGACTGGTGGCTGCTCGGCGCGCTGACGCTGCTCGGCGCCGCGCTGCGGCTGACGGAGATCACCGCGCCGCTCGGCACCGATGAAGCGGCTACCTTTCTTTATTACGCCTCGCGGCCGCTGGCGATCGGCCTGACGATCTACGGCTCGCCGAACAACCACCTGCTGCACACCGCGCTCGCGCACGCCGCGGTGCGGCTCTTCGGCGACGCCGAGTGGGCGCTGCGGCTGCCCGCGTTCCTCGCCGGCGTGGCGTTGGTGCCGCTGACGTGGATGACGGCGCGGCGCGTGCGCAGCGGCGCGCCGCTCGTTGCGGCGGCACTCGTCGCCGGCGCGCCCACGCTCGTCGACTACTCGATGCAGGCGCGCGGCTACACGATGCTCTGCGCCTTCACGCTGGTCGCGGCCGCGGCAATCGCCGACGTTGCGGCGAGCGGCGCCCGCCGCGCCGCGATCGTCTTCGCCGTCGCCGCGGCGCTCGGCTTCTACACCGTGCCGGTGATGCTCTACCCGTTCGTGTTTCTCGGCGTATGGGCGATGCTGACGGCGCGCCGCCGCGCGCCGGTCGCCGCCGCGCTCGCCGCCGCGCTGCTGCTGACGCTCGCGCTCTACGCGCCGGTGCTGATCGTCAGCGGCCTCTCCGCGCTGGCCGCGAACGCGTATGTCCGCCCGCTCCCCTTCACCGCGTTCCTGCACGTGCTGCCGCGCGCGCCGCTGCTCGCCTGGTCGCGGATGATGAGCGGCATCCCGCTCGTTGTGCAGCTGCTCCTCGCCGCCGGCGCCGTCGCCAGCCGGCGCGTGACGATCGCGGTCGTCGCCGGGTTGCTCGCGGTGGCGCTCGTCGTCGTGGCGCAACGCGTCGTGCCGTTCGAGCGCGTCTGGCTGCCGTTCCTTCCGCTCCTCTGCATCGGCGCCGCGTACCGGTTGCGTTTCGAAGGTGTCGTGGCGATTCTTGCGGCGATCGCGCTCGGCACCGCGTCGCTCGCCACCGAGCGCCCGCGCGACGTCGGCGCGCTGCCGAACGTCACCGCGCTCGCGCGCACGCTGCGGGCGCGCCTCCGTGCCGGCGACGCCGTCCTCGCCGCGACGCCGTCCGATCTCCCGCTGGCCTTCTATCTCCGCGGCGCGCCGGCCGACGTTCTCCATCCCGACGCCGCCCGCGCGCGCCGCCTCTTCGTCGTCTCGCATCGCGCCGGCGGGCGGACGCTGCCCGGCACCGTCGCCGCCTTCCATCTCGATCCACGCGCGTACCGCGTGCGCCGCGTCGACGACCGCGGCGGCGCCGCCGTCTACGAGCTCACCGCGCGTTAGCATGTCGCCGGTGCGCGCCGCCGTCATTTTCGTCCTCGTTCTCGTCGTCTTCGGTGCCTTCAACTGGCTGACCGCCCGGCAGCTCTTCCGGCTGCATCCGCGGAGAAAGCGGATCGTCGCCGCGCTGCTCGTCATCGGCAATCTCATGTGGCTCTTCGTACCGTGGCTGCGCGTCCGCAACGATGCAATGCGATTTCTCCGCGCCACGCTCGGGCCGCCGTGGTTCGCGTGGCTCTGCTTCGCGCTCGTCTACTCCGCCGTCCTGTTCACGATCTTCGTGGCCTGGCTGCCGTTCGCGCGGCGCGTCGGCTTCGACCGCTTCGCGCGCCGGCCGTCGCGCGTCTTCTTGTGGGCGACGCTCGTCGCGCTCGTCGCCGGCGTCTACGGCGCGCTCGTACCGCTGCGCGTCGCGCACGTGCCGGTAGCGATTGACGGGCTGCCGGCGGAAGCGGAGGGGATGCGCATCGCCGTCATCGGCGACCTCCACGTCGGCTTGTATTCGCGGCCGTCGCGGCTGAACACGATCTTCGAGACGGCGCGCGCGCAGCGCCCCGACCTCGTCGTCCTCGCCGGCGACCTCGTCGACGACGATCCGGTCTTCGCGCCGAAGCTTCTCGCCGGCGTCGCCAGCGTCGGGCCGTACGTGCCGGTCATCGGCGTCCTCGGCAACCACGAGATGTACGGCGATCCCGTCGAGATGATCGACCGCCTTCGCGGCAGCCGCGTGCATCTCCTCGTCAACGAAGGCGTGGCCATGCGCGGGCTGTGGCTCGCCGGCATCTCCGACTTCGCCGCGCAGTTGCCCGCGCTGCGCCCAGACCTCGATCGGGCGCTCGCCGGACGCGGCGCGCGTTTGCCGATCGTCCTCGCGCATCAGCCGCGCGCGTTCCCCGAGTCGATCAAGCGCGCGGTGCCGCTGACGCTGTGCGCGCACTCGCACGGCGGGCAGTGCGGCGTCCGCCCGCTGCACTGGACGCTGGCGGGACTCTTCATTCCGTACGACATGGGGCTTTACCGCCGCGGCGCGTCGCAGCTCTACGTCCACACCGGCGCCGGGTACTGGCTCCTGCCGTGGCGCCTCGGCATCACGCCGGAGATCGTGCTGATCGAACTGCATCGGCCGCGGCGCTGAGCGCGGCGCCGCACTTCGCGTCGATCTTGAGCGAGGCGAGATCGTCGCCGCGCGTCGGGCCGACGTTGACGATGGCGATCGGGATCCCGCGCTCCGCCGCGCGCTTCACGAAGCGGAAGCCCGACCACACGGTCAGCGAAGAGCCGGCCACGAGCAGCGCGCCGGCCTCGTCGACGTGCTCCATCGCCACGGCGACTTTCCCCTGCGGCACCGACTCGCCGAAGAAGACGACGGCGGGCTTGAGCACGCCGCCGCAGCGCTCGCACGGCGGCACGATGAAGCCGCCGATCAGCTCGCGCGCCACGTTGGCGTCGCCGTCGGGCGCGAAGTCGGCTTCGTCGCCGCGCAGCTGCGCCCACGGCGCGCGTGCCAGCCACTCGGCGTTGAGCGCGCCGAGGCGTTCCTGCACGTTCGCGCGGGCGAACTCGCAGCCACAGTCGAGGCAGACGACGAGCCGGTTGCGCCCATGCAGCTGCACGACGCGCCGGCTCCCCGCCTCGGCGTGCAGGTCGTCGACGTTCTGGGTGATGAGAAAGTGCACGAGCCCGTCCGCCTCGAGCCGCGCGAGCGCCCGGTGCGCGTCGTTCGGCCGCGCCGCGGCGAAGCGCGGCCAGCCGCGGTAGCTGCGCGCCCAATAAAAGCGCCGCACCTCTTCGCTGCGGACGAACGCGCTGTAGTAGATCGGCTTGTGCCGCGTCCAGGCGCCGCCGGGGCTGCGGTAATCGGGAATGCCGGACTCGGTGCTGCAGCCCGCGCCGGTCAGGACGACGAGGCGCTGCGCGCGTCCGAGGAACTCCGCAAGGGCGTCGCTCACGGCGATGCTCAACGCGGACGTCGAGCGGGACGATTTCCGTGTATGCTGCCTATCGCTCCCATGCGGCCGGAATCCCTAGCTATTGCTCTATTCACGGCATCCGCGCTCTACGGGCAGAGCTCGTGTCCGACGCAGGCGCCGGGCGCGATGCTCGTGAACGCCTCTTGCGGCGCGCAGTGCTTCGCCGGGACGGCCGTACTCATCACCCTCGTTCCGATCGTCCCCGACTGCCCCGCGCCGCCGCCGCCCTGCAACGCTCACCCGTATCAAATCCAGGCCTGCGACACCGTCACCTGGAACTTCGGCGACGGCACCACGGCCACGACCGCCGGCGCGTCGATGATCCAGCACACCTACGCCACCGCCGGCAGCTATACACCGGCGGTCACGATCACGAACAGCCTCGGCACGTCGCAAGCCTTGAACGTTTCCCCTATCGTCGTGGCCGCGAATCCGCCGGTCTACGTCGAATTCGCCAACGCGAACCTGATCGTCCCCGAAGCCGACGGCACCATGACGTTCAACCTCATCCGCAGCGGCGATCTCTCGCACGCGTCGACCGTGCATTATCAGCAACCGCCGCCCGGGAGCCAGCCGATCGCCAAGGTCGAGAGCGTCTCCGCAGACATCACCTTCGCTCCGGGCGAGACCGCGAAAAGCTTTGCGCTGCAGATACACGACGATCACGTCTACAGCGGCAACGTCACCGGCGCCGTCCTGCTGACTGCGGGCGACGGCACGCTCTTCCACACGGGCCTGCTGACGATGCCGTCGACGTGGGCAAACTTCACGTTGATCGACGCCGATCCGCAGCCAACGGCCGCCGTCGCCGACGTCCGCATCGTCGAAGGCACCGAAACGCAGAACACCGCGGAGTTTCTCGTCACCATGTCGGCGCCGATGGGCGTTCCGGTGCAGCTCTTCGGCACGCCCTCGGACGGCACGGCGAAGTCCGGCAGCGATTTCGGCGGCGGCTCGACGTGCATCATCGCCGCCGGCCAGACCTCGTGCGTGCTGCACGTGCAGATCGTCAACGACGACGTCCCCGAGCCCGACGAAACCTTCACCCTCACCGTCAACCAGCGCATCGGCGAAGCCGGACCGGCGTTCACGCGCAGCACGGCCACGTGCACGATCGTCAACGACGACGCGGCGTTCACGCCGCTGGCGTCGCGCATCTCGACGGGCGCGCAGATCGCGCTGCGCCTCGAAGCCGGCCAACCGCAGACATCGCCGCTGACCGTCTCGCTGCGATCATCATCGCCAGACGTCGTCGAGGTGCCGCCATCCGTCACGATCCCGGTCGGGCAGCAGGGCGCGAGCTTCACCGCGCATGCCCTGCTCCCGGGACGCTCGCGCATCAGCGCGACGATTCCGGGCATGACCGCGCCGCCGGCGACGATCGACGTCGTCGACCCCGTGACCGTCGTGGCCAGGCCGAGCGCGCTGGCGCTGCGGCCGGTGAGCGACGGCACCGTCATCATTTCCCTCGAGCCGCCGCGCAGCGCGTTGCAGTTCCTCAGCGCCTCGAGCACGCGGCCGGAAATCGCCACCGTCGCCGGCACGCTGACGATCCCGGCCGGCGGCACGGCCGCGCTCACCGTGCACGCGGTGGCGAACGGCGTCGCGACGATCTGGATTTCCACGCAGGACGGCTTCTCGTTCACGATCGACGTCGTCGTCAGCAACGACCCGACGGTCACCCGCATCGAGCCGGACGTCGCGCCGGCCGCCGGCGGCACCGTCGTCACGGTCGCAGGCGAAGGGCTCGACGCGCGCTGCAGCGTCGCCTTCGGCGCGACGCCGGCGACCTCGGTGAGCGTCGCTGCCAATGGCCTCGCCGTCGTCGTGCCGCCGCACGCGCCCGGCGTCGTCGACGTCGACGTCGTCTGCGGCGCATCCAAAGTCACGCTTCGCGACGCCTTCACCTTCTTCGTCCCCCGCAGACGCGCCGCCGGATAGTACAATCGGCGGACCAATCACTCGGCAAAAGGAGTCCCAAGGGGATGAAGACCTTCCTCAAGGTGTTGGGCATCGCCCTCGTGACCGTCGTCGCGCTGATCGCCGGCGCGGTGTCGTGGCTGTCGCTGAAGAAGCCGGCGCAGCGGCCCGCGTCGACCGAGAAAGTCGACGCCACGCCGGAGCGCGTCGCGCGCGGCAAGTACCTCGTCGAGCACGTCTCCGCGTGCCTCGACTGCCACTCCGACCACGTCCTCGCGTACAGCCTGCCGGTGAAGCCGGGCACCGAGGGCCTCGGCGGCTACATCTTCGACAAGAAGATCGGCTTCCCCGGCGTCGTGGCCGCGCAGAACATCACCCAGGACCCGACCGACGGCCTCGGCAAGTGGACCGACGGCGAGATCCTTCGCGCGATGCGCGAGGGCGTCGACCGCAACGGCGACGCGCTCTTCCCGATGATGCCGTACGAGCACCTGCGCAACCTCGGCGACGACGACGCGAAGGCGATCGTCGCCTACCTCCGCACGCTCAAGCCGCTGCCGAACCGCGTGCCGGCGAAGACGCTCGACTTCCCCGTCAACTTCATCGTCAAGTTCATCCCGAAGCCGCTCAGCGGACCGGTGCAGGCGCCCGACCGCAAGGACAGCGTGGCCTACGGCAAGTACCTGGCGACCATCGGCGGCTGCTACGAGTGCCACACGCCGCATGACAAGCACAACGCGTTGATCGCCTCGCAGGCCTTCACCGGCGGCTGGCAGATGGCCGGCCCGTGGGGCCGCAACTTCACCGCGAACCTCACGCCCGACGCCGACAACTACATGGGCAGGGCCACGAAGGCGGAGTTCATCGGCCGCTTCAAGGCCTTCGCCAGCATGAACGCGTCGAACGCGCCGCAGACGCCGCCGGGCCGCAACACGGTCATGCCGTGGATCGCCTTCTCCGGCATGACGGACGAGGACCTCGGCGCGATCTACGACTACCTCGAGACCCTGCCGCCGGTGCACAAGACGATCAACACCTTCCCCGACGCGAAGGGCTAACGCGACTGCAGCGCAAGTTGGAAGTTGGGGTCACATCTGGAAAATCAACTTAACGGCCTGTGGGTCACATCTGACGGTAAGTTGGGGTCATATCTGGAAAACCAACTTAACTGCCGGCACCCCCGACGGGCGAGTTGCTGTAAGTTGATTTCCAGATGTGACCCAACTTACCCGTGGAAAACCACGCTAACGGGCGAGTTAAGTTGATTTTCCAGATGTGACCCCAACTTTTCCCCGACGCGAAGGGCTAACGCGACTGCAGCGCATAGACGACGACGCCGGCCGTGACCAGGCCGGCGATCGTCGACGCCAGCAGCGCGAAGCGCGGGCGGGCGTGCACCTGCGGCAGCAGGTCGCTCGCGCCGAGGTAGAGCAGGAAGCCGGCGAAAAACGAGAGCTGGAACGCCAGGTGGTACGGCGTGATCCGTAGCACGTTCGCGCAGAGCGCGCCCGCCACCGGCGCCAGCGCGTCGACCGCCAGCAGCGCGAACGTCCGCCAGCGGCTGTTCTTCGCCACCAGCATGAACGTCACCGTGTTCAGCCCATCGGCGAAGTCGTGCGCGACGACGGCGAGGAGCACGACGAATCCGACCTTCGCGCTCGCCTCGAAGCCGACCCCGATCGCGAGGCCGTCGAGGAAACTGTGGAACGACAGCCCCAGCGCGCCGACGAGTCCCACGTTGTGAAGATGCCCCGGCGCGTCGTGCTGCTTCTCGCTGTGGATGATCGTCAGCTTCTCGAGCAGGAAGATCGCCGCGAAGCCGAGGATCACCGTGACCATCAGCGCGCGCATCTCGATCCCGTGCGCGTGCCCGAGCTCGATGACCTCGGGCAGCAGGTCGAGGAACGCCACGCCGATCAGCAGACCGGCCGACGCGGCCATGATGTAGAGGAGATATTGCCGGTAGCGGAACGCGAACGCGCCGCCGGCGAGGGTCATGAAGAAGGCGGCGAGGGCCCACAGCGCGCTCATGCGCCGCGGATTCTATGCGGTAGGAGCGCACCGCGTGCGCCCCTACCGGCAGGAAACTATTCGAGTTTGATGGCCTTCTTCGTCTTCTCGCGGCGCTGGCTGTCCTTCGCCTTGTACTCGGCTAGGCAGTTGTCCTGGTCGACCATCGCGCAGCTCAGGTATTCGCTGATCTCCACGAGGCAGGCGCGGATGGCCTTGCCGGCCGGCGTCTTGTCGTACTTGCCCATGTTGCCGCCGAAGCCGCCGTGGTAGAGGCCGACGTTCATGCCGTAGCCGCCGGAGCGCGCTTCGATCGTGCGCGTGTAGGCGATCTCGCCGGTGGTCGTGTCGACCACGCGGACGTCGACCGCGATGTACGCGTCGTCCTTCTTGCCGCCGAGGGAGATCCCGCCGAAGCTGATCCCGCCGCCGCCGCCCTGCGTCTTCTCTTCGTACGCCGAGACCGTTCCCATCACCAGGTACTTCGCCCCGGTGAGCTTCCCGATCTTCGCCGCGCTGCTCTTGCTGACGCGGCCCGACGCGCCCAGATCCTGCTCCTCGAGCACCGGCCCGAGCTTGTCGCGCTCCACCATGCGGAACTTCTCGGTCGCCGAGAGCTCGTTGCTCAGCATCCCCGCCAGGTCGTGGCCCGCGCCGCCATACCACCAGCCGGCCGACGTGTCATTCTTGAAATCGGCGACGCCGATCGACGGCTTCTCCGCGGCGTACAGCGCGCCCGCGCACAGCATCACTGCCATCATTGCGAAACACTTCTTCATGGATCCTCCTCCTTGAACGAGTGCCGCCGATTATAAATCAGGCCACGCCGCGATTCCGCCGGCCTTGCGCGCAGGCCAGGGTGGAGCTGACGAGCTGGTCGATGTCGAACGGCTTGCGGATCAGCCCCCAGATGCGCGACGTATCGAGCGATTCGATCGAGCGCTGGCTCGCCCCCGTCATCACGATCACCCGGTCGAGCAGCGCCGGGCTGTCGCGGCGGAGCTTTTCGAGGAGCTCGAAGCCGTTCACGTCCGGCATCATCAGGTCGAGGAGGATCACCGAGTAGGTGTGGCGCTGGAGCTGATCGTAGGCGACGCGGCCGTCCGTCGCGGTGTCGACGGCGAATCCTTTTCGCGTCAGCAGCGTCATGAAGAGCCCGCGCAGTGCCTGGTCGTCGTCGACAACGAGGACGTTAGGTACACCGGCGGGAGGATCGCACCGTGACATGGCCGAGGGCTCGTGTGTGCGATCAAGGTACACCTTTTTGCGCAACGCGCAAGAACTTATTCGCTGTAGACGCGCACGAGAAACACCGAGTCCGCCTTCTTCACCGTGGCGATCGACTCATGTCCCGTGAGCGGCTTCGTCACGCTGACCAGCTCGAGCTCGCTCCGGCGCACGTACTCGGAGATCGCGCTCTCCGGATTGGCCGCCTCGATGAAGGTGTGTAGCGGCTCGCCGTCGCCGGCTGGCCGGTGGTTCGTTGCGTTCGTCAGCGGTCGCGATTCGATGGTGTATTGCACGCCGATCCTCCCCAGGAACTACTGAACCGCTTCCCTTCCATGCCCAGCAATCAGCGGGCCAGAACTTGCACTTAGCGCGCGAGATGCCGGACGACGCGAAGCAGGAAGAGGCCGAACAGCGAAGCTCGCCGAGCGGCGAGATCGTCTACCGCGCCATCCACAAAGAAGGCGACGATGAGCTCAAGCGCTCCACCTCGGCGCTGGCGTGGTCGGGCCTGGCCGCGGGCCTCTCCATGGGCTTTTCGGTCGTCGCGCAGGCGCTGCTGCAGGCCGGCCTCCCCGACGCGGCGTGGCGCCCGCTGATCGTCAGCTTCGGCTACAGCGTCGGCTTCCTCATCGTCGTCCTCGGCCGCCAGCAGCTCTTCACCGAGAACACGCTCACCGTCATCCTCCCGCTCCTGCAGCGCAAGGACGCGTACACCTTGCGCAACGTGGCGCGGCTCTGGACGACCGTCTTCCTCGCCAACCTCGCCGGCGGGTTTCTCTTCGCCTGGGCGATGGCGAAGACGCCGGCGCTCGACGACGGCGCGCGCCGCGCCGCGATTCAGCTCGCCGAGGGATCGATGGCCGGCGGCTTCGGCTCCATCCTGCTGCGCGGCATCTTCGCCGGCTGGCTCATCGCCATGATGGTCTGGCTCCTGCCGTTCGCCGAGGCCGCGCGCGTGTGGGTCATCATCATCCTCACCTACGTCGTCGGCCTGGCCGGCTTCAGCCACATCATCGTCGGCTCCATCGAGGCGATGTTCCTGGCCTTCGGCGGCTACATGGCGCCGGTCGAGTGCGTGACGCACTTCATCGTCCCGGCGTTCCTCGGCAATTGCATCGGCGGCGTCGCGCTCGTCGCGGCCATCAACCACGCGCAGCTCGTGGCGGGCGGCGGCGGCGTGGACGTGTGAGCGTCAGCGCCGGAACTGCAGGACGTTCACGTCGTCCGCGGCGGGCGCGGCGGTGGCGGCGGCGGTGACGAGGTCGGCGAGCACGTTGATGTCGAACGGCTTGCGCACGATGGAGTGGACGATGCCGGGGTCGAGCTGCCGCGTCAGCGAGGCCTCGGCGGCGGCGGTGATGACGATGACGCTCGGCTTCTTGCCGGCGCGCTGCTGGAGGACGTCGACGAACTCGTATCCGCTCATCGCCGGCATCATCAGGTCGAGGACGATGACGGCGTAGTCGGCGCGGTCGATCTTCGCGACCGCTTCGACGCCGTCGGCGGCGGTGTCGACGCTGAAGCCGGCGCGCTCGACGATCTTGGCGACGAGCGCACGAATGGCAGGCTCGTCGTCGACCACCAGCACACGCCCCTTTCCTTGCGACAGCATGGACGGGCCGCTTGCAAGTTGAATGCCGAGCACGGCCATAGCCGAGCGCGCGTTTGCAACACGCGCAAAAAGTTCTTCGACTCGCATTGGCAAATCCGATGCATGACCCCGCTGCCGTGCGTAAAAAGTTGGGTCTCAAACTGTTTGCCGTCGCCTTGGTATTCGTCGCCGGCTGCAAGTCGAAAGAGTCAACCGGACGCAGCTTCCCCTTCCTCGAAAGACTCTCCCCCGCGCCGTCGGTAAAGACGAATCTCCTCGAGCTCCAGCAGGACGACGGCCAGTGGGTGATGCCGGCGAAGAACTACGCCTCGACGCGCTTCAGCGCTCTCGATCAGATCAACGCCGCCAACGTGAAGAATCTCGAGGTGGCGTGGACGTTCTCGACGGGCCACGACCGCGGCGAAGAGGCCGCGCCGCTCGTCGTCAACAACACGATGTACGTCGTCACGCCGTTCCCCAACGTACTCTACGCGCTCGACCTCACGCAGCAGGGCGCGCCGGCGAAGTGGAGCTACCAGCCGAAGGACCTCAACAGCGCCGCGAAAGGGATCGCCTGCTGCGACTGGGTGAACCGCGGCGCCGCGTACGCGAACGGGAAGATCTACTTCAACACCCTAGACGGCCGCACCTGCGCCGTGAACGCCGACACGGGCGACGAGGTTTGGGTGTCGCAGGTGACGGACATGAGCCGCGGCGAGTCGATCACGAACGCGCCGCTCGTGGTCAAGAACAAGGTGCTCGTCGGCGACAGCGGCGGCGAGTTCGGCGTCCGCGGCTCGCTCACGGCGCTCGACAGCGAGACCGGCAAGCAGCTCTGGAAGGCGTACAACACCGGCCCCGACAGCGACTGCCTGATCGGCGCGAACTTCCATCCGTTCTATCAGAGCGACCGAGGCAAGGACCTCGGCGTGAAGACGTGGCCGCCCGACCTCTGGAAGATCGGCGGCGGCACGGTGTGGGGCTGGATCTCCTACGACCCCGAGCTCGACCTCGTCTACTACGGCACGGCCAATCCCGGTCCGTGGAACGCCGAGCAGCGCCCCGGCGACAACAAGTGGACGTGCGGGATCTGGGCGCGCAAGCCCGACACCGGCGACGCGATCTGGTTCTATCAATGGAGCCCGCACGACCTCTACGACCACGACGGGATCAACGAGCAGATCCTCCTCACGCTGCCGATCCGCGGACAACAGCGCAAGGTGCTGGTCCGCCCCGAGCGCAACGGCTACGTCTACGTCCTCGACCGCGCCACCGGCGAGGTGCTCTCGGCCACGCCGTTCGCCTACATCACGACGAGCAAGGGCGTCGACCTCAAGACCGGCCGCCTGATCCCGATCGCGGAGAAGGCGCCCGGCGTCGGCCGCGTGGTGCGGATGATCTGCCCTCCCGCGCCCGGCGCGAAGGATTGGGAGCCGTCGGCCTATTCGCCGGTGACCGGCTTGCTCTACATCCCGCACGCGAATCTCTGCGAGGACGCCGAGGGGTTGCAGGCGAATTACATTGCCGGGACGCCGTACGTCGGGTCGAACGTGAAGATGTACGCAGGACCGGGCGGGCACCGCGGCGAGTTCGACGCCTGGGACCCGGTGAACGCGCGCAAAGTCTGGTCGATCAAGGAGCGCTTCCCGGTCTGGAGCGGCGCGCTGGCCACGGCCGGCAACGTGGTCTTTTATGGATCGATGGAGGGGTGGTTCCGCGCCGTCGACGCACGCACCGGCCAGCTCCTCTGGCAGTTCAAGACCGGCTCCGGAATCATCGGCCAGCCGATCACCTATCGCGGCCCCGACGGCAAGCAGTACGTGTCGGTGCTCTCCGGCGTGGGCGGCTGGGCGGGGGCGGTGGTCTCCGGCCAGCTCGACCCGCGCGACGGCACCGCCGCCCTCGGCTTCGCCAACGCCATGTCCGACCTCGGCAAGTACACGACGAAGGGCGGGATGCTGTACACGTTTTCACTGCCATGAAACGAGTTCTTAGTCCTTGGTTCTTGGTTCTTAGTCTGGCGTGTGCGCGACCGCCGCAGACTGCACGCGTTCTGCGCGTCTGCGCCGACCCCAACAACCTCCCCTACTCCAACGCCCAGCAGCAAGGCTTCGAGAACAAGATCGCCGCGCTCATCGCGCGCGACCTGCACGCGCAGGTCGGCTACACCTGGTTTCCGCAGCGGCGCGGCTTCGTGCGCAACACGCTGAAGGCGGGCGTCTGCGACTGCGTCATCGGCGTGCCGTCGAACTACGAGCTGACCGCGGAGACGCAGCCGTACTACCGCTCCTCCTACGTCTTCGTCGCGCGCCGCGACCGGCACCTCGGCGTGACGTCGCTCGATGATCCGCGCCTCCGCACCTGGAAGGTCGGCGTGCAGATGATCGGCAACGACCACGTCAACTCGCCCCCCGCGCACGCGCTGGCGAACCGCGGCGCGATCGCCAACGTGCGCGGCTACATGGTCTACGATCCGCGCGCCATCGTCGACGCCGTCGCGCGCGGCGACGTCGACGTGGCCATCGTCTGGGGCCCGCAGGCCGGCTGGTTCGCGCGCCAGGAGCGCGTCCCGCTCGAGCTCACGCCCGTGTCGCCGCAGATCGACCTGCCGTTCCTTCCCTTCGTCTTCGACATCTCCATGGGCGTGCGCCGCGGCGACAACGCGCTGCGCGACGAGCTCGATCTCGAGATCGAACGGCGCCGCGGCGACATCGAACGCATTCTCGACCAGTACGGAGTGCCACGTGTGTAGACGCCTCCTCTTCGTCGCGCTCTTCGCCGCGCTGGCCTGCCATCGCGAGCAACGCGCCATCCAGCCGACCGCGCAGGAATCCGGCCGTCCTCTCCCGGTCCGCGTGAGCGGCCTGCAGCCGGGGCCAAAGCAGCTCGGCGCCTCGGCCATCGACAATCCGTACGAGGGGAACGCCTACGCCATCAGCCAGGGGCAGCAGCTCTTCGAAAAATACAACTGCTCCGGCTGCCACTTCCACGGCGGCGGCGGCATCGGCCCGCCGCTGATGGACGCGGAGTGGATCTACGGCAGCTCCCCCGCGCAGATCTACGAGTCGATCGCGCAAGGGCGGCCGAACGGGATGCCGTCGTGGGGCGGCCACATTCCCGAGTACCAGATCTGGCAGCTCGTCACGTACGTCCGCGCCGTCGGCGGCTTCGAAGGAAAGGTGGCCACTGGGTCGCGCGTCGATGAGATGCAGTCGAAGCGGGCGGAGGAGCCGAAGCCGTGATCGTGGCGGTGATGCACATCCAGTCGGCGCTCGACCCCGCCGGGCCGCAGGCCGGACGCATCGCCCATTTGTTTTGGATCTTCACCTGGGTCTGCGTCGCCGTCTACATCATCACCCTTCTCTTCATCGCCGTCGCCGTCATCCGCGGACGGCGCAACGCCGAGCCCGACGTCAGCGACGCGCGCGAGCACTCGCTCAAGCTCGGCGTCACCGCCGCGTCCGTCCTCACGGTGCTGATCCTCTTCGCGCTCCTCGTCGCCAGCGTCGCCACTGGCAGCGCCATCGGTACGTTCGGCCAGGACGATCCGCGGCAGCTCGAGGTGGAGGTCACCGGGCATCAGTGGTGGTGGGAGATCCACTATCCCGACGCGCTCGACCCCTCGGCGTCGATCACCGACGCGAACGAGATCCACATCCCCATCCACACGAAGGTCCTCCTGCGCGTGCAGACCGCCGACGTCGTCCACTCGCTCTGGATCCCGAACCTGCACGGCAAGCGCGACCTCATCCCCGGCCGCGTGAACAAGATCTGGATCGAGGCCGACACGCCCGGCATCTACCGCGCGCAATGCGCCGAGTTCTGCGGCCTCCAGCACGCGCACATGGCCCTCGTCGTCTTCGCGCAGAAGCCGGAGGACTTCGCGCAGTGGAAGTCGGCGTCGTCGCAGGGGGCGGTCACGCCCACGACGCCGTCGGCGATGCGCGGCCAACAGGTCTTCCTCGGCGCGCCCTGCGGCAAATGCCACAACATCGTCGGCGTCGACGCCTACGGCACCATCGGCCCCGACCTGACCCACCTGGCGTCGCGCAGAACGATCGGCGCCGGGACGCTCATCAACAATCGAGGGAATCTGGCCGGCTGGATCAGCAACGCCCCGGCGATCAAGCCGGGAGTGTTGATGCCGCCGAATGCGATGAGCGCGGGGGAGCTGCAGGATTTGATGGCGTATTTGGAGACGCTGAAATGAGGCCACGGAAACTTAGAACGCAGAATGCGAATGCAGAAATGAGAAAGCTTCGCCTGTTTCTTCATTCTGCATTCGCATTCTGCGTTCCGAGTTTCCGTGGAGGCGGGCGATGACTGAGCTCACCGTCGACCAACCCGACTTCTCCCGCGAGCGCGCCCTGCTCGAAAAAACCTGGGCCAAAAATCCCGGCATCGCGGGCTGGCTCTCCGAAACCGGTCACAAATCCATCGGCCTCCGCTACATCGTCACCGCCTTCTGCTTCTTCGCTCTCGGCGGCGTCGAAGCCGCGCTCATGCGGTGGCAGCTCTCCCGTCCCGACAACCACTTCCTCAATCCCGACCTCTACAACCAGATCTTCACCGTCCACGGCTCGACGATGATGTTCCTCTTCGCCGTGCCGGTCATGCTCGGCATGGGCATCTACTTCGTCCCGCTCATGGTCGGGACGCGCAACGTTCCCTTCCCGAAGCTCAACGCCTACGGCTACTTCGTCTACGTCGCGGGCGGTCTCTTCCTCTACGCCATGTTCTTCATCGGCGCGGGGCCGGACGCCGGCTGGTTCTCCTACGTCCCGCTCTCGGGGCCGACCTTCGATCCCGGCAAGCGCGCCGACACGTGGGCGCAGATGATCACCTTCACCGAGTTCTCCGCGCTCATCGTCGCCGTCGAGATCACCGTCTGCGCCTTCAAGATGCGCGCGCCCGGCATGTCGCTCAACCGCATCCCCCTCTTCGTCTGGTCGATGATCATGGTCAGCTTCATGGTCATGTTCGCCATGCCGGCGGTCATGCTCGACAGCACCTACCTCATCTTCGACCGCGCCTTCTCCATGCACTTCTTCAACCGCCCCGAGGGCGGCGATCCGATCTTCTTTCAGCACATGTTCTGGTTCTTCGGGCACCCCGAGGTCTACATCATCTTCATCCCGGGGCTCGGCTTCACGTCGTCGATCATCACCGCATTCACGCAGCGGAAGATCTTCGGCTACGTGGCCATGGTCTCCACCCTCGTCATCACCGCGTTCCTCGGCTTCAGCGTCTGGGCCCACCACATGTTCGCCACCGGCATCCCCCAGCTCGGGACGAGCTTCTTCACCGCGGCGAGCCTCATGATCGTCATCCCCACCGGCGTGCAGATCTTCTGCTGGACGGCGACGATGTGGAGCGGCCGCGTGCGCATCAAGACGCCGATGATGTACGTCTTCGGCTTCTTCATCACGTTCATCATCGGCGGCCTGACCGGCGTCATGCTCGGCTCCGTGCCGATCGACTGGCAGGTCCACGACACCTTCTTCGTCGTCGCCCACCTGCACTACGTCTTGATCGGCGGCGCCGTCTTCCCGCTCTTCGGCGCGTTCCACTTCTGGTTCCCGAAGTGGACCGGACGGATGTACAGCGAAGCCCTCGGCCAGCTCTCCTTCTGGCTGCTGCTCGTCGGCTTCAACGTCACCTTCTTCCCGATGCACCTCCTCGGCCTCTACGGCATGCCGCGGCGCGTCTACACCTACGGCGCGCAGACCGGCTGGGGGCCGATGAACGCGCTGGCCAGCATGGGGGCAGCGTTGATTGCGCTGTCAATATTGACGATGCTGATCAACTTCGCCATGTATCGCCGCCGCGGACCGCTGGCGGGGCCGAACCCCTGGAATGCCGATACGCTGGAGTGGTCGCTGCCGTCGCCGCCGCCGTCGTACAACTTCCTGCACATCCCGACCGTGGCCGGCATGAACGCCGTCTGGGACGCGGCGCCCGACCAGCCGTACGTCACCGGCATCCGCTTCGACAAGCGCGAGATCCTGGTCACGAAGACCCTCGACGCGGAGCCCGACCACAAGCACGAGATCCCCGGCCACTCCCTCGCGCCGTTCCTTCTCGCCGTCACCTCGACCGTCGGCCTCATCGGCTCGATCTTCTACGGCTGGTGGTTCACCGCCGGCATGCTGTTGAGCGTGCCCATCCTCGTCTACTGGTTCTGGCCGAAGCGCGAGGAGGTCGAGGAGCAGCTCGCGCGCGACCGCGGCATCGTGATGGCGGAGGAGGCGTGATGGCGAGAAGAGTCCTCGACGTCTCCGCGCTCGAAGCCGACACCGCCGACAGCCGCGCCCTCCTCTGGTGGGGCAACCTCGGCATGATGGCCATCGAGGGGACGATCTTCGCGATGCTCATCGCCACGTACCTCTATCTACGGATGGTCAACCTCGACTGGCCACCGAGCACCGTCCGCGATCCCGACATCCTCTGGCCGGCCATCAACCTCGGCATCCTCCTCCTGACCTTCATCCCCGCGCTCATCCTCGACCGCGCCGCGCTGCACGACAACGTCCCCCTCTGCAAGCTCGCGCTGGCCGCCTGCATCGTCACCGGCGCCGCGTTCTTCACCATCCAATTCACCGTCCTGGCGAACCTCGGCTACAAGTGGAGCGACCACGCCTACGGCTCCGTCGTCTGGACCGCCATCGGCTACCACATGCTCCACGTCATCACCGCGACCGGCGAGACCGCGCTCCTCTTCATCTATTCGCTCGTCCGGCCCATCGTGAAGAAGCAGCTCCTCGACTTCCGCTGCACCGCCGTCTATTGGTACTTCGTCATCCTGATGTGGCTTCCGTTCTACTTCATCGTCTTCGTCGAGCCGTACGTGACGCGGAAGGGCTACTGACGATGCAGACGACGAAGGACATCGACATCCGCCCCAGCTCCGTCGCCCTCTGGACCGGCATCCTGGCCGGCCCGTTCGCCTGGGCGCTCGACTTCGAGCTGAAGTACGCGCTCATCGACTACGCCTGCCGCAACCACGCGCCGGGGCTCTTCTGGATCTTTTTCGTCCTCGGCATCGCCATCTGCGCGTACGGCGCGTTCAACGCCTGGGGCGGCATGAACGCGGACGGCTCGACGCGGGCACGCTTCATGGGCATCGGCGGCCTGGCGCTGTCGATCGCGTTCGTCGTTTTCATCGTCGCCATGCAGATCCCCAACATCTACCTCAGGCCATGCGAATGATCCCGATTCTCGCGCACATCGAAGCCACCGACTGGTCGTGGGAACCGCCGGTCGTTGCGCTCCTGGCGATCACCTTCATCCTCTACACGCTCGGCGCGTCGAAACTGCAGCGCTGGCAGCGCGTTGCCTTCTACGCAGGCTGGCTCTCGCTCGTCATCGCCCTCGTCTCGCCGCTCGACCACTTGAGCGAGAAGTTCTTCTCCGCGCACATGGCCCAGCACGAGGTGCTGATGGTCGTCGCCGCGCCGCTGCTCGTCCTCGGCCGGCCGCTCGTCGCCTTCCTCTGGGCCTTTCCGCCGCGCTGGCGATTGCCGATGTCGGCCTGGACGCAACGCGCGCCGGTCGCCGCGGCGTGGCGCGCCATCACCAATCCCCTCGTCGCCACGCTCGTCCATGCCGTCGCGCTCTGGTCGTGGCATCTCCCCTCGCTCTACCAGGCCACGCTGCGCAGCGACTTCATTCACGCCGTACAGCACTCGTCGTTTCTCTTCACCGCGACGCTCTTCTGGTGGTCGCTGATTCACGGCCGCTGGGGTCGCATCGGCTACGGCGCGGCCATCGGCTACCTCTTCATCACCGCTGTGCACAGCGGCGCCCTCGGCGCGCTCATCACTTTCGCGCCGAGCGTCATCTATCCGGTCTACGGCGATCTCGACGACCAGCAGCTCGCCGGCTTGATCATGTGGATCCCCGCGGGCGTGCTGCTGACCATCGCCGCGGTCGCGCTGATGGCCGCCTGGCTCAAAGAGGCAGAGCGGCGCGTGACGTTGAAGGAGCGGCCGTGAAGCGCGGAGCGTTGCTGTTGTTCGCACTCGCGCTCGCGTGCCACAAGCATGAAGGTTTGCCCGGCGATCCCGATCACGGCAAACAGCTCATCCAGCAATACGGCTGCACCGCCTGCCACAGCATCCCCGGCGTGAGAGGGCCGAAGGGGATGGTCGGCCCGGCGCTCGACCACATGGCCACGCGCACGTACATCGCCGGCAAGATCCAGAACAACGTGCAGAACATGATGATGTGGCTGCAGAACCCGCAGGCGCTCGATCCGAACAACGCCATGCCGAACCTCGGCGTGACGCCGACCGACAGCCGCGACATCACCGCGTACCTCTACACCTTGAAGTGAAAGCCGCACTGCTCCTGCTCAGCCTTCTCTACGTGACGAACGAGCGCGAAGGCTCCGTCGTGGCCATCGACACGGCCACGAACAAAGTCGTGGCGCGCAACGTCGTCGGCACGCGCACGCGCGGCATCGTCCTCTCGCCCGACGGCAAGCGCCTCTACGTCGCCGTCAGCCATTTCAAGGACCGGCCGTGGCGCGGCCCCGACGAGGCGGTGGCGATCGACGCGGTCACGCTGAAGATCGTGAAGCACTACAAGGCCGGGACTGACCCCGAGGGCATTGCGCTCTCGCCCGACGGCGGGAGATTCACCGTCTCGAACGAGGACGCCGGCACCGCCTCGATCGTCGACACGAAGAGCGGCCGGACCGTCGCCGCGCTCGTCGTCGGCACCGAGCCGGAGGGCGTGGCGGCCAGCCGCGACGGGCGGTGGATCTACGTCACCGGCGAGACCAGCAACACCGTCAGCGTCATCGACGCGAAGACGGCCAAAGTCGCCGCCAACGTCTTCGTCGACGCCCGCCCGCGCGGCGTCATCTTCACGCGCGACGGCGCGCGCGCCTACGTCACTAGCGAAGTCGCCGGCAGCGTGAACGTCCTCGACGCGCGGCGCCACCGCGTCGTCGCGCACATCCGGCTCGGCGGACCGCACCATCCCGTCGGCCTCGTCCTCGCGCCCGACGAGAAGACGTTGTACGTCGCCACCGGCCGCGGCAACAGCGTCGCCGTGATCGACACCGCCACGAACCGCGTCGAGCGCTTCATCGCCGTTGGCCAACGCCCCTGGGGCATCGCCATCTCGCCGGACGGGCAGCGGCTCTACGCCGCGAACGGCCTTTCGAACGACGTCTCGGTGATCGACGTGGCCGCGGCGCGCGCGATCGCGACGATCAAGGTCGGCGACGGGCCGTGGGGGCTGGCGCTTCATTAAGGCGCAGGGCGCAGGGGCGGGGCGCAGGTGGTGGTCGTCGCAAGCGCACGAGCTCGAACCTGACCGGCAACGGCCGCGCATCCGCGAGAACATCATCTGCGCCCCGCGCCCTGCGCCCCGCGCCCTGCGCCCTGCGCCCTGACGAGCAGGCACTAACTTCGCACACGGCACAGTCCGCATGACCTTCTTCGTCCGCAAGCGGCTCGCTCTCGGCCCCATCCGCTTCGGTGTCACGCCGCGGCAGCGCGTGGACGCGATCGACGACGACCCGGCGCTCAGCACGGGGCCGGGCGGCGAATTCGTGCGCCGCGGCGGCAAGCACGGCTTCTTCTTCGGCGACGTGCAGCGCTTCAACGCGCCGTCGCTGCCGCCGGCGAAGTCGATCTCCTCCACGCCGTTCTGGTCGTCGCTCAAGCGCCACCTCGGCTTCCTCGCCCTCATGGCCGCCGGCGTCGTCTTCGTCCTCCTCGGCATCGCCGTTCTCGCGCGCAAGGGGGCGACCGGCTGGGTCGAGATCATCCTCGGCCTGGCCATGATCGGCACGCCCATCGCGCTCACCGCGCGCGAACGGCAGGCCATTCGCGAGCAGGAAGAGAAGGAGCGCGCCGAGCGCGAGGCCGTCGAGAAGCGCAACCGCGAGCTCCTCGCCGCGTACACCGCCGCGCTCGACCGCGTCCGGCGCGAGCGCACGCCCGACGCGCTGCAGGCGCTCGCGCGCGAGCGCGAGGCCCTCACGCTGCCGGATGAGATCTGGGTCCCGGCGGCGCGGCGCACCGCGCTCCTCATCGGCTTCGATGAGTTATCGAAGCGCGACCCGGCCGAGGTCGCGCGCATTGTCGACGACGTCGCGCGCGCCGCCGGCCTCACCGCCGACGATGCCAAGGCCATCAAGGCCGACATCTACCGCACCGTGCTCTGGCACCTCCTGGCCGACGACCGCGTCGGCGCCGCGCAGGAGGCGCGCCTGCGCGAGCTCGCGTCCGCGCTCGGCTACGGCGACGACGATGTCGCCGCCGCGCAGTTCCGCCGCCTGCGTGGCATCACCGCGAAGAACCTCCCGCAGGAGGAGTCGCCGGTGACACTCGGCTTCCAGGAGCGCGCCATCCACAACGCAGGCGGGCGGCTGGTGGTCACGAACAAGCGCGTCATCGTGCCGGGCAAGAAGCAGGTCGAGGTGCCGCTGCCGCAGATCAACGACATCGACGTCGACGCCGACGAGAACCTGCTGTCGATCGACAACGCCGTGACGAAGAAGCCGATCGTCCTCAGCGTCGACGACCCCATCTACACCGCCGCCCTGCTGGAGCTCGCCGCCGGCCTCGATCAGCGCCCGAGGGGATTCGCGTAGCGTCCCCGCCTCACGGCGGCGGGACGCCGCCTGGCCAGCCGCCGGGACGGCGGCGTTCCGAGGGGTACGGAACATCGCCCTTGATCGCCGCCCACAAAATCCTGTTGAACGCGTCGTCGTCCATCGTATCGGCGTGCTTCATGTCGAACGACGACGACGAGCTCGCCGCCTTCGGCGGATTCTTCTCCTTCAGATCCACCGCCGGCTGCAGCGCCTTGTACGGCGCGAGGTCCGGCTGCGCGGCGAAGATGCCGCGGAGCGGGCGCCCGAAGCGGTCGAACTGCGAGAGCGAGCCGAGGCCGAGGAGCTCTTCCATCGTCGCCAGCACGTCCGTCGTGTTCACGAAGCGGTGCACCGTGCCGGGGCGATTCCACGCCGAGATCACGAAGAGCAGCGAGCGGTGCGAGTCGACGTGGTCGGGCCCCGACTGCGCGTCGTCCTCGAGCACGAACACCGCCGTGTCGCGCCAGAACGGCGTCGCCGACAGCGCCTCGATCATGCGGCCGAGCGCGAGATCGTTGTCGGCCATGTACGCGCGCGGCGTCGGCGCGTCGGCTTGCATGCCCGCCGTGTGATCGTTCGGCAGGCGGACGATCTGCAGCGCCGGCATCGCGCCGCGCTTCACGAAACCGTCGAGGTCGCGGATCCAGATGTCGGCGCGCTTCTGATCCGGGATGTTCAGGTCGAAACCGGGATAGTCGTGCGCCGTCGTCGCCGCCAGCGCGCGGCGCGTGCCGATGTACGTCTGCTTGTCCTGTCCGACGAACTCGCCGTAGTTGCGCAGCGAGATCCCCTTGCGCACCGCCAGATCCCACAGGTACCCGGTCGACGGCGCGGCCACGTCGTCGTCGTCATCGACCAGCATGTCGCGGTTGCCGCCCTCGTAGTCGTACGTCCGCCCGCGCCGGCCGTACTCCGGTATCACCGTCTTCTCCGTGTAATCGCTCGTATACGCCGCCGTCGACCAGTTGTGCCCCTGCGCGCTCACCTCGGCGTTCGTGAAGAAGCGGTCGAAGAGGCCGAAGCGCGCGGCCAGCGCGCGGTGGTTCGGCGCGGCGTCGGCGCCGAAGAACTGCAGCGACGCGTCGCCGTCGCCGCCTTTGACGTCGCCGAGGACCTGATCGTACGTACGGTTCTCTTTGATGATGTAGATGACGTGCTTGAACGGCGGATAGCTGCGCGCGGCGCCGCGCGATGCCGTCCAGCCGTTCGCCTTCGCGACGCGCTTGGAGAGCGACGCGAGCTCGGCGCGCGGCAGCGCCGCGGAGAACGTCAGCAGCGTGCCGTCGAGCTGGCCGAGGGTGTAGTCGTGCGAGTCGTACGCGAATTTCTCGTTCGGCTGCGGGCGCTTCGGATTCGGCGCCGTGCCGCGGCCCTTCGCGTTGACCACGACGACGTCGCCGTCCGCGGCGACGAGCGCGGACGGATACCACTCGACGGGGATGCGGCCGAGGAGCGCATCCGTCTTCGCATCGAACACCGCCACCGCGTTGTTGTCCGCCTCGGCCACGAACAGGCGGCCGTGCGCGACGGCGAGCGCGTTCGGCGTGCTCCCCTCGCGCGGGCCGGACGGCGCGGCGTCGCTGAGCGTCTTGACGACCTTGTTCGTGACCGTGTCGACGACGGCGATCGAGTCCGTCGTCGCGCACGCCGCGTAGAGCCGCTTGCCGTGGATCGCCAGCGCCGACGGATGCCGTCCGGCGACGATGCGCGCGCGCCGAGAAAGGAGGCCGTCCTTGATCGGGCGGAAGACGTCGATCGTCCGGTCGCCCCAGCACGAGACGTAGACGTCGCCGTTCGCCGCGACGGCGATGCCGTACGGATAGCGCTCCGTCGTCAGGCGCTGCACGACGTGGCGCGTGGCCGTGTCGATCACGTCGATCGCGTCGCCGAGGTTTTCGGCGGCGTAGAGGCGCTTGCCGTCGGGCGAGAGCGCGAGGCCCGCGGGATACGCGCGGCCCGGCTGTTTCGGATCGTGCTTCGGCGGCGTGAGCGCGATCGTCCCTTCGTGCGTGGCGCGCCGATCGCTCCAGGCGAAGACGTGCACGACGTCGTCGTTGCCGCCGCTGGCGTAGAGCGTCTTGCCGTCGGGCGCGAAGGCCAGTCCGAGGAACGCGGCGTTGAGCGGGAGCGTCTGCTCGACCGCGCCGGTTTTCCGGTCGACGACCTGAATCCCCTCGCCGGGCTGCCGCCATCCGCAGAGCAGCAGCACGACGCGATCTCCCTCGGGCGAGAGCACCGCGGCGGTCGGAAAGTTGCCGACGCCGTGCGACGGCGCGACCGGATCGAGCGTCGCGCCGGTCGGCAGTTGCTGCGCATGCAGCGAGACCGCGAGCAAAAAGAGCGGGAGGAATCGGATTCGCATTGCGGGTGGGATGATAAAGCCATGACCGCGCTCTTCGTCTCCCACGGCGCGCCGACCATCGCCATCGAGGATGACGCCTACACCCGCACGCTGCGCGAGTACGGCCATTCGCTGGCCGGCGCGCGCGCGATCGCCGTCGTCTCCGCGCATTGGGAGGCACCGCCGCCGGTGCGCGTCAACGCCGTGGCGCGGCCGGAGCCGATCTACGACTTCGGCGGCTTCCCGCGCCAGCTCTACACGATGCGCTACGACGCGCCCGGCGACGCGGACCTCGCGCGCGAGATCGCCTCGATGATCGGCGGGACGCTCGAGATGGCGCGCGGATGGGACCACGGCCTCTGGGTGCCGCTGCACGTGATGCTCCGCGACAACCCCATCCCCGCCGTCGAGATCTCCCTCCCGACCGGCACGCCACCGCGCGAGCTCCTCGCCCTCGGCCGCAAGCTCGCTCCGCTGCGCGAGCGCGGCGTTGTCGTCGCCGGCAGCGGCGGTATCGTCCACAACCTGCGCAACCTGAACTTCGGCAACAAGGAGTCGCCGCCCGCGGACTGGGCCGCCGCGTTCGACAGCTGGGTGTGGGAGAAGATCGCCTCGCGCGACTTCGAGACGCTCGCCGAGTACCGCACCAAGGCGCCGCACGCCAGCCTCGCGGTGCCGACGCCGGAGCACTTCGACCCCGTCTTCGTCCCGCTGGGCGCCGCGCGCGACGACGATGAGCTGGTGAACGTGTTCGCCGGTTTCCATTACGCGACGCTGTCGATGCGGACGTTCGCGTTTCAATAGAAAAACGGCTTACCCTGTTTTCATGGCGGCGGAAGATTCCAAAGCGGCTCCGAACCTCCTCGCGCAACTCACCGGCGCGGTGCTGAACAATACCCTTCGCGGCGAAATGGTAGGCACGGGGACACTGATCGATCCGCGTATCGTGGTCGTGCCCATTCACACGATTCGGGACACGAAGGACGCCTACCAGGTCAATTTCGAGGACCCGAACATCGGCATCGTCGCCAAGGTCCGAGCTGTAGATCCGACACTCGGCATCGCCATATTGGAGCTTGCCGAATATCGAGATATCGATATCTGGGCAGCCGTAATCACGTTTGACGACCAGTGCCGCGCATCGTGGTTCACCAACGACCATCGCCGCCATGAAGCGGAAGGACTCGTGCTGCGACGCGAACAGGACGAGTGGGTCATTCAGCTCGACGTCTCTTCCGTCATTGGCGGCGGCCCTGTCGTCATCGGCGGTGCTCTCGTCGGCATGTTGACCGGCCTCGCCCAGGCAGGCGAGGCTTTCCGCGTACTGCCTATCGATGCCATTACCGGGAGAGTTCAGAAATCGATGTCGGCGCCTGAGCAACCCGACGCCGTCGCCGTCGAAGCCCCCTTCGACTTCGCCCCCCTCCTCGCCCGCATGACCGCCGACGCGCAACGCACGTTGCGGCTGGCCGAGGCCATCCGCCGGCAAACGCGGAAGCGGGACGGCACGCCCGTGCAGCACCTTCACTGCGAGCACGTCGTCCTCGCGCTGTCGAAGACCTCGAACACCATCGCGAAGCTCCTTGCGTCGAAGAAGATCTCGGACGATCAGCTCATCGCCGCCATGCAGGAGAGCGCCAAGACGAAATTCTCGATTCCGGACGCGGCGCCCGACGCCGTGACCTTCACCACGCCGACCGGGCATCTGGAGAAGGCCTTCGCCACCGCGACGCGCGCCGCAGGGCGCGATGACATCGGCAAAATCCATCTCTTCTACGGCATCCTGTCGACCCCGGAGTGCTCCACGCAGCGCGCGCTCGTCGCGCTCGGCATCGTCCCCTCGGACATCCATCTCCCCCGCCCCAGCACCCAGGCTACGCAGATCTCCGGCTTCCAGGCCGACAACGCCCGCGGCACCGATCTCTTCAATCTCGAGAAAGAAGTCCGCGCCCTTTGCTCCGTCATCGCCGCGAAGGACGTGAAGCCGCCGATCTCCGTCGGGCTGTTCGGCGAATGGGGCAGCGGCAAGAGCTTCTTCATGGCCCAGATGGAGGAGGAGCTGAAACGGATCGCCAAAGACGAAGATCCGGAGATGTATTGCACGGAGATCATCCAGCTCTGGTTCAACGCCTGGCACTACAGCGACTCGAATCTATGGGCCAGTCTGACCTCGGAGATCTTCAACGGCCTCGATCGCGAACTGCATCTTCGCGATAAGAACCACACTCCCGAGACGTACGACGCGAAGCGCGCGCGAACGCTGAAAGAGCTTGCCGACGCGAAGGAGCTGCAGCTGCAGAAGGAGGCGAAAGCCCAAAAGGCGGAAACCGAGCTGCACGCCGCGGAGGAGCAGTTGCGCTCCGCCGCCGATGCCAAGACGGCGGAGAAGTCGCTGCACTTCCGCACCATTCTGTGGCTCGTGCCGCACGTGCTGTTCGAGCAGAAGGAGGTCAAGAAAAAGGTCGAAGCAGCGAAGAACGCGGTGTCGCAAGCGGCGGCAGAGGCGGGCCTCGATGAAGCGGACGTCGCGCGCCTGTCGCCGACGTTCGCGCAGGCGAAGGCGCTCTTCCTGGAGCTCCGCAAAAAAGACAGCTGGCGCTTCGGCACGCTCGCAGTCGTCCTTCTCGTCATCGGCGGCGTGGCCGCGGCGCGATACGTCGACATTCATGCGATCTACGTCTCCGCGGCCGCGTTCGTCGGATACGCCGCTGTCCTGAACAAGCCTCTGCAGAAGATCGCCGCGATATTCAAACCCGCACGCGACGCCTTGAAGGAGGCGCGGAAGGTCCTGAACGAACAGGCCGACGAGCAGGGCAAAGCGGCCGAAGAGAAGCGACGCGCGGCCGAGGCGGAGGCGGTCGAGGCACGCGCCGCCGCGCAGCAGGCCGCCGAAGACGTGACGACAAAGGAAAAGGAGCTCGCCGACAACGAACCGGAGCGGAAGTTCGCCACCTTCGTGCAGCAGCGCCAGCAGAGCGACGACTACCGCAAACAGCTCGGCGTCATCGCCCTCGCGCACAACGATTTTCGCGAGCTGAGCACGCTCCTCGCGGATGCGCTCGAACACGCCGCGGCGGAGAATCCGATTCAGCGCATCGTTCTCTACATCGATGACCTCGACCGCTGTCCGGAGAAAAAAGTCATGGACGTGCTCCAGGCCGTCCACCTCCTCCTCGCCTTTCCGCTGTTCGTCGTCATCGTCGGCGTCGACTCACGCTGGCTCCTCCATTCCGTGCAGCAGCATTCGAAGGCGTTCACTCCCGACTCCAGCGAGCAGAGCAATCCGGAATGGGCGCACTGGCGATCCACGCCGCTCAACTATCTCGAGAAGATCTTTCAGATCCCGCTCACCTTGCGGCCGATGCAGCTGAAAGGATTCGAGAACCTCGTCGACCGTCTGGTGACGAAAGAGAACAAGAGCGAGCCGAAACAAAAAACGCCGGACGCGAACGCCGGCGACGGCGCGACAACGGACGGCGGCGCGCAATCCGGCGAGAACATCGAGAAGAAGGAAGACCCCACCGCCGGCAGGACTGCCGGCAAAACCGCCGGCACCGGCACCGCCACATCGCCGCCGACGCGCAAACCATCGGAGTATCTCCAGATCACGTCCGACGAAGGCGCCTTCATGAAGAATCTCTTCCCGCTCATGCCGTCGCCGCGCGCGGCGAAGCGCTTCGTCAACGTCTACCGCCTGATCCGCGCCAAGCAGGACTCGGCGCTGAGGAAGCGCGACTACGAGCCGTTGCTGTTGCTGCTGGCGATCCTGACCGGCTATCCGGTCGAGGCCACGTACCTGTTGCAAGGACTGATGAACGAAAAGGTGGCGAAGGGAGGGTGGCCGGAGTTCGTCCGCGGCCTGGCACTACCGGACACTCTCGATGGCGCGGAGATCCCGGAAGACTGGCAGCCGGCGCATTGGGAAAAACTCAAGAAACTTCTCACCAAGGTGCACGAGACGTGCGGCATCGCCGACGGCTTCGACATTGGGCCGTTCGTGGAGTGGGCGCCCGAGGTTGCGCGCTACTCGTTCCACACCGGGCGCATCCTCGCGCCGGCGCGCTGACGCGGCGCGACGGCGGCCGCGTGAACGGGAACATCGTGCGCAACCTGAACTTCGGCGACAAGGAGTCGCCGCCCGCCGACTGGGCCGCGCGTTCGACAGCTGGGCATGGGAGAAGATCGCCTCGCGCGATTTCGAGACGCTCGCCAAGTACCGCACCAAGGCGCCGCACGCGAGCCTCGCCGTGCCGACGCCAGAGCACTTCGACCCCGTCTTCATCCCGCTGGGCGCCGCGCGCGATGACGACGAGCTCGTGAACGTCTTCGCCGGCTTCCACTACGCGACGCTCTCGATGCGGACGTTTGCGTTTCAGAGGTGACGGGGAACAGGGAACGGATCACAGGTCACCCGTCACCTGTCACCCATTCCCTGTCACCTGTCTCGGGAACATCGTTCCCGTTTCGCAACGTTCTTCTGACCCGCCCGGCCTCTAAAATGACCGGCCGGTCATCGACGTCATGCGCGCTACCACCACCCTCTGGCAGGATTTCAAACGCCAATCGATTCAGGAAGCGGTCATCCAGCTCATGTGCCGCGAAGGCCTCGGCGCCGTCACCATGGAGCGCGTCGCGCAGGAGGTCGGCATCGCCAAGGGCACCGTCTACCTCCACTACCGCGACAAGCAGGCCCTCCTCGACGCCGTCAAGGACTCCGCCCTCACCCCGCTCATGGAGCGGCTCGACCAGCTCTTCGCCAGCGACCTCGACCCGTTGCGCAAGCTGGAAGGCTATTCGCTCCGCTACCTCGGCTACTTCGACGAGCGGCGCGACCTCTTCCGCATCCTCTTATATGAGCGCGAGGTCACGCGCGCCTCGGGGCAGCGCTTCCGCGGCGACCGTTACCGGCACCTCGTCGAGCGCTGCACGCGCGTCGTCCGTGAGGGCATCGAGGCCGGCGTCTTCCGCGACGTCGATCCCGGCAAGGCCGCGGCGATGTTCGTCGAGGCCAACTTCGCCATCATGAACCAGCGTCTCCGCGGCGGCTCGCCGACGCCCGTCGAGGACGACGCGCGGTTGATTTCCGATATCTTCCTGCGGGGTCTCATCAAGCGGAGGTCGAAGTGATCCGTCATCCTGAGCGAAGCGAAGGATCTCCCGCCAACGGAGCGCAATTCGGCCGATGGGCGGGGGATTCCGCGCCGTCTGCGCGGCTCGGAATGACACTCGTGGCCGCGCTCGCGCTGCTCCTCGGCGCCTGTGCGAGCGTCGACAATCCCGGCACCTCGCCGGCGCCGGCCACCCCGTGGACGCCGCCGGCGTCCGCCGTGCCGCCGGTGACGAAGTTCGAGACGGCGGCGCCGGCCGCCTCGCCCGTCTCGCTTGCCGACGTCGTCAGCATCGCCGTGGCGAACAACCCGCTCACGCGCGAAGCGTGGCTGAACGCGCGCACGGCCGAGGCGAACCTCGGCAGCCGGCGCTCGGCGTATTACCCCGAGGTCGACCTCGGCGCATCGCTGAGCCGGCAGAGCGTCGGCGCCGGCGTCAACCCCGGCTCCTCGTCCACCACCTTCGCGCCGTCGGTCGCGCTCAGCTATCTCCTCTTCGACTTCGGCGGCCGCGCCGCCACCGTCGAGGAAGCGCGGCAGACCCTCATCGCCGCCGACTTCGAGCACAACCAGACCCTCCAGAACGTCGTCCTCGCGGCGGAGCAGGCCTACTTTCAGACGCTCGACGCGAAGGCGCTGCTCGTCGCGCAGGCCGGCACGATCAAGGAGCGGCAGGCCGAGCTCGACACCGCCGAGGCGCGGCACGGCGCGGGGCTGGCGACCATCGCCGACGTCCTGCAGGCGCGCACCGCGCTGTCGCAGGCGCAGCTGACCTACGAGCAGATCGAGGGAAACCTGCGGACGCTCGAAGGGACGCTGGCGACGACGATGGGCTTGCCGGCGACCACGCATTTCGACTTCGGCGAGCTGCCGGCGAACGTCGCCACCGCCACGACCACGCAGGCCGTCGACGCGCTCATCGCCCAGGCCGTCGTCGACCGCCCCGCGCTCGCCGCCGCGCGCGCCGACGCCGAGCGCGCCCGCGCGCACATCGAGGAAGTCCGCTCCTCCTACCTGCCGAGCGTCACCGTCAACAGCGCGGCCGGGCGCACCTTCTTCGCCGCGCCGAGCTCCGCCAACGGCGCGAACTCCTTCTCCGCGGGCCTCGGCCTTCGCTTCCCGCTCTTCACCGGCTACCGCAACGTCTACGACGTGCGCGCGGCGCGGCTGCAGGCGGAGCTCGCGCAGGAAGACGTGCGCGACCTGACGCAGCAGATCGGGCTGCAGGTCTGGTCGAGCTACTACGCGATGCAGACGGCCAGGCAGCGCGTGACCACCAGCCGCGATCTCCTCGCCAGCGCGCAGGAGTCCGCGAACGTCGCCGCCGCGCGCTATCGCGAGGGCGTCGGCACCATCCTCGACGTCCTCACCGCGCAATCCGCGCTGGAGAACGCGCGCGCCCAGGAAGTGCAGTCGCGCGCAGACTATCTACTCGCCCTGGCGGAGCTCGCGCACGCCACGGGGAAATTGGGAGCACCTTGATGAAGAAAGAGAACAGCACCGTCATCCTGAGCCGGCAACGCGCGGCGAAGGATCTCAAGATGCGCAACTGGAGATCCTTCGCTGCGCTCAGGATGACGGTCGGCCTCGCCCTCGCCGCCGCCGCATGCACGCACGACAAGCCGAAGCCGGTCGACGAGGCCGTGCCCGTCACCGTCGCGCAGGTCGAGCAGAAGGACGTGCCGATCCAGATCCGCGCCATCGGCAACGTGCAGCCGATCTCGAACGTCGCCGTGCGCGCGCTCGTCGGCGGGCAGCTCGAGAAAGTCGGCTTCAAGGAGGGCGACGACGTCCGCAAGGGCGCGCTGCTCTTCGTCATCGACCCGCGGCCGTACGACGCCGCGCTGCAACAAGCGCAGGCGAACCTTCAACGCGACCAGGCCCAGCTTCGTAACGCCGAGGCACAGGCCAAGCGGTACAGCGACCTCGTCAAGAAGGACTACGTCACGAAAGAGGACTACGACAAGCTCGTGTCCGGCGCCGAGGCGGCGCAGGCCGTCGTGGCCGCCGACCGCGCCGCGGTCGAGAACGCGCGCCTGCAGCGCTCGTACTGCGAGATCCGCTCGCCGCTCGACGGCCGCACCGGCTCGCTCATGGTCCACGCCGGCAACCTCGTCAAGGCCAACGACACCACGCCCCTCGTCGTCATCAATCAGATCGAGCCCGTGTACGTGCAATTCGCCGTCCCCGAGGAGAACCTCGCGCTGCTGCGCCAGCGCCAGGGCGCGCCGGTCGAGGCCGCGCCGCAGCAGGGCGGCGCGCCGGTCGCCACCGGCACGCTCACCTTCATCGACAACAACGTCGACACCACCACCGGCACGATCACGCTCAAGGCGACGTTTCCGAACCACAACCGCGCCCTCTGGCCCGGCCAGTACGTCAATGTGGCGATCACGACGGACAACAAGGCCGGCGCCCTGATCGTCCCGATGCGCGCGCTGCAGACCAGCCAAAAGGGCGGCCAGTACGTCTATGTGGTGAAGGGCGGCACGAACGTGGAGATGCGCAACGTCACCGTCTACAAGACCATCGATCAGAACGCCATCATCGACCGCGGCCTCAACCCGGGCGAAACGGTCGTCACTGACGGACAATTGAGACTGACGCCGAAGAGCAAGATCGAGATCAAGGGATGACGAAGTTACGGCTACTTCTATGAACATCGCAGAACTCTTCATCAAACGCCCCGTCATGACGACGCTCGTCATGCTGGCGATCCTTCTCTTCGGCGTCATGGCCTACCGGCAGCTGCCGGTCAGCGATCTGCCGAACGTCGACTTCCCGACGATCCAGGTCAGCGCCTCGCTGCCGGGCGCCTCGCCGGAGACCATGGCCGCGTCCGTGGCCACGCCGCTCGAGCGGCAGTTCTCCACCATCGCCGGCCTCGACTCCATGAGCTCGGCGAGCTTCCTCGGCTCGACCTCCATCACCCTCCAGTTCAACCTCTCCCGCAACCTCGACGCGGCCGCGCAGGACGTGCAGTCCGCCATCGCCGCGGCGGCGCGGCAGCTGCCGCCGAACATGCCCTCGCCTCCGTCGTACAACAAAGTCAATCCCGCCGACCAGCCGGTCTTCTTCCTCGCCCTCACCTCCGACACCATGCCGCTCTACGACCTCGACGAGTACGGCGAGACCGTCATGGCCCAGCGCATCTCCACCGTCCCCGGCGTCGCCCAGGTCTTCGTCTACGGCGCGCAGAAGTACGCCGTGCGCATCCAGCTCGACCCCCGCCAGCTCGCCGCGCGCGGCATCGGCATCGACGAAGTCGGCAACGCCGTCAAGAACAGCAACGTCAACCTCCCCACCGGCGTCCTGCAGGGCCCCTACACCGCGTACACCGTCCAAGCCAACGGCCAGCTGCTGCGCGCCGCCGACTACCGCCCCCTCACCGTCGCCTACAAGAACGGCGCGCCGGTGCACCTCTCCGAGCTCGGCACCGTCAGCGACAGCGTCGAGAACAACCTCACCGCGGCGTGGTTCAAGGACAAGCGCGGCCTCATCCTGGCCATCCAGAAGCAGCCGGGGACGAACACCGTCGAAGTCGCCGACTCCATCCACAAGCTCCTCCCGACGTTCCGCAGCGAGCTGCCGGCCTCGGTCAACCTCGAGATCCACCGCGACCGCGCCCAGTCGATCCGCGAGTCGGTCGCCGACGTCAAGTTCACGCTGCTCCTGACGCTCTTCCTCGTCATCCTGGTCATCTTCCTCTTCCTGCGAAACGTCTCCGCCACGATCATCCCCAGCCTCGCGCTGCCGCTGTCGATCGTCGGCACGTTCGCGGTCATGTACCTCTTCGACTACTCGCTCGACAACCTCTCGCTCATGGCCTTGACGCTGTCGGTCGGCTTCGTCGTCGACGACGCCATCGTCATGCTCGAGAACATCGTCCGGCACATGGAGCTCGGCGAGCGCCCGCTCGAGGCGGCGCTCAAGGGCTCGCGCGAGATCGGCTTCACCATTCTGTCGATGACGATCTCGCTGGCCGCGGTGTTCATCCCCATCCTCTTCATGGGCGGCATCCTCGGCCGGCTCTTCCACGAGTTCTCCGTGACCATCACCTCGGCGATCCTCGTCTCCGGCTTCGTGTCGCTCTCGCTCACGCCGCTGATGAGCGCGAAGTTCCTCCGCCCGCACAAGGACGTGCAGCACGGCAAGCTCTATCAGGCCACCGAGCGCGGCTTCGACTGGTCGCTGCGCGTCTACGAGACGGGGCTGCGCTGGGTGCTCGCCCACCGCTTCACCACGCTCATGTTCTCGGGCCTCATCCTCGCCGCGACGGTGTGGCTCTTCATGATCGTGCCGAAAGGCTTCATCCCGAACGAGGACCAGGGGCAGATCTTCATCAACCTCGAGGCCGCGCAGGGCATCGGCTTCGACGAGCTGGTGAAGAAGCAGCTGCAGGCCGCCGCGATCGTGCTGAAGGAGCCGGGCGTGGCCACGTTCTTCTCCAGCGCCGGCTCGCGCGGCGCGAACAACACCGGCATCATCTCCATCCGCACCACGCCGAAGAGCGAGCGCGACATGACGATCGACGACATGATCGCCGACCTCCGCCCGAAGCTGAACGCGATCCCCGGCCTGCGCGCCTACGTGCAGAACCCGCCGCCGATCCGCCTCGGCGGCCGCACCGGCAACGCCAACTACCAATACACGATGCAGGCGGCGGACACGAACGTGCTCTATCCCGCGTCGACGGCGATGCTGGAGAAGATGCGCAAGATGCCCGGCCTCAGCGACGTCGCCACCGACCTGCAGATGAAGAACCCGACGCTGCAGGTGACGGTGGATCGCGACAAGGCCGCGGCCCTCGGCATGAACGTGCAGCAGATCGAGGACGCGCTCTTCTCCGCCTACGGCACGCGCCAGATCTCCACGATCTACGCGCCGAACAACGAGTACCAGGTGATCATGGAAGTCGATCCCCGCTTCCAGGGACAGCCGAACGAGCTGGCCATGCTCTACGTGCGCAACGCCGCCGGACAGCTGGTGCCGCTCGACGTGGTGTCGAAGCGGGTGATGACGTTCGGGCCGCTGGCGGTGAACCACTCCGGCCAAGTGCCGTCGGTGACGATCTCGTTCAACACGAAGCCGGGCGTCTCCCTCGGCGAGGCGGTGAACGTGATCAACGCGGAGGGGAAGAGGACGCTGCCGGCCTCGATCACGACGAGCTTCCAGGGAACGGCGCAGGCCTTCCAGTCGTCGCTGCAAGGCCTCGGCCTCCTGCTGCTGATGGCCATCGCCGTGATCTACATGGTCCTCGGCATCCTTTACGAGAGCTTCATCCACCCGGTGACGATTCTCTCGGCGCTGCCGTTCGCCGGCTTCGGCGCGCTCTTGACGCTGCTGGTGTTCCACACCGATCTGTCGATCTACGCGTTCGTCGGCGTGATCATGCTCGTCGGCCTGGTGAAGAAGAACGGCATCATGATGGTCGACTTCGCCGTGGAGGCGCAGCGCGGCGGCGCGACGCCGGAGAAGGCGATCTACGACGCGTGCGTGGTCCGCTTCCGCCCGATCATGATGACGACGATGGCGGCGCTCATGGGCACGCTGCCGATCGCGCTCGGCTTCGGCGCCGGCGCCGAGTCGCGGCGCCCGCTCGGCCTCGCCGTCGTCGGCGGCCTGCTCTTCTCGCAGACGCTGACGCTCTACGTGACGCCGGTCTTTTACCTCTACATGGAGAAGCTCCGCACCCGCGGCGGCAAAGCCGCCGGCCCGACCTGGATGGACGCGGTGGAAGAGGAAGAGGTGATCGAGGAGCAGGAGGAGCACCAGCTCGTCGGGGCCGGCGCGCGCCGCATCGTGCCAGTGTAGTGTCGGCGTCCCGCCGGCTGGAGCGGCGGCGTCCCGCCGCCGCCCGCGGGGTGGCAACATCCTGATCGCCGTCACTCCTTCGGATAGATGAACCGCGCCGCCGCAGCGATCGCATTGCTCCTGGTTGCCTGCGGCGACGCGAACGAACCGTCGCAGAGGCCGATGCCGGTGCGCTCCGCACATGCCGCCATCCAGCAGCACGCGGCCGACGCTGCGTTGAAGCGTCTATCCTCTTCCGGCGCGCCGGCGGCAAACGACTGCGCCGACGTTTCGTATCTCCCCGATCCGCCAAAAACGATCGCCAGGAAATGCCGGCGCGTCCTCGTCGCAGCCGCAAGGAAGACGACAGATGCCGGCGCCACGTCGCGCTTTCTCGAGGCTGCGAGAAAGCTCGGGGCGACGGCGGCCGAAACCGCCGACATCACCGATCGTCTCGCCACCTTCCGCCGCCGCGCTCGGGCCCGGACTGCGCACGACGATCTCTCGCTGTTCATCGCCAACTACGGCTCCCCCGACGAGCAGGACAGCACTGAGAACGATCATCCGCGCCCGCCGATCGTCACGAAGTGGATCGTTTATCGCAAAGAGCACGTCCGCGCGACGTATCTCCCCGATGCGAATTTCGGCGATCCTCCGCCGTACGATCGATGGAAGCTCATCGCCTTCCAGGACACGCGTACGAACGGCGTCCTGAGGCCGACCGAAGTCGCGCGCCGTTTGCGTGGGCGAGAGCGATGAACCAGTCGCGGAACTGACCGCATCATTTTTTTTCGATCGACCGGTAACGAAATGGAGCATTCGGTCACTCCTTAAAGAAGGAGGCCCGATGTCCTTCAGGCGTCCGCTCTGGGTCCTCGGCGTTTTCGTCAGTTTCTCGGTTCCCGCCGCCGGCGCGACGGTTCTCGGCCACTACGACTTCGCCGTCATCGCGACCGGCAAAAACGGCCTCCAGTCCTGCGCCGTGATTTTCACGATCGAGGTGCTGCCGTGAGTGAAGGGCCGGAGAAGGAGAAGTGCTGGTTCTGTAAGGACGACATTGGGAGTGGCGATGCGCGGCGCTGCAACAGATGCACGGCGTATCAGCACGGTTGGCGGCGGCGGCTGCCGCTTTCATCGACCGTCCAGATCTTCACATGGTGGCTGGTGATCATTGCCGGCATTCTCGGCGCAAGGCCGTTCGTGATGGAACAGTTGCGAGAATATCGCTACCGCAACTCGAGGACGCAGATCGCATTCGTTCGCACCGACACGCGGAATGACGCCGTGCTCGTTTACGCGCACCTGTCGAACGCCGGCCTGCACGCCGCCACGCTTCGCGGGTATCAGTTGCTCCTCCGTGAAGCTCATGTCGACGACGCCGATCTTCTTCCCTTCGTAGACGCCGAGCACGACTTCCACAACTTGGTGCCCGCCAGCGGCGAGTTCACCGCTCCGCTCGACGTCCGCGGCTTACACGCGGGGAAACTCTCACGCAACGACGTGCTCGCCGCGCTGGCGAAGGCCCACGCCCAACTCCGCGCCGAGGTCGAAGAATCGGATGGCACCGTGCATTGGGTCGAGAGCCTGCCGTTCCAGGCCGAGCTGCTGCGGAGCGTCGTCGAACGGACGTTGATCGAGGAGAGGCAATGAAGAGCTGGTTATGTGCGTTATTCATCGCCGCTGCCACGCAGTTGCACGCCACGGACGTCGTCAAGGTCAGGCTCGTGGGCCCCAAGGGCTGCGCGAACGTCGGGGAAACGATTCGGGTCGTGGAGAATGGCGACGAACAGCACGCATTTGCGATCGCTCGTGACGGGACCGCGCCCTGCACGTGGCGCGGCAGGTCGCTCGAGCCGTTCGATCCCCGCACGACGGTTTTCAGTGTTCGCCTTCAGGGCGCGCGCACGCCGGTGCACTACGCCGATGACCGTTCGAACGAATCGATCGCACAGTTGACGTTCCTTTATGCGCCCGCCAGCGCATTCGACGTCGGCGTCGATGCCCTCGATGCCGACAAGCAATGGATGCACATCGGGTATGTCCGCCACGTGTGGGCGGATGACAGGGCCGACGTCGAGAAAGACGAACATGGGGAACTGACCGGATCATCACTCCATGAGATCGGCGATGTGAATTTCGATGCCGAGGAGGTGGAATTGCGCTTGCCGGGAATGCGCAGCGCCGCTTCGGGGCTGCTGGTCAATCTCGTGTTGCAGAAAACCACGAATGCGATTCTCGACCGCGAAAAAATCGTCGATGCGCTGCACCGCCAGGACATGAAAGGAAAGCGCCGCAGCAGCCCGCGCAACTCGCTTCCGCAGCGCAACGGAGTGGATGACAAGATGATGCGCAGCTCACCGCTCGACCGTCTCGAGCTGAAGAGGAAGTAATGCGACGCGCCGTTTTCGTCCTCGCCTTCGCCGCGACGTCCGCTCTCGCCCAGCAGGCGCCCCTGTACGACACCGACGACTTCGTCGACCCCCGCACGCACGGCGGCGCGCTCTTCGTCTCCCATCTCGTCGCCGGCGCCGGCGCGAACCTCGCCGACGACTACCGCCCTGTCGCGAGCAACGGTCCGTTCTACCAGTGGGCGAACAGCGTCTACTGGTCCGCCTACCAGCTCGACCTGAAGTACGGCCGCGCCTATACCGGAAGCAGCGCGGTCGCCGTGCCGTCGCCGGGCCCGCCGGTGGTCATCTCGCCGGCGCAGCCGCCGGTCGACATCGTTCCCGCGCCGGCGGCTGGCACCGCGCCGCTCGCGCCCTCCTCTTCCCCGAAAGAGACGGTGCAATTCGCGCGAAATCTCGCCTCTCCGTCCGGCGCGATGTTGCGTTATCGCCTGACGTGGACGCGCCAGCGCTTCGACACCGACGTCATTCAGCCAGGCGGCCTGCTCCTCGTCCGTCTCCACGGCCACGAGCAAACCTACGGGCTCGACGCCGACACGCACTTCCGCCTCGGCCGCCGCGACGTCTGGGGCTCGCTCGCGTTCGCGCGCAACAGCCGCTCCGGCACGCCGGACAACCGCGCGCAGAACGAGCTCGCGTATACCAGCCGCTTTCCGGCCATCGACACCGGCACCGTCTCGCTCATGCCGCGCTTCACCGTCGGCGGCGTCTCCGGGCGCGGCGCGACGGGGCTCAACGTCGTCAATCCGCGCCTCGATTTCTCGTACTACCACCACGGCACGGAGGCGAACCTTCACCTCGTCTACAGCCCGCTGGCCACGCGCAGCGGAGCGAATGGCTGGCAGACGCGGCACCAGATCGCGCTCCTCGCGGACCGCGCGCTCTTCGCGAAGTAGCCCTACGACTTCTTCGCCAGGCGCACCCTCACCGAGTCGATCTCGTCGCGCAACAGGTCCATCTGCGCGAGCAGCTCTTCGACTTCGAGGGCCATGTTGTGTGCGTCGGCGCGCTTGCGCTGGCGTTGCTGGGAGCGCTCCTCGTTGATCTGGCGCCACAGTTTCGTCCGTTCGCGCGCCTGCATGGCGGCGATGCGCGTGACCAGGACCGCGTCCGCGGTGCTGTTGTTCTCCTCCGTCAGCAGTTCCGCCGGCGCCGCGTTCAGCACGCGGGCCAGCGTCAGGAAGAGCTCGACGTCGATCGCTTGCTTGTCGCGTTCGACGCGTGAAAGTGTTGCTGCGCTCACATGGGCTTCGCCAGCAACATCGGCGAGGGACATCTGACGCGCGACCCGTGCTTGTCGCAGCTTGTCTCCGACCATGTAGTCCAGATTAGCAAACTTTGTGCGTGATTGCTCGCGCGAGTCACCGCTCTTTTTGCCGGCGGCCCGCACCGCGCTCGTGCGCCGCGGCGGCGCAGTGCAGCATCTGCACGCGCAAGTCGGCGAGCTCGAGCGGCTTGCGGCGAACGCAAAACACGCGGTCGATCTGCCGGCACTTGCGCAGGCTCGACTCCCCCGCCGCCGTCAGGATGATCACGCTGGACAAGAGGTGCGGACGGCTTCGGTCGAGGTGGTCGAGCACGGAGAAGCCGTCGACGCGCGGCATCAGCAGGTCGAGGAGGATGACGTCGGGCTCCGCGCCGTCATCGCCGAGGGCCTTGATCGCGCCGGCGCCGTCCTCGGCGACGCGGCAGTCAAAGCCGTCGTGCCGCGCCACCGCCACCAGCAACGAGCGAATCCCCTCGTCGTCTTCGACGATCAGGACCGTACCGCGACCGGACGGCGCCGCCTCCTCGGCGGCTTCTAGGGCGTGCATGGAGGACCAACCCAACGGGGATTTGTGAAGTGCTCATCGTACGCGCCAATACGCAACGCGTAAAGTCCATTCATACATCTTTTGCGCGTGTGGCAATACCGAGCTCCTCGGTTTTCGAGGGCGCGGGGCGCAGGGGGCGGGCGCAGATGGTGGCACCGCGAGAACACCACCTGCGCCCTGCGCCCTGCGCTCTGCCCCCTCACAAGTTACTCCCCGAGACGGCGGCGTTCCGGTTCCACCGTCAGGAACCGCCGGATCACCTCCGCGCGCTCGCGCGCGTCGCGCTCCCGCTCCTCGAATCGCTTCACCAGCCAGTCGTGGCCGCGCTTGCGTTCGCTGGCGGCGAGGCGCGCCGACAGCCGCGCGCTCTCCTCGAGCGTCTTCATCGCCGCCCACAGCGCTTCCTCCAGCACGTCGTTCTGCGCGTCGAGCATCGTCTCCGGCGAGAACGCGTGGCCGACGCGGCAGCGGTAGCGCACGTAGTCGTAGTCGTCGCCGTCCTCGATCTCCCACAGCACGCCGCCGCAGTCGGGGCACGAATACGCCGACGGCGTGCCGGGGCGGTCATCGTCCTGCAGCGTCTTCGCATCGAGCGCAACGATCTTCTTTTCCATCGCCATCATCTCCAGACCGGCGGACCGCTCCGCCGTCGCGCACGGCGCGCGGACGCAGTCGACGAGCTTCGCGGCGATGCCGGCGAGCGGCAGGACGTAGTCGACCTTCACGTAATCGAGCACGCTCTGCGGCATCGATGCATACATCGCGTCGGCAGGATCCTGCACAATCGTGGCGCCGCCTGCTTTCTTCACCGCCAGCATCCCCGCCGTGCCGTCGTCGAGCGTGCCGGTCAGGATCGTGCCGATGCATCGCGAGCGGAACGCCAGCGCCGCGCTCCGGAACAGCGGATCGATGGCCGGGCGCTGGCGGTTCTCGCGCGGTCCTTTGACCAGGCGCAGCGTCTTGTCCTCGTCGACGAGGACGTGATGGTCGGGGATGGCCGTGTAGATCGTGCCGGGGCGAAGGCGCTCCCCGTCGCTCGCTTCGCGAGCCGGAAGAGGTCCGGAGCGGCCGAGGATCTGCGGCAGGACCGACGGCGTCTCGGCGCCGACGTGGAGCACCACCACCACCGGCGCGGCGAAGTGGGGCGGCAGCGCGGCCGTCAGCTTCATGAGGGCCTCCACGCCGCCGGCCGAGGCGCCGATCACGACGATTCGGTCGGCCATGCACCGTTTTGTAGCAAGAGCTAAGCCCTGAGACTAGAATCGCATACCAATGCCTGCAAAACGGACGAAACGCGGGGGGGGGGGCAGATCGTTCGGCCCGAAGCGCTCGTGCGGCAGGAGTTCGCGCGGGTGAGCTTCCCGATCGTCGGCATCGGCGCCTCGGCCGGCGGAATCGAAGCGGCGACCGCGCTGCTGCAAAGCCTCCCCGAGCAACCCGGGTTCGCGGTCGTCATCATTCAGCATCAGGAGCGGAAGCGCGCCGGCGGACTCCCGCAGGTCCTCTCGCGCGTCACGTCGCTTCCGGTAATCGAGGCGCGCGACGGCGAAGAGGTACGCCCGAACCACGTCTACATCTCGCCGCCGTTCGCCGACGTCACGATCAGCGGCGGCGTGCTGCACCTCGGCACGCCGCAGACGCGCGCGGCCATGCCGATCGATCTCTTCTTCGAGACCCTGGCCGAGGACCAGGGAAGCCGGGCCATCGGCGTCATCCTCTCCGGCACGGCGTCGGACGGCACGCTCGGCGCCAAGGCCATCAAGGCCGACGGAGGCATCACCTTCGCGCAGGACGCGTCGGCGCGGTTCGACGGCATGCCCCGCGCCGCCATCGCCGCCGGCTCGATCGACTTCGTCCTCCCCCCCGACAAAGTCGCCGGCGAGCTTGTCCGCATCGCCCAGCACGCCTACGTCTCGGGCGGCGCGGACGGCGCGAGCGGGCGCCTCTCCACCGCCGACCTCACGAAAATCTTCACCATCGTCAACGCCTCGCACGACGTCGACTTCACCCACTACAAGCCGGCCACGCTGGAGCGCCGCGTCCGGCGGCGCATGGTTCTTCACCGCGCCGAGACCATCAACGAATACCTCGACTACATTCGCGAGAACCCGAAAGAGCTCGAGCTCCTCTACTCCGACATGCTCATCCGGGTCACCGGCTTTTTCCGCGACCCCGACGTCTTCGAGATGCTGAAGAGCGAGATCATCCCCGAGTTCGTGGCGCGGCGCGAGCCGAACGCGCCGCTGCGCATCTGGGTTCCGGGCTGCGCGACCGGCGAGGAGGTCTACTCGCTGGCGATCGCCTTTCTGGAAGTCACCGGCGACTGCCCGGTGCAGATCTTCGGCACCGACATCAGCGAGGCGGCCATCGACCGCGCGCGCAGCGGCATCTATCCCGAGAGCGCCGTGACCGACGTCTCGCCGGAGCGGCTGCGCAGGTTCTTCACGCGCCTCGACGGCGGCGTGCGCATCGTGCAGGCGGTGCGCGACTGCTCGATCTTCGCGCGGCAGGACCTGACCAAGGATCCGCCGTTCTCGAAGCTGGACATGATCTCCTGCCGCAACGTGCTGATCTACCTCGGCGCCGTGCTGCAGCGGCGCATCATGTCGATCTTCCACTACGCGCTGCGCAACGACGGCGTCCTCCTCCTCGGCAGCTCCGAGGCCATGAACAGCTACGGCGATCTCTTCGAGGTCGTCGACCGCAGGTTCAAGCTCTACCGCAAACGGCCGGTGGTCAACCAGCGGCTCTCCGCGACCAGCTTCGTGAGCCGCGTGCCGCGCACGCACCTCGCGCCCCATCTCATCGACGCCGAGGCCGTCACCGCCACGGGCATCCTGCGCGAGGCCGACCGCGTGCTCCTGGCCCGCTTCTGTCCTCCCGGCGTGGTCATCAACGAGAACCTGGAGATCGTGCAGTTCCGCGGACGCACCAGCCCGTACCTCGAGCCCGCGCCCGGCACCGCCACGTTCAATCTCCTGAAGATGGCCCGCGAGGGGCTGCTCGCCGAGGTGCACACGGCCGTGAACACGGCGCGGCGGAAGGAGATCCCGGTGCGCCGCGCCGGCGTGCGCGTGAAGACCAACGACCACAGCATCGTCATCGACCTGGAGGTCATCCCCTTCGTCGCCGGCGGCAGCGACCGCTACTACGCCGTCGTCTTCGAGCCGGCGCCGCTGCCGCTGCCCGGCCGGACGGCGAAGGCGAAGACGAAAACCGGGACGAGCGAGGAGAAGCAGGACCTCGCGCGCGTCCGCCGCGAGCTCGAGGCCACGCGCGATTACCTGCAGTCGATCATCGAAGAGCAGGAGGCGATGAACGAGGAGCTCCGCTCGGCCAACGAGGAGATCCAGTCGAGCAACGAGGAGCTGCAGAGCACGAACGAGGAGCTCGAGACGGCGAAGGAAGAGCTGCAGTCGTCGAACGAGGAGTTGATCACGCTGAACGAGGAGCTGGAGAACCGCAACGAGGAGCTGGCCCTCGTCAACAGCGACTTGAGCAATCTCCTGACGTCGATCGAGGTGGGCGTGGTCATGCTCGACGCGAACATGCGCATCCGCCGCGCCAACACCGCCGCGCAGCGCCTCCTCGGCCTGCTCCCCACCGACGTCGGCCGCCCGGTGACGGACATGAAGACGACGCTGATCATCGACCAGCTCGAACAGATGATCGCCTCGGTGATCGACAACCTCGAGGTGCGGGAGACGACGGTGCAGGACCGCGGCGGCCACTGGTACTCGCTGCGCATCCGCCCCTACAAGACGCTGGACAACAAGATCGAGGGCGCGGTGCTGGTGATCATCGATGTGGATCAGTTGCGGCGGGCATGATTTCGTGGAGGACAGGCACTCTTGCCTGTCTCCCCACGTCACGACAGGCAAGAGTGCCTGTCCTCCATTTCAGCGCTTCCTGCCGAGGCGCCCGCGGACCGCGTCGATCTCGTCGCGCAGGAAGTCCATCTGCGCGAGCAGCTCGTCGATCTCGGAGGCGTCGGTGCGGGCGTCGCTCCGCCGCCGCAGCCGCGCCGCGCGCCGCTCGGTGCCGAGCTGCCGCCACAGCTGCGTCCGCTCGCGCGACTGCATCGCCGCGATCCGCACTGCCAGCGCGTTGTCCTCGTCTTCGCCGTTCCCGTCGCGCAGGAGGTCCGCCGGCGTGGCGCGGAGCACGCGCGCGAGCGTCAGAAACAACTCCACGTCGATGGCCTGCTTGTCGCGCTCGACGCGCGAGAGCGTCGCGGCGCTGACACGCGCTTCGCCGGCAACGTCAGCGAGCGACATCTGGCGGGCGACACGGGCCTGTCGCAATCTCTCTCCGACCATTGCCTTCATAGTAGCAAAATGATAGGCGTTACCCCCCCCCCTTGCACAAGCCGTAACGAATTAGCATGACGTTTGCATTTGTCGTAATCGGCTGCCGACCAACAGTTCTCCCGGCGCTCTGCTTTCGGCGGCCATGGTTCTTTGGCGCGGCCGTGCGGACGGACCTCCCGCTGCCGCGCGTCGCATCCGGCCGGTGGCCGTGCCCGCGGGCGACCATCCGATGAAAGGGTGATAGAGCCGCTCGCCCGCGACGCGGCCGCCGGCCATTTGCCGTTAGACTCTGCGCCGTCCGATGCAGGCGGCCATCCGCACCGAGCTCCTCGGCGGCACGACGACGTTCCTGGCGATGGCCTACATCATCGTCGTCAACCCCGCCATCCTCCGCGCCGCCGGCCTTCCCACCGGCGCCAGCACCATGGCCACCATCGCCGTCGCCGCCATCGGCTCGTTCCTCATGGGCGCGTGGGCGAAGCGGCCGATCGCCGTCGCGCCGTACATGGGCGAGAACGCCTTCATCGCCTTCGGCCTGGCCGCGCTCGGCGTGACGTGGCAGCAGCGCCTCGGCGCGGTGTTCGTCAGCGGCATCGTCTTCCTCGTCATCACCGTCATCGGCCTGCGCGGCTGGCTCGCCAACGCGATCTCGCCCAGCCTCAAGTACAGCTTCGCCGCCGGCATCGGCCTCTTCCTCGCCTTCATCGGCCTGAACGAGACCGGCATCGTCACGGCCGGGACGGGCGCGCCGGTGAAGATCGGGAACCTGCGCAGCGCCGAGGTGCTGCTGGCCATCGCGGGCTTCGTCGTCATCGTCGTGCTGCTGCAGCGGCGCGTGCGCGGCGCGATCCTGATCGGCATCGCCGCCACCGCCGTGGCCGGCTTCGCCCTCGGCCTCGGCCACGCACCGCGCGCCGTCTTCGCCATGCCGTTCGTAGGCGACTACTCCCTCGCGCCGATCGCGCTCAAGCTCGACGTCGCCGGCGTGCTGCGCGTGTCATTCTTGCCGATCCTGCTGACGCTGTTCCTGATGAGCTTTCTCGACACCGTCGGCACGCTCGTCGGCGTCGGCGCGGCGGGCGGGATGCTCGACGAGCGCGGCAACTTCCCCGGCATCGAGCGGCCGATGACCGTCGACGCCGTCGCCTGCATCGTCTCCGGCCTCCTCGGCACGTCGACGAGCGGCGCGTACATCGAGTCCGCCGTCGGCATCCGCGAAGGCGCGCGCACCGGCCTCGCGGCGATGACGACCGCCGGCTGGTTCGCGCTCTCGCTCTTCTTCATCCCGCTCGTGGAGCCGCTGCAGCAGCTGCGCTTCGCGTACGGCCCGGCGCTCGTCGCGGTCGGCGTGCTGATGCTCGACTCCGTCCGCCGTATCGACTTCGTCGACCTCACCGAGCTCGCCCCCGCCTTCGCCACGATCGTGATGATGATCTTCACCTACAACATCGCCAACGGCCTGACCGCCGGCCTCGTGCTGCATCCCGTGATGAAGCTGCTGACCGGACGCTGGCGCGAGATCAACGCGGGGTCGGCGGTGCTGGCGGCGCTCTGCATGGTCTACTACGCGTTCGGACTGCCGCATTGAGGCGAACGCTCCTCCTCCAACTGTTCCTCGCCGGCGCGGCCGCGTTCGGAGCGTGGCGCGCGCATCGCGGCGCGGCGCCGGCCACGTTCGTCCTGCCGCCGGCCGCGCGCGCGAACGAGCCGCCGCTCTTCACGAGCGAGTTCCTCCCGGCGACGCCGACGAAGTTCGTGCACGCCGCGACGCTCGCCGAGCTGCCGGACCACGACCTCCTCGCGGCGTGGTACGGCGGCACGGACGAGATCGACCCCGACGTCAACATCTACGTCTCCCGCCTCGACCATCGCAGCGGCCGCTGGTCTCCGCCGCGCGCGATCGAGAACGGCCGCGGCGCCGGCGTGAAGAGCGTCGGCAACCCGGTGCTCGTGGCCGACCGCAACGGCATCCGCCTCTTCTTCGTCGCCGTGATCGTCGGCGGCTGGTCGGGCAGCACGATCTACGTGACGCGCTCGACGGACGACGGCGCGCACTGGTCGCCGCCGCGCCGCATCGCCACCTCGCCGTTCTTCAACCTCGGCATGCTCGTGCGCAGCCCCGCGGTCGCGTACGACGACGGCACGATCGCGCTGCCGATCTACCACGAGCTGCGGCGGAAGTGGTCGGCGCTGGCGCGCGTCGACGCGGACGGGCGCGTCGTCGACGTCGCGCACATGGCGCCGAACCCGCTGATCCAGCCGTGGATCGTGCCGATGTCGCCGCGCGACGCGACGGCGTTCTTCCGCTGGTCGGCGCCGACGCCGGGCGTGGTCACGTTCGCGACGACGCGCGACGCCGGGCGGCACTGGTCGGACTTCCAGTCGACGGGCCTGGTGCATCGCGACTCCGCCGTCGCCGCCGCGCTGCCGTTCCTCATCTACAACAACGCCCCCGCCGACCGCCGCAAGCTGGCCATCGTGCGCCTGCCGTCGAAGTCGGCGTTCCAGCTCGAGGACGACCCGCGCCCCGCGTTCGACGGCCCGATCCGCCGCGAGTACTCGTATCCGTTTCTCATCACGACGTCGGACGGCCGCTACCACGTCGTCTACACCTGGCAACGGACGAAGATTCGCCACGTGACGTTCAACGCGGCGTGGGCGCGCGCGGCCTTGCCATGATGCGCTTCGTCCACCTCCTCGGCACGCCGAGCATCACGCTCCTCGCGCTGCTGCTCGATCTCGCGGCGCGCCGCCGGCTCTTCTCGCCGCGGGAGCGCCGCGCGCTGCTGTGGTTTGCCGCGATCGTCGCGCCGATCCTCTACAGCAGCACGCTCGGCTATCTCCCGTTCGACGTCTACCGCCTCGGCTTCTCGACGTGGGCGCCGGTCGCGCTGGCCGTCGCCGCAATCGCCATCACGCCCCGTTCGCTGCCGCTCGCGCTCGTCGCCTTCGCCACGCTCGTCGCGTACGACCTCCCGCTCTTCGCCTCAGTGAATCTGTTCGACTACGCCGTCGATCCGATCGTCGGCATCGCCGCGATCGTCTGGGCCGCCGCGACAACGTTCCGGCGAGCCATGGTGCTCTCGCCCCGCGCAGCGGGGGGCCGGGTGAGGGGCGATTCCGCGCTAACTGAAGGCCATTGACTGCTAACCGCGCCCGCCTGACGCCGTCGAACGACCATGCCGAGCAAGTGCTGCGCATCCTCGACAAGCGCGCCGCCGGCGCCACGATCCTGTAGCGCCGGCGTCCTCGCCGGCTGGCGTGCAGGCGTCCCGCGCCTGCACTACACCGCACGGCGGCGGCGACGGCGACGAAGCAGAAGCTGCCAAGGTTTTCGGCGGAGGTGGTTCCCGCAGTGACGGGTATACGGCCACGGAAACTCAGAACGCAGAATGCGAATGCAGAATCGAGAAACAGGCGGAGCTTTCTTCATTCTGCATTCGCATTCTGCGTTCTAAGTTTCTCGGAGCGCCGGCGTCCTCGCCGGCTGGCGTGCAGGCGTCCCGCGCCTGCACTACACCGCCCTGCGCACGGCGGCGGCGACGAAGCAGAAGCTGCCAAGGTTTTCGGCGGAGGTGGTTCCCGCGGTGACGCGTATACGGCCACGGAAATTCAGAACGCAGAATGCGAATGCAGAATCGGGAAACAGGCGGAGCTTTCTTCTTTCTGCATTCGCATTCTGCGTTCTAAGTTTCTCGGAGCGCCGGCGTCCTCGCCGGCTGGCGTGCAGGCGTCCCGCGCCTGCACCTCGTGCAGGCGGCGAGGACGCCGCCTGGCCAGCCGGCGGGACGCCGGCGCTACACCGCGCCGCGCACGGCCGCCAGCTTCTCGGCGAAGCGCGACGCGTCGTAGTCGTCGCGCACCTTCACCTCGTCGAACAGCGCGTCGATCGATCGCATCAGCGCGCCCTTCGCCAGCGACGGGTTGCGGCGCGTGAGCGCGGCGGCGAGCGACTGCAGCGACAGCGCGGTCTGCTCGGCGGAGTGCACGTCGGAGCGGAGGAGGAAATCGCGCTGGCTGGCGATCGTCTCGATCATCGCGCGGATGTCGCGGTCGCTCCACGTCAGCGCGTCGATGCGCGGCAGCGCCGCCTCGACCAGCCTCCGCGCCTCCTCGGCGGCGCTCGCGATCCCCGCGGGGTCGTTCATGCGCGACACGCGCGCGGCCACGTTCGCGATCGCCGCGTCGAGCGACGGCGACGGCGCGGCCTTCTCCACGATCAGCCGCGTCACCGCCCAGCGCTGCGGGCTCCACGCCGGCAGCCCCGCGCGGCCCGGCCAGCCGCGCTCCTGGCGCGCCGCGCCGCGCAGCGCGTGATGGCAGTTGTAGCAGCTCATGTCCGAGAACTCCGGCCACTTCTCGCCGCGCGCGTGGCGGGCCAGGTTGTTCAGCGAGTCGCGCAGCGCCATGGCCTGCCCCGTCGCCCAGGCGCGGGCGCCGTGCGTCGCGTTCGGATTCCAGTGCGCCGGCATCGTCTCCGTGTAGTTGTCGAGCTCGAAGGCGAGCTGCGGATGCCCGCTGGCGATCAGCTCGTGGTCGACCTCGCGGTCGGCGGCGCCGACGTGGCAGCGGTCGCACGTGTGCGCGCGGACGCGCACGTCGCGCTGGTCGATCATCCCGCGCGCCACCGACTGCGCGTGCGTCCATCCCTCCTGCACGTGCTCGGCGCGCCAGCCGCTGGCCGGGCCGTGGCAGGCCTCGCACTGCACGCCGTCCTCGAGGTCGATGCGGCCGGAGATCAGCTCCTTCGGCACGTTCGTGGAGTGGCAGTCGAGGCAGACCTTCTCCTGATACGGCTTCGCCTTCAGGCGCATGTTCTTCGCGATGCGCGCCGACACGGCGTTGAAGAGGACGTTGTACGACTGCGCGTGGCGGTCGCTGTGCAGCCACGTGTAGTACTCGTTCTGGCGGACGCGCTGCGCCTCGAGCGGCACCGTCGAGCCGTGGCAACCGGAGTTCGCGCAGCTCGCCACGCCGACGTAATGCCCCGGCGCCTCGGGCGTTTGCGCGCGCGCCGCGGCGGCGATCGCGATCACTGCGAGAGCGAGTCGTCTCATCGATTCACCTCGTGCACCGTGTACAGCTTGCCGTCGCGCAGATAGAGCCGCTGCATTTCGGGGAGCGTCATCGGGCGCGCGCCGACGCGGTTGAAGATCGAGACCTGGTTGCCGCTCTCGTCGACGGCGCGGTCGCGGTCGAGCCCCTTCGACACCGCCAGCGCCGGCCCGCGCGTCTTCCGCCAGGCGATGAGACGCGGCGCCGGCCGCGGGCTGAACCCCGCGTACGCCGGCGTCCACTCCGGCGAGAGGAGCTGCACGATCTTGAAGCCGTACTTCCCGTCGGCGACGTAGGCGAACGTCGACGCGTTCGTCGACGCCACCTTCACGTCGTTCGCGTCCTTGCACTCGGCGAAGACCTGGTCGATGCGCGGCTGCTCCGGCTTCTCGACGTCGACGATGACCATTCCTTGGGCGCCGCCGGCGACGTACGCGTACGTCCGCGCCACGTAGACGCTGCGCGCGTCGGCGATCGGAAGGCTCGCGGCGATGCGCGGGTGCTCGGGATCGGTGATATCGATCGAGTGCAGGCCGCGCTTGTCGGTGACGAAGGCGTAGCGGAACTGCACGCCGATGCCGGTCACGCCGTCGAGCGGCACCGTGGCCACGAGGCGCGGCTGGAGCGGCTTGTCGACGTCGACGATCTGCAGGCCGCGCGCGCCGCCGACGAAGACCCAGCGCCCGGCCACGGCGATGGCGTTCGCGCCGGTCAGCGCGCCGTTCGGATTGAACGTGACGGCGCGCTGGAGGAAGTTGTTCGACGGCACGGCGTCGTAGAGCGTCGTCACGTCGACGAGGATCAAGCCCTCCTCGCGGTCGGCGATGTACGCGTACTTGTACAGCGGATGGATCGGCTGCTCTTCGTTCTCGGGGAGGAACTGCGTCTTCCGGTTCGGGTCCATCGGCATCGTCGTCGGCAGCGCCACGGCGGACGCGAACTTCGTCTTCACGTACGTCCGCTGGCCGAGGGGCGAGACCGGCGCGGAGGTGATCCGCTCCGAGACGTCCTTGTTGTCGATGTTGGCGACGTCGTAGACCGCGAAGCCGTCCTCGCCGTTCGCGGTGTAGACCCATTCGCCGCGCAACTGGATGCTCCGCGCCTCCCCGTGATGGTGCTGCGCCTCGGCGAGCTCCAGGCCGCGCTTCTGATGCGCGGCGTAGAAGTCGGGATAGACGATCTTCTGCAGCGACGAGCCGATCACCGCCTGCGGCTCGTCCCACTCCGTCACCGTGATCCCTTCGAAGCCGCCGCGCCCCTCCGCCACCCAGGCGTAGCGGCCGACGAAGTTCACGAAGTTCGTCCCCTGCAGGAGGAGTTGGGCCATCCAGGCGTTGTTGTCGTTCGCGTCGGTGACGTGGCAGGAGCCGCAGCCCTGCGTCTCCGCCGCGCGCACCGTATGCGGCACGTGCGGGTTGAACGCCTGAGAGCTGTAGCCGGGGGCGGAGATCGGGGGCTGCTGGACGTAGATGCGGTCGCGCAGCGCGTTCGTCGACGACAGCACGAGCGCGCTCGAGGAGCGCACCGGCGCGATCTTGTGCCCCTTGGTCGTGCCGTTGACGCCGATCATGAAGGCGTCGGTGCGGATGACCTGCGGGTTGTACGACGCGTAGTTGCGCGTCGTCAGCCCCTCGTAGTGGTTCATCGCCGTCTTCTGGTTCTGCTCCTGCGGCAGGTGGCAGCCGCTGCACGACGTCATCCACGACGTGTGGCAGGCGTAGCAGGTGATGCGGTCGTTCGCGTGCGCGAGCTCGTTCGTCCCCGGACGCAGCAGCGTTTTGGCGATGCGCGACTTCTCGTTGTAGTGCGGGTTGCCGGGCGTGACGGAGTCTTTGACCTGGACGACGTCCCACTCCAGCGACGGGTCGAGCATGGAGCGCTGCATCAGCTTTCCGTTGACCCAGGCGAAGCGGCGGCGTCCTCCGGGCGTTGTGCCGAGGGAGAGGTCCGTGCCGCCCGGCGGCGCGGCCGGCCCCGAGGTCTTGAGCGTGGCGTAGCGGTCGACCGTGCCGTGGCAGTCCTCGCAGCCGATCTCGATGTTGTTCCCGTACTCGGCGTAGAGCTGCCCGTTGCCGTGCTCGTCCTGCGAGAAGTGGCAGTCGGCGCAGTGCATGCCCTTGTCGAGGTGGATGTCGCGGAGGTGGACGGCTTTTTTGAACTTGTTCAAATCGTCGAACGGGACGACGTTGCCGCCGGCGTCGAGGAGGTTTCCGTGACGGTCGCGTTTGTAAACGGCCATGAAGTTCCAGCCGTGGCCGTGGTAGTCGGCAAACTGCGTGTTCTTCGCCTGCGGGTTTAGTGAACTGACGTTTACTAAGAAATCGGGGTCGTTCCACAGCCCCCGCACCACCGCTCCCTCGGGGTCCGCGTTCAGCGCCGCGCGCTTCTCCGCCTCGGTCGGATATCGCTGCTGCTTCGGCCAGAGCAGCGCGCCGTCGGTCTCGTAGTCCCACATCGTGTAGCCGAGGTACGTGTTCACGAAGGAGTTCGGCTGGTGCATGTGGCACGACATGCACTGGCTCGTCGGCACGGCGCGGGTGAACTGGTGGCGGAGCGGATGCCCGCTCTCGTTCTTCGGGATTGACTTGTCGGCGGTGATGGACTTCCCGTCGTTGCCGAATTGCGCGTACGGGCCGCTGTTCGCGGGATCGCGGTCGTTCGCGTAGACGACGTGGCAGGCCGTGCAGCCGGAGGAGCGGTAGTCGCCGGGATGATCGTTCGTGCCGAGGAAGGAGAGATGCGGATCGTTGAGCCGCGTCTTCATCAGGTTGATGAGGCCGGGCGTGATGCGCAGTCCCGTGCCGCGGCCGCGGTTGCCGAGGCGGATGTCGGGGCGGCCGGCCTCGTCCTCCCCCTTCGGATTGCCGATCTCCGGCGGGATGGTGTTGTTGGCGATGCCGCCCCGCTCGAAGGCGCGGAAGTACTCGCCTGGCTGGGTGATCTCCCAGTTCGGCGGCGGGACGATGAGCGGCAGCGCGCCCTTGGCGATCTGCTCGGCCGTCGGCGGCGTGGCCGGCTTCAGCGCCTGCGCGTTGCCGGCACGGTCGTAGCTCTCGCCGAGGAGGCCGGGCTTGCGGCTGACGATGCCGTTCGCGTAGGCGACCGCTTCCCAGAAGACGGCGGCGGTGGTCATCGTGCTGCGCGGCACGGCGTTGACCTGCGACGGATGGCATCGTCCGCAGACCTCGGCGGCCACGCGCAGGTCGCCGGGGTTGATGAAGCGGACGAACTCGGGGGACTCGCGGAGGAGCGCGGTGTAAGTGCGCGGGGGGTTGGCGGAGGTTTTCCAGATCGCGGGGTTGCGCGGGTGGACGTGAGCTTGCGCTTTCTCGCGAGCGGTTCCGTTGCCGCCGTGGCAGTCGACGCAGGAGAGTTGCACGGCGGCGGACGCGTGCATCGGCTCGATGCCGGCGTGGCAGGAGATGCATTGGAGCGCCGCCGTCCCGGCGGCCGGCCGGGCGGCGTCCTCGCCGCCTCGTGCGGGCGCAGGCGAGGACGCCTGCTGGCCAGCCGGCGAGGACGCCAGCGCTCCAATCAGCACAGCGATTCGCAGTCCTCTCATCCTCTCCTCAAAACGTCAAAATCGCATTCGTGAAGACGTGGTAGAGCGTCTTGCCGCGCTCGTAGATGTCCTTGAATCCCGCGCCCGGCTTGAATCCGGCGACGCCGCCGACGAAGACGACGTTCTGGTTGAGGAACGGCCGCCAGCGCAGGCCGAGGGAGACGTCGGTGCCGAGGGTGCGGTGGATGTCGCCCTGGAACAGCAGCGCCTCGATCGGCGCGGTCGTGCCGAGGCGGATGTAGTTCGCGGTGAAGATCGACTTGAGGCGCGGCGTCACGTCGACGTCGACGCCGGCGGTGACGATCTGCACGCCGGGGTTGACGTAGTTCGGCTGCCCCTCGTCCTTGCTGCTGCGCAAGTCGGGCAGCAGGCTGCCGCGCTCGACGAGGGAGACGCCGGTGCCGGCGAGCTTGATGCCGAGACGGTTGAAGAACGAAAAGCCGCCGCCGGCGAAGTTCGGCGACTCGAAGATCGCGTCGAAGCCGCGCGCGGTGCGGTCGCGCGGATCGCTGTCGCCGGTGGCGTAGAAGAAGCCGAGGCGCGGGCGGTACCAGTCGCGGTCGACGGAGACCTCGAGCGCGGCCATGCCGGCGCGGATCTTCACGCCCGTGCCGCCGCGCAGCTGCGGATCGGGGCCGGCCAGCGGGTTGAGCGAGTCGTGGCCGAAGACGAAGTAGGCGGCGTGGTCGACGTTGACGCGGCCAACGTGGCCGAGGCCGGCCTCGCCGAGGTACATGGCCTGGATCGAGTGCGGCGTGAAGACACCGATCGGCGCGGGACGCACGAGGACGCCGTTGCGGTCGTACTTGAGGCTCGCGTCGTCGCGCAGGTAGTGGATGCTGAGCTCCTGCGTGTAGCCCTTGACGAGGAAGTCCTGCGCGTAGGCGTTGGCGATCAGCACCTTCTGTCCGCGCAGCTCGTTGAGCGTGTTCAGGCCGGAGTTCGTGTCCTTCTCCAGGCGGTCGAAGAACGCGAGGTTGTACTGATAGCGGTTGCTCGCGTAGTTGCCGAACGCGCGCACGCCGAGGTTCGTGTCGGTGAAGATGAAGCCGCGGAAGTCGCTGTTGAACGGCTGCGAGCCGGCGCGCACGGAGACGAAGTCGTAGTTCGTCGAGAGGTCCTTCAGCTTGCGCTCGTAGAAGAGCTCCTGCAGCGCGAGGTGGCCGTCGTTCCTCACCGTCCCCTCGCGCACGTCCGGCTTGACGATCCCCTCCTCGGCCACGTGCACGCGGTTGAAGTTCGCGATCAGCGTCGCCTTGATGCGCTGGCGCACCGGCTGGAACGCGGTGAGTCCCTGGAAGGCGTCGAAGGAGAGCTCGACGTTCTCGGCGAAGAGGCTCTGGTTGTCGCGGCCGAAGAAGCCGATGCTCCCCGGCTCGGCGGCGGAGACGCCCGACGGCGTCGGCAGCGTGCGCGACTCGGCGAGGGTGTCGCTGATGCCGGTGACGACGAGGAAGGTGTCGTTGCCGCGGATCGGGTAGTCGCCCTTGAGCAGGTTCTTGTTGTACGGGTCGAGCGTGGCGCCGCGCCGGTTGAGGACGCGCGCCTTCGGATTCTCGTCGAGCTCGTACGGCGGCGGCGCGATGCGCCAGCGGTCGGTCATCTCCATCGCCGCATCGGTATTGAGCTTCTCGACGCTGCCGTAGCGCGGCGGCACCTCGCCGAACGGCGACTGCCGCTGCAGGTTCGACGCGAGCTGCACGCGGAGGAGCGTCGCGGTCGTCGTGCCGTTGACTGTGATGCGGACGTCGTACGTGCCGGTCTTCAGCGGCGCGGTCCAGAGGAGCGACCAGCGGCCGTCGACGCCGGCGATGGTCTCGCCGCTAGCGCCGCCTTCGACGTCGACGCGCACGTGCGCGCCGGGCGCCGCGGTGCCGGTCATGGTGAAGGGGATGGTGTCGGTGAAGATTTGGGCGGCGGCGGGGAGGGCAATGAGGAGAAGCACGAGGAAGGGCGCGGGGCGCAGGGCGCGGGGCGCAGGTGATGGTCGTCGCGAGGACACCACCTGCGCCCCGCCCCCTGCGCCCTGCCCCCTAGTCACGAGCACGGCCCACCCCCGCACTCCGTCACCCCCTCGGGATGCCGCGGGAACTTGAACATCGGCAGGCGCGCGCCGTTGACCTTGAGCCGGTCCGCCCACTTGTTCGCGGGCGGGAGCAGGTCGCCGGCGGCGTTGTACGTCACGTAGTCGTCCTGGTCGATGCCGTCGCCGCTCACGCCGAGGCCGCCGGCGAGCGCGCCGTTGCGCACGAGCGGCGTCGAGCCGGGGAAGAACGTGATGCCGGTGCCGCCGAGGCAGGGGGTGGCGAGGTTCGCGAGAAACAGCGAAAACCACGGGCCGGGCGGCGCGCTGATACCGGGCGGATAGAGCGGCTGCGCGCCGAAGCCGATCGTGCGCGCCGTGACGAACGTCCCGGCGGGCAGGCCGGGGAAGTTGTTGCCGTAGCGCGCCATGTTCTGCGCCTTCGACACCGAGACGTCGATGGAGAAGACCGTCGCGTCGGGCATGCGATAGATCGCCAGGATCGTGCCGTCGACGTCGGCGACGGCGATGACCATGCGCGCGTAGCGGTTCAGCGGCAGGCGGATGATCGCGCGCGTCCGCTTCGCCACCGCGACGGCGCGCTGCACGATGGCGTCGACGTCGGCCGCCGACAACTTCGCGCCGGCAGTCGGCCCGGCGAGGTAGCCGTCGGGCGCGCAGCCGCCGTTCGCCGGCGCGAGGACGTAACGCGCGGGATCGAACGCCGCGCTCTCCGGCTGCGTCCCGTCGGGTTGCTCGAGTCCGTTCGGCAGTCCGCTGGCGCCGTCGAAGCGCAGCCGCTGATCGGGTCCGAGGAACGGGAGGCGGATTCCGTCGATGAAGACGTTCTGCGGCTCGGGCAGCGGGTACTGCGGCAGCGGCACGAAGCCGGGCGCGAACGCGCCGGTGGCCGCGGCGAACTCGGCGAGCTGCGAGGCGGCGCCGCCGTCGATCACGCCGACGCCGCCGACGAGCCGCGCCTCCTCGAGTCTCGCGCCGGAAACGCGCAGCGCGCGGTACAGCGGAATGCCGCCCGCGTTCACCGGACGGTCGAACGGCGTCTGCGGATACGGTCCGTCGTCGGGCTGCACTTTGCCGGTGACGATGCCGGGGCCGCAGCCGCTCGCGTCGGCGGCGTTGCACGGCCGGTCGTTGACGATGCCGTCGAGCGAGCGCGCGCGCGGGAGGCACTGGCCGGGGTTCCACAGCACGCCGAAGTCGCAGCCGCGGTTCGACTGCTCGATGCCGTAGAGCGCGGCGACCGGCGCGTTCTCGACGCCCGGCGGAAAGTGCACGCCGCTGATGAAGCGCACCGTGCGCGACGACAGCGGCGCCTGGTTGTTGCTGAAGAGCGCGGCGGTGCGCGCGACGCCGATGGCCTGATCGTCGTCGCTCGCCGGGGCGCCGGCTTTGCGGTAGACCGCGAGCGGACGTCCGGCGCGGTCGACGACGGCGATGGTCGCGGGCCGGTTCAGCGCGCCCGCGGCCGCGCGCACGATGCCGTCGACCTCGGCCGCGGTGAGCGCGGCGACGTCGGCGCACAGCGCCGTGCCGGGCGTCGTGCAGTCCTGCGCGTGCGCGATCGCGGCAAAGGCGAGCAGCAGCAGGCCCACCGTCATCCTGAGCCGCGCGGTGTCATCCCGAGCGGAGCGAGGGATCCCCCGCCGAAGGGGATTCCTCGCTTCGCTCGGAATGACACGTCGCGCTGAGCCGGTCATATCTGGTACGTGAACGTCGCCGCGTTGTCGGCGAGGACGAGCGTGTCCCCTTTGCGGAGCTGCACGTCGGTGACGCGCTCGCCGCCGGCCTTGCCGAGGAACGTGCCGTTCGTCGAGTCCTGATCGACGGCGTGCACCTTCCCGTCCCTGATCACGATGCGCACGTGGCGCTTGGAGACGCGGTTGTCGGCGACGACGACCTGCGCGAGCGCGGGGTCGCGTCCGATGTAGAAGCCCGGCTCCTCGATGATGAAGCGCTTCCCCTCGATCGGCCCGGCAGTGCAGACCAGCATCCCGTACCACTGCACCATCTCCGTCCCTTCGCGCGCCGGGCCGACGAACTCCGTCGCTTCGCCGGCCGTCGTCGGCGGCGACGGCGGCGCGGGCGTTGGCGCGCTCACGGCCGGAAGCACCTTCGCCGTCGGCACGTCCGCGGGCGGCTGCATCGGCGGTGGCGGCGGCGCGCTGCGCTGCAGGCGCGAGGGCGGCGGCGCCGCGTCGCGGCGGCTCACGCGCCGGATCAGCGCGATCGCCACCGGCACGAGCACGACCACCAGCAGCACGACGATCGCCGCGAGAAAAATCCAACCCAGCATTCCCGGCCTGCCTCCACCCAGCAACGAGGGGCCGTACGGGCGAACGCCGGGCATGACGACCGCCGCCGACACCTTCGTCAGTGAATTTCTCGAACGCTCATGATACTCGTGACACGTCAGGCACGTGCTGGCCGCTTTCCCCTCGCGCGGCGCGTGGCAGGCCGCGCAATTCGCGATGCCCGGCATCAGCACGTCCGCGGTCAGCGCGCTCTGCCGCGCGCCGGCGTGGCACGTCTCGCAGGCGCGGTGCGGCTCGCTGTGCGAGAAGCGCGCGTGCACGATCCAGCGCGTGCGCAGCACCGGATGCGTGGCCACGAGGCGCCCCTTGACGGTCAGCAGCTCGTGGCAGAGCGAGCACTTGGCCTTGATGACGTGCTCCGCGCTGACGACGGCGCTCTCGCCGGCCGAGCGCGCCATCGGCCGCGAGGCGATGATGCGCCGCACTTCCTCGGTGCTCTTCGTGGCCAGGCTGCTGTCGCCCGAGTACATGCCGCCGAGGAAGCCGTAGACGATGCCGGGATCGCCGCCGTGCGGCACCTCGGCGTTCGGGAAGCGCGCGTCGAACGTCAGGCGGTGGCAGCGCTGGCAGTCCGTCGCGAATGCGATCGGCTTCGGGTCCCAGCGCCCGGCCTTGTCGGCGACGAGTTTGTGGCACTGCGTGCACTGCAGCACCTCGCGCCGCCCCTCGGCGTTGAAGATCCCGCGCGCCTGCAGATGGAGCTTGTGGTTGAACTTGAGCGTGTCGGTGTCGGGCGGGCGCTCGATGTCGGGGTGATTCGCGTCGAACACGGCGATGTGCGCGGCGGCGGGCGCGGGAACGCGCGCGTCGTGCGCGGCGAGGCCGGCGTGGCACGCCGTGCAGCGCGCGTCGGGGAGCATGGCCAGCTTCGCCGCGCCGCGATGCTCGGCATGACATGACAGGCACGGCGGCGCCGCCGTCTGCGTCGGCGCGTGCGGCTCCTTCGTGTGGCAGGCGATGCACTTCGCGTCGGTGACGCCGTGGAACGGATCGTGGCAGGCCTGGCAGTTCTTGGCGATCGGATTGCCGCCCGCGTCGAGCGCGCGCATGTGCGCCGAGGAGACGCCGCCGGGCATGAACACCGCCTGCTTCTGCGGCGCGCTCGTGATCTCGGCGAGGATCGCGAAGCCGACGATGAGAACGAGCGCCATCAGCGACAGCTTCGTGAGATACGGCCGCTGCAGCCGGTACGCGGTGACGTAGTCGACCTTCGGCGCGGTGACGACGCCGCCGCGCGGCCCGGCCTTCGGCGCCTGCTCCTCCGCTTCCTCTTCGACCGCCTGCGCCGCCGCGACGGTCGAGGTGACGCGCGCGAAGAACGGCTTCGCGGCGTCGGCCATCTGCACCTCGATGCGGAGGTCGCCGATCTCGACGACGTCGCCCTTGGCGAGCCGCGCGGTCTCGACGGGACGGCCGTTGACGTACGTGCCGGTGAGGCTGCCGAGGTCCGTGAGCGTATAGCCGGCGGCATCATGCGCGATCGTGGCGTGGTCGAGCGAGACCGCGGGGTTGTCGGAGCGCAGCGCAGCGCGCGTGCCGCGCCCGATGCGCAGCACGTCGCCCGCGACCTCGGCGAGCGTCAGCGCGCCGCCGCGCACGCGCTGGAGGAGGAAGCTCATGATGCGTCTCCGTCATCCTGAGCGAAGCGAAGGATCTCAGGATGCGCAGCTCGAGATCCTTCGCCGTCTGCGCGGCTCAGGATGACGTGCCTCACCGCCACGGCAGCCTCCCGTAATAAAACACCGCCACGACGTGCACGACCGCGAACACGAGCAGTGCCACGGTGAACGGCACGTGCACGTAGAGCCACGACTCCAGCACGTTCTTGTAGCGGCTCTGGAAGAGCAGCCGCAGCAAGAGCTCCTTCCGCTGCCGCGACACGACGAGCATCTGCCGCAGCTCGGCTTCCTCGTCCTTCGGCACGAGGCGCAGCAGCGGCGCCCAGTCGCTGCTCGCACCCTTGCGGTTCCGCATCCGCGCGGCGAGGAGGCGCCACCCGGCCAGCCAGCCGGGATTCCCCTCCTCTATTAGTTGCCGGTAGATGCGCTGGAACGGCTCGGAGCGCCCCGAGGCGATGCGCGCCATCTGCTTGGCGAGCTGGTTCATCTGCTCGGAGATCTCCTCGACGGTGAGCTCGCTCTCGACCTCGGTGAGCAGCCGCGGCACGGTGACGTAGAAAACCGCGCCGACGATGCCGCTGACGACGACGACGGCGACGAGGAGCAGCGTGGCCACGGCGATCTTGTCGTTGAAGCGCCCGCCGGTGTGCAGGACGAGGATGATCAGCGCGAGCACGCCGAGGTAGATGTGCGACTGCAGCCACTGCTCGAGCGTCCCGAAACGCGAGCGGTACGAGCGCTTGCGGATGCCGAAGTATGCGAGGAGGTAGCAGAGGAAAAAGCCGATCGTGCCGTACGCGAGGCCGATGGGCGTGCCGCCGTGCTGGAAGCCGCCGCGGGCGTAGTAGAAGTACACGCCGGCAGTGGCGAGGAGGAGAACGACGAAGATGCGTCTCCAGACGATTCCGCTGCGAGGGACTGGCATGACGGTTCTTAGGTGTTATGTGTTAGGTGTTACGCGTCCTAACACCTAACCACCTAACACTTGACTCCTATCGCTCTCCCCGCGAAATCACAATCTCCTCCAAGGTCTCTCGGTATCCTTCCGGCGTCAGTCGGATCGCCGCTCCGGTCGGGCAGCTTCGCACGCAGGCGGGGCCGCCTTTGATGCCGCGGCAAAGGTCGCATTTCACCGCGACCGTGCGCTCGACTTCGTCGTGAGTTTTACGGAACAGCCCCTTGATCCATCCGACGATTCCGCGGTCCGGCTCCGGATGCACCATGAAGATGTTGCCGTAGGGGCAGTTGCGCTCGCAGTTGCCGCAGCCGATGCAGTTGCTCTTGATGTACACCTCGCCGCGGGGGTCGCGCACGATCGCGTCGGGCGGGCAGTCGAGCATGCACAGCGGGTTCTCGCACTGCCAGCACGAGTTCGGCGCCAGCAGGTTGTAGAACTTGATCCCCGTCAGCGACAGGCGCGCGTGGCCGTCGTCGTGCACGCCTTCGCACGCGGCGATGCAGTTCGAGCAGCGGATGCAGCGGTGCTCGTCGATCAGCAGCGTCTGCGTCCCCATCACCACTTCCTCGCGGATCAGATCCGAGAGGATGTTCCCCGCGCCCGGCGTCGCCTCGGAGACGAGGCCGGCGATGCGCCGCTCCTCGAGCTTCCGCTTCGGCGCCTCGCGCAATTCCGGATGCCCGGCCAGGAAGCGGTCGAAGTCGCGCTTCGACAGCTTGATCAAATCCGACGGGAAGATCGTCGTCACCGTCGCCGTCCGCTCGAGGTCGGAGAAGAGCGCCGACTCGCCGAAGAAGTTGCCGGCGACGAGGTACGAGAGCACGACCTCCTTGTCGCCCGACGTCTTCGAGATCTTCACCATGCCGTTGCGTATCAGATAGAAGGCCTCGGCCGGATCGCCTTCGCGAAAGACGACGGCGTCCTTGCCGGTGTGCTCGACCGTGGCGCGGTCGACGAGCTCGCCGAGCTGCGCCTCCGGCACCTCTGGGAACAGATACCCGCCGAACGCGCGCAGGAGAAACGCCTGATCGACCAGCGCGCGCGCTTTCGGGGCCGCGCCGAGGAGCTTGAGCATCGCCTTGCGGGGGATCTCGATCATCCGCGTCGGCCCGTTCGCGCGCGCCGTGGCCGTGCGGCGGCGGCCGGAGATCAGGCTCATCTCGCCGAAGAAGTTTCCGGCGGTGAGCTCGGCGACCTTGAGCTCGTCCGCCTGCTGCTCCGGCCGCTTCCACAGCTCGACGCGGCCGGCGATGATGATCATGAAGTCGCTCGTGTAGTCGTTCTGGCGGATGATCGTCTCGCCGCCGGCGTACTCGCGCACGCGCGCCGCCAGGAACGTGTCGCGCAGCTGCTGCTCGTCGGCGGCGGCGAGGAGCGGCACGCGCGAGCGGATCGCGGCGATGCGCTCGCGCACGCTCCCCTGCCAGAACGGCAGCCGGCTCTTGAGCACCGCTTCGTCCGCCGGCTCGACCGCGCGTCCCATCAAATGCTCGACGACCTCGTAGCCCTGATTCATCCCGAGCTTGATCAGGTCGCGCCCGCTGGCCGCGCCGATGAGGAAGAGCCCCGGCACCGTCGACTCGTACACCTGGCTGAGCATCGGCCGGGCGTCCTTGCCGTCGCCGCTGTAGCGGACGCCGATGGACTCGAAGAACTTGCGCGGCGGATCGGCGCCGAGCTTGAGGAAGATCAGCTCCGCGGGGATGCGCACCGTCTCGCCGCGGACGTTGAGGTCGGCGTAGCCGTCGTAGACCTGCTTGACGGTGGCATTGAAGTAGATGGTGATCTGGCCGCGGGCCTGCCGCGCCAGGACGTCCTTCGTCAGGATCTCGTTGGCGCGGGCGATCTCGCCGCCGCGCACGACGAGGGAGACGCGGTTCTCATCGGACAGCGCGATGGCGATCTCCAGCGCGGAGTCGCCGGCGCCGACGACGAGGAGATCCTTCTCCTGATGCTCGGCCGGATCGGCGAGGCGATACAAAACGTGCGGCAGGTTCTCGCCCGGCACGCCGAGCTTGCGCGGATTCCCCTGCGTGCCCATGCCGATGACGACGCTCTTCGCCTCGTACGCGGCGCCCTGGCTCGTCTTGATCGTGAATCGCCCGTCGGCCTTCACGATCGACTTGACGTCGGCGTCGTAGGCGACGTTGAGCGTGCGCTCCGCGGCGTGGCGCTGCCAGGCGTCGAGGATCGACTCGCGCGAGCCGGCTTCGAACGGCAGCTCGCCGCGCGCCGGGATCATCACCGGCTCGGCCATGACGAACTTGCGCGCCTGGTAGTTGTAGATGGTGTCCGCGAGGTGGCCGGTGCGCTCGAGGAGGATGTACTTCATCCCGTTCGTCTGGGCGTGCGACGCCGTGGCCAGCCCGGCCGGCCCGCCGCCGATGATCGCGAGGTCGTAGGGTTCCATGAGTTGTTAGGTTCTTAGTTCTTAGTTCTTAGGTTTGGTTCCGCGCGCGTCATCACCTAAGAACTAAGAACTAAAACAACTAAGAACCCCCTAACACTTAACACCTGACACCTAACACCTAAGAACCCCCTCCCGGCGCCTCCGTCGTGTCCCCCGGCCTGATCTCCCCTGCAATGTTGAACGTGAGAATGACTTTGCCGAGGCGGACGATGTCGTTGTCGGCGAGGAGCCGCCGGTCCTTGACCGGCTCGCCGTTGACGAAGGTCCCGTTCCGGCTGGCGAGGTCGAGGATCGTCCACCCCTCGGCCGTCCGCGTGACGACGGCGTGCTTCGCCGAGATGCTGGCGTCCTTGATGACGATCGTGTTCGACGACTCGCGGCCGATCGTGTACTCGTCGTCCATGAGCGGATAGATCGAGCCGTCGGGCGCATCGGCGGTGAGCGAGCCGGCCAGGCGCTTCGGCCGCGCCACGCGCGGCGGCAGCGTGGGAGGCCGCGGCGGCGCCGCCTCGATGAGCGTCTGCGCGGTGTCGGCGGAGAGCTCGTTGTCGACGCGCTGGATGAGGCCGTGCTCGAGCAGGTTCCGGAGCACGCGCGTCAGCTCCTCGCGCGACTGCACGGTTCCCTTCAGCAGCTCGGCGACACTCTTACCCTCGCCGATCTTGAACACGAGCCGGAACTCGTCGGCGCTGAGGCTGATGCTCTCGTGGAGCGACGGATCGTCGAAGACGCGGAACTTGACGTGGTCGCCGAAGACGGCGGTGTCGCGGGCGCGCTTCCCCGCTTCCTCGAGGAGCTCGCCGATCTCCATCTCCACGGTCTGCGCGCCGTCGGGGACTTCGATGGAGTCGCTGACGATGAAGAGCCCGCCCTCGGCCGACAGCATGGCCGCCGCCGCCGCAACGACGTCGTTCCCCCCCGCCGACTCCCCCCAAACCGCCCGCCCGCCCCGCAGCCACAGCCGCGCCGGCGCACTCCCCTCGACCTGGAGCGTGGCCAGGTCGACGCTGCAGGCCAGAAACGGGAGCAGCTGCCACGGCGGGAAATGCCGCAGGCTCCCCTGGAGGATGACTGTCATTTGTGGAAAGTTTAGCAGGGGGGATGGGTGCCGATGACAAGTTGCATAAAACCGGCGACAATGTTCTACGAATTGTCATGGCCGCCGTCGCTCGTTCCCGCGATCTCATGCGTCAGGGCCTCTCCCGCGAGAAGATCCGCCGCCTCGCCGCCCAAGGCGCGGTCGAGCGCGCCGGGCGCGGCGTCTATCTCGCGCCGTCCGCCGCCCGCTCGCCACACCGCGACCTGCTCGTCGTTGCCGCGCGCGTTCCGAACGGCGTCTTCTGCCTCCTCTCCGCGCTCGCCTTTCACGGGCTGACGACGGAGATGCCGCACGAGGTCTGGATCGCGCTGCCGCTGAGATCGCGGACGCCGTCGCTCGACACGCCGCCGCTCCGCGTCGTGCGCCTTTCGGACGCCGCGCTGACCGCCGGAATCGAAATGCACGCCGAGCACGGCATGACGCTTCGCGTCTTCTCGCCGGCCAAGACGGTCGCGGACTGCTTCAAATTCAGAAACAAGATCGGCCTCGACGTCGCCATTGCCGCGCTGCGCGACGGCTGGCGGCAGCAGCGGTTCACCATGGACGAGCTTTGGATGTTCGCGCGCGTCTGCCGCGTCACGGCCGTGATGAGGCCGTACCTCGAGGTGTTGGCGGCGTGAAACGGCCGGCGAACGTCGCCGCCTCCGTGCGGCAGCGGCTGCTGAACGAGGCGAAGCGGCGCGGCGAGTCGTTCGACTACATCGCCTCGCTCTATGCACGGGAACGGTTCCTGGCGCGGCTTTCCGCGTCATCGCATCGCGGTCGTTTGATCCTGAAAGGAGCCGCGGGGCTGGCCGCCTGGATCGACGCCCACCGGCCGACGCGCGATCTCGATTTCCTCGGCAGCGGCAATCTCGACGACGCCACGGACATCGTCCGCGACATCGTCGACGCGAACGTCGCCGACGACGGCCTCGAATTCGATGCCGCCAGCGTGACCGCGGATCCGATCCGCGAACCGGACGAATATCGCGGCGTACGCGTCCGTCTGACCGCCACGCTCGACACCGCGCGTATCCGCCTCCAGATCGACATCGCCGCCGGCGACGTCGTCACGCCGCCCGCGCGCGTGGCCACGCTCCCCTCGATCCTCCACGACTTGCCGCCTCCTCGGGTGCGGGTCTATCCGCCCGAGACCATCGTCGCCGAGAAGCTGCACGCGATGGTGAAGCTCGGGATCGCGAACACGCGCATGAAGGACTTCTTCGACGTCTACTGGCTGGCACGCCGCCATGACTTCGATCGCGCTCTGTTGGCAAAAGCGATTGCCCGCACGTTCGCGCGGCGCAAGACTGCCCTGCCCGCGGAGCCGTTCGCGTTGACGCCGGAGTTCTATGCCGATCGCGGCAAACAGGCGCAGTGGCGCGCGTTTCTGGCGAAGAGCGGCGTCGACGCGCCGGTCGAGTTTTCCGAAGTCGGCCGCGTCCTGCGCGAGTTTCTGCGTCCTGTGCTGAACCCGCGAAAACGGTAGGATTCGGCGATGCGTACGCTCGGCTTCCTCCTCCTCTTCTGCGCGATTTCCGCATCTGCGCAAACGTGGCAGTTCGCCGTCTCCGGCGACTCGCGCAACTGCGGCGACGTCGTCATGCCGGCCATCGCCGCCTCCGTCGCCGCCACGAACGCGCAGTTCTACTGGCACCTCGGCGACTTCCGGCGCATCTACGACTTCGACGAGGACATGCAGGCCGTCAAGCCGTCCAACATCCTCGACTACGAGAACGCCGCGTGGCCCGACTTCATCGCCCAGCAGATGACGCCGTTCACCACGCAGGTCTTCCTCGCCATCGGCAACCACGAAGTCATCCAGCCGAAGACGCAGCCGCAGTGGCTCGCCCAGTTCGCCGACTGGCTCATGCAGCCGGAGATCGTCGCGCAGCGCTTGAAAGACGATCCCACCGACCACCTCCTCAAGGCCTACTACCACTGGATCCGCCACGGCGTCGACTTCATCAGCGTCGACAACTCCTCGTACGCGTTCGACGGCCCGCAGCTGAAGTGGATCGAGCAGCGCATCGACGCCGACATCAAGGACCCGTCGATCAAGACCATCGTCCTCGGCGGCCACGCCGCGCTGCCGCACAGCCTGAGCTGCGACCACAGCATGAACCAGACGGCCGCCGGCGAGCAGTCGGGCGTGCAGGCCTACAAGAAACTCCTCGCCGCGTCGAAGGCCGGCAAGAAGGTCTATCTCCTCGCCAGCCACTCGCACTTCCTGCAGACGAACATCTTCGACACCGACTACTGGCGCAACAACGGCGGCGTCCTGCCCGGCTGGGTCGTCGGCACCGCCGGCGCGGTCCGCTATCGCCTCCCCGATCCGAGCCAGGGGCGAACCGACGTCTACGGCTACCTCCTCGCCACCGTGTCGCCGGACGGCAGCATTCAATTCGACTTCAAGGAGATCGTGCGCGACGCGATCCCGGCGGCGACGGTGACGCGCTACGGCGCCAAGCTCGTCGACTGGTGCTTCGTCGAGAACCGCGACCTGCACCCGCCGAAGCCGGTGAACTGCGAGAAGAACGTGCCGTGCGCGATGCCTTGAGGATTTGTGGCGAGTGGCGCCACTCATCCGGCGCTTCGCGCCACCTTCTCCCCGCAGGCGGGGAGAAGGACCCGACATGCCCCTCTCCCCGCGTGCGGGGAGAGGGTGGCCGAAGGCCGGGTGAGGGGCGCCACTCGCCTTACCCCGTGACGTTCGCAACCACTCCGGGCAGCGAGCCGACGTCGAACGGCTTTCGCAGCACCGCGCCGACGCTCTTGCGGTCGATGAACTGCAGCGACTCGTCCGTCGCCGCGGTCATGATCACCGTCGACTTCAGGAGGCGCGGCTGGCGGACGATCATGTGGCGCAGGACGTCGAAGCCGCTGAGGCGCGCCAGCGTGAGGTCGAGCAGAACGCAGTCGTAGTGATCGGACAGAAGCTGGCGGATGGCCGCCTCCCCTTCGTCGACCGTCACCACCGCGCACTCCTTCCCGAGCGCGAACTCGATGCGCGCGGCGATGACCGGGTCGTCCTCGACGAGGAGCACGCGCCTCCCCTCGCCCGCCGGCGCCGCTGGCGCGGGCGCGGCCGGCTGCGGCGCTTCCTTCTCGAGCACGAAGCGCGTCACCGCGCCGAGGAGCTTCTCGCGCGTCAGCGGCTTGCAGATCCAGCCGTCGGCGTCCGAGACTTCGAAGAGCCGCCGCACGCTCTCCTCTTTCAATGCCGAGACGAGCACGATCGGCACCGGCCGGCGCGAGCGGATCAGCGCGCCGAGGCGGTGGCCGGGGATCTCCGGCAGCTCGATGTCGACGAGGACGAGGTCGGGCGACGCGGTCGGCAGCAGCGCCGCCAGCTCCGCCAGCGAGCCCGCGCTGATCGTGGCGAAGCCCTCGGCCTCGCAGATCCGCGCGGCCTGCGTGCGGAACGTCGGATTGTCATCGACGATCAGGATGTTCGTCATGGCTCTTCCGCATCTGCCACAGCATGTGGCTGAGGTGCGCGCGGCGCGACTCGCCCGTGGTGACGATGAGCAGCTTGGTGATCTTGAGCTCCGTCGGATCAGTGTAGAGGAGGATGAGCATCTCGCGTACGAAGCTCGTCGACAGCGTGACGTCGTTGTCGGTGCCGACGCCGAGGCGCAGGCCCTTTTTCTCCCACCAGGAGAACGGGTGATCGGCGTAGTCGGCCAGCGCGCCGGTGAGCTTCTTGTTCGACGACGGCAGCGAGATCAGCGTCAGGCGCTTGTCGATCATCCGGTTGAGGACGTCGTGCTGGTAGTGCTCGACCTCGCGCGCATGGTGGAACTTCGTCTTCGTCGCCAGCGTGGCCTCGGACGCCGACACGCGCTCGCCGCGCAGGAGCTTGTCGCGAATCTCCTCGCGCCCGCTCCAGTCCATGTCGAGGAGCTCGGCGTGCTCGCGCGAGCCGGGCCCGACGCTCTCGCCGCGCCGGTTCGCGCCGAGGACGCGCTGGAGAAGGCTGTGGAAATAGAAGTTCGGATTGATGCCCATGCTCAGGCCGTGCTCGACGGCGTCGACGTGCCAGATGTTCATGGCGTTGTCGACGGCCTGCACGCCCTGCCGCAGCGTGTCCCACGTCTCGCCGTGATGGCTGCGGGTGCGGAAGCCGTACGCCTGCAGCTTGCGGATGCCGACGCGCATCTCCTGGAAGTGCACCTTGCGATAGAAGCCGCGCTCGTTGCCGACGGTGTCGACCTCGGTGACGACGTCGCGCAGCTCGGGATGGCGCTTGAGGAGGTCGATGATCTGCTGCACCTGGTCGTCGAAGCTGGCGCGCTTCGACGGGTAGCGCGTGGCGTCGTAGAAGCCCGGCTCCTTGCGGAAGCTCGGCGAGAGGATGAAGCGGAAGCCCTTGACCGACTTGAATCCCTCGGTGAGCCCGAGGACGACGTCGTCCGGCGTGAGCTCGGAGAGCCCGGGGATCTGCTCGGCCGGATCGGTGGTCTCGCGGAAGAGCGTGAACTTCAGCCGGATGGAGCCGACGTTGCCGTCGCGCTGCAGCCGCGTGGCCATGTGGATGGCCGCGTCGCGATGCGCCTCGCGCGAGGTGAGGGTCAGCTTCGGCAGATAAAGGATTCTGAGGTAGCGGTCGAACCGCTCGTCGTCGCCGAGGCGGATGAGGCGGTCGACGTCGTCCGCACTGCGGATCGGCAGGGCGTCATCGCCGTAAACCTGCTGTATTTTTTGCTGATATAGCGCGCGATGCGGCCCCTCCAACAGCGTCGCGAGACGCGGATAGACGAAGTCCGCATCGAGGGACCCGGTGAGATGAATGTGCTCGTCGTGAAACGGGATCGGAAAGGCGCGGAAGAAGGCCTCGAAGGCGTGCGAGACGGGATGGTCGAGCAGCGCCTCGATCGGGACCTGCTGCAGCCGGAAGCGGCCGAGGAGGTCGTGGAACTCGCCGACGCACGCGCCGAGGTCGGGCTCGTCGTCGAGCTGCGGCGACTGCTGCGCGAGGACGAGGGTGTCCTCGAGCGCGAGGCCGGAGGTCTCGCTGATGAGTTGGGTGAGGAAGCGTTGGAGGCGGGGGACGAGGGCGGTCATGGGGTGAGGACTTTCAGCCCTTCGCCCCAGAAGTCGCGAGCGTTGAACGTGAGGATGGCTTCGGCGCCCGCTTCACGCGCGGCATGAGCAATCGCGGCATCGTAAATGCGACCGCCGGAGATGCCGCGGCGCACGAAGCTTTCAAACAGCGGCCAGAGGTCGGCCGATGAAAGACTCGCGACGGGCACATTCGCGAATGTGATGCGAAGAGCATGAAACGCCTCGGCTGGTGTCGCGCGTATGCGTCTCGGAAGGCGCGTCAGCACGGAATAGCTTTCCATCAGCGCGTGCCATGGAACGATCAGATTGTTTTCGTCGATAAACCTGTTGATTGCGCGGACTGAGACGTCGTGGCGCTCGTCCCACAAAGCGTGAGCGGGGACGATGACGCTCGTATCAACGGCGACGATCATTCTCTCCTGCGGGATCATGCCCGAGGATCTCGTTCATTCTCTCCTCGCGGAGCGCCTCGATGATTTCATTGACGTCGGGGGGAGTTCCTTCAACAGGCTCGTTGGGAACGAGCACAGCCACGCGTCCATGCATTTCGATGTGCACGCCCGGCGTTGCCGGCTCGATCTCGATACGACCGTCGTAAACCGTGATCTCCAGCGGAGTCCCCGGCTTCAGCCCAGCCTCTTCGACCAGCTCCTTGGAAATCGTGATCGTCCCGTTGGCATCGAGCGTCGTGGTCATCGCCAAAATCATACCTCGGCCAACAACGCGATCACCCGCGCGGCTTCCTCGAACAACAGCCCATGCCCCCGCCCCGCCACCATCTCCAATCGCGCGTTCGGAATCGCCGCAGCGATCGCTCGGGAGTGCTCGGGCGGGAACACCTCGTCGTCCTCGCCGCCGATCACCATCGTCGGCGCCGTGATCTTCGCGAGATGCGGGCGCAGGTCCAGCGTCAGCAACAACGACAGGATCGCCTCCGCCCCCGCCCAGAACGCCGGCGGCAGCAGCGCCGCCTGCTTTGCGCGCTGCTCGATGTAGTCGCCCGGCTGCGCGGCGAGAAACGCGCGGCTCCGTGTCTTTCGCGCCACGCGGCGCAGAAGCTCCGCCGGATCCGTCCGCGCGAGCGCACGGCCTTCGTCGGCATCGATGCGCATCGCCGGCGTCGTGTAGTCCGTCGCGGAGATCACCGTCAATCGCGACACGAGCGACGGATGCAGCGCCGCGAGGAGCATCGCCACCTCGGCGCCGAACGACACGCCGGCGACGTGCGCCTGCTCCACGTGCAATGCATCGAGCAACTCGACGACGTCGGAGACATGCTCCTCCCACGACGACGCGATGCCCGGCGTCAGCAACTGTCCGCGGAAATCACATCGAACGATGCGGTGGGACGGCAGCGCATCGACCAACGGCTGCCACGCCGCCATCGACATCAAGCCGCCGTTCAGCAGGAGCAGCGGCGGGCCGTCGCCGTCGATGCGATATGTCAGCACATCATCGCGCGAGCAGCGTCTCGTCGAGCAGCAGCGCCAGCTCCATCGTGCGCATGTCCGACGCCGCGTCGGGCGCGACCTCGTGCTTCCCCTCGGCGTCGCGGCGGATCGTCTGCAGCCGCGCCACGTCGTTGCCGCTCAGCCCCTCGCCGCGCGCCAGCGCGCGCCACTCCGGCGGCACCGCCTCGTCGATCTCCGCGTCGTCGAGCAGCCGCTCCCCCGCGCAGTTGTAGTGGTCGCAGCCGAACTGTTCGCCGCACTCCTCGCACGGCTTCGGGTCCTCGAAGTCGTGCAGCTCCTCCGCGGTGAGCGTGCGCACGAGGCCGCTCTTCTTCTCGCGGACGTAACTGAGGCCGCTTTCGCTGCGGGAGAGGATGTCGAAGCGCATGGGAGCGGCATCATACTAAAGGCGTGACGACGCGCCACGGCGGCAGCGACCGCGTCTCGACGAAGGCGAAGCTCGCCGCCGAGTTGCGCATCCTCGGCGAGGTGATGGCGCGCGTCCGCGACGCCGCAGGCGTCAAGCAAGCCGACCTCGCCGCGCGCCTCGGCATGCCGGCGTCGTATCTGTCGAAGATCGAGAACGGCACGCGGCGCCTCGACGTCATCGAGCTCGTTCAGATCGCCGAGGCCTTGGGAGTGGAAGCGGACGAAATCGTGCGGCAGGTCACAGCAGCGCTGCGCGTGGCCGCGCGACGGACAACAGCGGCTCCGTAGGACAGGCGCTCGTTGCCTGTCCTCCACGTTTAGTCGCTCGGCGGGCATTGGAGCGCCGCCGTCCCGGCGGCCGGCGAGGCGGCGTCCTCGCCGCCTCTCATGAACGCCGGCGGGACGCCGGCGCGCCAGCCGGCGGGACGCCGGCGCTCCGAGCCTAGCGTGACAGCG
>Ga0070717_10000064_pt1 | contig 89273 bp, 105 predicted proteins | sample LARL113metaG_FD_71366 | JGI IMG/M metagenome (GOLD analysis project Ga0070717, IMG submission 71366) | Corn, switchgrass and miscanthus rhizosphere microbial communities from Kellogg Biological Station, Michigan, USA - LAR L11-3 metaG | ecosystem: Host-associated > Plants > Roots > Rhizosphere...
GGCGTCACGCCGCCTCCCGCCGAGGCGAGACGCCTCGCAGCCAGCCGGCCGGAGGCCGGCGCTCCGTTACGGCGTCCACCCCCCGCCCAGCGCGCGATACAGATCCACCATCGCCACCAGCCGGTCGCGGCGCGTCTGCGCGAGCGTCGTCTCCGCGGCGAAGAGCTGCTCCTGCGCGTCGAGCACCTCGAAGTACGCGGAGAAGCCCGACTCGTAGCGCAGCGTGGCCAGGCGGACGGCGTCGCGGTCGGCGACGGCGGCGCGGGCGCGCAGCGTCTCGGCGTCGGCGAGCTTCGCGTTCGACACGAGGTCCGTCGACACCTCGCCGAGCGCCGCCGTGATCGCGCGCTCGTACGACACGCGCGCCTCCTCGAACTGCGCGACGGCGACGCGGCGCTGGTTGCGCAGGCGTCCGGCGTTGAAGATCGGGCCGAGTAGGCCGGCCTGGATGCTCCACGCATGGCCGCTGCCGAGGAGCGTGCCGAGCTCGGGGCTCTGTCCGCCGAGGAGCCCGGTGAGGCTCAGCGTCGGATAGAACGCCGCCTCGGCCACGCCGATGTCCGCGTTCGCCGCGATCAGCTCCTGCTCCGCCGCGCGGATGTCGGGCCGCCGCAGCAGCAGCGCCGACGGCAGTCCCGGCGGCACCGCGGGCGGCAGCGGCTGCTCTTCGAGCGCGAGGCCGCGCGCGATCGGCGCGGGGTTGCGGCCGAGGAGGAGATTGAGCTGATTCTCTTTCGCGACGATGGCGCGCTCGAGCAGCGGGATCTGCGCCGACACCGTGGCCAGCAACGCCTCGGCGCGCGCGGTGTCGAGCCCCGAGGCCGTGCCGCCCTCGGCGCGGCGGCGGAAGAGGTCGGCCGTGTTCCGGAACGCCGTGGCGTTGCGCCGGGCGATGTCGAGCTCCGCGTCGAGCTCGCGCAGGTCGAAGTACGCCGAGGCCGTCTCCGCGATCAGCGACAGCAGCACGCCGCGGCGCGCCTCCTCGGTCGCCAGGTAGTCGGCGCGCGCCGCTTCGTTGAGGCGGCGGATGCGGCCCCAGAGGTCCGCTTCCCACGACACGTTGACGTTGGCGACGATGATCCCGCCGGTCGTGTCGCTCGGCGTCGCGAACGTCGACGTGTGGCCGTACTCGTACGCGGCGCCGTAGCCGACCGTCGGATAGCGCTGCGAGCCGGCGATGCCGTAGCGCGCCCGCGCCTCCTCCACGCGCGCCGCGGCGATGCGCGCGTCGAAGCCGTTGCGCAGCGACTCCTCGATGAGCGCGCGCAGCGTCGGATCGCGGAAGAGATCGAACCACGGCGTGTCGGCGAGCGACGCGGCGTCGGTGCCGGCCGGCGCGCCGTAGAAGTGGTCGGGGATCGCGACGGGCGGGCGGCGGTAGTTCGGGCCGACGGTGCAGGCCGCGAAAAGCAGGATCACGAGGTGGAGGACAGGCACTCTTGCCTGTCCCAAGAACGACAGGCAAGAGTGCCTGTCCCCCACGGAGATCGACGCCTTCATCACTGCGCCTCCGCCGCGTGCGACAGCTTCGCCTCGAGCTTCCGCTCCGAGCGCGCCAGGCGCTCGGTCACGACGTAGAGCGCCGGGATGAGGAACACGCCGAGCAGCGTCGCCGCCAGCATCCCGGCCACGACGACCGTGCCGAGGATCTGCCGCGACGCCGCGCCGGCTCCGGTGGCGAGCCACAGCGGCACGCAGCCGAGGATGAACGCGAACGACGTCATCAGAATCGGCCGCAGGCGCAGGCGCGCGCCGTACAGCGCCGCCTCCGTCAGCGTCCCGCCCTTCTCGAACTCCGCCTTCGCGAACTCGACGATGAGGATGGCGTTCTTCGCCGCGAGGCCGATCAGCACGATGAGGCCGATCTGTCCGAAGACGTCGAAGTTGAACTTCCGCAGCAGCAGTCCCATGAACGCGCCGAACACCGCCACGGGCACGGAGAGCAGGACGCTGAACGGCAGCGACCAGCTCTCGTACAGCGCCGCGAGAATCAGGAACACGAAGACGAGCGACAGCGCGAACGTCCGCCCCGTCGTCCCCTCGGCGCGCTTCTCCTGGAACGAGAGGTCCGACCAGTCGAAGCCCATCTCGCGCGGCAGCGTCTGCGCGGCCACTTCCTCGAGCGCGTGCATGGCCTGCCCCGAGCTGTAGCCCGGCGCCGCCGAGCCGTTGATCTGCGCGGCGCGGAAGAGGTTGAAGCGCTGCGTGTACTCCGGCCCCGACGTCGCCCGCACCGTCGTCAGCGCCGACAGCGGCACCATGTTGCCGTCGTTGTTGCGGACGTAGAAGCGGCCGATGTCAGCGGGGTTCAGGCGGTCGACGGCGTCGGCCTGCATGAAGACGCGCCACTGCCGGCCGAAGCGGTTGAACTGGTTGACGAACGTGCCGCCGAGGTAGGTCTGCAAGGCCTGATAGACGTCGCCGATCGGCACGCCCTGCTTGAGGGCCTTGTCGCGGTCGACGTCGACGTACACCTGCGGCACGGCCGCGCGAAACGTGCTGTTAACGTTCTGCAGCTCCGGGCGCTTCTTCGCCGCGGCGAGGAACTTCTGCAGGTTCTCGTCGAGGAACGCGACGGAGCCGCCGCTGCGGTCCTGCAGCCAGAGCGAGAAGCCGCCGGCCGAGCCGAGGCCGGGAATCGGCGGCGGCAGGAACGCGAAGACCGTGGCCTCGGGGATCTCCGCGCGGAAGCGGCCGTTGATCTTCGCGATCAGCGCCTTCGCATCCATCCCCTTTCCGCCGCGCTCGTCCCACGGATCGAGGCTGACGAAGAAGAAGCCGTTGTACGTCGCCGAGACGTAGGCGAGGAGGCTGAAGCCGCCGACGGTGCTGTACGCGTGCACGCCCTTCGTCTCGCCGAGGATCTTCTCGACCTTGCGGCAGACGGCGTCGGTGCGCTGCAGCGACGCGGCGTCGGGGAGCTGCACCTGCAGGAAGAAGTAGCCCTGGTCCTCGTCGGGCACGAAGCTGCTCGGCAACTTCTTGCCGAGGAGGCCGGCGAACAGCGCGAACGCCGCCAGGATCGCCAACGTCATCACCGCCTTCCGGATCAGCAGCGACGAGGTGCGGACGTAGCCGCCCGTCACGCGCTCGAAGGCGCGGTTGAACGCGGCGAAGAAGCCGGTGGTCTTCTTCTGCCGCGCGCGGAGCAGCATCGCCGACAGCGCCGGCGAGAGGCTCAGCGCGTTGAACGCGGAGATCAGCACCGACACCGCGATCGTCACCGCGAACTGCCGGTTCAGGCGCCCCTGAATGCCGCCCATGAACGCCACCGGCAGGAAGACCGACGACAGGATGAGGGCGATGGCGACGACGGGGCCGGAGACTTCCTTCATGGCCTGGATGGTCGCGTGGCGCGGCGTCATCCCTTCTTCGATGTGATGCTCGACCGCCTCCACGACGACGATGGCGTCGTCGACGACGAGGCCGATGGCGAGCACGAGTCCGAAGAGCGACAAGGTGTTGATCGAAAATCCGAGGAGCGGGAAGAGGGCGAACGTGCCGATGAGCGAGACCGGCACGGCCACGATTGGGATGAGCGTGGCGCGCCAGTTCTGCAGGAAGAGGAAGACGACGAGGATGACGAGGAGCATGGCCTCGCCGAGGGTGATGACGATCTCGCGAATGCCCTCGGTCACCGGCGCGGTGCTGTCGACGGCGATCGAGTACTCCATGTCTTCGGGGAAGCTCGACTTCAGCTTCGCCATCGCTGCGCGCACGCCCTGCGCGACCGCCAGCGCGTTCGAGCCGGGCGCCTGGTAGACGCCGATGATCGACGCCGGCCCGCCGTTGAAGCGGCCGATCTGCTTGTACGACAGCGCGCCGAGCTCGACGCGCGCGACGTCGCCGACGCGCACCGAGGAGCCGTCGGGATTGATGCGCACGACGATGTTCTCGAACTCCTGCGGCGTGGAGAGACGCCCCTGCGCGCGGACGGTGTACGTGAATTCCTGCCCCGCCGGCGCGGGCTCGGCGCCGACCTGGCCGGCGGGATTGACGGTGCTCTGCGACTGCACGGCCTTCTGCACGTCGGCGACGGTGAGGCCGAGCTTGGCCAGCTTGTCGGACTGCAGCCAGATGCGCATCGCGTACTCCGAGGCGCCGAAGTTGAGGACCTGCCCGACGCCGGGCACGCGGTAGATGGCGTCGTTGACGTTGATGAGCGCGTAGTTGCCGAGGAAGAGGCCGGGATAGGTGCCCTTCGGCGAGTAGAGCGCGATGAGCAACATCGGCACGCCCTGGGTCTTGCGGTACGTGAGGCCGAACTGGTTGACCTCGGGCGGCAGGCTCGGCGTGGCCTGCGCGACGCGGTTCTGGGCGTTGACCTGATCGGCGTTGCGGTCCGTGCCGACGTCGAAGGTGACGCGCTCGGTCATCGTGCCGTCGCTGGCGTTGACGGACTGGATGTAGAGCGAGTCCTCGACGCCGTTCATCTGCTGCTCGATCGGCGTGGCCACGGACTGCTCGATCGTGAGCGCGTCGGCGCCCGGATACGAGGTCTGGATCTGGATCAGCGGCGGCACGAGGTCGGGGAACTGCGCGACCGGCAGGCCGGTCATCGACACGAGCCCGCCGAGGACGATGATGATGGAGATGACGATGGCGACGACGGGACGGTTGATGAAGAAGCTAGCCATCAGTGCCGCTCCGCTTCACCGCCTGCTCGGACCGCCGGCGTCCCCGCCGGCTGGCCCGGCGGCGTCCCGCCGCCCGTGAGGCGAGACGCCTCACCGCCAGCCGTCGGGACGACGGCGCTCCCAGTCTTCACGCGCGCGAAGCCCTCGGTAATCACGCGGTCGCCCGGCTTGAGACCGTCCTCGATGATCCAGTCGCTGCCGACGCGCTCGCCCGCCTTCACGGTCTTGATCGTGACGACGTCGTCGGGGCCGACGACGCCGACCTGCTCGATGCCCTGCAGCTCGTTGACGGCGCGCTGCGGCACGACGAGCGCGGCGCGGCGGACGTTCGTCACGGCCCGGATGCGCGCGTACTGCCCGGGACGCAGGACGTTGCCGGGGTTCGGGAAGAGGCCGACGGTCGTGATCGTGCCGGTCTTCACGTCGACTTCGCGGCCGGAGAGGGCGATGTGGCCCTTGTGCGGGAAGACGCTGCCGTCGGCGAGGATCAGCTCGAGCTCGGCGTTGCGCATGGCCGGGTCGTTCTGGAATTGCAGGTACTCCTGCTCGCTGACCTGGTACTGGACGCGGATCGGATCGACGGTCGAAACGGTCGTGAGGATGGTCTGCGGGCTGACGAGATCGCCGACCTGCTGCGGGGCCAGGCCGGCGATGCCGCTGATCGGCGACGTGACGCGCGTCCACGAGAGGTTGAGCCGGGCCTGATCGACGGCGGCCTGCAGCGCGCCGACGGTGGCCTGCGCCGCCGAGCGCGCGGAGCGGGCGTTGTCGACTTCCTGCTGGCTGAGGGCCTTCTGCGCGGCGAGCGGCTCGTAGCGCTGCACGTCGTGCTCGGCCTTGGTCAGCCCCGCGCGCGCCTGCTCGAGATTCGCCTCGGCCTGCTTGAGCTGCGCCTGCGTTTGCCGCGGATCGATCTCGAAGAGGAGCTGCCCCTGCCGCACGAAGCTCCCTTCCTGATAGTCGCGGCGCAGGAGGTAGCCCTCGACCTTCGGGCGGATGTCGGCGTTGACGTCGCCCTGCGTCGTGCCGATCCATTCGCGATAGACCGGCTGGTCGCGCTGGACGACGGTGGTGACGACGACTTGCGGCGGCGGGGGCGGCGCGGCGGCTTTGTCGGCGCTCTTCGCGCACGCCGCGGCCCACAACAAGATGATGGCGATCTTCTTCATCTCTCTCCAATGCCGCGCATGATGAAATCGACGGCGAAGCTCACATCCTCGTCGAGCGGCGGCGGCTCGCGCTCGATGATGCGGTGCAGGACGATGTCGCGGACGACGGAGGAGATGGCCACGGCCAGGCGGTCGATGCGGACGTCGCGGATCTCCTTCCGCGCGACGGCCTCGCGCAGGAGCTGCTCGAGCTGCGCGAGGTAGGTCTGATAGGTGGCGTGCTTGCGCAGGCGCTTCTCGCCGAGAGGCTCGGCCATGGCCAGGTACATGCGGAAGAAGTCGCGGTTCTCCTCGAAGTGCTGGAGCTGCGTGCGGACGCGGCGCTCGAGGAGGTCGCGGAAGGATCGGCACGATTGGCAGGCGGCGGCGAGCTTCTCGAGGAGCTGCTCCGTCGCGCCGTCCATGGTCCGGGCCAGGATCTCGTCGCGCGACTGGAAGTAGATGTAGATCGTCCCCTTGGCTACGCCTGCCTCGTCGGCGATGTCCTGGACGGTGACGCTGCGGATGCCCTTCCGCGCCACGACGCGCATGGCCGCATCGCAGATGGTCTGCTTCCGAAACTCCTCGACGACTTCTTCCTTGGTGCGCAAAAGTGGCCGGAGGGTACATGGCGGTGACTATGCAGTCAAGAGTTATGACCGTTTGGTCACATACGTGGCACGAATAGCCGGTATTCGGCCACAGAAACTCGGAACGCAGAATGCGAATGCAGAATGAAGAAAGGCCGCCTGTTTTCTCAATTCTGCATTCGCATTCTGCGTTCCGAGTTTCTGTGGCCTACTCCTCCTCACCCGAAATGTCGCGGATGAAGACGCGGGTAGGGAAATGCCCCTCCGCGAACTCTCCTCTGCGGGAGAGACGAGCATGAGCGAGAACAAGTTCGGACCGATCGTGGGAAGCTGGCAGATGGTCGAGGCGTGGAACGTCAACGGGCCGGGGCAGCCGAAGACGTACCCGTGGGGCAATCCGCCGCTCGGCTTCTGGGTCTACGACGCCGGCGGCAACGTGTCGGTGCAGATCTCCATCAACCCGCCGCTGCCGCTCGTCGACGTCACCGATCCCTCCTGGTGGACCCTTGGCCCCATCGTGCAGGAAGCCATGCTGGCCTCGTTCAACAACTACATGGCCTACTGGGGCACATTCACCGTCGACTACGTCAACAACATCGTCACGCACAACGTCGTCACCGACGTCCTGCGCGCGTACACCGGCACGTCGCAGCCGCGCCCGTTCGAGCTCAGCGGCGACGAGCTGATCATCGGCGACCAGCAGACCTACTCGCGGCGGTTCAAGCGCGTGGCCTGACGGCTACGGCGGGAACCCCTCGGACATCCACTGCTTGAAGAGGTCCGTCTGCTGCTGGCTGAGCGGCTCCATCGGCGGCGCGGGCATGGGGTTGAAACTCGGATTTTGAATGATCCGCTGGTAGATGATCGCGGCACTTCCCTTGACGGTCTCGTAGTCCGTCAGGTCGAAGCGCCAGATCATGTTGGCGCGGTACGGCTCGAACATCGGCGCGATGTCGGTCTTGAACGATGTGGCCATGGGCAACCCTCCTCGGAAGATCAGCCGCGCCACATGAGGGCAGCGACCGCGATCAGATACAAACCGCTGACGACGTTGGCGTGCTGCGGGATCCAGCGGCGGATGCGCGCGCCGCCGGCGATGCCGATGAGGCACATGCAGGCGCTGACGCTGCCGACGGCCGCGGCGGCGAGCGGCAGCGGATAGCCGAACGCGCCGAGGCTCACGCCGATCAGGAGATTGTCGAACGAGAGCGAGAGCGGGAGCGCCGCGACGGTCCAGCGGCGGTTGACCAGCGCCTCCAATTCGTCGCTGTCGCGCAGCGCCAGGATGAGGATGACGACGCCGCAGGCCACGACGATGGCGGGCGCGAGGCGGTCGATCCAGAGGCCGAAGCGCGCGTGCAGCGAGCGCACGAGGAGCAGGCCGAGGAGCGGCGTGGAGATCTCGCAGAGGCAGAACGCGGCGGCGAAGAGCGCGCGGCGCGCCCGCGTGAGCGGGGCCATGCTGATGGCCGCGGCCACCTGCAGGTTGTCCGAGCCGGCGAGCACGCCGAGGAGAAGGATCTGCAGCATCGGCGTCACGACGGGAGCGCGTAGATGTTCAGCACCCCGCCGTTTCCTCCCAGCACCAGCGCGCCGGCCACCACGTAGTTGCCGGCGATCGCCGGTCCCATGCAGTAGCCGTAGCCGCCGCTCATCCCGCCGGTCTGCGAGCCGAAGTTCTCGGTGTCGCTCCAGAGCAGCGTGCCGTCGTCGGCGCTGAAGGCGTAGAGCGCCACCAGCGTCGTCGACATGAACACCACGTTGTTCACCACCGCCGGCACGCTGATCCCGCTCTCGCCGGCGTTCTTGTACAGCGGGTTGTTCGGGTCCTTCGCCGCCGCGTAGCGCTGCGGGTTGCCGCCGTCGAGCGGCCAGGCGTCGTCGAGCGTGTCCCACTTCATGGCCCGGATGAACGGCGTGTTCGGCGTGTCGATGCCGGAGGAGACGTAGTGATAGTTGTTGCCGCCGACGCCGATGAAGAGCTTCTTCTGCGCGCTGCAGACCGCCGCGGTGCTGTAGGTGCCGTGGAAGTTCTCCGCCTGCACCTGGTTCGAGACCGCGTTCGTCACCACCGGCTGCGGATTCGTGGGGCTGTCGATGAAGTGCGGATCGACGCTGGGGATCTGCGTGCCGTCGTTCATCGTCGGCAGGAGCTGCCGCGTCTCGAGGATATCGAACGTCGTCGGATTGAAGGTCAGGAAGCAGCCGTTCTTGCAGCCGACGCCGACGACCTTCTGCCCGTTCACCTGCCACAGCGTCGGCGCGCCGCCGATGTCGACGTCGATGTCGCTGCCGCGGTAGCTGCCGAACGGCGCGCTGAGTTTCGTGCCGGTCGCGTCGAACGTGCCGGCCGGAACCTGCACGAAGCCCTTGAACGCGCCGCTCCCGGCGTCGAGCACGAGGACGCTGTTGCTGTAGCCGTTGGTCGGCAGCGGCGCGTCGGGATTCGGATTGCCGGTCGCGGCGTAGAGCTGGTTGAGATCGGGATCGTAGGCGATGCCCGACCAGACCGACGCTCCCTTCGCCACCGGCTGGATGTCGATCGTGGTGAACATCGGCGGCAGCGTGGCCGGGTCGACGGTCTCGAGCGGCAACTGGTTCGGCGCGTTGTTGACGTTCACCTCGAACTGGCAGGTGCAGTAAATCCAGATCACGTTGCCGCTGTTCGCGTCGAGGCAGTAGACGAAGCCGTAGAGGTACGGATTCTCCCCCTCGCCCATGCCGACGTAGACGCGGTTGTTGGCGACGACGGGCGACGACCACCCGGAGGCCTTCGGCGCCGCCGGCGTCTTCAGGGCGGGGTTGGGCGGCATCCAGGCGTCGCCGTTCGGGAAGTCGTTCGTGACCGGCTGGTTGTGCGCGAGGTCGGCGTAGCGGAGGTCGACGCGCCACGCCAGCGTGAGGTCGTCAGCGTCGAGGCAATAGAGCTTGCCGTCGAACGCGCTGAAGTAGACCTTGCCGTTGACGACGGCGGGCGTGCAGCCCATGCCGCAGAAGCCGTGGGAGTCGCGGTCGGCGATGTTGATGTCCCAGTTGAACGTGGCCACGGTCTTGCCCGAGGCGAGCTCGATCTTGAGGAACTGGCCGCCGCTCTGCGCCGCCGCCTCGAGGCTGTTGGCGAGGCCGACGTAGACGTAGCCGTCGACGACGGCGGGCGTGGAGAGGATCGAGCCGTTGACGTCGATCGACTGGACGAGCTTGAGGTTCTTGACGCTCTCCTTGTTGATGGCGCTGCCGGTCGCCTCGCCGCTGTGGGCCGGATCGCCGTGAAACATCCACCAATTGCTGCTCGTGGCCATGAGCTCTCCTTCATTTCTTCGACGCGGGCGGCGGCGGCGGCGCGTCGGTGTGCGGCCGCCGCGCGAAGCCCCAGCTGAAATCGCGCAGGCCGCTCGCGGCGGCGTAGTGGCACGACATGCAGCTGTTGCCGAACGCTCCCTGCGCGAGCGTCGGCGTCTGGAAGTACGTCTCCATCGTCACGTTCACGGCGCCGTTGACGGGGAACGCGCCGCCGGCGTTCTGCGGATAGACGCCGCGCAGCGCGCCCGGCTTGAAGTTCGACGGGTTCGTGGGCCATTGCGTGATCACGAGCTCGTAATACTGCCAGATCGAGCTCGCCGGGAGCGCTCTGTGGAAGGCGTTGTTGACGTCGACGGTGGAGGCGCCGGCGGGCGTCGTGGGGATCGGATTGACGCGCACGACCTGCGTCGGCGTCGGGTTCGGCGCGAGCTTGCCCCGCTGCGCGTACAGCGGCCGGTTGGCGAATCCCTGCGAGCCGGTCGAAGGGTTATTCGTGCCGTTGTTGAACGACGACGGAACGCCGTTCACGCGCGGCGGCACGTTGTCGACCTGCTCGAACGTCGACCAGATCCACTCCGGGAACGCCGAGGTCTTCTGGGCGATGTGGAGGCCGACGAGCCCCATCCACTGCTGCGAGCACTGCCCGGTCGCGGAGTTGAGGACCCAGGCGTTGACGGCGTAGTAGCGGCCGCGTTGCGCGGGCGTGAGCTTGCCGATGTTCCGCCACGCGGCCTTGACCATGATGGCGTCGGCGGTGCTCGTGGAGTTCGGCGGCAGCGGCGTCTGCGTCGGCGGATTGCCGACGGGGAGGTTCTTCGAGAAATAGAGCCACGTCGACGGCTTCGCGTCGTTGCCGCGGACGAAGTCGTAGTAGGCGCGGTTGTAGCGGACTTCGAAGAAGACGTAGTTGCTGGCCTGGTCGACGAGCGGGAAGGAGAACGCCTGCACGCCGTCGTTGAGCTCCGTGTCGCCCTTGGTGACCATGACGAGCTGCTTGTCGCCCGCCTTCGCGTTCGGACAGCCGGTGCCGTAGGCGACGGCGTAGGAGTCCCACGGCGTCGGACGCTTGTCGAACTGGTCGTAGAGCTCCCAGTTGGCCTTGTACGTCCCCCACGTGACCGGCGTGGTGTTGGTCATGCTCGTGAAGACGGAGGGCGTGTTCGGCTGGTTGGGGTTGCCGCGCCCGGTCGTGGAGACGGGCCAGTTGAGGGCGATGAAGCTCTCCCACGAGAACCAGTCGAAGAAGGGCCGGAACTGCTCGGGCGGCGCGTTCTGCGGCGCATTCCTGGGGATCGGCACGACGCTGGGGACGTTGCCGCTGATGACGACCGGCGGGATGGACGGGAACGTCGCCGCCGTGGCGAACAGCAGCGCCGCCAACGCCGCGGCCGAAATGAGCGCGCGTCTGAAGAGCCTCACCGTTACCTCCTTGCGAGAAGAACCCTCACCCCGAGGAGTGATTGGCCGGGGCGAATCCCTACCGGCAAGTTGGAAGTTGGGGTCACATCTGGAAAATCAACTTAACGGCGCGACCGGCACGTTGGTACCCCCAAGCTGGGGTCACATCTGGAAAATCAACTTCCGTCACGGCACATACCGGCAAGTTGATTTTCCAGATGTGACCCCAACTTCCCTCTGCAACTTAACGTTGCACGCCGTTAAGTTGATTTTCCAGATGTGACCCCAACTTTGCCGGTGATGACCCCAACTTTGCCGGTGCAGCAACTTTTTCGACGGTCATCGGGAACGCGCCGGGGCGACGGAATGCCGCCGGCCTCCGTATAACAAGAAAACCCGCTGTACAAAAAGAAGGACATCCTCGGCGCTAGCTTTGCCTGCTGACTTTAGGAGGATCGATGAGGCTTGCAGCACTTCCCCTCGTACCCCTCTCTCTGGCCGCGTTCGCCTTCCCCCACGACGTCCCGCTCGGCATTCCCTGTCGCGCGTACAATCAGCATAACTAGGAGAACTTCATGAAGCACGCTTTGGCAATTCTTCTCGCTTTCTTCCTTGCCTCTGCCGTTTTCGCTCAACTCGCACCCGGCCCCGTCGTCAAACAGGGGACGGCGTTCCCGGTGATCGTCGATTTCAACCGCGACGGCGTCGACGACGTCGTGCAGGACAAGAACGTCATCCTCAGCGACGGCACCGCGCCGGTCGACGTGCACGACCTCGGCATTCCCGCCGCGGAGCGCGTCATCGGCGTCCTCGACGCGAACGGCGACCACATCCCCGACCTGCTCACCATGCAGACGCCTATCTACGACCCGATGGGCAATCCGTACGGCCGTTACATGTACCGCGTCTACCTCGGAGACGGTGCGGGCCACTTCACGCAAGGCCTGCCCGCCTACGCCGACGGGCTGCAGCCCTACATCGCCGACGTCGACGGCGACGGCAAGGACGACCTCGTGACCTCGAGGCCCATCTTGGACGACACGTGGAAACGAGAGATCGGCGCCGACCTCACCGTCCTGCGCTCGCGCGGCGACGGCACGTTCGAGAGCCTCCCCTCCGTCCGCATTCCGGGGTACCCGCAGATGGACATCGAATGCCGGGTTGCGGCCGGCGACGTCGATCACGACGGCATTCCCGACCTCGTGATCCGCACGGGGTACGACCTCGTGATTCTGCACGGCGAAGGCGGCGGCAGGCTCAGGGTCGATAGCCGCTACATGCCGCTGACGTCGGAATGGCAAGCGACGGCGACGCGCCTCGCGGACATCGACGGCGACGGCAACCTCGACGTCATCATGACCGGACAGCGCCTGATCCGCGTGCTCTTCGGCGACGGCCACGGCAACTTCCCGCGCATGGCGGTCGCACCTATCAACAAACTGCATCCGGTCATCGGCCAGATCCCGCCGGGGATCCTGAATCCCGACGAGGCCGGTCAGCCCCGCAACATCACCATCGGCCACTTCACGCGCCCCGACCGCAATGAGATCGCCGCCGGCACAGGCGAAGGCGACATCGTCGTCTTCGGGTGGGAGAACGGCGCGCTGAAGGAGGTCTCGCGCACGCAGACGGAGTTCTGGCTCGTCGAGGTGCAGGCCGGCCACTTCAACCGTTCCTCGAGTCTGACCGACATTTATGCGATGGGGACGCTGATCTGGGGCGACCCGATGCCGCGGCCGCGCATCTTCAGCGGAACGGCCGGCAGCGCGCCGGCGATCGTTACGCAGACGCCGGTGCGCCGCCGCACCGCCGCACCACGGGCCGCCCCAACGCGCCTGCTGGTGAAAACGCACGCCGACTGCTTGGCCGACACGTCGACGCACTTCACGTTCCCGCGCGACGGAGTCTTCGGCCACGCCGAGGCCAATCAGATCAAGGCGGAGGCCGTGTTCGACGGGACCATCTACTTGCGCCTGACGATCCCTGGCCTCACCTTCCCGGTCCTCAGCACGCTGAGAGAGGTGGCGGACGGCGTCTACACGTCGACGGACGGCTGGGCGTTCACGCCCTGCGGCAGCGCCGTCGTCGTGCCCGTGACGGTCACGGCGACGCGGGAGTAAGCGCTACTTCAGCGTCAGCGTCACGGTCCCGCCGCTCGCGACCCCATCCTGCGCGGCGGCGGGATCGTTCGGATCGTGGACCATCGGGTTGCCGTGCGTGTCGACGCGGGCGTCGATGCGCATCTTGGCCGGCAGCGGCTGGCCCATCATCGAGTCGGCCGCGCCGAAGTCGATCGTCATCGGGAACGCGCCCAGCGCGACCTTCTTCACCGCCAGCGGCGGGCCGGCGCTCACGCCGGCGTCGCGCGCCATCAGCCAGATCACGGCGTTCGGCGGCAGCGCTTTGCCGGGGGCGAGCTGCAGCGTGACTTTAACCGAGCCGGAGCCGGAGCCGCCGGCGGGGGCGGGCGTGGGCGTGGCGGCGGCAGGCTCCGGCGATGCCGACGCCGTCTCGCCGGGCGGGGGGACGGCGGGATGGTTGGCGGGGAGCTTCGCGGCCGTCGCCTTCTGGTCCTGGCGCATGCGCGTGAGGAGCGTGGTCAGGCGCTCCTTCTGATCGGGATGCCGCTTCGCGGCTTCGTCGATCGCCGTCTGCGCCTCGGCGTCCTTGCTCTGGATCGTGTCGGCCCACGCCAGCGCGACCCAGGCGTCGAGCAGGTCGGGATCGCCCTTCGTGGCCGTGTCGAGCATCTGCCGCGCCGAGTCGACCTGCCCCATGGCGATGCGCACGATCGACTGGTACGTCAGCGCGCGCGGGTCCTTCGGCTGCCGCTCGAGCACGTACTGCGTCTGCTCGTACGTGCGCATCATGTCCTCGCGGTCGAGATAGGCCTTGGCGAGCTCGGTGCGCGCGGCGAGGTCGTTCGGATTTTTTTGCACGGTCTGCTCGAGCGACTGCACGGCGGGATCGGCTTGCGCCGCGGACGGCTGCGGCTGCTGCTGCGACGATGCGGGCGCCATCGCGGACGCCTGCGTCTCCTCCTTCGGCGTCGCCTTCTGCGTGACGAACCAGAAGATGCCGACGAGGACGAGCACCGAGCCGGCGCCCCAGGCGAAGCCGGCGAACGCCGAGCCGCGCGCCGGGGCGGGCGCGACGGCGGGGGCGGCGGCGCCGCGGGGGCGCTTCGCCGAACGCGCGTCGAGCGCGCGCAGCACGTCGGCGGTCTCGCGCTCGAGCTTCGCGCGCTCTTCCGGCGTCTCCACGCCCTCGCGCAGCGCGGCGAGGAGCGCGTCGCGCTTGGCCTCGAGGTCGCGCGTTTCGAGGTCGCTCTTCTCGTCGCGGCGGCGCATCGAGTAGACGAACATGAAGCCGACGATCAGGCCGGCCAGCAGCATTCCGACGGCGCTCAGCCAGTCGATGTTCATGATTTCTCCACGAGCTCGCGGACGCGCGCGAGGTAGGGATCTTCGATCGGCGCGTCGGCGACGGGCTCCGGCCCCCGCTCGAGCTGCTTCGCCTTCGAGAAGACCACGATCGCGCCGAAGATCAGCGCCGCGACCGGCAGCAGCCACACCAGCGCGGCCACGCCTTGGAACTTCGGCTTGAGCAGGACGAACTGACCGTACGAGCGCTCGAAATACGCGAGGATCTGCTCCTGCGAGTAGCCGCGCGCGAGGAGCTCGCGGACCTGGTGCTTCATGTCCTGCGCCATCGTCGACGGCGAGTCCGCCACCGAGAGTCCCTGGCACACCGGGCAGCGCAGCAGCGACGCCGTTTCGTTCGTGCGCTGGTCGAGCATCGCGCCGGAGATCGGCACGCCCTTCGGCGGACCGACGAACTGCTGCGCGTCGGGGACCTGCACTTGCAGCAGAGAGAGGACGAAAAGAAAGATCATTGCATCGCCTTCCGCAGATTTGCCTGGAGCTCCTCGGTCGTCAGCGGCCCGGCGTACTTCGCCACGATCTTGCCGTTCTTGTCGAGGAAGAACGTCTCGGGAACGCCGCCGACGCCGTACGCGATGGCGGTCTTGCCCGACTCGTCGAGCAGCGTCGGATAGGCCGAGCCGCGGTCGGCGAGGAAGGCCTGGATCTTCTGCTCGGTGTCGTTGAAGACGACGCCGACGAACTGCACCTCGCTGCCGAGCACGCGCGCGTTCTGCACGAGCACGGGGTGCTCCTGGTAGCAGGGGCCGCACCACGTCGCCCAGAAGTTGATGACCGCGGGCTTGCCGCGGAGCCTGGCGACGTCGATGGTCTCGCCCGTACCGACGGCCTTGAGGGCGAAGCCCGGCGCCGGCTTGCCGATCAGCGGCGAGTCGATGATCGACGGATCCTTGCCGAGGCCGACGAAGAGGACGACGACGAGGGCCGCGGCGATGACGATGCCGGAGATGAGGACGATTCGGTTCATGGTCATGTCATGCAGAGGCGCGCAGCGCCGAAGCATCCCCTGCCGGTACGGGATCCCTCGCTTCGCTCGGGATGACACGGCGCGACGGGATCAGCGCGATCAGCCCGCCGAGGCCCATGGCGATCACGGCGATCCAGATCCAGCCGACCATCGGCATCCACAGCACGAGGACGCCGGCCGTGTCGCCTTCGAGGTTCATGATCGAAAGATAGAGGTCGCCCTTCGCCGTGGAGTAGACCGCGGGCGTGCCGATCGGCTCGCGCATCTGCGGGTACTGGTTCATGCGCGGCGCGAGCTGCGTGACCGGCTTGCCGTTCTTCGTCACCGCGAAGTTCGCGATCGTGGCCTCGCGGTTCGGCTCCTGCCGCACCTCGGTGCCGAGGAACGTCAGCGTGTAGGCGCCGAGCGTCGTGCTCTGCCCGCGCTGGAGCTTCACCTCGTGGCTCGCCCGCCCCGTGCTGCTCACCGCGATGGCGATCAGCACGACCACCGCGCCGGCGTGCACGATGTACGAGCCGAAGCGGCGGCGTCCGCGGCGGAGCTGCCCGTTCACGAGCGCGCTCGAGAAGGTGTCGCCGCGGCGCATCCGCTGCACGAGCGGCTGCCACATCTGCGCGAGCGTCACGTGCGCCGCGTAGCCGCCGGCGAAGAGCGTTACCAGCGTCCAGGCGTTGTCGACGTGGAACGCCGCGCCGAGCGCGAGCAGCACGCCGCCCGTGACGATCGGCGGCAGGAGCGCCTTGAGGATCTGCTGCCGCGACGAGCGGCCCCACGGCAGCGCCGGACCGATGCCGAGGAGGAACAGCAGCGCAGTGCCGGCCGGGACGACCATGGAGTCGAAGTACGGGCGGCCGACGCTCATCTGCTTCCCCTTCACCGCCTCGACGATGAGCGGGAAGACGGTGCCGATCAGCACCGTGAACGTGAGCAGGACGAAGATCAGGTTGTTGAAGAGGAACGCCCCTTCCTTGCTCGCCGCGCCTTCGATGCGCCCTTCCGCTTCGAGCGTGTCGATGCGCATGGCCAGCAGGGCGATCGAGAAGATCAGCACCGCGGCGAGGAACGCCAGGATCGTCGGGCCGATCGGGCTCTGCGTGAAGGAGTGGACGGAGTTGAAGACGCCCGAGCGCGTCATGAACGTGCCGAGGATCGTCAGGAGGAAGCTCGCCTGGATCAGCGTCACCGTCCATCCTTTGAGGACGCCGCGCCGCTCCAGGACGATCGCCGAGTGCAGCGCCGCGGTCGCGGTCAGCCACGGCAGCAGCGACGCGTTCTCGACCGGGTCCCACGCCCAGTAGCCGCCCCAGCCGAGGACTTCGTACGCCCACCAGCCGCCGAGCATGATCGCGCAGGTGAGGAAGATCCACGGCACCATCAGCGACGCGCGCAACGGCTTGAGGAAGCTCAGGCCGAGGCGGCCGCGCAGCAGCGCCGCGCAGGCGTAGCCGAACGGGATCGTCATCCCGACGTAGCCGAGGTAGAGGAACGGCGGATGGACGACCATCAGCACGTGGTTCTGCAGCAGCGGGTTCGGGCCGGGGCCGTCGGCCGCCGCCGGAACCGTGAGGAACGGATTGGCCGGACCGGAGAGAAGGAAGCTGAAGAACGCGCCGCAGCCGAGCCAGGTGCCGATCGCGTACGGCATGTACTCGACGTGCTGCGCGCGATTCAGGTACGTGGCGATGGCGATGTAGATGCCGAGGACCGCGCCCCAGAAAAGGATCGAGCCTTCGAGCGACGACCAGAGGCTGACGATCGTGACCCAGGTCGGGACGCTGCGCGAGCCGACGTGCGCGACGTAGCTGACGGAGAAGTCGTGCGTCAGCAGCGCGTACTCCATCACCAGCGTGGCCAGGATCATCAGCGCCGCGTACGCGTACGCGAACCGCTGCGCCCACCGCACGCCCTCGGGCGCGTGCTTGCGTCCCGCGGCGAAGGAGATCATGGCGCCGGTCGTCGAGATCAGCACCGAGGCGAGGATCAGAAATCTTCCCAACGTGGCGGTCACTTGCTCTCCAATCCCTCGGTGCTCTTCATCAGCTTCTCGAGCTCCTGCTTGTCGACCGGGTGTCCCGACTTCGGCGCGCGGTACTCGTTGCTGTGCGACACCATCAGGCGGTTGCACTGGAAGTAGCCGCCCTTGACCATCGTCCCTTCGACGACGACGCCGATGTTCTCGCGGAACATCTGCGGCGGCACGCCGCTCGACTTGACGTGCACGGCCTTGGTGCCGTCGTGGACGTCGAACTCGACGCCGGAGACGCCGGTCGGCTTCTTGATGGAGCCGGAAGAGACCATGCCGCCGAGGCGGATCGTCGCGCCGTAGGCCTTGTCGCCGTTGGCCACGAGGTCGGTCGGCGTCCAGTAGTAGACGAGGTTCTTGTTGATGCCGCCCCAGGCGATGACGATGAACGCCGCGCCGGCGATGAGAAAGGCACCGAGCATGAACCAGCGGGAACTGCGTTTCATCCTGGCGGTTGTCGTAGCTGCGCTCACGTTGGTCATTGTTCCTAGCGCTCCTCGATGGATCGGGACCTCGCCTCACGCAGACGCGTGATCAGCGTCACCCCGTAGAGTACGAGCACTGCTGCCGTAATTCCATACGCGGCGATGACAAAGTTCCAGCCGCCCGACACGATTCCCTGGCTCATACGGCCTCCCCGAGCTGCGCCTCGGCCAGCGGCGGCGGCGCGAGCTCCGTCTTCAAACGCAGCGCGGAGATCCGCGCGCGGAGCATGATGAACGCGACCATCAGAAAGAGGATGCCGAACGCGTTCGCGCGCAGCGGCAGCCAGAACTGCTTCGACACGGTGCCGGGATTCGACTGCTGCTGGTGCAGCGAGTTCCACCAGCGCACCGAGAAGTAGACGATGGGGACGTCGACGTAGGCGATGATCGTGGCCACGGCCGACCAGATGCCGCGCTTGACCGGATCGTCGACGAAGCGCCGCAGCGCCAGGATGCCGAGGAAGGCGAAGAGGAGGACGGCCGTCGTGGTCAGGCGCGGGTCCCAGTCCCACCACACGCCCCACGTCGGCTTCGCCCAGATCGCGCCCTGGCAGCAGAGAAGGAAGGCCAGGACGACGCCGACCTCGATCGAGCCTTCCATCCGCGCGTCCCACTTCCAGTCGTTGCCGAGGAGGAAGAGGACGGCGCTGGCGAAGGCGATCGTCATCGCCAGGAGCGCGCACCAGGCGCTCGGGACGTGGACGTACATGATGCGCTGGACCTCGCCCATGAACTGCTCCGGCGGCGCGACGAAGAGGCCGATGTAGCTGCCGATGGCGAAGCAGACGATGCCGGCGCCGGCCAGCCACGCGGCCGGCGTGGTGGAGTCGCCGACGTCGTCGATGCTGAGGAAGTAGAGCGCGCCGCCGACGGCGCAGAGCGCGGCGATGGTGGCCTGGAGGCCGGTGGGGATCCCGAAGCCGAGGCCGGTGATGCCGTTGAACGTCGCCAGCGTTACAACGAAACCGAAGTACGCGCCGATGGCGAGGAGCACGATGCCCGGAACTACGCGTCTGTTCATTTCCGCGACCTTTATTCTTCGACGACTCGTCCGAAAAGAAGTCCGCACAGCGACCAATAAATTGCATCGAACGCAGCGAGCAGCCTGATCCATGGGCCGAGCTGCTGCATCGGGTCGCCGAGCACGATTAATGAGGTTGCCTTCACCGACGCCAAGAGCGCCGGCACGATCAAAGGAAAAAGAAGAAGAGGAAGCAAGGTCTGCTTCGATTTCACCTGCGCGGTCATGGCCGCGTACATGGTCCCCGGCGCGGAGAGACCGGCCGTGCCGAGGCAGATGACGAGGAAGAGGCGGAGGAGATCGGTCGTCCCGGCGTCGTAGAGGACGACCATGACCGGAAAGAGCGCGCAGCCGAGGAGGACGAGCTGGAACCAGTTCGCCAGCGCCTTGCCGTAGTAGATGACGCGCGGGCTCGTCGGCAGGAGGAGGAGTCCCTCCATCGCGCGATTCTCCATCTCGGCGTGAAACGACTCGGCGAGCGTGAGGGTGGAGCTGAGCAGCAGCCCGAGCCACATGAAGCCGGCGGAGAACTGCCGCAGCATCTCCGCATTCGGCCCGACGGCGAAGCTGAAAAGCAGCAGCGACGAGGCGCCGAAGACGAGGACGGCCATGAACTGCGCGCGCGTCCGCCACTGGAGGAGCATCTCCTTGCGGAGGGCGTGGATCATGGGCGCCTCTCCGCGTAGGGCGCAGGGCGCAGGGCGCAGGGCGCAGATGGTTGTCTTGCCGTCTGCACGTGCATCCGCTGAAGGCCGAAGCTCGTGCAGACGCCAGGAACACCATCTGCGCCCTGCGCCCTGCGCCCTGCGCCCTGAATCACAGCAATGCCCCCGTGGTTCCCAACACCCGCCCTGCCTCCAGCGTGATCGAGCAGTCGGCGTAGCCGGCGACGCGGTCGACCTGGTGCGTCGCAATCAGCACGGTCGCGCCGCTCGCCTTCAGCTCCTGCACGACGGCGTCGACGAGCCGGAAGCCCTCGGGGTCGAGCTGGCCATACGGCTCATCGAAGAAGACGATCTCGGGCTTCTGCAGCAGCACGCGCGCGAACGACAGCCGCTTGCGCATGCCGGCGGAGAAGGTGTGGACGGCGTCGTCGGCGCGCTGCCCGAGGCCGACGCGCTCGAGGATCTCGCGCTCGTTGTTTCGTCCAAGGATGCGCGCGACGACGTCGAGGTTCTCGCGCGCGGAGAGCGACTCGTAGAGGTATGACTGGTGCGCGAGGATCGCCGAGACGCGCCGCACGTCCTCGCGCTCGTGGACGATGTCGTATCCGCCGACGCGGCCCACGCCGCGATCGGGACGGATGGCCGTGGAGAGGACGCGAAAGAGCGTCGACTTGCCGGAGCCGTTGCGGCCCGCGACCATGAGGACCCGGCCGGGCGCGAGCTTGAAGGAGACGTCCGCGAGCGCCCACCGCCTTCCATAGCGGCGGGCGAGGCTCTCCACGTCGATCGCCGGCATCCCCACGGCTCGCGATGATAAGTGGCCTAGGGGGGTCCTGCGCCACCCGAAGTGATAGCAGGACGGGCGCGGGTGGGTGGCCGGGATTGCTTCATGCACACGACGCGACGCCCTCTCGCCCTCGATGTCCTCCTCGGCGCGCTCGCCGGCGCGGCCGGGACGTTCCTCATGGACCAGGCGACGACGCTCATCCAAAAACGCGAGCCGAAGGCGGCGCGCGACGCGGAGAAGGAAGCGCGCGGCCCGAAAAGCGCGTACGCCGCCGCCGCGGAGAAGCTCGGCATCCCCGACGCGAAGCAGGAGGCGATGGGGACGGCGATTCACTGGGCCCTCGGCGCCGGCGCGGGCGCGCTCTACGGCGCGTTGCGCAACCGCTCCCGGCGCCTCGGCCTCGGCTCCGGCCTCGCCTACGGCGTGGCGTTCTGGCTGGTGATGGACGAGACGGCGACGGCGCTGCTGCAACTGGCGCCGCCGCCGCAACGCTTCCCCTGGCAGACGCACGCGCGCGGCCTGGCCGGCCACATCGTCCTCGGCGGCGCGCTCGAGGCGGCGTTCGACGTGCTCGATCTCAGAAAAGCGGATTCGTCTCGTCGAAGAGGAGGACCGCCTCCGACTCCGCGAAGCGCTCGTTCAGCCGCGGCGTCTCCCGCCAGGTCATGAACAGGCGCTCGACTGGCACGTCCTGCTCGTACAGCACCTCGCCCTGGCTCCTGGCGATCTCGACGTCGAACGTCGCCGAGACGAAGCCGCGATTGCGCGGCAGCCCGGGCGTACCGTGCATGCCGCGATAGAGATGGACGGGCTGGCGATGGGTGGCGCGCATGAGCGCGAGCCGGCGGACGATGTGCTCGGCGCGGCGCTCGCGGCTCCAGCCGCCGGCAAAGAGCCGCGGGTCGCGCACGATCGTGCCGTCGTACGCGACGAGGCCAAGCTCCGCGAGGACGATGCGATGTCCCTTCACCAGCTCGCCCGAGTAGGGATTGCTGGCAAACTGCCGCGCGAAGACGGCGTCCATTTCGCCGAGGTCGCCGAGCTCGCCGCCGGCGGCGCGGATGCGCGCTTCCGTCGCCGCGCGCGCATCGGCGTTCCGCGGAATCCGCAGCGGGCGATTGAATCGCTCGACCGCCTCACGCATTGCCGTCGTGTCGCCCGCGCGCCGCGAGCCCTTCGCGAATTGAAAGAGCGCGACCTCCTCGAACGGCAGCTCCCACGTCGCGCCGGCGTCCTCGAACTTCTCGACGCGCACGACGAACATGCCGACCGCCGGCCGCAGCGCCGCGACGCGCACCGGCGTCCGCCGCGGATCGAGCAGCCGCGCCGCGTTGCCTTCGGCGATGTGGCTCAGCTCGCCGGCGTCGAACTCCGAATCCGGCAACATCTCGGGATCGCTTTGGTATCGCGGCACCGCGACTTTGTATCATCAGCGCCGATGCCCCGATCACTCCTCGCGCTTCTCCTCCTCGCCGCCTGCACCGCCGCGCCAACGCCGACGACGACCGTCCCTCCGCCCGCGCCGCTCCCGCAGCCGCCGGCCGAGCCGCCGAAGGCGCCGTACGGCCTCTCCGTCGACGAAGAGGCGCGCGCGCTGATGCTCGAGGACCGCCGCGAGTACGACGCGCAACTCGTCGACAGCTGGCTGCATCACGAAAACGCGCTGCACCGCCGGCGCGCCGCGCTGATGCTCGCGCGCATCGGGCCGTCGACGTTCGTCGATGCGAACGGCAACGGCGAGAAGGACGCGAACGAGCGCCAGGCCGGCGTCGACGCGCTGTCGACGATCACGGGCGACGCCGACGCCGCGGTGCGCGCGACCGCCGCCTTCGCCCTCGGCCAGATCGGCGACCTCGCCGGCGTGGCCACGCTGACAGCGCTCGCGAACGACAGCGACGGCGACGTCGCCGCCGAGGCGGTCGAGTCGCTGTCGAAGCTCGCGCCGCGGCTGCCGTTCGCGACGTACGCGAACGTCCTCGAGGATCCGCGTTCCGGCGTGCACGCGCGCGCCGTCCGCTTCCTTTTCCGCTTCCGCAGCGACGAAGCGTCGGAGGCCGCGGCGCGCGAGCTCGAGTCGCCGTCGCCGGAGATCCGCCGCGAGGCCGCGTACGCCCTCGGCCGCCGCGCCTACGCGCCGGCGCGCGCGAAGCTCGAGCTGCTCCTCACCGATCCCGAGCCGCTCACGCGCTCCTACGTCGTCCGCGCCCTCGGCGCGATCGCCTCGCCCGAATCGCTCGCGCCGCTGCTCGAGGCCGCGCTCGATCCGCAGCCGTGGGTGCGCACGAACGCCGTCGTCGCCATCGGCCGCATCGCCACGAAAGATGCGAAGGCGATCGAGCGCCCCGAGATGCGCCACGACTCGCTGGAGATGATCGGCCTCAGCGACGATCCCGACCCCGGCGTGCGCGCGGTGGCGACGGAGACGCTCGGCTGGTACGCGGCGAAGGTCGACATCGCCCGCAAGCGCCTCCTCGAAATCGCGTCGTCCGGCTCGCGCTGGGACCGCGAGGCCGCCGCCAGCGCGATCGCCCGCAATCTCGGCGACGAGACGCTGCTCCCCGCCGACCTCAGCGACTGGGCCAAGGTGCGCGTGCTCGAGTCGGGCGGCGCGGTGGCGGACAGCACCCGCGCGCGCTGGGCGCACGATCCGTCGACGCTGGTCCGCATCCACGTGCTCGATACGATCCCCGAGGGGCAGATCGACGCGCAGCTGGCGATGATCCGCGCCGCGCTCGACGATCCCGACCCGGTCGTGCGCGGCTACGCGATCGAGAAATTCGCGAAGTCGGCCGCGCCGGACCGCGCCGCCGTGCTCGCCGCCGCCGAGGAACGCGCGCGCAACGACAAGCAGGACGACGCGCGCGTCGCCGCCGTGCGCGGACTCGACGACGAGGCAAAGCTCCGCGCGCTGCTGCGCGACAACGACCCGGTCGTCCGCCGCGTCGCCGCCGAGGTCATCGAAGAAAAGCTGAAAAAGCCGCGGCCGCAGTACACGCCGCTGCCGGTCGACAAGCCGGCCGCGCAGTACGCGGAGATCGTGCAGTGGGCGAAGGAGCCGCACACCGCCACGATCCACATGACGCGCGGCAACGTGGTGATGGCGCTGCTAACGCAGGACGCGCCGATGACCGCGTGGAACTTCGCGCACCTCGCCGCCGCGCACTACTTCGACGGGACGACGTTCATGCGCGTGGTGCCGAACTTCGTGATCCAGGGCGGCGATCCGCGCAACGACATGGAGGGCGGCCCCGGCTACGCGATCCGCGACGAGATCAACCTGCAGAAGTACACGCGCGGCGCCGTGGGAATGGCGCTCTCCGGCCCCGACACCGGCGGCTCGCAGTTCTTCATCACGCACTCGCCGCAGCCGCACCTCGACGGCGGCTACACGATCTTCGCGCGCGTGACGGAGGGGATGAGCGGCGTGGTCGACCAGACCGAGCGCGGCGACAAGGTGGTGACGATCGCCATCGACGAGGTGCGATGACCGCGACGATCGGACGCCTCCTGCAGATCGCCGGATTGATCGTGTTGCCGATCGGCTTCTCGTACGGGATGTTCCACGACGAGATCCAGCTGGAGGTACGCCTATTGTTCATCGGGGGAGCGTTATTCGTAGTGGGCTGGCTCCTGGCACGGAAGCGTTAAGTTGGGGTCACATCTGGAAAATCAACTTAACTCGCCCGTCAGGACGGTTTTCGAGGCAGTTAAGTTGATTTTCCAGATGTGACCCCAACTTAACCAACTTAATCATAACCAACTTAATCATGAGACCTACGGTCGTTCTTACTGCCCAGTACCCGGCCATTGCCCGGGAGATCCTTGCGACGCTTGCGGAGCTCGTCGAGCATCCGACGGAGCACGAGCGCAGCGAGGACGACGTCATCACCATCCTCTCCGAGGCCGACGCGGCGATCGCGCTGCTGTCGGATCCGCTCACGCGGCGGGTGCTCTCGGCGAACCCGAACCTGCGGATGATCGCGAACTACGCGGTCGGCTACAACAACGTCGACGTCGACGCCGCGCGCGAGCTCGGCATCGTCGTCACGAACACGCCCGGCGTGCTGACCGAGGCGACGGCGGACCTGACCATGGCGCTGATTCTGGCGGTGATGCGGCGCGTGCTCGAAGGCGCCGACGAGGTCCGCCGCACCGCGCAGTGCATCTGGGAGCCGCTCCACCTCCTCGGTGTCTCGCTGCAGGGGAAGCGCCTCGGCATCGTCGGCATGGGACGCATCGGCAGCGCCGTCGCGGCACGCGCGCGGGCGTTCGGCATGGACGTCGCCGGCGTCCGCCGCGGCGAGCCGCTCGACGACTTGCTGGCGACGAGCGATGTCGTCTCGCTACACGCGCCGCTGACGCGCGAGACGTTCCACCTCATCGACGCCGCCGCGCTGGCGAAGATGAAGCGCGGCGCGTTCCTGATCAACACCGCGCGCGGCAAGCTCGTCGACGAGGCCGCGCTCTGCGACGCCCTCGAGCGCGGCCGCCTCCGCGGCGCCGGCCTCGATGTGTACGAGGACGAGCCGCGCGTGAGCCCGCGATTGCTCGCCCTGCCGAACGTCGTGGCCCTCCCGCACATCGGCTCCGCGACCGAGGAGACGCGCAGCGCCATGGCGCGCATCGCCGCGACCGACGTCGCGCGCTACCTCACCGGACAGCCGCCGCTGCACGCGATCGTGTAGTGTTCACCGCCATGAGCCGCCTCCACCGCCCCGACGCGCTTCTTCTCGTCATCGACGTGCAGGAGAAGCTGATGCCGGCCATCGACCGCGCCGGCGAGGTCGAGGCGAACATCGAGCGGCTCGTGCGGGGATGCCACATCCTCGACGTCCCCGCGCTCCTGACCGAGCAATACGTCAAGGGCCTCGGCGGCACGGTGCCGCGCGTGCGGCGCGCGTTCGAAGAGACCGGCGGCTACGCGCCGGTCGAGAAGATGTGCTTCTCAGCGAAGGGCGAAGGGGAGTTCGTCGCGGCGCTGCGCGGCCTGCGCAAGAAGCAGGTCCTCGTCTGCGGCATCGAGGCGCACGTCTGCGTCTATCAAACCGTCGGCGACCTCCTCGCGGCCGGCTACGACGTCACCGTCATCGCCGACGCCGTCTCCTCGCGCACCGCGGAGAACAGGGCCATCGCCCTGCAGCGGATGGCCGGCGACGGCGCGAAGCTGAGCTCGACGGAGATGGCGCTGTTCGAGCTCCTCGGCGTGTCCGGAACGGAGGAGTTCGTTCAGATCCTGAAGCTCGTGAAGTAACGGTCGAGTGCCCGCACCTTGCACTTCTCCTCGCCGGAGGTGTTTCATGAACGAGCTCAAAGGAAAACGGATCGCCATCCTCGTCACCGACGGCTTCGAGGAGATCGAAATGACCAGTCCGCGCGAGGCGCTGGAGAAGGCCGGCGCGACGTGCGTGCTCATCGCGCCGAAGGACGAGGTGCAAGGCTTCAAGCACCACGACAAGACCGGCAAGTTCAAGTGCGACCTGGCGCTGTCGAAGGCTGACGCCGCCGACTTCGACGCCGTGATGCTGCCGGGCGGCGTCATCAACGCCGACGCCCTGCGCATCGAGAAGAAGGCGCAGCAATTCGTGCAGGAGCTCGACCGCGCCGGCAAGCCGGTCGCCGTCATCTGCCACGGCCCGTGGCTCCTCGTCTCCGCCGGCCTCGTCAAGGGGCACACGATGACGAGCTGGCCGACGCTGCAGGACGACCTGCGCAACGCCGGCGCTACGTGGCAGGACAAGGAGTGCATCCGCGACGGTACGTGGGTGAGCAGCCGCAAGCCGGACGATCTGCCGGCGTTCAACCGGGAGATGGTGCGGCTCTTCGCGGAGACGCGCCCGGCCGCGGCGATGCGCACGGAAAACCGCGACGCTCTCGGCATCCGCTCGTAGATTGCGGCTCGGTAATTGCTCAAGGGAATGTGCAGGTGCCTCGTGTGCTCGGGGCGAGGGACATGGATAGAAAACGGATCCTGGTGATCGACGACGACGAAGCCATCCGCATGCTGCTCTTCACGGTCTTGCGGCGGCGCGGCTTCGCCGTCGACGCGGCCAAGAACGGCGACGAAGCGATCGAGGCGATGAAGCGCTGCCGTTACGCGGTGGCGCTCGTCGACCTGATGATGCCGCTCAAGAACGGCTGGGACGTGCTGGAGTGGATGGCGGGCTGCCCGAAAAACGACCGGCCGCTCGCCATCGTCCTCACGGCGGGCACGACCGTGCGCGAGCTTAGCCCCGACGTGGTCGCCGGCACGGTGCGCAAGCCGTTCGACGTCGAGCTCCTCCTCGACATGGTCACGGCGTGCGCGAGCGTACGCGATCTCGTGCAGCGCGACGGGTGTCCGCCGCCCGACAGCAGCGCCGTCATCGAGCGCCGCAGCATCAACTGAAATGGCATAGCTTTTGGAATTTACAGACGTCAAATGAGTACAGAATCACGAGTCCTGATCATCGAAGACAACGACGTGCTGCGGGTCATGCTGTTCACGATCCTGCGGCACCAGCCGCTCGGCGTCGACACGGCCACCACGGCCGCCGAGGCGCTGGAGAAGACCGCCGTCTGCGACTACGCGCTGATCCTGATCGACGCCGATCTCCCGGACGGCCAAGCCACGGAGTTCCTTACGCGATTCGACGCCGAGTATCCGGCGGCGACGACGTTCATCGTCGGCGTGCGCGGGCCGGATTCGGAGCCGCTCGTTCACGCGCGCGTCGGCGCGGTGCTGAACAAGCCGCTGGAGATCGACACGCTGGCCGAGCTCGTGCGCGAGTGCGCCGCGGTCGTGCCGCCGCCGGAGGAGCCGTCGCTGCAATGCCCGCCCGCGGAGAGCGAGATCCGCGCGCGCCTCGACCGCAGCGGGAGCTACTACTCGAACTAGCGATTGGCGATTAGCGGTTGGCGATTAGGGGCGGGCGGGCCTACCCGCCAATCGCTAATCGCTATCCGCCTATACTCCGCGGCGCATGACTGAGCAGCGGCGCGGACTCTTCTACATCGTCGCCGCGGCGCTGCTGTGGTCGACGGGCGGCATCGGCATCAAGGCCATCGCCGACCCGGCGCTGAAGGTGACGTTCTACCGCTCGCTCTTCGCCGCCATCGCCCTGATGCTTTTCCTAGGCCGGCGCGTCTGGGGCCGGCGCTGGCGCTCGACGCCGGCGTTCGCCGCGTCGGTCGTCAGCTACGGCGCCTGCCTCACGTTCTTCGTCGTGGCCACGAAGTGGACGACGGCGGCGAACGCGATCTTCCTGCAGTACGCCGGCGTGATCTGGGTGCTGCTCTTCTCGCCGCTGGTGGTGCGCGAGCCGATGCGCGCGCGCGACGCCGGCGCGATCGCCGCGGCGATCGGCGGCATGGCCCTCTTCTTCGTCGGCCGCTTCGAGACGCGCGGCATGGCCGGCAACGTGATGGCGCTGATCTCGAGCGTCTTCTTCGCCGCGCTGATCCTCTCGCTCCGCCGCGAGCAGCCGGCCGCGCAAGCCGCGGTGACGTGGGGGAACCTGGCCTGCGCCGCCGCGCTGCTGCCGTTCATCGCGCACGATCTCGCGCTGACCCCGCGCTCGTTCTTCGTCCTCGCGTTTCTCGGCATTTTCCAAATCGCGCTGGCGTACTTCTTCTTCGTCAAGGGCCTCGAGCACGTGACGGCGACGCAGGCGTCGCTGACCGGCATGCTCGAGCCGGTCTCGAATCCGATCTGGGTGTTTCTGTTCCTCGGCGAGCGCCCGTCGCTCTACGCCATCGCCGGCGCCGCCGTCGTCCTCGCCGCGATCGCCTGGCACACGGTGACGTCGGAGCCGGTCGCGGAGATGCCGGCCGTGGATTGAGGGTGGAGAAGGTGGCGCGCAGCGCCGGGTGAGGGGTCCCAACCTCACGTCCGTTGATCGATGGCCCACCGGATGCAGTTCGCCACGGTATCGGGATCGCGCCGCACGGTCTCGTTCTCAATGCGAAGGACGAGGATTCCCTGCTTCTTGAGATACGCCGTCCGCGCATTGTCGCGCTCGAAGACGAACTCGTGCACTGCGCCATCCAGCTCAATGCACAGCTTCAATTCTGAGCAATAGAAATCGAGGATGTAGTCGCCGACGGGTGCTGCCTGCGAAACTTGTAATTACCGAAGCGCCGATTGCGCAGCCAGAACCACACCCGATCCTCGGCGCGCGTCGGCTGACTCCTCATCTCGCGAGCATGCGAGCGGATCTGCGGCGGCGCGTGGACCATACGCGCGCCCGAGGACACCTCGGCGGCGAGTGGCGCCCCTCACCCGGCCTTCGGCCACCCTCTCCCCGCGCAGCGGGGAGAGGGACCTTTTCTTGCACAATGTGGGGCGCGTGTCCGCTTTCGAATTGATCGAGCCGGCGACCGGGAACGCTCTCGCGTCGGTTCCGCGCGCCTCCGCCGAGGATGTCGACCGCGTCATTCGCGCGGCGAACAAAACCTTCGCGAGATGGCAGGCGATCAATACTCGCGAGCGGGGGCGCATCCTCCTCAAGCTCGCGAATCTGATCCGCGACAACGCCGATGAACTCGCGAGAAGCGAGTCGCGCAACGTCGGCAAGCCGATCCGCGACTCGCGCGACGAGGTCGCCCTCGCCGCCGACTGCTTCGAGTACTACGCCGGCACCACGAACAAAGTCGGCGGGCAGACCATCCCCGGCGCGGCGCCGGGCGTGCTGCTGTCGTTCCGCGAGTCCGTCGGCGTCTGCGGGATCATCGTGCCGTGGAACTTCCCGATCGCCATCACCTCGTGGAAATCCGCGCCGGCGCTGGCCATGGGCAACTGCGTCGTCCTCAAGCCGGCCGAGCAGACGCCGCTCACGGCCATGCGCCTCGGCGAGCTCGCGCTCGAAGCGGGGTTTCCCGAGGGCGTGTTCACCGTCGTCACCGGGAGCGGCAGCGAGGCCGGCGAAGCCATTCTCAGACATCCGCTCGTGCGCAAAGTCGCCTTCACCGGCTCGACCGAAGTCGGGCGGCGCGTCATGGAGCTCGCCGCGCACGACATCAAACGCGTCAGCCTCGAGCTCGGCGGCAAGTCGGCGAACATCATCTTCGACGACTGCGATTTCGGACGGGCGGTGGCGTCGGCGACGACCAGCTCCCTCGGCAACGCCGGGCAGGACTGCTGCGCGCGCAGCCGCATCCTCATCCACCAGCCGATCTACGATCGCTTCGTGAAGGCGCTCGTCGACGCCTTCGAACACGTGCACGTCGGCGATCCGCTCGCCGACGCGACGGAGATGGGGCCGCTCGTCAGCGCCGCGCATTGCAAGCGCGTGCGCGAGTACATCGACGCCGGCAAATCCGAGGGCGCCACGCTCGCCACCGGCGGGAGCGGCAGCGGATGCTTCGTCGATCCGGCCGTCTTCGTCGACGCCACGCCGGAGATGCGCATCGTGCGCGAGGAGATCTTCGGCCCCGTCGTCGCGGTCATGCCGTTCCGTGACGAGGTCGAGGCGATAAAACTCGCGAACGACAGCGACTACGGCCTCTCCGGCTCGATCTGGACGCGCGACGTCGGCCGCGCCCTGCGCGTCGCGCGCGCCGTGCAGACCGGCAACCTCTCGATCAACTCCGGCAGCAGCGTGCACCTCGAGGCGCCGTTCGGCGGCGTGAAGCAGAGCGGCGTGGGGCGCGAGTTAGGATTGCAAGCGCTCGACGCGTACACGGAGTGGAAGACCGTCTACATTGATGTGAGCTGATGCAAGGCCGAATCGACATCGACGAACTGAAGCGAATGGTCGCGGACGACGAGATCGACACCGTCGTCGCCGCGTTTCCGGACATGTATGGACGCCTCGTCGGCAAGCGCATCGTCGGGCGCTTCTTCGTCGACGAGGTCATCGCCCACGGGCTTCATGCCTGCGACTACCTCCTGGCCTGCGACATGGAGATGGACCCGGTGCCGGGCTACGCCTTCACGTCGTGGGCGAAGGGCTACGGCGACTTTCGTCCCATCCCCGACTTCGACACACTGCGCCTCGCCTCGTGGCTGCCGCGCACCGCGCTCGTCCTCTGCGACGTCTATCGCGACGACCAGCACGAGCTCGTGCCGCTCGCGCCGCGCAGCATCCTGCGGCGGCAGCTCGCGCGCGCCGCGGAGCGCGGCTTCGGCGTCATGGCCGCGTCGGAGCTCGAGCTCTACGTCTTCAAGGACTCGTACGACCAGGTCGCGGAGAAGGGCTTCATCAACGCCACGCCGATCGGCCGCGTGATCGAGGACTACCACATCCTGCAAGGCACGAAAGAGGAGCACGTCGTGGGCGCGATCCGCGCGCACCTCGAGCGCAGCGGCGTCCCCGTCGAGTCGTCGAAAGGCGAGTGGGGGCCGGGGCAGCAGGAGATCGGCTTGCGCTACGCCGAGGCGCTGGAGATGGCGGACCGGCATTCGATCTACAAGCACGCGGCGAAGGAGATCGCCTGGCAGCAGGGACATGCGATCACGTTCATGGCGAAGTGGGACGAGCGCCACGCCGGATCGAGCTGCCACATCCACATGAGCCTTTGGGACGAGCGCGGCAAGAAGCCGCAGTTCGGCAGCGTCGAGTCCGAGACCTTCCGCTGGTTCCTCGGCGGATGGATGAAGCACATCCGCGAGACCTTCGCCTTTTACGCGCCGTACCCGGCGTCGTACAAGCGCTACGTCGCGGGCTCGTTCGCGCCGACCGGCATCGCCTGGTCGCACGACAACCGCACCGCCGGCTTCCGCATCGTCGGGCACGGGCCGTCGCTGCGGATCGAGTGCCGCGCGCCGGGCGCCGACGCGAACGTCTATCTCGCCTTCGCCGCCGCGATCGCCGCGGGACTCGACGGCATCGAGCAGCACATCGAGCCGCCGCCCGCGTTCGAGGGCGACGTCTACGCCGCCGCCGAGCTGCCGCACGTGCCGCACTCGCTCAACGAGTCGATCCACGCGCTCGCCGAGAGCGCCTGGGCGCGCGCGACGTTCGGCGAGGACGTCGTCGACCACTACCTCCACTTCTTCCGCACCGAGCAACGGAAATTCGATGCAGCCGTGACCGACTGGGAACGCCGCAGATACTTTGAAATGGCCTGAAGTTTATCCCGCGCGAAGACGCGGGATCAGCTGAGCATTTACGCGAACCGCGCCACATGCGTGAGTCTCGTAGGTCCGCGGATGATCCCGCGTCTTCGCGCGGGATAAACTCAAATCATGAGACTGAAAGACAAGGTTGCACTGATCACCGGCGCGGGCAGCGGCATCGGCCAAGCCTCGGCGCGGCTCTTCGCGCGCGAAGGAGCGAAGGTCGTCTGCGTCGATTTGAAAGGCGAGACCGCCGAGGCGACGGCGCGCGAGGTCGGCGGCAGCGCGTTCGCCGCCGACGTCTCCAAAGCGAAGGACGCCGAGGCGATGGTCGCGTTCGCGGAGAAGACCTACGGGCGCCTCGACGTCGCGTTCAACAACGCCGGCGTCTTCCACCCCGACGACGACTCGGTGACGAACACGTCCGAGGACATCTGGGACCTCGTCATCAACATCAACCTCAAGGGCGTGTTCCTCGGATGCAAGTACGAGATCCCGGCGCTGCTGCGCGCGGGCGGCGGGGCGATCATCAACACGGCGTCGTTCGTGGCGATCCTCGGCGCGGCCACGCCGCAGATCGCCTACACCGCGTCGAAGGGCGGCGTGCTGTCGATGACGCGCGAGATCGCCGTCGAGTTCGCGCGCAAAAACATCCGCTGCAACGCGCTCTGCCCCGGCCCGGTGGAGACGCCGCTGCTCGCGGAGCTGCTCGCCGATCCGGCGCGGCGCCATCGCCGCCTCGTGCACATCCCGCCCGGCCGCTTCGCGCGCGCCGAGGAGATGGCGAACGCGGCGCTGTTCCTCGCCAGCGAGGAGGCGTCGTATGTGAACGGCTCCACGTTCCTCGTCGACGGCGGGATTACCGCGGCATACGTGACGCCGGAGTGATGTTGGATCGCGCGATGCCTTCCGATCCGTGGTCGAACGCCCGCGCGGCGGTGCTGGCGGGCGCGCTGGCGACGACGCCGCTGCCCGACGCCGAGCTCGTGCGCCGCGTCGAGGTGCCGCCGATCAAGCTCGTGGTCCGGCGCCGGCGCGCGCCGCTCGATCTCGACGCGGCCATCTATCGCTACCGCGTCGCGCCCGACGGCCGCGTCAGCGTGATCGACGGGCCGGTGGGCGCGCGCTCGTGCCGCCGCAAGCATCGATGACGACGCTCGACGATCTCTTCGCGCGCAACCGCGCCTGGTCCGAGGGGCTGCGGAAGGAGGATCCGGAATTCTTCGAGCGGCTGTGCGGCATCCAGCATCCGCAGTTTCTCTGGATCGGCTGCGCCGACAGCCGCGTGCCGGCGAACGAGATCGTCGGCCTGCCGCCGGGCGAGCTCTTCGTGCACCGCAACGTCGCCAACCTCGTCGTCGCCGGCGATCCGAACTGCTTCGGCGTCGTGCAGTACGCGGTGGAGGTGCTGAACGTGCGGCAGCTCATCGTCTGCGGGCATTACGGCTGCGGCGGCGTGCGCGCGGTGATCGAGACGATGCCGCTCGGGCGCCTCGCGCACGTCGACCGCTGGCTCACGCCGCTGCGGCACGTGGCCGCGGCGCACGGCGCGGAGCTCGCCGCGATCGCCGACATCGACGCGCGCGCCGACCGCCTCTGCGAGCTCAACGTCCTCGAGCAGGCCCGCCGCCTCGGCACGTCCGACGTGGTAAAGAACGCGGCGTCGCGCGGGGTGGAGGTGCAGATTCACGCGCTGATCTACGACCTGCGCGATGGGCTGCTGCAGAACCTACAGCTTCCATCAATCCGTTGAGGTCGCCATAATGGCGCCGACGGAGAGAGTTTTGGACGGCGGAAGACCACGCGTGTTCGTGAGTGCCCCGGTCGATAAGAACCTCGAGCCGTGGCAGAAGAAGGTCAAGGCGAAAATCGTCGACGCCGTGAAGGGCGCCGGCTTCGAGCCGCAGATGTTCGGCGTTGCCGGCCTGCCGGTGAAGATGGCCTGGAACTTCGACAACGTGGTCAAAGTGCTCTCCCGCTGCCGCGGCGCGGTCATCATCGGCTTGGCGCGAGAGCGATTCGAAGTCGACGACAAGACCATCGCGCTGTCGAGCGAATACAACCACTACGAAGGCGCGGCCGCGCATGCGCTCGGCCTGCCGCTGCTGATCCTCGCGGAGGAGGGATTGGCCAGCGATCGCGGCATCCTCGACCGCGGTGGCCAATACATCGTGTCCATTCCACAGAACGCGAAGGCGACGTGGACGTCGAAGAGCACGGATTTCACGACGCATTTCAACGACTGGAAGGCGTCGATCTCCGCGCAGAAAGACGTGTTCTTCGGCTACAGCAGCGACGCCAAAACGGTCGCCAGCACGATCATGAACTACCTGACGCATGAGCTCGACCTCACCGTCGAAGACTGGGCGATGGACTTCAAGGCAGGCGAGACGATCCTGGCCAGACTCACCGAGGCGGCGGAGAAGTGCGAGACCGGCCTGTTCTTGCTGACCAAGGACGACGACGTGCTTCAGGGAAGCGAAAAGGTCGCCTCGCCACGCGACAACGTCATTTTCGAAGCCGGTTTCTTCCTCCAGGCGAAAGGCCCCAAGCGGGTGCTCATCATCCGTGAAAAGGAAACGAAAATGCCCGCGGACCTCGGCGGGACGATTTACGTCCTGCTCAAGAATCGCGACGAGATCGCCACGATCCACGATCAGCTTCGAAAGTTCTTCAAAGCTGCTCTGACCTGAGCAACTGCCGTGACGCCGCGACCGCGGAGTCGAGGAACGCGTTCGCGTCGCCGCCGCGCGACAGCGGCAGTATCGCGCCCACCCATCCCGACGTGTTCCATGTCCCGCCGCCGGCGAGCGGCGGCAGGTCGCGGCGCGCCGTGGCCGGGGAGTGATTGACGTACCAGTACGGCTCGTCGCACGAGTCGTCGCCGGGCGAGAGGCCGGCGCCGATCGACTTGCCGCCATCGAATTCGAGCAGCGTGGCGATGTCGAAGTGATGCGGCCAGCAGCGCACGTCGTCGTGGATCGCGCGCAGCAGCCGCGCGGCATCGGCGTACGCGCGCGACAACGCCTCGAACGCGCCGCGGTCGCGCAGCGAGAACGGAGCGCCGTCCGCGACCGGATGGTGCGGCATCGGCTCGTCGAACACCTTGCGCAGGCCGGGAAGCCGCGCGGCCAGCCAGGCGAAGCCGTCGTCGAGGGTGCGCCCGTCGAGCGCGAGCTCCTCGCCGCCCAGCAGCAGCGTCAGGTCGCGCAGGCGCAGGCCGGAGCGGAAGCGATCCTCCTGCACGAGCGCGTCGTTCATCCAGCGAAAGCTCGTGTGGCTGTCGTCGGCGCGCGGCGGCGCGAGCGTGCGGCCGGGCGTCGCCGCGAGCTGCGCGGCCCAATGCAGTTGCAGGCGGGCGTCGCGGGTCACGGCGCCGTCACCGGCGTCGACGCGATGGCGTCGAGGACTTCGATGTTGCGCACGACGTCGCGGCTCTCGCGCGCGCCGATGGCGGCGGCGATCGCGGCGAGCAGCGGCGGCGGATAGAAGATCAGCGTCCCGAACTTCGCGACCTCGAGGTCGCGCAGCATGATCGTCGGCGGGCGCAGCGGCGGGAGCTCGGCCGCGAGCACCTCGGCGAAGCGCCAGGCCTCGTCGCGGAAGACGATCAGCCCGTCGTCGATCAGGTCGATCTCGTTCCGCATCAGCACGTCGTAAATTTCGGAGAGCACCGGCGAGAGCGAGTCGATCTCGCCGACGACGCCGGAGACCTGCAGCGCCAGCACGGCGTTGACGGTGTCGAAGTCGTCGTGCAGCGACGGGAGCTCCAGCCCGGGCGAGGTCTCCTCGGCGGCGATGCCGAGATCGAGGTCGATGTGCGCGTTCACCCCGGCCAGCATGTGCTGCACGATGATCGGCTCGGGATGCGTGGCCGCGTCGAACGCCACCCGCCACGCGTGAGTCGGCGCCGGGTAGGTGCCGGGATGGAAGTAGCCGTTCAGCGCCGCGAAGTAGCGGCTGGCGAAGGTGACGTCGAGCTGCTGCAGGCGCGGCCCGTTCTGGAACTTGCCGGCGGCGATGGCGGCGCGGATGGCGATGGTGATGCGCTTGTAGAGCGCGGCGAAATATCCGAGGCGGCTCTCGTTCTGCTTCGACCAGTCGACGACCGATTGGACGGCGTCGACGACCTGGTCGATGTTCGTGATGCCGACGATGGGCGGCAGTGGCGGCATGAGGGAAGTATAGGGCGAGTGGCCGCTACCTCCCGTTGATCACGATCGATCCGTTCGTCGTGTGCAGGCGCAGCGCCGCGTTGCCGCCGCCGTTGATCGTGCCGCGCAGCGAGTGCTTCGACGCCGACTGCGTGAGCACCGGCAAGTCGGACGTGATCGAGCCGTTCGTCGTGTCGGCCTCGACCTTCGCAGCGATCGTGCGCGGCACTGACACGCTGATGCGGCCGTTCGTCGTGCTCAGGCTCACCGGGCGGCCGGGCGTCACGGTGAGGAGCTCCGCGGCGATGCTGCCGTTCGTCGTCGAGGCGTCGAGCTCGCCGGCGCAGCGCTCGATGGTGATGCGGCCGTTCGTCGTGCTCAGGCGCAGCACGCCGCTCACGTTGCTCGCCGTCATCGTCCCGTTCACCGTCTCCAGGTCGAGGTTCATCGAGCGCGGCACCGTGATCTCGTAGTTCACCCGCGCCTGCACGCTCATCCCGGCCAGCCAGGCGAAGAAGCCGTCGTTGTTCTTCGGATTGTTCGTGCGGATGTGCAGCCCGTTCGCGTCGGCGTTGATGTTGACCAGGGCGTTCATTGTCTTCGTCGCCAGCGCGCTGTCGTGGCTCTCCACGTGCTGCAGCGCGATGACGCGCACGCGCGGCTGGTTCCACGACGACACCGCCACGCGGCCGTTCACGTTGTCGAGCGTCACGCGCGCGCCGGGGCGGACGTCGAAGGTGCGGTCGATCGTCCGGTCGATCGTGGTCGCGCCGGCCGTTGCGGCGGCAAAGAAGAGAGCGAGGGCGAGAAGTCGTCGGGTCATGGCAGCCTCCTTGGTCGCGGACGATTACGAAGGCTGCCGCCGAAGGTTTACTTGAAGCTCCACTTGCGGATGAACTTGCCGTTCTCGTAGACCGCGTCGGCCGACGTGGGCAGGTCCTGCGCTGCCGTCGACCACGTCGACTCGTCGAACTTCCCGTCCGAGCCGGCGCTGACGATGCGGTAGCCCTTCGCCGTCGACTCGATGCGGTACGGGTTCCCCCAGGCATCGTGCGTCGGGAGGTTGACGACGTACAGCGGCTGGACGAGCGGCCGCAGCGCGTCGATGTCGCTGACGACCGGGTACGCCTGGTGGTCGGTCGCATACGCCTCGAGGCAGGTGGCGATCGAGCGCATGTCGAAGTACGTCCAGCGGGCGCGCTCGGCGTCGGTTGGGTGGTACGTGGCGGCGGCGAGGAAGAGGATGGGAATCAGCAGGGTCTTCATGGCAATCTCCTTATCAGTGTACTGGTACACTAATACACTAGCCAGCGCGCGTCAAGCCGGTAGAATCACCGCGCATGCCGCGCCGCGCACCGAGCCTCGTCCTCCTCACGCTCGGCGCGATCCTGATCGTGGCGCTGGCGCGCTTCCGCGGCCCTGCGCCGAAGCCGGCGACCGCGCCGCCCGGCGAGTTCTCCGCCGAGCGCGCCCTGCAGTTCCATCGCGACGTCGTCGGCAACGCGCCGCATCCGGTCGGCAGCGCGGAGCACGACCGCGTCCGCGACCGTCTCGCAGCCCGCTTCCACGCGCTCGGCTATGACACCACCATCCAGCAGCGCTTCGCCTGCAACGCGCACGCGTATTGCGCGCCGGTGCAGAACGTCATCGCCCGGCGGCCCGGCGACGCGGCCGGCGACGTCGTCCTCGTCGTCGCGCACTACGACTCCGTCGCCGCGGGGCCGGGGGCGAGCGACGACGGCGCGGGCGTGGCCGCACTCCTCGAGATCGCGCGCGCCGTACGCGGCGAGCGGACGCGGAACCCCATCGTCTTCCTCGTCACCGACGCCGAGGAGCAGGGGCTGATCGGCGCGGAAGGCTTCGTCGCCGATGCCGCGGCGTCGCGCGGCGTCGCCGTCATCGAGAACGTCGAGGCCCGCGGCACGAACGGCCCGAGCTTCCTCTTCGAGACCAGCCGGCACAACCAGTGGTTCATCCCGATCGTGGCGCGGGCGCTGCCGCGGCCGGCCACGAGCTCGCTGTTCTTCAACATCTACGAGCTCCTGCCGAACGACACCGACCTCACCGTCTTCAAGCGCGCCGGCGACACCGGGATCAACTTCGCGAACATCGGCGAGGTCGCGCACTACCACACGCCGCTCGACGACGCCGCGCACCTCGACGCGCGCACGCTGCAGCATCACGGCGACCACCTCCTGGCCATGGCCCGCGCCTTCGCCGCCACGGAGCTGCGCCGCACCTCGGACGACAACGCGGTCTGGTTCGACGTCCTCTCCTTCTTCATCATCTGGTGGCCGCAGCGCTGGTCGATGGGGCTGTCGATCCTGATGCTCGTCCTCGTCGTCGCCGCGGCGCTGGTGCGCCTGCGCGACGGGCAGACGGCGCCGCGCTTCATCACCATCGGCGTGGCGGCGTTCTTCCTGGCGCTGCTGACGGCGTTCCTCGCCGGCTACGCGGCGACGTGGATCGCCGGCGTGCGCGCGCTCGGCGCGGCCTGGGTAGCGACGCCGGGGCCGTCGATCGCGGCGATGTGGCTGATCGGCGTCGCCGGCGCGCTCGCCGCGGCGAAGTGGCTCTATCCGCACGCCGGCTTCGACGGGCTCTTCCTCGGCGCGTCGATCTGCTGGTGCGTCCTCGCGATCTCGCTGTCGATGGTGCTGCCGGGCGCGGTCTACCTCGCGCTCGTGCCGGCCACGGCGCTGGCGGTCTGCGCGATCGTGCGGGCGTCGCGCGACGCCGACGAAGGCGGCCTGGCGATCGTCTGCGGCGCGATCGCCGCGGCCATCCACTTCCCGCTCGGCTTCGCGCTGTACGACGCCCTCGGCCAGGCCGCGCTGCCGGTCACGGCGGCGGAGCTTGCGCTCGTGGCCACGACCTTCGCGCCGCTGCTCGCCGCGGCGGAGCTGCGCCGCGCGCTCGTGCCGGCGATCTGGGCGGTGGCGGCGGCGTGCATCGTCATGGCGCTGCTGCTGCCGCCGTACACGAAGGAGTCGCCGCGGCATCTGACCCTACGCTACGTCGACGACGGGCGCGAAACGCGATGGGAGAGCGACGCGCTGACGCCACCGCTGCACAAGGCCGCCGCCTTCGACATCAAGCCCCACACCGCGGGCGAGTGGCTGCGGCGGCCGGCGCGCTTCTTCGCCGCGCTGGCGCCGGCGCTGCCGCTGCCGCCGCCCGAGGTGCGCGTCCTCTCGCGCGGCAGCGGGCGGATCGAGCTGCTGGTGCGCTCGCCGCGCGGCGCGCCGCGCGTGGCGCTGACGTTCCGCGCGCCGTCGCTGCAGTCGATGACGGTGAACGGCGTCGCGCCGCCGCCGCCGGGCGCGCGCTTCTACGATCCGTTCGCGCCGGGGTGGCATCGCGCCGTCGTCACCGGCGCGAGCGAGATGCGCGTCGACCTCGCGCTGCACGACGATGCCCCGCTCGACGCCGTCGTCTCCGACACCTCGTTCGGCCTGCCCGCGGCGGGCGCGGCGCTGGCGCGCGCGCGCGACGCCTCGAACGGCGCGCCGTGGAGCGACGGCGACACGACCGTGGTGGCGCGGCGGGTGAAGCTTTAGCTCTCGTTAAAAAGCCCGCCGTTTCCGGCGGGCTCTCGATCGCTACTCTTCGGTTTTCTTCTTTCGGGTCCGCTTCGGTTTCTCCTCGGCGGGTGCCGCTTCCTTCTTTTTGGCGGCCGGCTTTTTCGAGGCGGCCTTTTTCTTCGGCTTTTCTTCCTCGGCCGGCGTTTCGGGTTCCTCTTCCTTCGCCTTGCCCTTCTTCGCGGCCTTCGCCGCGGGGGCGGCCTTCTTCTCGTCGGCGGCCAGCTCGTAGCCGACGAACTCGAGGATGGCCATCTCCGCAGCGTCGCCGCGGCGCGGTCCGAGCTTCACGATGCGGGTGTAGCCGCCCGGACGGTCGGAGAAGCGCGGGCCGAGCGTGTCGAACAGCTTGGCGACGAGCGTGTCGTCGTTGATCTGCCGTGCGGCGTTGCGGCGGTTGTGGACGCTGTCGTTGCGGCCAAGGGTGACCAAGCGCTCGATCTGCGGCTTGAGCTCCTTCGCCTTCGGGAGCGTAGTGATGATGCGCTCCTTGTCGATCAGCGAGGCGAGCTGGTTGCGAAACATGGCGAGCCGATGGCTCGTCGTGCGTCCCAGCTTGCGGTTGACCATTCCGTGTCTCATGTCACTCCTTTATTCGCGATACTCGGCGGCGCCGCCGCGCGACGGCAGCTTGGTCATGCCGAACGACAGCCCGAGGCTGGCCAGCACGTCCTTGATCTCGTCGAGCGACTTGCGGCCGAAGTTCTTGGTCGACAGCATCTCGCGCTCGGTGCGCTGCACGAGGTCCCCGAGCGTGCGGATGTTCGCGTTCTTGAGGCAGTTCGCGGAGCGGACGGAGAGGTCGAGCTCCTCGATCGGCTTGGCCAGCATCTCGGCCATGCGCGGATCGACCTCGGGGGCGGCATGCTCCTCGGCGCCGACGCCTTCGCCCTTCGTCTCGAACGCGGAGAAGATGCGGAGGTGGTCGCCGAGGAGGTCGGCGGCGAGGCTGACCGCTTCCTGCGGCGAGACCGCGCCGTTCGTCCACACCTCGAGCACGAGCTTGTCGTAGTCGGTCATCTGGCCGACGCGCGCGCCCTCGACGTGGTAGTTGACGCGGCGGACCGGCGAATGGATCGAGTCAATGGGGATGTAGCCGAGCGGCAGATCGCCGTCGGCGTTGCGGTCGGCGACCTGGTAGCCGCGGCCGCGCTTGAGGCGCGCCTCGAGCTTCAGCGTCCCTTCCTTCGACAGCGTAGCGACGTGCGCGGTCGGGTCGAGGATCTCGATGTCGGCGTCCTGCTCGAAGTCGGCCGCGGTGACGATGCCCGGGCCCTTCTTCTCGAGATAGAGGGTCTTGGGACCTTCGCCGTGCATCTTGAAAGGGACTTGTTTGAGATTGAGAACGATGTCGGTCATGTCCTCGACCACGCCCTGGAGGGACGAGAATTCGTGGAGGACGCCTTCGACGCGGACGGCGGAGATGGCCGCCCCTTCGATCGACGAGAGGAGCACGCGGCGGAGCGCGTTACCGATCGTCGTGCCGAAGCCGCGTTCGAACGGCTGGGCGATGAATCGCCCGTAGTTCGGCGTCAGCGTCTCGGGATCGTAATCGAGTTTTTTCGGTTTCTGGAAATCTGACCACAGCATGTAGCGCCTCCCTAGCTGTCAGCTCCCAGCTGTCGGCTCTCAGGTGGCGGGCCTGAGAGCTGGCAGCTGAGAGCTGAGAGCGCCGTTTTTACTTCGAGTAGAGTTCGACGATGAGCTGTTCGGAGATCGGCAAACGAATGTCTTCGCGTTTGGGGACATCGAGGACCGTGCCGCGGAACTGCTCGGGATTGAGTTCGAGCCAGCCGGGGATCCCGCGGCCGCTGGCCGTCTCCACCGACTGGCGGATCTGGTCGTTCTTGCGGCTCTTCTCGCGGACCTGGATGACGTCGCCCTTGCGGACCTGATAGGAGGGGACGTTGATCTTCCTGCCGTTCACCTCGATGTGGCCGTGGCGCACGAGCTGGCGGCCCTGCGCGCGCGACGAGGCGAAGCCGAGCGAGTAGACGACGTTGTCGAGCCGCAGCTCGAGCTGGCGAAGCAGGTTCTCGCCGGTGATGCCGGTCTTGCTCTCGGCGCGCTGGAAGTAGAGCCGGAACTGGCTCTCCAGCAGGCCGTAGATGCGCTTGACCTTCTGCTTCTCGCGAAGCTGCAGTCCGTAGCCGAGGACCTTGGAGCGCCGGCGGCCGTGCTGGCCGGGCGCGTAGTTGCGGCGCTCGATGGCGCACTTGTCCTTGAAACAGCGGTCCCCTTTGAGAAACAGCTTCATACCCTCACGCCGGCAGAGCCGGCAGACGGGATCGGTGTAACGAGCCACTATGCCTCCTGTTTGTTTCGCACCCGCCCCACCATGGGACGTTGCGTCGACGCCGGCTGCTGCGCGGCGTGGATTTCACTTCGCGTGGTCCGCGGGCATCAGACGCGGCGCCGCTTCGGCGGGCGGCAGCCGTTGTGCGGGATCGGCGTCACATCCTTGATGGACTTGATGTCGAGGCCGCTGGCGGCGAGGGCGCGGATGGCGGACTCGCGGCCGGCGCCCGGCCCCTTGACCTTGACGTCGACGCTGCGGATGCCGTGCTCCTGCGCGAGCTGGGCGGCGTTCTGCGCCGCAACCTGCGCGGCGAAGGGAGTGCCCTTGCGCGATCCCTTGAAGCCGATGCGGCCGGCGCTCGACCAGGCCAGGGTGTTCCCCATGGGGTCGCTGATGGCCACGATGGTGTTGTTGAACGTCGCGGCGATCGAGGCCACGCCGTGCGGAACGTTCTTCCGTTCCTTCTTCTTCGTCCCGGCGCGGCGCGCGCCTGCCTTCGGTGCTCGTGCAGTTGCCATTCTGATGAGTCCTTATTTCTTCGTAGCTTTCTTCTTGCCGGCGATGGCGCCCTTGCGAGGACCTTTCCTCGTGCGCGCGTTCGTGTGCGTCCGCTGCCCGCGCACGGGGAGGCCGCGGCGGTGGCGCACGCCGCGGTAGCAGTTGATCTCCATCAACCGCTTGATGTCGAGGCCGACGTCCTTGCGGAGGTCGCCCTCGACCTTGCCTTCGTCGGTGATGACCTGGCGGATCCGCCGGACCTCATCCTCGGAAAGGTCTTTCACGCGCGTGTCGTGGTTCACCTCGGCCTTGCCGAGGATGTCCTTCGAGCGCGAGCGGCCGATGCCGAAGATGTAGGTGAGGCCGACTTCGACGCGCTTGTTCAGTGGAAGATCTACGCCTGCGATACGTGCCATTGTTCGTTTATCCCTGCCGCTGTTTGTGTTTGGGGTTTTCGCAGATGATCCGGATCACGCCCTGGCGCCGGACGATCTTGCACTTCGCACAGATTTTCTTGACCGATGAACGTACTTTCATGACTGTCTCACTTGTATCGATAGGTGATGCGGCCGCGCGTCAGATCGTACGGCGAGAGCTCGACCAGAACTTTGTCCCCCGGAAGGATGCGGATGAAGTGCTTCCTCATCTTGCCGGAGATGTGCGCCAGCACCTTGTGCTTGTTCTCCAGTTCGACCTGGAACATTGCGTTGGGCAGGGTCTCCAGGACCGTCCCCGTGACTTCGATCGCTTCTTCCTTCGACATATCTCCCTTACTTACCTAGAACAACCGGCCCATTCCTCGTCACCGCCACGCTGTGCTCGAAGTGCGCGGCCATCGTGCCGTCCACCGTCCGGGCCGTCCAGCGGTCCGCGTCCGTGCGGACGTCGTCGACCGTCCCGTCCCTGCTGCCCCGCTCGATGCGCGAGCGCAGCTTCGGGCCGATCTCGCAGAGCATCGGCTCGATGGCCAGGACCAATCCCTCCCGCAGCTCGATGCCCCGTCCCCGGCGCCCGTAGTTGTGCACCTGCGGCTCCTCGTGCATCCGCCGGCCGATTCCGTGGCCGACGAAGTTGCGAATGACGTGAAAGCCCTTCGACTCCGCGTGCTCCTGCACCGCCGCGCCGATGTCGCCGAGGTGCTTCCCCGGACGCATCTCGGCGATGGCCGCCTCGAGGCACTCCCGCGTCGTGTCGACGAGGAGCTGCGTCTTCGGCGAGACCTTGCCGACCGGCACCGTGATCGCGCCGTCGCCGACGAACCCCTCCAGGATCGCGCCGAAGTCGAGACCGATGATGTCTCCGTCCTGCAGCTTGGCCCGGTTGGGGATGCCGTGCACGATGACGTCGTTGACCGAGGCGCAGACGACCGCGGGATAGGGAGGAAGGCCCATCGGCGCGTAGCCCTTGAAGGGCGACTTCGCGCCTCGTTTGGCCAGCTCCTCTTCCGCGACCGCGTTGAGCTGCGCCGTCGTCACGCCCGGGCGGATGATCCCGCGGAGAATCTCGAGGATCTCCAGAACCACGCGGTTGGCCCGGTCCATGATCGCGAGCTCGTCGCGATTCTTGAGAACCGGGCCTTTCATTCGGTCGAGCATTACGCCAGTGACTTTTCGATTCGTTCAAAGACCACGTCGAGAGGACCGACGCCGTCGACCTCTCGCAGAATGTGTTTCGCCTTGTAGTACGTCGCGACCGGGAGCGTCTGCCGATGGAACGCTTCCAGCCGTTTGCGGACCGACTCCTCGTTGTCGTCCGGACGATGAATGAGCGCCGCGCCGTCGCGGTCGCACACCATGTCCGTCTTGGGAGGAGCAGATTCGAGATGGTAAATCGCCCCGCATTCGGGACACGAACGGCGGAGCACGGTCCGTTTGACGAGCACGTCATCCGGGACCAGCAGTTGGAGAACCCGCAGCGGGTCGGACCCATTCCCCACGATCGTGTCGAGCTTCTCGGCCTGGACCGTGGTCCGGGGGAAGCCGTCGAGGATGAAGCCGGGGCCGGCATCGGGCTTCCGCAGCCGGTCGTTGATGATGCCGATCATCAGGTCGTCGGGCACGAGGCCGCCGCTGGCCATGATCGGCGCGGCCTGGCGGCCGAGGGCGGTGTCGTCGGCGATCGCTTCGCGGAGCATGTCGCCGGTCGAGATGTGCGGAACCGCGTAGCGCGCGGCCAGCCGCTTTGCCTGCGTACCCTTGCCGCTGCCCGGAGGCCCGATGAAAATCAGTCGCATCAGCCTCGGCGCCCTCGTACTCGGCCCTTCTTCATGAAGCCGTCGTAATGGCGCATGACCAGCTGCGCCTCGATCTGTTGGATCGTATCCATGGCCACGCCGACCACGATCAGCAGCGACGTGCCGCCGAAGTAGAAGTTGAAGCCCATCCCTTCCGTGATCCACAGCGGCAGGACCCGGTCGAGGGCCGCGCCGACGCCGAAGGGCAGCTGGTTGACATGGATGCCGGCGATGAGAAACTCCGGCAGGATGCAGACCGCGGCGAGGTAGATCGAGCCGACGAAGGTGATGCGCGTCAGCACGCGGTCGATGTAGTCGGACGTCTTCTTGCCAGGGCGGATGCCGGGGATGAAGCCGCCGTACTTGCGCATGTTGTCGGCCGTGTCGACCGGGTTGAAGACGATCGACGTGTAGAAGTAGCCGAAGAAGATGATCCCCGCGAGCTGCAGCAGGTAGTAGAGCGGCTCGCCGACGCGCATCTGGTTGCCGATGGCCGAGGCCCACGGCGTCTTGATCATCGTGGCCAGCGTCTGCGGGATGACCAGGATCGACGAGGCGAAGATCGGCGGGATCACGCCCGCGGTGTTGACGCGCAGCGGGAGGTACGTGTTCGCGCCGCCGTAGACCTTGCGGCCGACGACGCGCTTGGCGTACTGCACGGGGATGCGCCGCTGGGCACGCTCCATGAAGACGACGAAGGCGACGACGGCGACCATGAAGATGATCAGGCCGAGCATGGCGAAGAGGTTGCGCTGGCCGGTGCGGATGTCGTCGATGAGGCCAATCGTGGCGTGCGGCAGGTTGACGACGATGCCGGCGAAGATGATCAGCGAGATGCCGTTGCCGATGCCGCGCTCGGAGATCTGCTCGCCGAGCCACATGACGAAGGCGGTGCCGGTCGTCAGCGTGAGCACGGTCATGAGCGGGAAGCCGATGCCCCACAGCGAGTCCTGGACGTAGGTCGGGACCAGCGGGGCGCCGCCGGGCGCGCTCTGCGAGCGCAGCCAGAAGGCCACGCCGAGGGACTGGATGATCGACAGCGCCACCGTGCCGTAGCGGGTGTACTGGTTGATCTTCCGGCGCCCCATCTCGCCTTCCTTCGACAGCTTCTCGAGGTACGGCCAGACGACCGTGAGGAGCTGCAGAATGATCGAGGCGGAGATGTACGGCATGATGCCGAGGGCGAAGACCGAGAGCCGCCGCAGCGCGCCGCCCGAGAAGAGGTCGAGGAAGCCGAAGACGCCGCCGCCCATCGACTTGAAGAACTCGGAGAGGGCGATCGGGTCGACGCCCGGCGTCGGGATGTGCGAGCCGAGGCGGTACACGGCCAGAAGGGCGAACGTGAAGAGGACCCGCTTGCGCAGGTCTTCGATCGCCCAGATGTTCCGCAGCGTTTCGAGGAAGTTCACTTACGCGATCTCCTGGCAGGTGCCCCCTGCCGCTTCGATTTGCTTGCGCGCGGACGCGGAGAACTTGGTGGCGACGACGGTCAGCTTCTTGGACAGCTTGCCGACGCCGAGGATCTTCACGCCGTGGTTGCGCCCCTTGACCAGGCGGGCCTGGCGCAGCGCCGCCTCGTCGACGGTGGCGCCCTCGTCGAACCGCTCGAGGTCCGCGAGGTTCACGACGGCGTACTCCTTCTTGAAGATGTTGGTGAAGCCGCGCTTCGGCAGGCGGCGGTGCAGCGGCATCTGGCCGCCTTCGAAGCCGAGGAGCCGCGAGAAGCCGGAGCGCGACTTCTGCCCCTTCTCGCCGCGCGCCGAGGTCTTGCCGTGGCCGGAGCCGGGGCCGCGGCCGACGCGCTTCTTGGCGTGCCGGGCGCCCTTCTTGGGTTTCAGGTTGCTCAGTTCCATGTCGTTACTCCACGACCTGCACGAGATGAGGAATCTTCTTGATCATGCCGCGGACTTCCGGTGTATCCAGACGCTCCGCAACGCGGTGCATCTTGCCGAGGCCGAGGGCCTTGAGCGTCTCGCGCATCTCGCGCGGACAGCCGATGCCGCTGCGGACCTGCTTCACTTTGATGGTCTTTCGCTCCGCGCTCATGCCGCGTTCCCTTCCTCGTCGCTGCCGCGCAGCGAGCGGTACTCGTGCTCGTTGCGGAGTTGCTTGAGCGCCTCGAACGTGGCCTTGACGACGTTGTGCGGGTTGGCCGTGCCGAGCGACTTGGTGAGGATGTTCTGGATCCCGGCCGACTCGAGGATGGCGCGCACCGGGCCACCGGCGATGACGCCGGTGCCGTCGGAGGCGGGCTTGAGCAGGACCTTGCCGGCGCCGTAGTGGCCGGTGGCCGCGTGCGGGATGGTCGTGCCGCTCATGGAGATCGCGATCATGTTCTTCTTGGCGATCTCGATGCCCTTCTTGATGGCGGCGGGGACTTCCTTCGCCTTGCCGGAGCCGTAGCCGACCTTGCCGTGACCATCGCCGACGACGACGAGGGCGCTGAAGCTGAAGTTCTTGCCGCCCTTGACGACCTTCGTCACGCGGTTGATGTGGACGACCTTGTCGATCATCCCGCTCTCACTACGCTCCTCGCCTCGGCGATCGCCGCGTTGCGAGCCCTGGCCGGGGCGATTCATTGGACGCTGCACGTGACCTCCCTAGAATTCCAGACCGTTTTCGCGCGCCGCATCGGCGAGCGCTTTGATGTTGCCGTGAAACTGATAGCCGCCGCGGTCGAACACGACCCGCTTGACGCCCTTGTCCTGCGCCTTCTTGGCGATGAGCGCGCCGACGGCCTTCGCCGCCGCCGCATTGGCGCCCTTAGCCCCCGAGTCCTTCTCCCGGCTGGAGGCCGAGGCGATCGTCTTCCCCGAGGCATCGTCGATCACCTGCGCGTAGATGTACTTGAGGCTGCGGAAGACGGCCAGGCGCGGGCGCTCCGCGGTGCCGTTGACTTTGCGGCGGATGCGCGTTTTGACGCGCTCCCTGGTGGCGACTCTCTGCTTTGCCTGATCCATTACTTGCCTGCCGCTTTCCCTGCCTTACGGCGAATCACTTCATTCGTGTACTTGATGCCCTTCCCCTTGTACGGATCGGGCTCGCGCAGCCCGCGGATCTCCGCCGCGACCTGCCCGACTTTCTGCTTGTCGATGCCGGTGATGGTGATGTGGTTCGTCTTCGCGTCGATGGTGACGTCGATGCCGTCCGGCAGCGGGAAGCGCACCGGATGCGAGTAGCCGAGCTGGAAGACGACCTCGCGCCCCTTGACCTCGGCGCGGTAGCCGACGCCGACGATGTCGAGCTCGCGCTTGAACCCCTCGGTCACGCCCTGGACGTTGTTGGCCACGAGCGCGCGCATGAGGCCGTGCAGCGAGCGCGACTTCCCTTCGTCGTTGCCGCGGCTGAACTGCACCACGTTGTTCTCGACCGACACGCCGATGCCCGGCACGACGGCCGTCGACAGCGAGCCTTTCGGCCCCTTCACCGTGAGGGTGTTCCCCTCCTGGCGGACTTCCACGCCCTTCGGCAGCGGAATCGGCTTCTTTCCAATTCGCGACATGGGTCTCTCCTTACCAGACCTGGCAGAGGATCTCGCCGCCGACGCCGCTCTTGGCGGCCTCGTCGCCGGAGAGGACGCCCTTCGAGGTCGAGACGATGGCCAGTCCGAGCCCGCCGAGGACGCGCGGGATCTCCTGCTTGTTGCGGTAGACGCGGCGGCCCGGGCGCGAGATGCGCTCGATGCCATGGATGACCGGCTCGCCGTCGGGCGAGTACTTGAGGTCGATCCGCAGCGTCCCCTGCGGTTTTTCCTTGTCCGCGAGCGAGTAGTTGCGGATGAAGCCCTCGCTCTTGAGAATGCGGGCGATCTCCACTTTCAGCTTCGAAGCGGGGAGCTCCACGCGGTCATGATGCGACACGATCCCATTGCGGATCCGCGTCAACATATCGGCTACTGGATCAGTCATCGACATTGTTCAGGCCCTTCTACCAACTTGCTTTCGTGACGCCCGGGATGTAGCCGCCGAGCGAGAGCTGCCGGAAACAGATGCGGCAGAGCTGGAACTTGCGGAGATATCCGCGCGGACGTCCGCACACCTTGCAGCGGTTCTTGCGGCGCGTCATGAACTTCGCCTTGCGCTCCGCCTTGACGATCATCGAGGTCTTGGCCATCTGGTTCTCTCCGCCTATTTGCCGAACGGCATGCCGAGCTCGCGCAGAAGGAAGCGCGCCTGCTCGTCGTTCTTCGCCGTTGTGACGATGGTGATGTTCATCCCCTTCGACTTGTCGACCTTGCCGGCGTCGATCTCGGGGAAGATGAGGTGGTCGCGGATGCCGAGGGTGTAGTTGCCGCGGCCGTCGAACGCGCGCGTCGGCACGCCGCGGAAGTCGCGCACGCGCGGCAGGGCGATGTTGATCAGCCGGTCGAGGAACTCGTACATCTTGTCCCCGCGCAGCGTCACGCGCGTGCCGATCGACATCCCCTCGCGCAGCTTGAAGCTGGCGATCGACTTCTTGGCCTTGGTCACGACCGGCTTCTGGCCGGTGATCTGGCCGAGCTCGTCGACCGCCGCGTCGAGCAGCTTCGAGTTCTGGATGGCGTCGCCCATGCCCATGTTCAGGACGACCTTCTCGACCTTGGGGATGGCCATGGCGTTCTTGATCCCGAACTGGTCGGCGATCTTCTTGCGCACTTCCTTGGTGTAGACGTCTTTGAGTCTGGCAGCCATTTTCCGGTTCCCTACATCTCGCTATTGCACTTGCGGCAGTAGCGGTTCGCGCCCTCGTGCGTGCGGTGCGACCCGGTGCGGGTCGGCTCGTTGCAGCTCGGGCAGATCACCTGCAGGTTGGACAGCCGCACCGGCCCCTCGCGCTCGAGGATGCCGCCGGCGACGTTCTTCTGCGGGTTCGCTTTCGTATGCTTCTTGGTCAGGTTCACGCGCTCGACGATGGCGGCGTTCTTGGCCGGCATCACCCGGAGCACCTTGGCCTGCTTGCCGCGGTCCTTGCCCGTCAGGACGACGACGGTGTCGCCCTTCTTGACGTGCGGCTTGGTCGACGGCTCGGTTTTCTGCTTGGTGACTTTTCCGTACATCAGATGACCTCGGGTGCCAGTGAAATGATCTTCATGAACTTGCGCTCGCGGAGCTCGCGGGCGACCGGGCCGAACACGCGAGTGCCCACCGGCTCGCGCTGCTCGTTGATGAGAACGGCGGCGTTGTCGTCGAACTTGATGTACGAGCCGTCGCGGCGCCGGTACTCCTTGACGGTGCGCACGACCACGGCCTTGACCACGGCGCCCTTCTTCACGGTGCCGTCCGGCGACGCTTCCTTGACCGACGCCGTGATGACGTCGCCCAGGCCGGCGTACTGGCCGGCCGTGGAGCCGCCCAACAGCCGAATGCAGGCGATCTTCTTCGCGCCGGTGTTGTCGGCGACTTGAAGGATCGTTCCCATCTGAATCATGGCTAGCTCGCTTTCTCCAGCACTTCGCGCACGTTCCAGCGCTTCCGCTTCGAGAGCGGCCGGGACTCCTCGATCACCACGCGGTCGCCGACGTTGATGCCCGGCGTCTCCGCGTGCGCGAGGAACTTGCTCGTGCGCCGGATGTACTTCTGATACATCCCGTGCTGGACCAGGTTCTCGACCGCGACGACCACGGTCTTCTGCATCTTGTTGGATACGACGACGCCGACCTTGGTCCGCGTGTTCTGCTTTTTGGTTTCTTCAGTGGTCGCCATTACGCCCTGGCCTTCTCATTCAAAATTGTCTGGATGCGCGCGATCTCGCGGCGCACCTGGCGCATCTTGGCCGGCGATTCCATCCGTCCCGTAGCGCGTTGGAAGCGCAGCTTGAAGAGCTGCTCCGTCAGCTCGCGCTCGCGGGTGTGGAGCTCGTCGACGCTCTTGTCGCGGAGCGGCGCGGCCTTGCTGCTCATTCACCCACCTCCATCGACTCGCGCGTGACGAACCGCGTCTTGATCGGCAGCTTGTGCGCCGCCAGCCGGAACGCCTCCTCGGCGATCTCCCGGGTCACGCCCTCCATCTCGTAGAGGATGCGCGCCGGCTTGATCACGCACACCCACTCCTCGGGCGCGCCTTTGCCTTTGCCCATGCGCGTCTCGAGCGGCTTCTTCGTGACTGGCTTGTCGGGGAAGATGCGGATCCAGATCTTCCCGCCGCGCTTAATGTGGCGAGTCATGGCGATACGTCCCGCCTCGATCTGGCGCGCCGTCACCCATCCCGCCTCGAGCGCCTGCAGCCCGAAATCGCCGAACGAGATCTTCTGGCCTCGTGTGGCCAGACCGCGGCGGCGTCCGCGCTGCTGTTTTCTGAACTTGACCTTCTTCGGCATCATCATGATTGCTGGTTCTCCCTCGTGTCATTCCGAGCCGCAGCGAGGACCCCCCTGCTTTACGCCGGGGAGATCCTTCGCCGTCTGCGCGGCTCTGGATGACACCTACGCCGGCCGCCTCCGCGATTTCGTCTTCGCCATCTCACCCTTGTAGATCCAGACCTTCACGCCGATCGTGCCGTACGTCGTCGTGGCCGTGGCCTGGCCGTAATCGATGTCGGCCTTGAGCGTGTGCAGCGGCAGCCGGCCGTCTTGATACCACTCCGAGCGCGCGATCTCGGCGCCGTTCAGGCGGCCGGCCACGCGGACCTTGATTCCCTTCGCGCCGAAGCGGAAGGCCGACTCCATCGCTTTCTTCATCGCACGCCGGAAGGCGATGCGGCGCTCCAGCTGCGCGGCGATGTTCTCGGCCACGAGCTGCGAGTCGAGCTCCGGACGCTGGATCTCCTGGATGTTGATGTAGACCTCGCCGTTGACGAGCTTCTGCAGCTCGTCGCGGAGCTTGTCGACCTCGGCGCCCTTGCGCCCGATGATGATGCCCGGCCGCGAGGTGTAGATGTTGATGCGCATCTTGTTGGCCGTGCGCTCGATGTCGATCTCCGAGACTCCGGCGTGGGAGAGGCGCTTCTTCAGATCGTCGCGGAGCTTCAGATCGCGATGCAGCGTCTCGGCGTAGGTCTTCCCCTGAAACCAGCGGGAATGCCACGTCTTGTTGAATCCGAGCCGAAATCCGTACGGGTTGACCTTCTGACCCAAGATAGCCTCCGTTATTTCCGGGCGCGCGCGCGGCCTTTGCTGCCGCCGCTCCGCTCGTTGACCGCTTTCACTTCGTCCGACACGTGAACCGTCACGTGCGCCTTCCGCTTCTGAACGCGGTAGGCGCGGCCCATCGGCGCCGGCTGCACCCGCTTCTCCCGCGGTCCCTCGTTGACGTAGATCTTCGAGACCACCAGCTCGTCGGTGTCGACGTTGGTCTCCTTGTTCTCCGCGTTGGCCACGGCCGAGCGGACGAGCTTCTCCAGGTCGCGCGCCACCGTCTTGTTGGTGAAGCGGAGGATGCTGAGGGCCTCGTCGACCTTCTTGCCGCGCACCAGGTCGACGATCAGCCGGACCTTCTGCGGCGACGCTTTCAGGTATCTCAATGTCGCAGTGGCTTCCATCGCCTGTCCTTTACTTGGCACCCGCGGGCGCCGCCGCTGCCGGCGCCGGCTTGGCGGTCTTCTCGACCTTCTTGCCGCTGTGGCCTTTGAACGTGCGCGTGAGCGCGAACTCGCCGAGCTTGTGCCCGACCATGTTCTCGGAGATGTACACCGGCACGAACTTGCGGCCGTTGTGCACGGCCAGGGTGTGGCCGACCATCTCCGGCGTGACGGTGGAACGGCGCGACCACGTCTTGATGACCTTTTTGTCGCGCTCGCGGTTCATCGCCTCGACCTTGTTCATGAGGTGGTCGTCGACGAAGGCGCCCTTCTTGACTGAACGTGCCATTTACTTGGTTCTCCGCTTGACGATGAACTTGTTCGTGGTCTTGTTGCGGCGGGTCTTGTAGCCCTTGGTCGGCTGTCCCCACGGGCTCACCGGATGCCGGCCGCCCGAGGTCTTGCCTTCGCCGCCGCCGAGCGGGTGGTCGACCGGGTTCATCGACACGCCGCGGTTGTGCGGGCGCTTGCCGAGGTGACGGGTACGGCCGGCCTTGCCGATCGACACGTTCTCGTGCTCGAGGTTCCCGACTTGCCCGATCGTCGCGTAGCAGCGCACGTGTACCTTGCGCATCTCGCCGCTCGGCAGGCGGAGCGTGGCCCAGTCGCCCTCGCGGGCCATGAGCTGCGCGGCCGCGCCGGCGGAGCGGACCATCTGGCCGCCCTTCCCTTCCTTCAGCTCGATGTTGTGGATCGTCGTGCCGAGGGGGATCTTCGACAGCGGCAGGGCGTTGCCGACCAGGATGTCGGCCTCGGGGCCGGCCATGATCGTCGTCCCCACCGCGAGGCCGTCCGGCGCGAGGATGTAGCGCTTCTCGCCGTCGGCGTAGTGCAGCAGGGCGATGCGCGCCGTGCGGTTCGGGTCGTACTCGATGTGCGCGACCTTCGCGGGGATGCCGTGCTTGTCGCGCTTGAAGTCGATGTCGCGGTACTTCTGCTTGTGGCCGCCGCCGATGAAGCGCGAGGTGATGCGCCCCTTCGAGTTGCGGCCGCCGGTCTTCGGCTTCCCGGTCGTCAGCGACTTCTCCGGCGTCGTGCGCGTGACGTCGGAGAACGACGCATGCGACTGGAACCGGATGCCCGGCGACGTCGGCTTGTAGTTTTTCTTCATCGCCATGGTTACACGCCCTCAATGAAGTCCGGCGCTTTTTCGCCTTCCTTCAATCTCACGTACGCCTTCCGCCAGTCGCGGCGCTTTCCCTCGTACCGCCCCATGCGCTTCACCTTGCCGCGGACGTTGAAGAGGCGGACCTCGTCGACCTTGACCTTGAAGAGCTCCTCGACCGCGTCCTTGACCTGGATCTTGTTCGCGTGCGGATCGACCTCGAAGGCGATCACGTTCGCGCCGGTCTCGCGCATCAGCGTCGACTTCTCGGTCACGAGCGGCCGGCGGATGATCTTGTTCGCGTTGCTCATGATTCGAGTGCCTCCGTCAGCCGCTGCAGGGCGTCCTGCGAGAGGACGATGTAGCGGGCGTTGACCACGTCGTACACGTTGACGTGCAGCGGGTCGACGAGCTGCAGCTTCGGGTTGTTCCGCGCCGCCAGCGCCAGGTTCGTGTTCTCGAACGAGTCGACGAGGAGCGCCTTCCCCTCCACGCCGATGCTGGCGAACTTGCGCGCCACGGCGTTGGTCTTGGCCTCGTCGACGTTGAGGTCGGAGAGGAGCACGAGCTTCCCTTCCTTGACCCGCTGCGAGAGCGCCGACTTGAGCGCCGCCTTCTTCTCCTGCGTGTTCATCTTGTAGGAGTAGTCGCGCGGCTGCGGCCCGAAGACGGTGCCGCCGTGGCGGTGGATCGGCGGGCGGTTACCGCCTTGCCGGGCCCGCCCGGTGCCCTTCTGCCGGAACGGCTTCTTGCCCGAGCCGGCCACTTCGGAGCGGTTCTTGACCTTGTGGGTCCCCTGACGGAGCGAGGCGAGGTAGTTGCGCACCGCCTCGTGGATCAGGTGCTCCTTGTACGGGTAGCCGAAGATCTCGTCGGAGAGCTCGACCGAGCCGACCTTCTTGTTGTTCCAGTCCTTGACGTCGATGGTAGGCATCGTCATTCACCCCGCTTCCCGTTCTTGGAGAAGCGCACGACCACGAGGCCGTTCTTGCCGCCCGGCACCGCGCCCTTGATGTAGAGGAGGTTGTTCTCGGCGTCGACTTTGGCCACGCGCAGGTTCTTGACCGTGACCTGCTCGCCGCCCATCCGCCCGCCCATGCGCATGCCCTTCATGACGCGCGAGGGGAAGGCCGAGGCGCCGATCGAGCCGGGGGCGCGGTGGAACATCGAGCCGTGCGTGGCCCGGCCGCCGCGGAAGTGATGGCGCTTCATGACGCCCTGGTAGCCCTTGCCCTTCGACTCGCCGACGACGTCGATGGAGTCGCCGGCCTTGAAGATGTCGACCTGCACGCGGTCGCCGACGTTGGCGTCGCCGCTGTACGGCACCTCGCAGAGCGTCTTCACCGGCGGGATGCCGGCCTTCTCGAAGTGCCCGCGCATCGCCGCGGTCACGCGGCGGTTCGACACTTTCTCGACCAGGCCGACCTGCACGGCGTCGTAGCCGTCGCGCTCGGCCGTCTTCTTCTGCACCACGAAGCAAGGCCCGGCCTGGACGACGGTGACCGGCACCAGGGCGCCGTCCTCGGCGAACACCTGGGTCATCCCGACCTTCTTGCCAATGATTCCTTCGATTGCCATGTCAAACCTTTCGGTTTTCTAGCTGCTACTTCCCAAACGCCTTGATCTCGACGTCCACGCCGGCCGGCAGTTCCAGCTTCATCAGCGCGTCCACCGTCTGCGTCGTCGGCTCGAGGATGTCGAGCAGCCGCTTGTGCGTCCGCATCTCGAACTGCTCCCGCGACTTCTTGTCGACGTGCGGGCTGCGCAGGACCGTGTAGCGCGAAATCTGCGTCGGCAGCGGGATCGGTCCCGCCACCTTCGCGCCGGTGCGCTTGGCCGTGTCGACGATCTCCGAGGTCGATTGATCGAGGACGCGGTAGTCGTACGCTTTGAGGCGGATGCGGATCTTTTCGTTCATCATTGTCTCGAGTCCTCTAAAGAACAAATCGGGCCGGCTCGCGCCGGCCCGATTTCAAATCACTCGATGATCTCCGTGACCGTGCCGGCGCCGACCGTGCGGCCGCCCTCACGAATCGCGAAGCGGAGCCCCTTCTCCATGGCGATCGGCGCGATGAGGTTGATCGTCAGCGAGGTGTTGTCCCCCGGCATGACCATCTCCGCTCCCTCGGCCAGCGTCGCCGTGCCGGTGACGTCCGTCGTGCGGAAGTAGAACTGCGGCCGGTAGCCGTTGAAGAACGGCGTGTGGCGGCCGCCCTCTTCCTTCGTCAGGATGTAGACCTCGGCCTTGAACTTCGTGTGCGGCGTGATCGAGCCCGGCTTGGCGAGCACCTGGCCGCGCTCGACGTCCTTGCGCTCCGTGCCGCGCAGGAGCAGTCCGACGTTGTCGCCGGCCTCGCCCGCGTCGAGCAGCTTGCGGAACATCTCCACGCCGGTGACGACCTTCTTCACCGTCGGACGGAGGCCGACGATCTCGACCTCCTCGCCGACCTTCACCTTCCCGCGCTCGATGCGGCCCGTGACGACGGTGCCGCGGCCCGAGATCGAGAAGATGTCTTCGACCGGCATCAGGAAGTCCTTGTCGATGGCGCGCTGCGGCAGCGGGATGTAGCTGTCGACCGCGTCCATCAGCTCGATGATCTTGGCGCCCCACTCGCTCTTGTAGTCGCCCGACTCGAGGGCCTTGAGGGCCGAGACGCGGACGATGGGGATGTCGTCGCCGGGGAACTCGTACGAGCTGAGGAGCTCGCGGACCTCGAGCTCGACGAGGTCGAGCAGCTCGGGGTCGTCGACCATGTCGACCTTGTTGAGGGCCACGACGATGTACGGCACGCCGACCTGGCGGGCTAGGAGGATGTGCTCGCGGGTCTGCGGCATCGGGCCGTCGGCGGCGGAGACGACGAGAATCGCGCCGTCCATCTGCGCCGCGCCGGTGATCATGTTCTTGACGTAGTCGGCGTGGCCGGGGCAGTCGACGTGCGCGTAGTGGCGCTTGTCCGTCGAGTACTCGACGTGCGCGGTGGCGATGGTGATGCCGCGCTCGCGCTCTTCCGGCGCCTTGTCGATCTGATCGAAGGCGACGAACGAGGCCGTTCCCTTCGAGGCCAGGACCTTGGTGATGGCCGCGGTGAGCGTGGTCTTGCCGTGGTCGACGTGACCAATGGTGCCGACGTTCACGTGGGGCTTGCTGCGATCGAATTTCTCTTTGGCCATTTGTGGCTAACCTCCGTTTTTCTTACCGCCGGCCTAGCCGGCAACCTTGGCAATCACTTCTTCCGCTACGCTTTTGGGCGCGGGCTCGTACGCGAAGAACTGCATCGTGTAGCTCGCCCTCCCCTGCGACATCGATCTGAGCTGCGTGGCGTATCCGAACATCTCCGAGAGCGGCACGTGGGCCCGGATCACCTTCGCCCCGCCGCGCTCGTCCATCTGCTGGATCTTTCCGCGCCGGCGCGAAAGGTCGCCCATCACGTCGCCCGCGTAATCCTCGGGCGTGACCACCTCGACGTCCATGATCGGCTCGAGCAGGATCGGACCGGCCTTCTTGGCCCCTTCCTGGTACGCCATCGAGCCGGCGATCTTGAACGCCATCTCGCTCGAGTCGACGTCGTGGTAGGAGCCGTCGTAGAGGATGGCCTTGATCCCCGTCATCGGGTAGCCGGCGATGATGCCGCGCTCCATCGCTTCCTTGATTCCCTGCTCGGTCGGCTTGATGAACTCGCGGGGGACACTGCCGCCGACGATCTCGTTGACGAACTCGAACCCGCCGCCCTCGAGCGGCTCGAAGCGCATCTTGACGTGGCCGTACTGCCCCTTGCCGCCCGACTGGCGCACGAATCGCCCCTCGGCCTGCGACGGGCGCGTGATCGCCTCGCGATACGCGACCTGCGGCTTGCCGACGTTCGCCTGCACGTTGAACTCGCGCATCATGCGGTCGACAATGATCTCCAGGTGCAGCTCGCCCATGCCGCGGATGATCGTCTGGTTCGTCTCCGGGTCCGTGTGGACCTTGAACGTCGGATCCTCCTGCATCAGCTTCGCGAGCGCGACGCCCATCTTTTCCTGATCGGCCTTCGTCTTCGGCTCGATGGCCACGGCGATGACCGGCTCGGGGAACGTCATCGTCTCCAGCGCGATCGGATGGTTCTTGTCGCAGATCGTGTCGCCCGTCGTGACGTTGCGCAGTCCGACCGCGGCGCCGATGTCGCCCGCCCACACTTCCTTGATCTCTTCGCGCTTGTTCGCGTGCATCTTGAGCAGACGCCCGATGCGCTCGGTGTTCCCCTTCGTCGTGTTGAGCACCGCGGTGCCCGACTCGACGTGGCCCGAGTAGACGCGGAAGAACGCCAACTGGCCGACGAAGGGGTCGGTCATGATCTTGAACACGAGCGCCGAGAACGGAGCCTCGTCCGAGGCCGGGCGGTCAATGAACGACTCGTCGTCGGGATTGATCCCCTTGACCGGCGGGATGTCGACCGGCGAGGGGAGATAGTCGACGACCGCGTCGAGCAGCGGCTGGACGCCCTTGTTCTTGAAGGCCGAGCCGCAGAGGACCGGCGTGATCTTCTGGGCGATCGTCGCCTCGCGCAGCGCGTTCTTGAGCTCTTCGATTTCGAGGGGTTGCCCATCGAGATACTTCGCGAGGAGCTCGTCGTGCTGTTCGGCGATCGACTCGACCATCTTCTCGCGGAAGTGCTCGGCGTCCTGGCGGAGCTCCGCCGGGACCTCGGTGACTTCGTACTTCGCGCCGAGGGTCTCGTCCTTGAAGAGGAGCGCCTTCATCTGCACCAGGTCGATGACGCCCTTGAACTTGTCCTCGGCGCCGATCGGGAGCTGCAGCGGCACGGCGTTCTTGCCGAGCTTCTGGCGGATCTGGTTCACGACCGCCTCGAAGTTCGCGCCGATGCGGTCCATTTTGTTGATGAAGGCGAGGCGGGGGACGCCGTACTTGTCGGCCTGGCGCCACACCGTCTCCGACTGCGGTTCCACACCGCCGACGGCGCAGAAAACGCCGACAGCGCCGTCGAGGACGCGCAGCGAGCGCTCCACCTCGACCGTGAAGTCGACGTGGCCCGGCGTGTCGATGATGTTGACGCGGTAGTCGCCCCAGAACGCGGTCGTCGCGGCCGACGTGATGGTGATGCCGCGCTCCTGCTCCTGGACCATCCAGTCCATGGTCGCGGTGCCCTCGTGCACCTCACCGATCTTGTGAGTGATGCCGGTGTAGTAGAGGATCCGCTCCGTCGTCGTGGTCTTGCCCGCGTCGATGTGAGCCATGATCCCGATGTTTCGGGTCTTTTCGAGAGGTACCTGGCGTGCCATGTTCTTTTTCTTCTCGGACAACGCACTGCCGGCGCGCGGACGCGCCGACAGTTCGAGCATTCGATTTTTGTCTTTCCCGTTGCTCGGTCCGGAACCGCAGAACCCGTTCTGTGTTATCCGGTCGAGACGGAGCTACGGAAAGCTGATGAAACTGCCTACTGCGCTTGCTGCCTGACTACCAACGATAGTGAGCGAACGCCTTGTTCGCCTCGGCCATCTTGTGCGTGTCTTCGCGCTTCTTGATGGCGTTGCCGCGGTTGTTGGCGGCGTCGAGAATCTCGCCCGCCAGCTTGTCCTGCATCGTCTTCTCGCCGCGCGCGGCCGCGTACGAGATCAGCCAGCGGATCGCCAACGCCACGCGGCGCGTCGGGCGCACCTCGATGGGGACCTGATAGTTCGACCCGCCGACGCGGCGGCTCTTCACTTCGAGCGCCGGCTTGACGTTGTCGACCGCCTTCTTGAACAGCTTGATCGGATCGTCCTTGGCGCGGTCTTCGACCTTCTTCATGGCGCCGTAGAAGACGCTCTCCGCGACCGACTTCTTGCCGTCGTCCATCAGCGAGTTGATGAACTTCGTCACCAGCTGGCTGTTGTAGACCGGATCGGGGAGGATTTCTCGTTTCGGAACTTCTCTGCGACGTGGCATTTTCGTTAGCTCTTCTTCGGTCGTTTCGCGCCGTACTTGCTGCGGCTCTGGTTGCGCTTGGCCACGCCGACGGCGTCGAGCGTGCCGCGGATGACGTGGTAACGCACCCCCGGCAAATCCTTCACGCGGCCGCCGCGGATCAGCACGATCGAGTGCTCCTGCAGGTTGTGGCCGACGCCGGGGATGTACGTCGTCACTTCGATGCCGTTCGTCAGACGGACGCGCGCGACCTTGCGCAGCGCCGAGTTCGGCTTCTTCGGCGTCGAGGTGTAGACGCGCGTGCAGACGCCGCGCTTCTGCGGGCTCGACTGCAGCGCCGGCGACTTGGTCTTGTAGGCGACCTTGTCGCGTCCCGCGCTGACCAGTTGGCTAATCGTTGGCATTCACGATCCTCTTCTTTGGAGACACGTACAGCGAAAATGACTGCTGCTTGGGCAAAAACCCGCGCACTTTACGCTCGAGAGGCCGGGCTGTCAAGTCCCGGCCAGCGCACCTAACTCACTCTCCAGATTCAGAATTCCACGCGCGTCCCCACCCCGTCGCGCCGCGCTTTGTCGTACAGGAGTTGCGCCGAGGCGAGGTCTTCGATGGCCAGGCCGAGGGACTTGAAGAGCGTGATCTCCTCGGATGATGACCGCCCCTTCCCGCCCAGCAGGAGCTTGCCGATCTCTCCGCGGATCTCCACCGCCGCGCCGTCTTTCAACGCCAGGAGGTAGTCGCCCGACTCGTTGACCGTCGACTCGCGGCGGTCGACGAAGAGCGAGGCCGTCGCCATCGTCTCGGCGTCGAGCTCGCGGGTCGAGGCGATGCTCGAGCCGACGGCGTTGATGTGGACGCCCGGCTTGAGCCACTCGCGTTTGATGATCGGCTCGCGCGCGTTCGTGGCGAGCACGACGATGTCGGCGGCGCGGACGGCGGCCTCGACGTCGTCGTTCCGCCCGACGACGCGCACGTCGCGCAGGTCGCGGACGAGCGGAATGGCGCGCAGGTGCGAGCGCCCCTGCACTCCGGTTCCGACGATGGCAAGTGTCTTCACGTCGTCGCGCGCCAGGAGCTTCGTCGCCACGGCCGAGACCGCCGCGGTGCGGATCGCGGTGATGGCCGAGGCGTTGAAGATGCCGATGAGCTCGCCGGTGTCGCCGCTGTGCAGCAGCACTGCGCCGAGGTGCGTGTCGAGGCCGCGCTTCGGATTGCCGGGATAGACGCAGACCTCTTTCAACCCCCACGCCGGCCGCTCGCCGCCGCGCCAGGCGGGCATCAGGCCGAGGAAGCCGGGGGCGCCGGGAGCGCGGGCGACGCTGCGGAGCGGGTTGAAGACGTCGCCGCGCGCGAGGGCCGCGAGCGCCTCTTCCATCGCGGCGATGCATTCGCGCATGTCGAGCAGCGACTCGACCTCGCGCTCGTTCAGGATCAATACTTCGCTCATGGCGGTCGCCATCATAGTCGGGCTGTCGCTGATCGGGTACGCGCTGCTCCGTGGAGGACAGGCACTCTTGCCTGTCCTCGCTTCGTGGCGCGGAGGGACAGGCAAGAGTGCCTGTCCTCCATCGATTCAGGCTCGATTGCTCATCCCGCTGTCGCTCTCGTTCGGCACGCTCGCGACCGGCTGGGCGATGTGGATCGCCGGCACGCTCGCCGGAACGCGCGCCGCGTTCGTCGTCGCCGCGGCGCTGCTGCTGATCTCGCTGCGGGCGCTGCCGCGATGGGGCCGCGATTGCCTGCGCGTCCTCCGCGAGCTCTTGGCGCTGGCGAAACGGCCGAGCGCGCTGCTCGTCGCGATCCCGCTCGCGCTCGCGGTCCCGCAGCTATTGCTACCAATCGTCGACTCCGACGGCCTCCGCTACCACGCCGCCTTCCCGAAGCTCTTCCGCCTGACCGGCAAGCTGTTTTTCTATCCGTGGGACGTGACCGGCGCGTTTCCGCAGACGGCGGAGATGATCTACATGCTCCGCCCGGAGTCGGCGAAGCTCATCCATTTCTGCTTTTTTCTGGCCGCGCTCGCCACGCTCGCGCTCCTCGTGCACCGCCGCCGCCGCGACCGCACGGCCGCCGTCGTCGCGCCGTTCCTCCTCGCCGCCTCGCCGGTCGTGCTCGCGCCCGCGGCCGCCGCGTTCATCGACCACGTCGCGCTTTTCCACGTCGCCGTGGCAATGCACCTGGTGCTGTCGCGCCGCCGGCCCGCGCTGCCGCTCGCCGCGGCGCTCGCGACGAAGTACACGGCCGCGCCGGCGCTCGTGCTCGGCATCTCGCGAAAAGCGGCGGCGACGGCAATCGCGGTCATACTCGCCTTCGCGCCCTTCGCGATCCGCAACCTCAAATACACCGGCGATCCGATCTACCCCATCGGCCACGTGGTGCTGCACAAGCCGCTGCCCGGCATCGCCCCCGGCGCGCTGGCGTACGCGACGCAGTTCCACTCCCGCATGAAAGGCATCGTGGCGATCCCGTGGGTGGCGAGCAGCGACGCGCAATCCGACGAGGTCGCCGGCCTCCACCACCTCTTCGGCCTGTTCGCGCTCGTCATCGTCCTGCGCGAGAAACGGCTGCGCCCGGCCGCCGCCCTCGTCTTCGTCTACCTCGTCGTCGCCGCCGTCTACCGCGTCCCGGCACGCTATCTGCTGCCGATGTTCTTCGCCCTGGCGATCCTCGAAGCCGCGGCGCTCGCGAGACTTTCCCAAAAACTCATCGGCTTCGCCGCGCTCGTCGTCTGCATCCCCGCGCTCCTCGGCGTGGCCGCGGTGACGCTGACGTTCGCCGATCCGTTCCTCTACCTGCGCGGCCGCCTCGACCGCGAGCACTACCTCGCCCGCGTCGTCCCCGGCTACCGCGCCGCGCAAGTGGTCAACGCGCTCCCGCCCGGCGGCACGGTGATGGCCCTCGACTTCCCGGCGCCGTACTACTTCGACCGGCCGTGGATCGTCGAAGGAATCCTCCACGAGCCGCCGCTCGTGCAATGGCTGCGCGACGGCGACGCGCTGGCGAAGCTGCGGCAGTATGACGTCCGCGTCCTCGTGCTCACGCCGGCGTACCGCGCCCTCCGCCCGCCCGCCCCGTTCCGGCTCGTGCAGACGGTCGACGGCGTCGACGTCTACTCGTCGCGGTGAACCGTCTCCATCGAGAACGCCGGGAGGCAGACGGCGACGTACTCCGCGCCCTCGGGCCCCGGCGACGAGTACTGCACCCACTCGCCGGCGTGCGCGATGACGGCCTGCCCGGCGTGGACGTCGAGCGCGCCGCCGCGCGCCGTCACGCGGAGAGAGCCGCGCAGGACGACGGTGAACTCGTCGAACTCCGGCGTCTGCCCCGGCTCGACCCAGCCGCTCGGGCTCTGCATGCGCGCGACGCTGACGGCGTCGGTGCGCGAGTTCACGCGGCCGATGAACTCCTCGATGATCTTCGGCTTGTTCCCGGCGGCGGCGATGACGGAAGGCTTCTCAATCAGCGTCGGCATGCGCGGCATTATCCAACCACCGGCGGATCGCCCCAAGCACGTGCGCCCGCTCCTCGCTCGTCAACGCCGCCCCCTTCGCGATCTCGTGCACCTTCTCCAGGCAACCGCGGCAGCACGTCGCCGTCGCATGCTGCGCGACGAAGACCGGGTGATTGCCCCACGGCGTCTGCCTCCCGTCGTTGCGCGGCGCCGCGGGCGCGAGGCGCTCGCCGATGAGTTTCTCGGCGTCGCGCATGACTTTCTCGCTCCCCCACGTCTGCAGGTACGCGAGCTCGCGGCCGCGCAGGCGGAACTTCTGCCGGAAGCGCGAGGCGGCGAGGCGGCGGAAGACTTCGTCGAGCGCCACCACTGGCACCGTTCTTGACGCAATCCGCGTGCATGTTCGCCGCCGCGCTCCTCCTCGCCACCGCGCAGACGCTCGTCCCGCTCAACGACTTGGGGCCCGCGCCGTACGGGTGGGGCTACTTCGGCGGCCTGTACGAGGACGGCTCGAATACGATCCCCGCCGACCACCTCGCCGGCGGCCTGCGGCGCGCCGCGCTGATCCGCCCGCTCGACGCGAACGGCAACCCGTCGCCCGACGGCAAGGTCGTCTTCCTTAGCGTCGGCTTCGGCGAGACCGCGCGCGTCGCCGACGCCTTCGCGGCGATGGCCGCGGACGACCGCCGCGTCGAGCATCGCTCGCTCGTCCTCCTCGACGCCGCGCGCGACGGCTTCGACCGCGACTCGTGGATTCTCCCCGCCGTCGCCGCGAACTTTCAACGCATCGACGAGCAGATCCTCGCTCCCGCCGGCGTGACCGAAAAGCAGGTGCAAGCGGCGTGGATCCAGATGGTCACGAACAACCCGTATCAGGCACTCCCGCCGCAGTGGGCCGACGCGTACGTGCTCAAGAACTACGTCGCCGGCGCGCTGCGCGACCTCAAGGCGCGCTACCCGAACCTGCAGGTCGCCTATCTGTCGAGCCGTGTCTACGGCGGCTACGCGACGACGTCGTGGAACCCCGAGCCGTTCGCCTACGAGAACGCGCTGACGATGCGCTGGGTGATCCTCGGACAGGTGACGCTGATGCGCACCGGCTTCCTCTGGGACACGCGCATCTCCGACGTCGACTACGAGAAAGGCGTGGCGCCATGGATCGCCTGGGGTCCGTACCTCTGGGCGAACGGTACGATGCCGCGCTCCGACGGCCTCACCTGGGAGCGCGACGACTTCAACGCCGACGGTGAGACGCTCTCCGACCAGGGCGCGCGCAAGGGCGCCGCGCTGCTGCTCGATTTTCTGCTGCAGGAGCCGACCGCGGCGAACTGGTTCCGCGCGCCGAACGCGCCGTCACGCCCGCGCGCCGTTCGATAGCTGCTCGACGCACTCGGCGATCGTCCGCCGCACCGCCTCGCCGCTCGACATCTTCGGCCGCCACCCCAGCGCCTCCATCCGACGGGTATCGAGCTTCACCTGCGTGACGTCGCCGGGCCAGCCGCGCTTCGTGCCGCTGCGCTCGATGCGCACGCGCTCGGGATCGAGCCCCATGGCCTCGATCGTCCACCGCGCGATGTCGTTGACCGACGTCTGATCCGCCACCGCCAGGTTGTAGCAGTTGACTTCGTCGCGCGCGTGCTCCTGGCCGAACATCATCCCGTCGAGGCAGTCCTCGACGTGCACGTACGGCTTGGCCTGCAGGCCGTCGCCGAGCATCGCCAGGCGCACCGGGTCGGCCTGCAGCTTGCGGATGAAGTCGTAGATCACGCCGTGCGTCGGGAACGGGCCAACGATGTTGCCGAAGCGGAAGATCCACGTCCGCATCGCGTAGTTGTGGCAGAACGCCGTGATCATCGTCTCGCAGGCGATCTTGCTCGCCGCGTACATCGAGATCGGGAAGAGCGGACCGTAGTTCTCGGGCGTCGGCATGACCGCCGGCTCGCCGTAGATCGCGCCGCTGCTAGCGAAGACGATCTCCTTCGTCCCCGCGAGGCGCATGGCCTCGAGGAGGTTGTACGTGACGAGCGTGCCGCCCTTGAGGTCGAAGTCGGTGTACGTCGTGCCGAAGCTGATGTCGCTGTTCGCCGCGAGGTGCCACACGCGCTCGGGCCTGACCTCGGCGAAGAGCCGTGCGACGCGCTCGCGGTCGAGCAGGTCCATCTCGTGGAAGTGCATCTCGGGCGAGCGCGCGATGAACTCGCGCCGGCCGAGGAAGAAGTTGTCGATGCCGTGGACCTCGTGCCCCGCGGCGATCAGGCGCGGAAGGAGGTTCGTGGCGATGAAGCCAGCCGCGCCGGTGACGACGATCTTCAATCGAGCATCCTCCGCGTCCGCGCCAATTCCTCCGGCGTGCCGATGTCGAAGAAGTTCCGATCGACAATCTCGCACGCCAGCCGCCGCTCCGCCGCGAGCCGCGGGAAGACGGTCTCCTCGAACGAGCCGCGCTCGGGCAGCCAGTCGATGACCTCAGAGCGCATGACGCAGAAGCCGGCGTCGATGTACGGCAGCTCGGGCTTGTGCTTGTCGAACTCGATCACGCGGTCGTCGTCGATGGCCGCGTTGCCAACGGCGCGCCGCGGATAGACGGCCAGGCACGGCTGGCGATGCTCGCGCACGAAGCGATCGTAGTCGAACTCCCGCAGCACGTCGCCATAGGTCAGCACGAAGCGCTCGCCGAGGAGAGCGCGCGCGGCGCGGACGGCGCCGCCGGTGCCGGCCGGCTCGTCCTCGCGGCTGTAGCGGATGTCGGCGCCGAAGCGCGCGCCGTCGCCGAAGTGCGCCTCGATGATCTCGGAGCGATAGCCGGTGAGCAGCACGATCTCGCGCAGCCCGCAACGCACGAACGACTCGATGACCCGCTCGAGGTACGGCCGCCCGCCGATCGGAATCATCGGCTTCGGCAGCCCCGCCGCGAGCGCGCCGAGGCGCGTGCCGAGGCCGCCGGCGAGGATGGCGACGGGGCAGGTGACGGGGAACAGGTCATGGGCGACAGGTGATGACATTACGAACCTGTCACCCGTTTCCTGTTTCCCGTCACCCTCGGAACGCGCCGCGCGCGCCAAAGACGCCTAAACGTCCAGACGGTACTCCTCCACCTCTGCAGCGTCGTCTCCCCGATCCGCTCGCGGTACTTGATCGGCACCTCCGTCGTGCGGAAGCCCATGCGGAACGGGATCACGTACATGTCGACCGGCAGCGCGGGGCCGTTCGGGTCCCACTGCACCTGCTCGATCATCGATTTGCGATACGCGCGCATGCCGCTGTGGACGTCCGTCGTCTTCAGGCCGTGCAGCAGGCGCGCGCCGAGAGCGAAGAGGCGGTTCGCCAGGAAGTTCGCAAACGGCATGGCCTCGGGGCGGCGGTGCGTGCGCGTCGTGTTGACGAGGTCGAAGCCGCCGTCGATCAGCGCCGTCAGCGTCGGGATGGCCTCAACCGGGTACGTGTCGTCGCAGTCGAGCGTGATCACAACGTCGCCGCCGGCGTCGCGCACGGCGCGGTCCATCGCCGGGCCGTAGCCCTTCGGCGGGAACTGCTTGAACACGCGGCAGCCGAGCTCCGTTGCGATCTCCGCGGTGCGGTCGCGGCTGGAGTCGACGATGAAGATCTCCGCCTCGGGCGCGACGCGGCGAATGTCGGCGACGACCTTCGCCACCGCGCGCTCCTCGTTCATCGTGATCATCGACACCGTCAGCTTCATTTGCGCGCCGCCTCGAAGATCATCTGGAACGCCAGCATCCCCGGCCAGACCCGCGCGATCGCGGCCTCGGCGGGATGTACAGCTTTTATGTACAGCTTGTACGGCTTCGACTCGAGGATCGATCCCGGCTCTCCGCCGCCCATCATCCTCTTGACCAGCGGCACGAACGGCCGCACGAGGCCTGGGTTGTACGTGCGCCGGATCGGCTTGAGCCCCGCCTCGTCGAGCATCCGCAGCGCGCTGCGCCGCGTGAAGAAGCGGAGATGCGTGTGGTCGAGGACGCCGGTCGCCTCGTACTCGAACTTGCCGAGGAGATGCAGCAGGCGGACGGACCACAAGCCGACGTTCGGCAGCGAGACGATGACCGTGCCGTTCGGCTTCAGCAGCGCGAGATATTTCCGGAGCACGCCGATCGGCCAGGCGAGATGCTCGAGGACGTCGGCGAAGATGATGACGTCGAACGCGCCGAGGCTGGGGTCGAAGTCCAGCAGGTCGCGCTCGACGACGCGGTCGATGCGCGTGCGCGCGACCTTCACCGCGTCACGGCTCGACTCGATGCCGGTCACGCGGTTGCCCACGAGGTACTGTGACGTCGTGGCGAAGCCGCAGCCGACGTCGAGCACATCGAGGCCGCGGCGCCCACCCCACAGCCGCAGCAGGCCCCAGTTGACGTCCTCGAAGTAGAGGTAGGACTCGCTCTCAAACATCGCCCAGCTCGTTCGCCAGCGCCAGCGCCCGCTCCACGCAGACGTCCGAATTGATGTAGTCGAACTGCGCGAACCGGCCGAGGAGGCGGAGGCCGGTCGCGGCCACGGCGTCGCGCAGTTCCGTCACGTTGCGGCGGTAGTCGAGGTCGTACACCGGATAGCCGTACTGGAAGCGCACCACGCGCTTGTAGACGATCGTGGCGGGGTCGACGAAGCCGGTCATCTCCAGCTCGCGGATGACGCGCGCGAGCACGGCGTCGTCGTCCGTTTCCCACATTCCGTCGCCCTCGTTCGTCGTGATCTCCGCCATCAGCGCCGAATGCCCCTCGGGCGCGCTGCGCTCGCTGAACGCCTTCGGGAACGACAGGCGGTGAAAGGCGATGGCGGGATCGGGGACGTAGATGGCGGTGTACGGGTAGTTGCGGTCCTCGTCCATACCGAGCAGTACGTTAATCAGCGAGTTGTAGCGCAGCCGCGCCGCGGCGTCGCGCGCGGCCCGCGGCGCGTCCGGCCAGACGGCCAGCAAATCGTGGATCGGCATCGTGGAGACGAGCGTCTTGCAGCGCAGCTCGTCGCCGCTCTCTGAGCGCACCATCCACTCATTGTTCTGCTTCTCGACGTGCACGACGCGCCACTCCGTCCGCAGCTCGCCACGCACGCGTTTGGCGAAGGCGTGCACGAGCGACTCGTACCCTCCCTCGACCGGATAGTAAAAATACAGCTGGTGCAGATACCCCTCGGTCGGAATGCCGATCGCGGACTTGAGCACGTCCTCCATCGGCGGCTTCGGGATGCGCGAGACGAACTCGAGGCCGAGCTTGGCCGGGTCGTAGTTCCAGATCTTGCGGTTGTACGGAAGGAAGTACTTCTCGGAGATGCCGGCGCCGAAGGTCTTGTACGACCACTCCGCGAGGTTGTGCGGCTCGTCGTGCGCGCGCGGGTTGACGATGTAGCCGTAGATACAGTCGAAGGTGTCTTCCTTCGGGAGCGACGCGAGATCGTTCTCGAACGGGTACTTCACCAGGCGGTCCTTGAACCAGATTTTGTTCTCGCGGCGGCGCTGGTGGACGTTGTCGCCGAGGACCTCGACCATGTGCGCGAGAACGTCCTTGTTCTTGCTGAACATGATGTGCGGGCCGGCGGCGTCGAAGGTGAAACCGCGGTCGACGATGGAGCCGGAGAGCCCGCCGAGGCGCGCGCGCTTCTCGACGACCTGAACGTCGGGGCCGAGATGCGCGGCGAGAGCGACGCCGGAAACGCCGCCGCCGAGGATGCCGATGGAACGTGTCGTCATCGGGGCGCGGCATTGTAGCCGAGGTGCGGGACGTGCCAGCGCGGCGGGAGCTCGGCGTCGATGGTGCCGCCGTTCGGCGCAATGATCGGCGCGCCGCGGCCCCGCGGCAACCAGAGGTCGCCGTGCGGCACGTAGTTTTGTCGCACCCAGGCGAAGAGCTGCGGATGCGCAGCCATCCAGCGCCGCGTGTCGTGGTCGGCGACGATGGCGTCGGGCGGCGGATCGGGGACGTACGGGTTGAAGATGCCGTGCGACTCGAGCGCGAACGTGATCTCGCGCAGGAACCAGTACTCGTACGCCGGCTTGCGGTGCAGCGCCCAGCCGACGCTGTCGAAGACGCGCCCGTCCGGTGGCGTGACGGCGTCGACGGTCTTCATGACGAGGTCCTGATAGGCCATGTCCGCCTCCTTGCCGCGGAAGAGCGCGATGGCGACGTTCATGGCGGTGCTGACGACGAGCGCGGCGGCGATGTGCTTGCGGATCTGCGTGGCCGCGAGCGGCACGATGAGCAGCGCGGCGATCTCGAGGTGGTAGTTGAAGACGAACTTCATCAGCACGATGAAGAGGAGGTTCGCGGCGTTGACGACGGCGAGGAAGCGGAGCTCGCCGCGCGCGCGCACGAGGCCGAGGAGGCCGAGGACGATGAGCATGATGCCGCCGGGATCGATGGCGCTCAGCGAGAAGGACTGGCCGAGGAGGTTCACGCCGAACGGCGCCAGCACGCGGTGGAGGAAGATGCCGGGGACGTTGTGCGCGAGGCGGTCGGCGAGGAAGTTTTCGGTGAAGACTCGTTGGATGGCGATGCCGAGGGAGTGCGTCGCGGCGAAGTAAAGCGTCGCCAGCGCCGTCGCCGCTCCCGCCCCGCCGATCGCCCACGCGGCGCGGCGGCCGTAGTGCCAGATGGCGGCGAGCATGGCCACGACGACGACCGGTCCGAGGCGGAGATTCGCGAACGCCGCGAGGGCGAAGGCGGCGCCGGCCCAGGCGAAGCGCGCGCGCTGCAGCAGCACGAGCCCGAGCAGCAGCAGCGTCCCGCCGAGCACGTCGACGCGGTACTCCACCGCCGGCAGCATGAAGAGCGAGCTCGTGAGCGCGATGGCCATCGCCGCCCACCGCTCGAAGCGCGCGATGCCGGCGCCGCGCATCCACACCCCCAGCAGCGCGAACGCGGCGATCCAGAGTGGCAACTGCGCCCAGCGCATGGCCACGATCGAGGCGACGCCGGGCGAGCGCACGAGCGCCGCGAACGGCGCGAAGACGAACCACTGCAGCGGCGTGTGGTGCTCCCAGAAGTCGCGGTACGGCACGAGCCCCTGGCGCACCCAGTCGGTGGCGCGGAAGTATTCGACCTCGTCCCACTGCAGCGGATGGAGCCGCTGGAGCTGCGCGAGACGCGCCGCCACGGACGCAGAGATCAGCGCACCCGGGAGAGCGATGCCACGCCCGTCTTCCACTGGTTCAGTTTATCCCTCGCGAAGACGAGGGATCGGCGGCCGCGAAGCACAATGCTCCCTCGTCTTCGCGAGGGATAAACTTCAAGCTGCGCGTCGTGATCGGATTCGTGCTGACAGCAGCGGCGGTGTTTGGGTGCGGCCTGGCCGTCGCCCGCCGCTGGCGCGACGACGCCGGCCCCGCCGAGAGCGCACTCGCCGCCGCCATCATCGGCCTGGCGATCTGGCTGGCCGCAAACTGGCTGCTCGCCGTCGCGCACCTCTTCACGAAGCCGGCGCTGATCGCGGTGGCGGCCGCGATGGCGGTGGCGGCGGTGCTGATCGAGGGCGCAGAACGCAGGGGGCGGGGCGCAGCTGGTGCGGCCGCGACGGCCACCACCTGCGCCCTGCGCTCTGCGCTCTGCGCCCTGCCGCTAGCGGCCTGGACCATCTTCGCCCTCTGGAAAGGCTTCGTCCTGCCGCCGCAGACGCACGACGCGCTCGCCTACCACCTCCCGAAAGCCGCGATGATCGCGCAGGCGCACGGCTTCGAGCACTTCGCCGCGCCCGACCCGCGCATCACCTCGCTGCCGGCAAACTACGAGCTCCTCCTCGCCGACGTCCTGGTCATGTCCGGCAGCGACACCTGCACCGAGTGGCTCGGCACGCTGGCGTTCCTGCTGTTCCTCCTCGCCGTCGCGGCGATGGCCGAGCGCTGGTGGCCCGCCCACCCGCACCGCGCCGCCGCTGTCCTCGCCGCCGCCGGCGCGCCGCTGCTCCTCCTCCACAGCACCGCCGACAAGAACGATGTCCTCCTCTGCGCGCTCTGCGTCGCGGCGATTCTCTGGGTCGCGCGCGGCGGCCGCGTGCCGATGCTCCTCGCAGTCGTGTCGCTGGCGATGGCCGGCGGCACGAAGCCGACCGCCGCCGCCGTGCTGATCGCCATCGCGCCGGTGCTGCTCGTCCGCTGGCGCACGCTCCGCCTCGGCGAGCTCGCCGCCGCCGCGATCGTCGCCTTCCTCCTCCTCGGCGGCATCGCCTACATCGACATCTTCGGCTTCGGCCACGCCTCCGGCGGCGGCCCACCCGGCCTCGAGAACAGCGCCAAGTACGGCGACTGGGCGAACCTCTGGCGCGTCCCCGCGCTCGCGCTCATGGTCCCGTTCGAGCCAAAGCCGAACGCGGTGTGGGTGCCGTGGCGCCACGAGTACTGGTACTGGCCGCACTACGAGATCTTCTTCTCGCACTACGGCGCGCTGATCTCGATCCTCGTGCCGTTCGCGGTCGTCTGCGCGCTGCGCCGCAACGAGCCGAACCGCGAGCGGACGATCGCCACGGCCGTCACGCTCGCCGCCGCCGCGCTGATCCTGCCGCTGCAGATGCGCCCCCTCGGCATGTTCGCGGCCATGCCGCGCTACATCGCCTTCGTCCTGCCGGTCGTCGTCTGCTGGAGCGTGCCGCCGATGATCGAGCTCCTCCGCGCCCGCGCGCCGATCCTCGCGCAGACGTTCATCGCGGCAATCGTCGCCTTCTTCGCCGTCAGCGCCATCGACATCGGCGTCAACGACCGCATGGCGCCGCTGCGCTTCGTGCGATGGGCGGCGCAGCATCGCGGCGACCGCCACATCTGGTTCATGCCGAACCGCGGCGCCAGCGTGGCCGACCGCTACGCCGGACCGCAGGACACGATCGCCATCGACGGAGGCTTCGATACCTGGAGCTACCCCGCGTACGGGCCCCACATCACGCGCCGCGTCGAGTTCATCCACGGCGACGTGCCGCCCGACGCGCAGTGGGTGGTGATCGATCACGCCTACTCGCGCGTCTGGATGAACCCGAACCTCACCGACATGGGGAAGTTCTGGAACTTCGTCGGACGCGGCAAGCCGCGCCCCGAGGACGTGCGGCTTTTGCTGCAGGTCGAGCGCGACCCGCGCTTCGTCGAGGTCTTCTACGATCCGCGGATCAATCAGGCAGTGTTTCGGAGAAGGTGACGGGGAACAGGCGACAGGTCGTCTTCGCAACCTGTCACCCGTTCCCTGTTCCCTGTCACCTTCCGGTAAGGTATTCGTCCATGTCGTCCCCCGAACTCTCCATCGTCATGCCGTGCCTCGACGAGGCGGAGACGATCGGCGCGTGCATCGCCAAGGCGCGGCGCTTCCTCGAGGCGAGCGGCGTCAACGGCGAGATCGTCGTCGCCGACAACGGCAGCACCGACGGCTCGCAGGCCATCGCCGCGCGCGAGGGGGCGCGCGTCGTCGCCGTCGCCGAGCGCGGCTACGGCAGCGCGCTGCAGGGCGGCATCGCCGCCGCGCGCGGCCGCTTCATCGTCATGGGCGACGCCGACGACTCCTACGACTTCTCCGCGATCGGCGGCTTCGTCGAGAAGCTCCGCGGCGGCACCGACCTCGTCATGGGCAACCGCTTCGCCGGCGGCGTGGAGCCGGGGGCGATGCCGCCGCTGCACCGCTGGCTCGGCAATCCCGTGCTCTCGGCGCTCGGCCGCCTCTTCTTTCGCAGTCCCGTACGCGACTTCCACTGCGGCCTGCGCGGCTTCTCGAAGGCGGCGTACGAGCGGATGGGCCTCCGCACGACGGGGATGGAGTTCGCCAGCGAGATGGTCGTCAAGGCGACGCTCCTCGGCATGCGCGTCGAGGAAGTGCCGATCGTCCTCCACCCCGCCGGCCGCAGCCGCCCGCCGCATCTCCGCTCCTGGCGCGACGGCTGGCGGCACCTCCGCTTCCTCCTTCTTTATAGTCCGCGCTGGCTCTTTCTCTATCCCGGCATCCTGCTGATGCTCGCCGGCGCGGCGGTGGCGGGGTGGCTGTTGCCGGGCCCGCGCGCGGTCGGCCGCGTGACGCTCGACGTGCAGACGCTGCTCTACGCCGGGATGGCCATCCTTATCGGGTTCCAGGCGGTGCTCTTCGCGATTTTCACGAAAGTCTTCGCCATCAACGCGGGCCTCCTGCCGCAGGACCGCAAGCTGCAGACGGCGCTGCGCAACGTGACGCTCGAGGCGGGCCTCGTCGCCGGCGCGCTGCTCTTCCTCTTCGGCATCGCCGGCTCGCTCTACGCGGTCGGGCTGTGGGGCGAGGCGCGCTTCGGCGGCCTCGATCCGTCTCAGACGCTGCGGACGATCATCCCGTCGGTGGTCTGCCTGATGCTCGGCTGCGAGATCATCCTGTCGAGCTTTTTTCTGAGCGTTTTGGGACTTCAGCGGCGCTGATGATCACGATCTTGATGCCCGTCTGGAACGGCGCGCGGCACCTGCGCGAGGCGCTGGAGTCGCTGCGCGGACAGCCCGTGGTCTGCGTCGACGACGCCTCGACCGACGACTCCGCGGCGATCGCCCGCGCGTGCGGCGCCGAGGTCGTGCGGAACGAGCGCCACCTCGGCCTCGCGGAGAACTGGAACCGCTGTGTGGAGCTCGTGACAACGCCGTACTTCGTCGTCGCGCATCAGGACGACGTCTACGAGGCCGGCTTCGCCGATGCGATGCTGGCGCTCATCGAGGCGCATCCGCGCGCGTTCATCGCGCATTGCAAGACGACGTCGATCGACGACGACGGCCGCGCGATCGACACGCCGGCGGCGCGCTACAAGGAATCGCTCTGGCCGGGGCACGATCCGTACGAAGAGGGCGGCGACGCGGCGCTGCGGCGCCTCGCGCGCGGCAACTTCGTCGTCGCGCCGTCGGTCGTCTTTCGCACCGAGGCTGCGCGTGCCATCGGGCGCTTCTCGCCGTTCGACTTCGTCGTCGATTGGGAGTATTGGCTGCGCGGCGTCCTGGCCGGCTACACGATTGCCGGCACGCACCGGCGCCTCGTCCGCTTCCGCCGCCACGCCGCCACCGCCACGCGCGCGCTCGAACGCACGCTCGAGCGCTACCGCGAGGAGATCGCGCTACAGCAGTGGATCGAGCGCGAGGCGACGCTGCCGGCGCAGTACGCGACCGTGTCGCGCATCGTCCTCAGCGAGATCGCGGCGACGCTCGCCGCCGGCGACCGCGCCCGCGCCGCCGAGCTCCTCGCCTTCGCACGCCGCGAGATCCCGCGCTTCCGCGCCGCGCCGCTCGTCGCGCTGGCCATCGGCGCCGGAACCGCCGGCGGCCGGGCCATGCTGGCCGCGCAGGCGGTCGCGCTACGATGGCGACCGAAGCCATGAGCCGCGTCCACGACCGGATCCGCGCCAGCGGGCACAAGGCGCTCGTCTCGCTCTTCTGCCTGACCGGCGGCCGCTCGAACGATCTGCTCCATCGCCTCGTCGCCGCGCGCCATCCGCCGTTGCCTCTCGATGATCTCGACGACGTCGCCGCCCCGATCGCCGCGCAATTGCGCGAGCGCGGCTACTGCGTGTTCGAACGCCGCGTCCCCGCCGACGTCTGCGAACGCCTGCTCGCGTTCGCGCTCGCCGAGGAGGCGGAAGTCTCGGGCGTCCGCGCGGTCTACGAGCGCGGCGAGCCGCGCGGCGTGCGTTACGACTTCAGCGAAGAGACGATCCTCCGCAGCGGCGACGCGCAGGCGCTGATGGCCGACCGCGAGTTTCTCGCCGTCGCCCAGGCCTACCTCGAATGCCGGCCGCTGCTCGACTTCGCGGCGATGTGGTGGCACACGGCGTGGTCGGCGCAGCCCGACAAGAAGGCCGGACAGTGGTTCCACTTCGACATGGACCGCATCAAGTGGCTGAAGTTCTTCATCTACCTCACCGACGTCGGGCCCGATGACGGGCCGCACACGTTCGTGGCCGGCTCGCATCGCACCGGCGGCATTCCGCGCTCGATTCTGAAGAAAGGGCAGGTGCGCATCGACGACGCCGAGGTGCGGCGCGCGTACGCCGCCGACGACATCGTCGAGCTCTGGGGGCCGCGCGGAACGATCATCGCCGAGGACACCCGCGGCCTGCACAAAGGCGCCGCCGTGCGCGCGGGCGACCGCCTCGTGCTGCAGCTGCAGTACAGCGACAGCCGCTTCGGCGCGAACTACCCGCGCCCGGCCGGCGCCGTTCTCACGCCCGCGCTGCGCGACGCCGCGCGCCGCTACCCCGGCGTTTACGCGGGATACGCATGAGCCTGCGCGCGCACCTGCGGTCGCTGTACCTCCTTCCGCTTGTCCGGAAGGGCGTCGTCGCAGCGCGGCGCGTCTACTTCGTCCGCGTCAAAAGGGCGCTGCGCACGCTGCCGAGCGCCGACGCCTTCGCGGCGACGCTTCCACACAACCTGAAGTCGCTCGCGCAGTGCAACCCGCGCATCGACCTCCTCATCAAGCCGCTCTCCGTGATCGAGTCGCTGAACGAGCGCTCGAAGGTGCTGGTGATCGGTCCGCGCAACGAGCACGATCTCTTCACGCTCGCCGGCCACGGCTTCGCCTGCGTCCGCGGCCTTGACCTGATCAGCTACTCTCCGCGCATCGACCTCGGCGACATGCACGCCACACCGTATCCCGACGATGCCTGGGACGCCATCGTGACCGGCTGGACGCTGAGCTACAGCAGCGCGCCCGAGCGCGTGGCCCGCGAGATGATCCGCATCGCCCGCCCCGGCGCCGTGATCGCCGTCGGCGTCGAGTACTCGACGATGTCGGAGAGCGAGGAGATCGCGCTGAGCGGTTACAGCATTCAAGAGCGCACGAAGCTGCCGAAGCGGATCAACAGCGTGGCCGAGGTTTTGGCGCTCTTCGCGCCGCACGTCGACACCGTCTTCTTCACGCACGACGCGCCGCGCAAGCGCTCACACACGGCCGGCGGCCTCGCCGCGGACGTCTCGAACGTCGCGGCGATCTTCAGCATCAGGAAAGCATGAGCCAATGCCGCCGCTCGTCTCGGTGATCGTCCCCGCGTACAACTACGCGCGCTTCCTCGGCGACGCGCTCGACAGCGTGCGCGCGCAGACGTACCGGGAGTGGGAGTGCATCGTCGTCGACGACGGCTCGACCGACGACACCGCCGAGGTCGCGCGGCGGTATGCCGAACTCGATCCGCGCGTCCGCTGCGTGCGCCAGGAGAACGCCGGCCTCGCCGCCGCGCGCAACGCCGGCCTGCGCCTCAGCCGCGGCGAGCTGGTCCAGTTCCTCGACGCCGACGACCTCCTCGCGCCGCACAAGCTGCAGCTCCACGTTGAATTTCTCGATGCGCATCCCGAGACCGGCATCGTCTACAGCGAGGTCGGCTTCTTCGGCGACGATGCGCCGCACGACTGGCGCCCGTCGCTCGGCGGCCGTCTCTCGCGCTCGATCATGGCCCGCGTCCACGGCGCCGACGACGCGCGGCGGAAGCTGCAGCACTACAACATCATGCCGGTGCTCGCCGCGCTCGTCCGCCGCGGCGTCTTCGACACCGCCGGCGCGTTCGATTGCGGCGCGCCGGCGTACGAGGACTACGGCTTCTGGATCCGCTGCGCCGCCGCCGGCGGCCGCTTCGACTTCTGCGACGCCGCCGCGCCGGTCGCGGGCGTGCGCGCACACGAGGCCAGCATGAGCCGCGATCCGCGGCGCATGCTCGACGGCCTGGTGAGCATCGCCAACGCCTTCGCAACGTCGCCGCAGCGCCGCCTCTGGCGCGGCGACGCGCTGCCGCTGATCTACGAAGTGGCCCTCGGCCTCGACGCGGTGCGGCACGGCGCGCGCCTGCGCGGCATGCGGCGCATCTGGCGCGCCGCGCGCGCGGCGACGGAACGCCTGACCGCGCTGCGCTGGCGCGTCTACGTTGTGGCCGCGCTCGTCCTGCCGCGCGGCGCGTTCGTCCGCTTCGTGGCCGCGCCGATTCCCGAGCGCCCCTTCGAGCTCTACCGCCGCTTCCGTGCGATGTGGACACGATGAGCGACGCCGCGCCGGTCCACTCCTTCCAGCGGCGCTTCACGTACAAGCTCGGCGCGAACGTAGCCGGCGTGCTGCTCTCGTTCCTGCAGTCGGTGCTCGTCTCCCGCGCCCTCGGCCCGCGCGCCTACGGCAACTACAACTTCCTGGCCTCGTTCTTCAGCCAGTTCGTCGGTTTTCTGGACATGCGCAGCTCGACGTATCTGTATACCTCGGTATCAAGCCACCGAGGTACCAACGGCATCGTCCGGTTTTACGGGTACCTCGCCCTGGCCATCACGATCGTCACGCTGCTCGTCCCCGCCGCCGCGGCCGCCCTCGGCGTGCAGAGCGTCATCTGGCCGGACCAGAACATCGCCATCGTAGCGTTGCTCGCCGTCGTCTGCCTCGCCCTCTGGTACGCCGATCTCCTCGGCAAGCTCTGCGACGCCCTCGGCCTGACGGTCTCCCTCGAGACGGCGCGCACCGCCAACGCCGCGGTCTTCTTCGCCGTGCTCCTCGTGCTGATCCACTGGAACCTCCTCGATCTTCGCGGCTACGCCGGCTTCATGCTGATGACGACAGCGTCGCTGATCGCGCTCCTTGCGGTGCTGCTGCGCCGCAGCCGCGCGCTCGACGTCCCGCGGCAGACCGACCTCCGCGCCAACCTGCGCGAGGTCTTCTCCTACAGCCATCCGCTCTTCGTCTACACGCTGGCCGGCCTGGCCACGAATTACGCCGACCGCTGGCTCCTGCAGCGCTTCGCCGGCAGCGTGCAGCAGGGCTACTTCTCGCTGGCGCTGAACATGGGCCTCGCCTTCGACGTCGCCATCACCGCGCTGCACCCGCTGCTGATGCGCGAGTTCGCCATCGCCTTCGCCGCCGGCGACCTGTCGCGGGCGCGCGAGCTCTTCCGGAAACTCATCCCGCTCAGCTACGCGGTCTCGGCGTTCTTCCTCTGCTTCGCGTCGATCTACGCGGACGACTGCGTGCGCATCGTCGGCGGCCGCTCGTTCCGCGAGGCCGGCGCGGTCTTCGCCGTCATGGCCTTCCTCCCGATCATTCACAATTACTCGCTGCTCAGCGGCAGCGTGCTTTATGCGGCGAACAAGACGCGCCTCCTGCGCAACATCGGCCTGGCCATGACGCCGCTCTCGATCGTCGCCGCGTATTTTCTGGTCGTGCGGATGGGAGCGGTCGGCGCGGCCATCAAGACCGTCGCGCTCGAGTTCATCGGCACGAACATCATCCTGTTCTTCAACGCGCGGATGCTGAAGCTGAGCTACGCGCGCCTGCTGGCGCACCAGATCGCCTCGGTGGCCGTGCTGACCGCGGCGGCGTACGTGGCGCGGCAGGCGGCGCTGCGGATCGACGCGCAGTGGCTCGTGAACCTGCTGTGCGGCGGCGTCGTCTACGTCGCCATCGGCGCGCTGCTGTTCCATTTCGCGCCGGCGCTCTTCGGCGTCGACAAAGCCGAGGCGCTGGCCGCGATCAGAGACATCGTGAGGCGGGTGCGCTCGTGATCAGCATCGTCACGCCGGCGTACAACGCGGCCGCGCACATCGCCGAGACCGGCCGCTCCGTGCTCTCGCAGACATTCGCCGATTGGGAGTGGCTGATCGTCGACGACGGCTCGACCGACGCCACGCGCAAGATCGCCGCCGGCTTCGGCGACGCGCGCGTGCGCCTGATCGCCTCGGAGCACTCGGGCCTCCCTGCCGTCGCGCGTAATCGCGGCATCGCCGAGGCGCGCGGCGAGATCATCGCCTTCCTCGATGCCGACGATCGATGGCTGCCCGAGAAGCTCGCCTTGCAACAGGCCTGCTTCGATGCGCATCCCGAGGCCGGCCTGGTGTTCTGCCGCTTTCGCTACTTCTTCGACGAGTGGCGGCGCGTGAGCCGGATGACCGCGCCGAACCTGCGCGGCGTCCCGAATCCGGGGATGCTCTACGGCCGCCTGCTCTTTCACAACCTCGTTGCGCTCTCGACGGCCGTCGTGCGGCGCGCGCTGCTCGACGCGTACGGCGCCTTCGACGACGATCCGCGGCAGCGCGGCACCGAGGATTACGAGCTGTGGCTGCGCCTCGCGCCGCATGCGCCGTTCGCCTTCGTCGACCGCCCGCTGATGATCTACAGGCTGCACTCCGGCGGCGTGAGCCGCGACGCCGTGCCGATCGCCGAGGGGCAACTGCTCGCCATCGACAAAGCGATCGCGCGCCGCGGCGCTCCCGGCGAAGTCGCCGAGGTCGACAGACTGTTCTGGCGCGGCCACGCGCAGCTGCGCGACGGCGTCGCGCGCTGCGGCCGCGCCGCGCTTTGGCGATCGCTGCGCATGCGTCCGCGCCTCGTTACCGCGGCCTGGCTCGCCGCCAGCTTCCTCGGTGCGAAACTGAACGCCGCGTTGCGCCGTTTCGCCTATCGCTTCGTCTGACATGTTCGCGCTGCCTCGATTTCTTCGCCGCCGCAAACGCCTCCTCGGCTCGCTCCGCGGGCTGCACTACCGCGTCTGGCAGACCACCGGCGTCTCCGGCATCACGCGCCTCGCGCCGGAGCTGCGCGACCTCGCGAACATCGTGAACAACAGCCCGCGCAGCGCCCTCGCCGTGCGCGGCGGCGGCCCGCGCATCCTCTTCGTCTCGTTCCGCGCCTGGAACACCCACGCCATCGTTGACGCCCTCGTCGGCCACGCTCTGCGCGCGCGCGGCGCCGACGTGCACTTCTTCACCTGCGGCGGCCCGCTGCCGGTCTGCGACATCGCCGCGCACACGACCGCGCCGCCGATGCCGTGCAACACTTGCGCGCCGTTCATGACGACGCTGCTGTCGACGCTGCGCCTTCCGTACTTCAAGACGCGCGACCTCCTCGACGCCGCCCCGCCGCCACCCGATCTCGATCTCGCCGAGCTCACGCGCCCATCGCTGCAATGGTTCCTCCTGAGCGGCAACCCGCCGCCCGATGCGGAGACCGAGGCGATGCGCAAAAAGTTTTTGATCAGCGGCGCGCTCGTCGCGCGGGCCATGCAGCAGCTCCTGGAGCGCGTCCGCCCCGACAAGCTCGTCCTCCTCAACGGCATCTTCTTCGCCGAGCGCATCGCCATCGAGCTCGCGCGCCGCGCCGGCATCCCGTTCGTCACGCACGAAGGCGGCTTCGCCCCCGACACGTACGTCTTCGCGCGCAACGACTTCGCCCCGCACTATCCGCTCGGCGAGGCGTGGACCGAGGCCGCGCGCACGCCGCTCACGCCGGCGCAGGATGCGATGCTCGACGAGTACCTCGGCGCGCGATTCGGGCGCGGCAACGACGTCGGCCGCTACTACCCGACCATCGAGTCCGACTGCGCCGCCATCCTGCGGCAGCTGAGTCTCGATCCGTCGAAGCCGATCGTCACGCTCTTCACCAACGTCGACTGGGACACCGCCACGTTCGCGGCGAGGTCGGCGTTCGACAACATGGAGCAGTGGCTCGCGCACACGATCGCCCACTTCGCCGCGCGGCCGGAGCGGCAGCTCGTCATCCGCGTGCATCCCGCCGAGGTCCGCTTGCCGCTGCTCGAGCCGCGCGACCGCGCCGCCGACATCATCCGCCGCCACTTCGCCGCGCTGCCGCCGAACGTCCGCGTCATCGCGCCCGACAGTCCCGTCAGCTCGTACACACTCATGGACCTCAGCGCGTTCGGCCTCGTCTACACTTCGACCACGGGGATGGAGATGGCGCTGCGCGGAAAGCCGGTCGTCGCCGCCGGCCGCGGCTACTACGCCGGCAAGGGCTTCACCTTCGACGCCGGCAGCGCCGCGGAGTACGACGCGCTGCTCGACGGCGCGCCCGCCATGACTGTCGAGCGCGTCGAGCTCGCCCGCCGCTACGCCTTCCTCTTCTTCTTCCGCCACCACATCAAGTTCCCGCTGACGACGACGCGCGGCGACCGCGTCTACTTCAACTTCGACCGCCTCGCCGCGCTCGAGCCGGGCCGCGACGAGTTCCTCGACTTGATCTGCGACGGCATCCTCCACGACCGCCCGTTCCTCGCGGAGCCGCCCGCGTGAAGCCTGTCGTCATCGTCCAGGCGCGCCGCGGCTCGTCGCGGCTGCCCGACAAAGTGATCGCGCCGCTCGGCGGCATGACCGTCGTCGAGCACGTGATCCGCCGCTGCCAACTGAGCCGCGCCGCCGGCATCGTGCTGGCGACGACGACGGCGGAGCGCGACGCCGCCGTCGCGGAGATCGCCCGCAGCCTCGGCGTCCCGGTTTTCCGCGGCAGCGAGCCCGACGTCCTGGCGCGCTACGCCGGCGCCGCGGAGATGGCCGGCGCGCGGTTCATTCTTCGCGTGACCGCCGATTGCCCGCTGATCGATCCCGCGGCGATCGACCAGGCCATCGATGCGTACGCCGGCGGCATCGACGCGATCTTCGTCGACGGCTACCCGAACGGCCTCGGCGACGTCGAGCTCGTCACGCTCGCCGCATTGCGCGAGGTCCTCGAGATCACGACGCCCGACGAGACCTACTACCGCGAGCACGTCACGTCGTACTTCGCGAAGAACCGCGATCGCTTCCGCGTCGTCACGTCGACGGCGCCGGAGGACGTGCGCCGGCCGGAGATCCGCCTCAGCGTCGACGAGCAGCCCGACCTCGACGTCGTCCGCCTTGTGGCCGCGCACTTCGCGCCGCGCCTCGATTTCACGTCGCGCGAGATCATCGGCTTCATCGACGAACATCCGGAGATCGCGGCGATGAACCGCCACGTCAGGCAGCGGCGATGAAGGCGGCCATCCGCCTCGATGCCGCGAGCGGACATGGACATCGCGTCCGCTGCGGCGCGCTGGCCGCGGCGTTGCGCGAGGCCGGGTTCGACGTCGAGCTCGTTGACGGCGACCTCGCGCAGGACGTCGATCTTCTCGTCGTCGATCACTACGGACTCGACGCGCGGGGGGAGCGCGCGATGCGCGCGTTTGCCCGGCGCATCGCCGTGATCGACGACTTCCCCGGCCGCCCGCACGACTGCGATCTTCTCGTCGATCCGGACGACTTCGACGGCGAGCGCCGCGACGCCGCGACGCTGCTGCTCGGGCCGCGCTACATCCTCCTCCGCCCCGAGTTCGCGGCGGTCCGGCAAAGCAGGGAGCGCCATCCGCCGCGAACGCTGTTCGTCGCACACGCGCCGGCGATCGCGTCGCTGCGCGGCCTGCACATCGAAACGCCGCCGTCGTTCGATGCCGCCGAGGTCGCACGCAGCATTGCCGCCGCGGACGTCGCCGTCGTCGCCGGCGGCATGACGATGTACGAGGCGTGCTGCGCCGGCACGCCAGCCCTCGTCACGATCACCGCAGAGAATCAGCGGCGCGCGGTCGATGCGCTCGCGCGGCGCGGCGCGATTTGCGTCGTCTCTGGCGGCGACTACCGCGCGGCCCTCGACGCGCTGACGGCCGACGACCTCCGCGCCATGTCGCGCCTCGGCATGGAGCTCGTCGACGGCCGCGGCTGCGCCCGCGTCGCCGAGGCGATGCTGGAGCTGGTGCAGCGATGACCGACGTCGCATTGATGCAGCCGGCGTTTCTCCCCTGGCTCGGCTACTTCGAGCTGATCGACCGCAGCGACACCTTCATTTTTCTCGATGACTTCCAGTTCTCGCACCAGAGCTGGCAGCAGCGCAACCGGCTCTTCGTCGACCGCAGAAAAATCGGCTGGTACACGCTCCCGGTGCGCGGCGGCGCGTGGCGCGGGCCGCTGAACGAAGCGGAGATCGCCGCCGACGCGCCGTGGCGCGAGGCGATGTGGAAGCGGCTCGAGGCGAACTACGCGCGCACGCCGTTCTTCGACGCCGTCGCGCCCGGCGTGCGCGCGTGGCTCTTCGCTCCGGCCGCCTCCGTCGCGGCGATGAATGCCGCGTTCATCCTCCACGTCTGCACGCTCCTCGGCATTGCACCGGCGTTCCGCCGCAGCTCCGAGCTCCCCTCGCGCGCCACGCGCTCTGCGCGCGTGCTCGAGCTGCTGGAGTGGTGCGGCGCCGACCGCTATCGCTGCGCGCACGGCTCGTTCGACTACATGAAAAGCGACGGCGTCTTCCCCGTCCCGCATATCGACGTGCTGTTCCAGAACCACGTCCCGCTGCCGTATCCTCAGGCCGGCTCGCCGGGCAAGTTCGTGCCGTACCTGTCGGTGCTCGACGCGCTCTTCAACGTTGGCCCGGCGGAGACGCTGGCGCTCGTCCGCGGCGGCACGAGGAAGTGGCTGACCTGGAGCGAAATGAAATGATCGAGATCGGCGGCAGAAAGATCGGACCCGGCCATCCGCCGCTGATCGTCGCCGAGATGTCGGGCAACCACAACCAGAGCCTCGATCGGGCCATGCAGATCGTCGACGCCGCGGCGGCGAGCGGCGCGCACGCGCTGAAGCTGCAGACCTACACCGCCGACACGATCACGCTCGACGCCGCCGGCGCCGAGTTTCGCATTGGCGACGCGGAGAGCCTCTGGAGCGGCCGCACGCTGCACGAGCTCTATCGCAGCGCGGCCACGCCGTGGGAGTGGCACGAGCCGATCTTCCGGCGCTGCCGCGAGCTCGGCCTCCTCGCGTTCAGCTCGCCGTTCGACGAGACCGCCGTCGACTTCCTCGACGGCCTCGGCGTCCCCGCCTTCAAGATCGCCTCATTCGAGAACACGCACCTCCCGCTGATTCGCCACGCGGCGTCGAAGGGCAAGCCGCTGATCGTCTCGACCGGCATGGCCACACTGCAGGAGCTCGACGAAGCCATACAGGCCGCGCGCGGCGTCGACGTCGTCTTTCTCAAGTGCACGAGCACGTATCCGGCGTCGCCGGCGGACAGCAACCTCCTCACCATCCCCGAGCTGCGGCGCGTCTTCGGCTGCGAGGCCGGCGTCTCCGATCACACGATGGGCATCGGAGTTGCCGTCGCCGCCATCGCCCTCGGCGCGTGCGTCATCGAGAAGCACTTCACCCTCGCGCGCGCCGACGGCGGCGTCGACGCCGCGTTCTCCATGGAGCCGGCGGAGATGAAGCTGCTCGTCGACGAGTCGCTCAAGGCGTGGCAGGCCCTCGGCACCGCATCGTTCGGCCCGACCGAGCGCGAGAAAAAATCGCTGCAGTTCCGCCGCTCGATCTACGTCGCGCGGCCGATGAAGGCGGGCGACACGTTCACGGCCGAGAACCTGCGCGTCGTGCGGCCCGCGAACGGACTCCATCCGCGCTACTACGAGCTGCTGCTCGGCCGCCGCATCGCCGGCGACGCCCAGGCCGGGACGCCGCTGACGTGGGACCTCCTGCTGCCGCGGTAATCACGACTTCTCGAACAGCCAGTACGTCGCGTCGTCCCATCCCTCGGCGCGAGGCAGAAAGCCGTGCCGCATCGGGCGCAGCCGCTCGAAGAGCTCCTGGAACAGCCGCCCGTAATCGCGCTTGAACAATGCGCCGCGCTGGCCGCGATACGGCACTTCGACCGTCTCCTCGGCGAAGTATTCGATGGCCAGCACGTAGCGCCGCGAGCAGCGGACCATCTCGCCCATGACCAGCGGCAGCGCGTTCTCCGGCTGATGGATCAGCACGCCGCAGGTGAAGACGAGATCGAACCAGCCATCGCGAAACGGCAGGTCGCGCGCCGGCACGAGAAGCGAGTTGACAGCGGGCAGCGTGCGCCGCACTTGCGCGATCGCCGTCGTGTTGACGTCGACGCCGTAGACGCCGGCCGGAGGCACGCGCCGCGCGATCCATTGCAGGTTCGCGCCGATGTTGCAGCCGATCTCCAGCACGCGCCGGACCTCCACCGCGTCGAGGATCGAATTCCAGAACGGGCCGCGTGGCTCGCCCGCGGCGCGATTCCGCTCGATGTAGGCGTTGCCGAAGTCGCCGGCCCACAACTGCTCCAGCCGCGACGACTCGCTCATGCGCCGTACACCGCCAGCACTTTCGTGCACGCCTCGATGACATCGTCGACGTCGCGATCGCTCATCGCCGGGAACATCGGCAGCGTGATCAGCCGCTCGTATGCGGCCTCGGCGACGGGACAAAGGCCCGCGCCGGTGCCGAAGCGCTCTTTGTAAAACGTATGCAGGTGCACCGGGATGTAGTGCACGTTGCAGCCGATCCCCTCGGCGCGCAGCGCGCGGAAGGCAGCGGCGCGGTCGATGGAGAGGAGCACCGGATAGAGGTGATACGCGTGCTGCGCATCGGCGCGGACGCGCAGCGGCGCGATCGCCGGCGTGCCGGCGAAGAAGCGGTCGTAGCGCGCGGCAATGGCGCGGCGGCGGGCGACGCTGTCGCGCAGCTTGCGCAGCTGGCTCGTGCCGAGGGCGCATTGGAAGTCGGTGAGGCGATAGTTGAAGCCGAGCTCCACCATCTCGTAGAACCACGACCCTTCGCGCGCACGCTCGCGGTGGTCGCTGGTGATGCCGTGGTTGCGGAACACGCGCATGCGTCGCGCGAGCTCCGCGTCGTCCGTCGTGATCACGCCCCCCTCGCCGGTTGTGACGTGCTTCACCGGATGCAAACTGAACACGTTCAATTTTGCGAGCGCGCCGGCGGGCGTGCCCTTGTAGCTGCCGCCGAGGGCGTGGCAGGCGTCGGCGACGATCGGGAGACCGAAGGAGCGGAGCGCGTCGTAGTCGCACGGCTGGCCGGCGTAGTCGACCGCGACGATCGCCTTCGTCCGCGGCGTGATCCGCGCCTCGACTTTGGTCGGATCGAGCAGCAGCGTGTCGGGCTCGACGTCGGCGAAGACCGGCGTGCCGCCCTCGTACACCACGCAATTCGCGCTCGCCGCGAACGTCATCGCCGGCACGATCACCTCGTCGCCGAGCCCGATCCTGAGCGTGTGCATGGCCGCGTGCAGCGCCGCCGTGCCGCTCGACACCGCCACCGCCTCGGCCGCGCCGGTCGCCGCGGCGAAGGCGCGCTCGAACTCGGCGACGGCCGGCCCGGTCGTCAGCCAATCCGATTGCAGCGCCGCCACGACGGCGCGGACGTCGTCGTCGTCGATGCTCTGGCGCCCGTACGGCAGCATCGTCGCGCGCACCGGGCAGCCGCCGTTGATCGCCAGCTCCGCCGCCGCGCGCGCCGCCGTCATCGCGCCAGGCCTCGCATCTCCTCGACCGTCATCCAGCACGTGTTTGTGTCGCTCGTGTAGCGGAACCCGTCGCCGAGCGCCGGCCCCGCCCAGTTCTCCACGCTCCACCACGGATGCGCCGGGCGGATGATGTACGCGTCGTCGAGCTCCACGGTGTTCCGCGCCTCGTCCTCGGAGATCAGCACCTCGTGCAACTTCTCGCCGGAGCGGATCCCGATCTGCCGCACCTCGCAGCCGGCGGCGATCGCCTTCGCGAGCTCCATGATGTTCATGCTCGGCAGCTTCGGCACGAAGATCTCGCCGCCGTGCATGCGGCCGATCGACTGGATGACGAACTCGATGCCCTGGTCGAGCGTGAGCCAGAAGCGGGTCATGCGCGGATCGGTGACCGTGATCGTGCCGCTCTTGCGCTGCTCGAGGAAGACCGGGATCACGCTGCCGCGGCTGCCGACGACGTTGCCGTAGCGCGAGCAGCTGAAGCGCGTGCCGTCGCTGCCGGAATACGAGTTCGCCTGCACGAACATCTTCTCGGCGCAGAGCTTCGTGGCGCCGTAGAGGTTCGTCGGATTGACGGCCTTGTCGGTGCTGATGGCCAGGACCTTCTTCACCTTGCGGTCGATGGCGGCGTCGATGACGTTGCGCGCGCCGATGACGTTCGTCTGGATGGCCTCGAAGGGGTTGTACTCGCACGCCGCGACCTGCTTGAGCGCGGCGGCGTGCACGACGATGTCGACGCCGTGGAAGGCGCGCTCGAGGCGGTCGCGGTCGCGCACGTCGCCGATGAAATAGCGCATCGGTGAGTCCTCGCTGTCGGGGAGGGCCTGGCGCATGTCGTGCTGCTTGAGCTCGTCGCGGCTGAAGACGATCAGCTTCTTCGGCGCGTACTTTTGCAGGACGATCTCGGCGAAACGCCGGCCGAAAGAGCCGGTGCCGCCGGTGACGAGGACAGTGGCGCCGGTAATCTCGCTCGCACTCATTCGATCTCATATTATCCCGCGGTGATCGGCGTCGTCCTTCCGAGCTACAACGAGGCGGAGAACATCGCCGCGCTCGTCGCGGAGATCCGCGCCGCGGTGCCCGAGGCGATGATCGTCGTCGTTGACGACTCGCCTGATCTCGCCACGGTCGAGGCGGTGGCGCCGCTGCGCGGGGCGTCGCTGCGCGTCATCCACCGCAACGCCAAGGAGGGCCGCGGCTCGGCCGTACTGCTCGGTATGGTGGAGCTCCTCGAGGCCGGCTGCACGACGATCGTGGAGATGGACGCCGACTTCTCGCATGCTCCCGCGCAAATCCCGGAGCTCGCCGCCGCGGTGAACGGCCGCGGCGCCGACATGGCGATCGCCAGCCGCTACGTGCGCGGCGGCCGCATCGTGAACTGGCCGCTGTCGCGCCGCCTCTTCTCGCGCGCCGCGAACGCACTCGAGCGGGCGCTCTTCCGCGTGCCGGTGCACGACTACACCGGCGGCTACCGCGCCTATTCGCGGCGCGCCGCGGAGCTGATCGCCGCCACGTGCGGCAAGGTGGGACGCGGGTTCATCCCGCTGTGCGAGATCGCCGTGACGGTGCACCACCGCGGGATGCGCGTCGTTGAGGTGCCGACGACGTTCACCAACCGCACGCGCGGCAAGAGCAGCTTCAGCGCGGCCGAGGTGTGGGAAGCGGTGCGCGGACTGGGGCGGATCTACGCGCTCAAGCGGCGGCTGACGCGGCGGTCGTGACGATGCTTGGCTGGGTCGACCGCGCGCTCGTCGCGATCATCGCCTGGATCGCGGTGAATTGGGTGCTGGCGATTGCGCACGCACTGACGCGTCCCAACCTGTTCATTGCCGCCGCGCTGTTCCTGATCGCCGCAATCTCGCTAGTCGCGAGAACCCCACCTGTTCCCTGTCACCCGTCCCCTGTCCCCTATCTCGTCTATCTCCCCATCGCCCTCTGGTGCGCCTTCGTCCTTTGGCGCGGCTACGTCGTCCCGCCCGCGAGTCACGATGCCCTCACCTATCACCTGCCGAAGGCGGTGATGATCGTCCGCGCGCATGGCTACACGCACTTCGACGCACCGGATCCGCGCATCCGGACCTTTCCCTCGAATTACGAGCTGCTGCTGGCGGACGTCCTGATCCTCACTGGCAGCGATCGCGTGACCGAGTGGATCGGCACCGCGTTCTATGTTCTTTTTCTCGGCGTCGTGGCCATGGTCGCCCGCCGCTGGTGGGGCGAGGGTCTGCACGTGACCGCGTGCGTTCTCGCCGCCGCCGGCGCGCCGCTGCTCCTGCTGCACAGCGGCCACGACAAAAACGACGTCATGACCGCCGTCTTCGCCGCCGCGGCGCTTTATTGGGCGGCGGTCTGGTGCGTGCGCCGCGGCGCCGTGCCGGCGATGATGGCGATCGCCTGCGGCGTGACCGCCATCGGCACGAAGATGTCGGCAGCGGCCATCGTCATCGGCATCGCCCCGTTCGGCATCGCCGCGCTCATCCGCCACCCGCCCCGCGTCAAGCCATTCGCCGGCGCGGTGCTCTTCGCCGCGCTCGCGCTGCTCTTCTGCGGCGGCTGGGTTTTCCTGCAAAACATGCGATCGCCGGCCGCGCCGCACGTTGCCGCCGGCCTCCCCACGTCGCAATACGGCGAATGGAGCCATCTGTGGGAGGTGCCGTATCTCGCGATCCGCGCATCCCTCGGCCTCAAGACCAAATGGCCATGGCCCGCGGAGAACCTCTTTTCGTCGCACTACGGGCCCGTTTTCGCTCTCGCCGCGCTCGCGCTCCCGTTCTGCGTCTGGCGCTATCGCGGCGACCGCGAGCGCGCGATCGCCGGCATCGCCGCCGCCATCGCGTCTTTCGTCCTGCTGCCGCTCGTCCAATACCCGCAGATCGCGCTGCCGTCGATCCTCCGCTACACCGCGTTCATCCTGCCGGTGCTTTACGGCTGGACGATCGCGCCGCTGCTGCGCGGCTCGAAATATGCGCCGGTCGTCATTGGCGCGCTCATGGTGATTTTCGCCGTGAACGCGTTCGACATCGCCTACAACGACACGCTGGTGCCGCTAGCGTACGCGCGCTGGTGCGCGAGGCACCCGGGGACGCGGCAGATCTTCTGGTCGGAGAACCACGCCGAGATCGTCGTCGACCTCCTGGCCGGGCCGCACGACACCGTGGCCATCCGCGCCGGCCGCAATACGTGGATTTATCCCGCGTACGGCGCGCATTTGTCGCGCACCGTCGTCTTCGTCGAGGACAAGGTGCCGGACAGCGCACAATGGGTGGCCGTCGACGCCGAGGATCCGCAATTCGTCGAGGCGCTGGCGCGCGATCCGCGGTTCGAGCTCGTCTATCGCCGGAACGAGCAGGCCGTGTTTCACAGAAAAGAAAAAGGCCCGCGGGTTTGAGCCCGCGGGCCTTCATGTTTATCCCGGCGACGTCCTACTTTCCCACGCAGTCACCCGCGCAGTATCATCGGCGATGCGGAGCTTAACTGCCGTGTTCGGAATGGGAACGGGTGTTTCCTCCGCTCTATGATCACCGGAAACTTGTGATCTTAGAAACTCAACTGAATATGGGCTGCAGTGAGAATGCACGCTGCAGACAGCATCAAATCAAGGCATTTATGGTCAAGTCAAACGACCGATTAGTACTGGTCAGCTGAACGCGTCACCGCGCTTACACTTCCAGCCTATCAACGTGGTCATCTACCACGGGTCTTCAGGGAGAACTCATCTTGGGGTTGGCTTCTCGCTTATATGCTTTCAGCGATTATCCTTTCCCGACCTAGCTACCCGGCGATGCCCTTGGCAGGACAACCGGTACACTAGAGGTCGGTGCTTCCCGGTCCTCTCGTACTAAGGAAACCTCCCCTCAATTCTCCTCCGCCCACAACAGATAGGGACCGAACTGTCTCGCGACGTTCTAAACCCAGCTCACGTACCGCTTTAACCGGCGAACAGCCGGACCCTTGGGACCTGCTCCAGCCCCAGGATGCGATGAGCCGACATCGAGGTGCCAAACCCTGACGTCGATGTGAACTCTTGGTCAGGATCAGCCTGTTATCCCCGGCGTACCTTTTATCCT